>Ga0207671_10000342_pt1 | contig 68484 bp, 48 predicted proteins | sample KBSC24metaG_FD_184352 | JGI IMG/M metagenome (GOLD analysis project Ga0207671, IMG submission 184352) | Corn rhizosphere microbial communities from Kellogg Biological Station, Michigan, USA - KBS C2-4 metaG (SPAdes) (version 2) | ecosystem: Host-associated > Plants > Roots > Rhizosphere > Soil... | reverse complement strand
GGTGTGGTTGGATGGGGCGGAGGGATAGGCAACATCGGTCAACAATCCTTCGGGATCGTTGTAGGTGTAGTTGGTGGTGACGTTGTTTCCATCGATGCGCTGCTTCACACGGCCGTCGAGGTCATAGGAGGTATAGGTCAGTGTGTCGCCGCTGCCGGGCGTGAGCGGAGCGGTGGCCGCCGTGCCGGGATAGGCAATTTGGTATAGATACCCCGCGGCATTGTAGAAGTAATGTGTGACATTGCTGTTGCCGTCCGTGACGGTTGTCGGCCGGTAGAGCATGTCGTACGCGACGGCAGAGGCTTCCGAATCCCCTGTCTGCTGCTTGACTTCGCCTTCTTTGCCGTAGGTCGTGGTGACCTGCCGAACGATGGCGCCGGACTCATCCTGGAGCGTGGTTAGATAAACATCGGCTCCGGGAAACGCTCGGCCATATGTGATTGTCGTATTGCCCGCGCCGGTTTGGCCTGTGGCCGGGCTAATAGCCGATAACACCTGGTCGGCGATATTATATGTCCACTGCGATGTATGGCTGACCGGGCTTGGCGGATCGGTGATCGACTGGAGATTGTGGCGCGCATCGTAAGTATACGTCCAGATCTTGCCGCTGTCATCTTTTGCCGTGTAGGGTTTCCCCAACATCTCAGTTCCGCCTGACGTATATTCAAGCGTAACCGTCTTATACTGCAGTACGCCGCTTGAGTTATTTTGGGTCGGCTGCTTGATAGATGTGACGTTTCCGGATCCGTTCGTCACATAAGTGATAACGGGACCGATGCCCGCGCCGCTCCAGGATACATTATCCGGAGTACGGTACGAGACGGTTTGTAGAACTCCCGTACTATTGTTGTACGTGAATTGACGGTCGATCGCGCCATCCTTGTAGATATCCGATAGGAGCTCTATAATTTCGCCTGAAACGAAACCATTGTAGTTAAACTGATATTCGTGAACAAGGTCCGGGGATGAGCTGTTAGGACGACTTGTTTTGATGAGCAGAGGACGTCCATAGATGTCCCAGACGTAATTCCAGGTCTTACCTGTGGCCGTAGTGATGGTACTTGGCTGATAGGGATCATTGGGATCGGCGAAGGTGGATGTGCTGGTAAGGTTGCCTGCGCCATCGGTTGTGCCAACCAGGTTCATCTGACCATCGTAGACCAGGTAGTAGTTGAACGCGCCGCCCACTCCCGTCACATTGACTTTGGTGCAGAAGCTGGGAGTGCCAGCCGGCACCGCTGTTCCCAGAGGCGCTGTCACCTGCGTGGCAGTCGTTACGGTCCCGTTGGCATCCGTAATGCTCGACACGAAATCCGTCGCCGGATCGTAGCTGATCGTCGCTGTATAGGTAAGCCCGTCATTGTTCTCGGAAGGTGTGGTGATCGAAGTCAGAAATGGCGCAAGCTCAGTCGCTCCGGGATCAAGAACGTTCAGCAGCGTGTAAGCATATGTAAAGCGAGCCGCCGACGTGCCTGCGCCCAGCTGATACACGGTATCCAATTCTGCGGAGCTCTTGGATGCGCCGGACCATGGATGTGAGCTCACGCCATACTGGATGGTGCGGCCATATCGATCCGTCACAGACTGGATGGTGCCAAGAACGGGGGCTGATCCCGTTGTCACACGGTTGATCGTCAACAATGCCGAACCCGCCGAGTCGGCGATATTGGTCAGCAGGGGGAAACCGGAACCGCCGATATTGGAATAGTTGAGCGTGATGGGGAAGCCATGCGGCTTGCTGATCTGTGTGATCGGATAGTACTTGGCTCCATTGCTCAAGGTGTTTGGCGCACTGCTCGCCAACCACTGGGTGAGATCCGGGAAGGTAATGATATATACTCCCCCGACCGTGCGTTCCACGGTCATCGGGGCGCCAGGCTCCATCGTTTCCCAAAGATCGCGTGTCGAAGTGCCCTGATCGATATAGCTGATCCGGCTTCCATTCGGCATCATGACGAAGCCGTTGTAATGAGGCAGTAGCGGGGTGGTAACTGTACCACTGTCTTCTCCATTTGTTCCCTGTCCGGAACCAAACAAGACGGTGGCGGGACCGGCGGACAAGCTGGCGCCCGTTGTAAGAAAGAATGGACAGGAGTAGCCGGTGTTGCTCCCACTAACGGCATATCGCACACGAAAATATCCGGTAGTGCTGTACGGAGGGGTAACCTTAATGGTCGCGCCCGCGCCACTGCCGACCAGGGTGACTGCCCAGCTCCCGGGGGAAGCGGATGTCGCCACAATTGTGCTGGTGGCGCCTGGGTTTGTTACGACATCCCAGGTTACGGCAGGAACTGCGGCAGCAGGTTTTTCCAGCCCCATTGCGGGAATGGTAACCTGCTGCTGACCAACACCGGAAATGGTGGGGATGCCCTCCGGAGCGCTCGTCGAAGGAACCAGAATGCCGAAGTTGTAGCTGTGCGACCACCCCATCCCGAAGTCCGCCGAGTTATACTCCACATCTTCACTGCGCAGGCTATTATAAACACGTCCCCAATTCACGGAAGGACCGGTTGGATTGTAAACCGTCAAATCTGTCTCAGGACTGTATTCCTCTTCACCCGTCGCCGCATTGATCGGGTCACCACAGGCAGAACCTTTGCCCTTAGCACCTGATCCTTTTACCATCGGGCAGGAAATGTGAGGTGGACAGTGCAGCGCCTTGATCTTCTTGCCACAACCCGGATTTCCAGGACGAACCGCGAGGATCAGGTGAGGCTTGAGCGCATGCGCCGTCTCTACCCACGCCTGCTCCGGGGGCAGAACTCCCTTGCCCGCTCCCGCCATAGCCACCTGCGCAAGCTTGGGCAAGGTGCCGCTCTCCAGGGCCGTCATCACCTTGTCCGCATCCGAACCAGGCCGATTGATCGTGACATACAGGCTCGGCTCCAGAGCATGCCACTGCTTCCAGGTCACACGAACCGGACCGCCTGGCCAGGGACCGCAGTCCGAGCAGACATAGGTGACGCCGCTGCGATCTGCCCCCACCACCGCAATATAGTGGTCATGCTCCACATACGCAACCAGAGGCAGTGTCGCCGTTCTCAGACCGGCATCATCGCTGCCGAAGCAGTGCGTGGTCACTCCCACCGACTTTGCGGCGCTGAGGATATCCTGCAGCGAGCTTCCTTCTCCGTTAACCTTACAGACCTTGAGGATGCTCTGCTCATCGTAAGGCAGCTTGATGGAACGCAGGCAAACTGCCAGCGCCGATGCCGCGCACTTGGGATCGATCTGGGGCGGCTCGGGAATGCCCATGAGCGAGCGTGACTTGTGATATCCCGCGCAGGCCGCCGCCTGTTTGAACCACAGAGCGACGCGGCGCTTATCGACGGCATGCGGGACATTCTTGTTGGTGAGGATGTTCCAGAATGCGCTGGCGGACTGATTGTATGCGCCTTCATAAAAGGTGGCGACGGCGGCGTCGTAGTGGGCAAGTCCCTTGAGATGCTTGCTGCTGTAGGGGCTGTGCTCCACCTGAGCAAAATGCCAGACGGCGGCGCGCGGGTTTTGCTCCTGTCCCAGTTCGCACTCGCCGATCCAAAGATGATAAAGCGGAGCCAGTGCCGCGGCGGCTTTGCCGGTTCTGAGCAGGTCTTTCCACTGATTGACCTGGGCGTCCTGAACCATCCTCGCCATATTTCCGCCTTCGTCGAGCAGCGACTTGGCGTCGACGAGCGCGTAGTGGGAGGCAGTACCTTTGGCGGAAGCCGTTAGAGCGGGATTTGTTTTGGCGGGAGGCGCCGGCGGATGTGCTGAAGCTGCGTTTTTGGGAGCCGCAGCTTCTCCTAAGTGGACAGCTCCCATGAGAAGAGCTGCGGCGCCGGCCGCACAGGATGCGGTACGACGCCAGAATGCATCAATGGGCATAAACAAGGATCCTCAAGTGGACGTTACAACAATCAGAAACCAGGCTTTATAACATTACGTGGCTGCCACAACAATCCTAATAATATATAGGAGGCATTGTTGTAGCGAAGGGAATGAAGCAGGCTGTACTGCTGGCCAAAGCGTTCATTCCTGGGGAAAGAAAGTCGGCGTGCATCTTTATGAGGCAGGAGACAATCTTAAAGATATGCTACCGCCGCGTCATACAGAGAGTCAATAGCAAACTGGAAAACGAACAGAAGGAAATTATTAGAACATATTAATGATCATTTCAATATATAAAAAATCTTCACTTGAACTTACAATGGTATGATAATTGTTCTGTTGTAAACAATAACGCGGCAATCGGCGCATGGTTTCGCGAGGACGTTATGCACCGATATCTAGTGTTCGGAGGAGTGCAAAGTTATAGATACTGGCAGAACGATCTTCCTTCAATCTGTGCGGTCTTAACTTTGCTCGAAGTCTGGCATGGGAGGACGATGGCGTCAGGCTGCACACTAGTGCAGGTGAATTCTCTGGTTAAGCGCGTAGATACTACCGTCGTCGGAGCCGAGGATGATTGTTCCGTCGCCGGCAATCACGGGCGTCGAGGTTTCCTTCGATGTCGCGTAGAAGAGGCTATTGCCGGACAGACTATAAGTGTCAATATCGGCGCGTTTGCTGATACTGTAAACATGCATTCGGTCTTCTTCGTCACCGAAGTACAACAGTCCGCGCGATGGATCGAGCGTCAGATCCGAAGAGACGCTTGAGGCGCATACTGCGCTCCATTGCGACTTGCCGGTCTTATAATCGAAAGCGGTCAGTTGACCTGAGCGAGATACGATGTAAACAGTATTCTGGCCATCAAAGACGGGAGCGCCATAATTTGCTTCGGGAAGTGGCGATGTCCAGACGACACTGCCTTTGCTGACATCGATACAAGAGATGCTGTTTGCGCCGGCGACGAAAACCCAGGAAGACGCAGTGGTATCACTCACTACGGCAGCCGTTGTAAATGCCTTGCCGTCCGCGCCGCCACATGTCCACAGGAGTGTTCCCGAGTTTATAGCGAAGGCATAAACCTTGTCCGCAACTACCAGAGTTTTGTCACTGTGGCTTATAACATCCACGGCGTATCCGGCGAACGGAGACACGTTAAATGCGGTCTTTGTCTTCCACTTGATCTTCCCCTTTGCCGGATCAAGCGCATAGAGATGGTCGGCGACAGCGTAGACCGTACCATCCGCACCGGCCACAGGTCCTGCTGTAATCCCTTTAGGGAGGCGCGTCTTCCAGATGACTGCCCCGGTCTTCGCAGACAGACATCCAAGGTCGCCGGAATCAGCCGTACCGGCGAGGATATTTCCATCCTTTGTGACAACAGGTTGCGTAACGATGGATGACGCCATCGGTGTGCGCCACAGCACATGTCCGGTCGTCCCCTGTATGGCATAGACTAAGCCATTCAGGGATGCAGCATATACGTTGCCTTGGTTGAGCAGAGGTGTTGAGATAACGCTATTGTCCGCCGTTACAACCCATTTGCTTGGCGGAACAGGATGATGATTATGGCGAATTGACGCGTAATGGCTGATCAGGGTGGCAATAACGTATATGTAGATCAGGAAACCGGCGAACAGCACTGCCAGCAAAATCCTTGTAAACCAATATGTCGCGGTCTTAGCCGTCCTCTTGTTATCCATAGCGCTCATTCGTCTCCCACTTATTCCAGCTGTTGATCGATTTCTCCTGGATCGTTTCCATCAACTTCGAAGCATCGGAGATTGTAAGCCAGAAGCGCAGGGTCTTGCCTTCGCCACGAACGACAGCGACATAGCTTCCCTTCTCATACGAAGTAACATTCATCCACGCAATACGCGTTTCTCCGAAGACCGTACAAGTACGGATACCATTGCCGTCTGTAATAACAGCAGCGGTGCGATAGCGCCATTGGAAATAGATAAACGCGATCGCGGCGACGATCATAAGCGGAACAAATTCCGGCATGGGTTTCATCGGTATGCCCGCCGAAATTTGTGCAATACGCCCAAGGACCGGCATGAGGGGGTATGCGCATGCGAACAATAGGAATGCCCGATTGACACGCGTTCTGTAGTGATAGACCGTGGATGCGCCGTCACGCGCTATGTTCGTCCATCGATTGGCAGAGTTTGAGATCATCGTATCGTCAGGCTCATTCTGCTTGATTGAGCCGATACGTTGTTCAAGGATCTTATAGAGCACTCGGAATGAGTTTGCGTTGCTCTGAGACCCAATTCGAGAAGTGATCTCAATATTTCCATGGGGAGTGCAGATGGCATAGAGGATGCCCATCAAGGCCCCCCGCTTTACCGGCACGGCATGCCATTCCGTGATTTCCTGCCATGGCACTGCAAGCAACTTGCTGCCATCTTCGAATTGGAGATATTCGTTAGTGACCGTCAAGCAATGGTTTCGCCGCAGCCTAGCATCCTTAAAGCCGTACCAGCACGCCCAGCTCGTCAACCCCATAAATATCGGCATGTGCAGAGTAATGAGAATAAATCCCACAGCCCACCCGATCCCCGCATAGGTGGCGAAGAGATGCCAGTTGGATACGGATTTCGACAATGACCAGTACGCAAACAGCACAGTAAAACCGGCGAAGAAAGTTCCCAGCACCCCATCGCTGATCCACGAATATCGGAACGTGATTGCCGCCGGATCATCTTTCCTGCATCCGAGCAAGCCCCATTCCCTGGTGGGAAGGTGAGGTGTATGCTCCGTAATACACTGCGCCATCTCCGTAAACCCGGAATTGGCTTCCGATATCCGCACATTGCCTGCTGCCGTCTTGATAGTGCCGGAGGTATTTCCCTTGTAGGGAGGATGCAGATAGTAGTCCTGGATGTCTTCCCACAGAATCCGCCGCCGTCCACGCCAATTCCATACCGTCATGCCGTCGCAGTCGGCATCGACTATGGTTATCAGCAGGGAAAAGGAGAGAGCCATCATCATGCACAGAACGGAGAAGCCAATCGGCATCTGGACATATGCCCCTATGGCCGCCATACCGATGAATATGATCGCAATGAACCAGAAGGGCCAACCGGGCCGATAGCAGGCAAGAATTCGCGGCTTAACGCTCTGCTGTGTCGTCATGAAGGATGAGACACAGGCTGGGGTGATTGAGTTGCATATTGCGGTTGAACGCTAACAGGAAACGTGTGTGCCGTCTGCGATGTAATACGCTTACGCCCAAAAGACATTCGCAAAAATCGGCCACGTTTATCTCCCGGCAACGCCCAGAGGACACCCGGTTGTGGGCTACTTTTGAGAGGAATGCTCAAGCAGCATAAGGCGCCGGCGCATCGGGCTCCGAGCCATCGTTTCTTACCGCCGAATGCTCTGTTTCGCCTGTGCTCACGATCTCCAACGAAAGCTGCTCCGCGCTCGTCCCTGCGGCCTCAAGCGATTCGGAACGTGATCCGCGGCTGTCGTCCAGAATGGTGATTACATCATCCATGGCCAGGCTGGCGCGCTTGACATCGACGATCCAGAGCCAGTGCGGTGAGCCTTCAGTTGGGATGCTGGAAAGGTCTTCGAGTACCTGTTGAAGCTCAGCCGCAAGCTTGCTTGCTTTTTTGACAAGTGTTCCACGGACCTGCTTTTCGACCGCTTGGGCCGCCTTGCGCCGCCGTTTGGCCTTTGCTGCTTTCCGAAAAATACTCCTGTCCATGCGCTCCGCCCTTCGACAATCTCATCCGTGTGGTGAGATATTGTAGCACCGTTCGCCAATCTATGCGAATCGGTCCATTTTCCCGGGACGATACGGTGAGCAGGCACACAAAAAGGGGCGCGTTGCGGGAATATTCCCGCAACGCGCCCTTCAGATCTTTCGATCCAGGCGGATTAGTAACCGCCGCCTACAGCCTTCATCAGCTTGAAGAAGACGTCGGTATTGTCCTGCTCGCCGTTGAACTGCTTGTCGGCATTGCTGCCGCTGCTGTACGCGGTGAGCGGGATGTCCGTGGCGGTGTGGACGGCCTGCGGGCCGGGCACCTGGCCGCGGATGAAGTAGCCGCGGGAGTCGCCGTACGGATCGGGGTCGACACCCTGACGCGCCTTAGCAACGCCTTCCGCCGGGTAGCCCTGGGAAGCGAGGTAAGCCGACAGATCGGCAGGAAGCAGGCTGTCGATGACCGGCAGCGGCTTGGAGAGCAAGCCTTCGTAGCGGTCGGCGCTGGCGCCGTAACCGATCAGTACCTTGCCGTCGATATCGGCGGTAGCCGGGAAGCCGTTGAATACGGTATCGCGGTCCGACGACGGATCGCTGTTCAGGATCGCATAGTTCGGGAAGCCGGCGGCATCATAGGTGCCGACGAGGTTCTGGCGGGCAGGAACGACCGAAGGATCGGTGTTCGCAACATCGCTCGGTGTGGACTTGAGGTTGGCAATGCCGCCCGAAAGGCCGCCGATGATGCTGAAGCCGCCGCACTCGTGGTCAGCGGTCACGATGACCGTCGTGTTGCCGACACGCTTCGCGAAGTCGACAGCCTTCTTGACGGCATGGTCGAACTCGATGACTTCCCAGATCGCGCGGTCGGAGTCCATCAGGTGCGACTGCTTGTCGATGTGAGCGCCTTCAACCATCAGCACGAAGCCGTTCGGGTTCTTGTTCAGGACTGTCAGGGCCGAGTCCGTCATCTCGTCGAGCATCGGCTGGTTGGGAGCGCCGTAGTCGTCGACGATGTAGGAGTTGTGTCCGGGAGGCATCACGCCGCGGCGCTTGGCGATCTTGTCATAAGATACGTTCATGTTGCCGTAGGCAAAGAGGCCGAGGAGCTTTGTCGCGGAGGGAGCGGTGGAGAGAAGGCTCGTGCGATCCCAGGTGTACTTGAAGCCCTGCGCCTGGAAGTCGTGGATCAGGTCACGCTCCGGGTCGATCTTGCCGACATTCATACCCGGCGTTGCTGCGCCAAGACCATACTTGGCGGCCAGGTCGGCAGGCGCCACGTAGTCTGTAGTGGCGCTGCGGCTGGAGCCCATCTGTCCAGCCGGCAGGAACCAGCGGCGTCCACCGCCGAGCAGAACCGTAAGACCGGTGCGGCGGCTTTCGTCGAGGAACTGGTCGCAAACGCCGGTGCCGGCGTTGCGGTTCGCCGTATGGACAGCGTTGGCCGCCGGGGTGGCGTCCTCAATGTCCGCTGTGCTGACGATGCCGAGGGACTTGCCGTTGACACGGTGCAGATATTCGCTGAGATATTCGACGCGCGGGTTGTCGAACGCGCCGGTTGCTGTTCCATCCGGGCTGGCGTTGGCCGTATTGTCCGGGAAAACGCCTTCCTGGCTGTTGAAGGACTTGTTGCCCGTCACATAGGAGGCCATGCCGGGGGCAGAGTCGGTGACGATCGAGTTCAGCGAGTGGGTATTCACCAGTCCAAGGGCCGGCAGATCATCCATCGCGAGATGGCCATTGACATGGCCGTTCGTGACGCCGTAGCGCACGATGCGGGCCGCGGTTCGATGCGATGTGCCCATACCGTCACCAAGCAGGATGATGATATTGCGCACCGGGCGCTGGCTGCCGAACTGGTTGATGATCAAGAATTGCGCAAAGCTGGAACCGCTGGCGTCGACGGCGGTCAGGGTATGTGTGCCGGCCACCGTATTCGAGTAGGCGCGGATATAGTAGCCGCCGGCATCGGAGGCGGGAGTTACGGCGACGGCTTTGCCGTCGATGAAAAGCTTCGGCAGTGTGGCGCTCTCAACACGGATGTCGAACTTCTGACCGCTGGCGAACCGGGCGCCGGCTGGTATGCGGATGGTGGGAGCGGCCTGTGCCACTCCTGCCACCGTGATCACTGCCAGCGCAGCGGCGCCGCTCAGCAAGTGTCGCTTCGATGATTGCATGCGAATATATCTCCTGTTATTTTCCGGCCGTCGTCGTGGATTGACCGGTAGAGGTGTTGCTTGTTACTGTCGTGGGTTTAGAGGCTTGGGATGCGCCGGTAGACTTAATGTCTTCCTTGCGATCCAGGATCAATCGAATTGCCGACACCTGGCCGTCATCGTCGACATGGTTGCCGACTTCCAGGATCCCGGTCACCTCGATCGGACGCGCTACAAACGGTATCTCTTGACCTTTGGAGCTTCGAACGATGACGCGCACAGTTTGCGGCGGCAGGTCTGCTGTGCCGCCGCCCTCTTCGTCGCTGAAGACGGGTGTGGGAACGAGATAGAAGCTGCCCTTCGGCGGCTCCTCGGTCTGTGTCATAAAGCCCACAATGCGTACATGCTTGCCGTTTAACTTGAGCAGCTTTGCCGTGGGGCGCAGCTCTTTCGGGGTTGCCTCAAGGAACTCCGAAAACTTGATGGTTTCAATGACGGGGGCCGGCGCCGCGGCCGCCGGCGAAACGGGCTGAGATACGGAGGATGCATTCGCTGCCGACGGAACCGCCTTTGCGGGATCGCCGAATGCGCCAGCATTTGCGGTATACATCAGTACTGCGATCGGAGCTATCAAGTGAATTATCTTCATGTGTGTTACCTGCGTTCTGTCACCAGCCATGGATATGACGCCGTGCAGACCACCTCGTGGCGCAAACCGTCACTTTCAACTCCATGTGCCGGGATGTAAGCGGTCTCTACGATCCCCCTCGGGGCTCATTAGATGACGTTAATATGCTACCGGAAGGCAGGTTAAGAGGGTGTTAACAAAAGGTTAATTGTTTGTTATGGCGCAGAGGTTATGCGCCTGGGGCAGTGCGGAGAGCCGGGAGGATGGCGGAGACAGAGAGGTGACGATCGTTTAAGCAAAGCGGAGACACAGAATCTTGGCGTCCGTACATGGTTACAGTCCGGTATCCAAATCCCGCTTCAGGATCCCGGTAAACTTCCACGCGGCTGCTGCTCAGGTTCACGATCCAGTATTCCAATACGCCCACCTCAGCATAAATAGCAGCTTTGCGGCCACGGTCATAAGCGAGTGTCGTATCGGATACCTCGATCACCAGGAGAGCCTCGGATGCGTGGGGATGAGTTTCGGCATAGTGATCGTCCCGGAAAGCGACAACACAGACATCGGGCTGTAGTTCGGTGTCGTCCGAAACGATAAGAGGATTCGCGAAACGCACGATGTATTCGCGGCCAAATATGGCGGTTAACTCGTAAGTCGCCATGCTTACCGCAGCGGAATGCTGCGAACCAACCGGCGTCATGTGTGCCAGGACCTCCCCGTCTACGAGTTCCAACCGCTCAATGGCTTCGAAAACTCCCAGATCCGCCGCTTTGTGGAACTGCGCGCGGCTCCAAACCCTGGGGCGCGGCTCCTGCGCAAAGTCATCCGCAGAATCGCCATGTTGTGGGACAGATATCGCTAAAGTCACGCTTATTCTTCCTCCCGGCACGAATTCAGATGATGGCTGCACTACAACGATTGTACGGTGAGCCGACGGCAAATGTCAACGAAGAGCCTTGGGAGTCGTTTATTGTATCTTCCAACGCAGGAACGGCTTATGTGATGCATACGTTATCTGATCGCCATTCGGAAGCAGCTCTTCAATCATGCGATGTGTACTGACATAACGCCTGCGGCAAACGGCACATTCCCATACAACCAGGCCATCGGCATTCCGGATACCCTGATAGTCATTTGCCCTGCAACGGCACTTCGGCATCGCGGGAATATACCACTCCCAAATCCAAGTAATTGCCCGGAGACCGAACATGACGCCGGAGAATCCGGCCACAAAACCGCCGGCAGCGCCAAACATGCCGAAGGATCGGGACAGCTTCATGGCGGTTAGTATTCCGGCAATCGCCGCCACAGCCAGCCAAAGAACCTCGAAACATGTTTGCCCATCGCGACGCCTCATATTAACACCATTTTATACAGCCCCACTTATTGCGCCATATGAGACTTCCCGATAAACATATTAGCCTTATGCTGACGGCGATTTCAAGCGGGAGGTATCCTATAGGCATGGCACTATTGCTCAGTTGTAACTCACTTTCAAAATCGTACGGCGCGCGGCCGCTTTTTGACGATATTTCTCTCGGCATTCAGGAAGGCGAACGGATCGGGTTGATCGGGCCGAACGGCTCCGGCAAGTCCACCATGATGAAGATCTTCGCCGGTGAAGTGGATCCGGATTCGGGGACGGTAGCCGCCAGGCGCAATGCCCGGGTTGCTTACCTGCCCCAGGAAGATATATTTCCTGAGGGCAGCACTCCGCTCAGCGTTATGGAGGCAGCCCTGGAAGGCCAGGGCATGGACGAGACCGAGCGGATGGTGGAAGTCCAGATGATGCTGGGGCAGATCGGCTTTGCCGATCCCGAACAGCCGATGGACACTCTCTCTGGTGGCTGGCGCAAACGCACGGCAATCGCGCGGGAACTGCTGCGCAAGCCCGACCTGCTGCTCCTGGACGAACCGACGAACCACCTCGACCTCGAAGCCATTATGTGGCTGGAAGGCCTCCTCACAAGTTCTTCGTTCGCGTTCGTCCTCATCAGTCACGACCGCTACTTCCTCGAAAACTGTACCGCCCGCGTCATTGAACTGAACCGCGTATACCCGCAGGGCTACCTCAGCGTCGATGGCAAATACAGCGACTTCCTGGACGGCAAGGAAGCATTTCTCTCGGCGCAGGCAACCCTTCAGGACGCTCTGGAGACCAAGGTCAAGCGTGAAGTGGAATGGCTGCGCCGTGGACCGCAGGCGCGAACAACCAAAGCTCAATACCGTATCGACGAAGCCGGGCGCATGATCGGCCAGCTTGCGGATGTGCGGGATCGCAACAACTCCGATCAGACCGCAAAAATCGATTTTGCCTCCACAGGCCGTAAGACGCGAGAGATGATCGTCGCCAACGGCATCGGCAAGGCGTACGGCGATCACAAACTCTTCTCGGACCTCAGCTTTACACTGTCGCCAGGGGTTAAGATCGGCCTCCTTGGGCCGAACGGAAGCGGCAAAACATCGCTCATCAAGATACTCACAAACGAAATCGCTCCTGATTCCGGGACGGTTAAGCGGGCCGACAAGCTGCGTATCGTCATGTTCGACCAGGCGCGCAAGCAACTCGACCTTACACAGTCGCTGCGATACGCTCTTGCAGGCGATAACGATACGGTCCGGTACCGCGACGGTTTCATTCACGTTGTGAGCTGGGCAAAGCGCTTCCTGTTCCGTTCTGAGCAGCTTGAGGTGCCGATCAGCCGCCTCTCCGGAGGCGAGCGGTCGCGCATCTTGATCGCCCAGCTAATGCTGCAGCCCGCGGACCTTCTGATCCTGGACGAACCTACCAACGACCTCGACATCCCATCGCTGGAGGTATTGGAGGAAAGCCTCACCGACTTCCCCGGCGCGATGGTCCTGGTAACACACGACCGCTACCTGCTGGATCGCCTGTCATCGGAGATCTTAGCGCTCGACGGCCGCGGAAACACCCGCTTCTTTTCGAGCCTGTATCAATGGGAACAGGCCCAGAAGCCGCCAGCGCCTGTTAAAGCAGCGCCTCAAGAAAAGCCGCGACGGCCTAGGTCGGAAGACAATACGCAACGCATCTCGCGAAACGAACTGCGGGAGTTGGAGAAAATGGAGGAGAAGATCCTCGCGGCAGAAGAAGCCGTGACCACCCTCCAGGCTCAATTGAACGATCCCGAAGTGGTGTCGGATTATAAGAGGCTGCAGAAGGTTACCGATGAGATCGCCGGGGCGGAGCACCATGTGACGCTTCTCTATGCGCGATGGGAAGAACTGGAAGCGAAGAAGTAAATTACCTCCCCACGCGCCTTGGCGCGTGGGGAGCATACATAAGTCTCTTACACCTGCGGCGGAGGAGGCAGGCCGATATCTATGGTTCCGATGTCGGCAGGCACACCTGCAGTTTCAGTGATCGTCTTCTGGGCCGGCACACCGCCGGCAGTAATGTAGATCGCCGCGAAGTCAGCCCCGGTTATCGCCGTCTTCGGGACAGTCAGGGTGAAGTTTCCATTTGCATCCGTCACGACGGTGTATGCCGCAAGGTTATCGAACTTGACGGTCAGCCCCGCGACAGGGATGCCGTTTTCAACGATTTTTCCATGGATATCATAGCTGGGAACCGTTACGACATGGATGTCGAATGTGCCCAGATCCTGTGGAACGCCGCTTACTTCCGTAATCGTCTTCTTAATAGGCGCTGCGCCCACCGGGAAATACACCGCCGCAAAGTCTGCGCCGGTAATAGCTGATGCAGGCACTGTAAAAGAGAAGCTGCCGTCAGCGGCTGTTGTTGCGGTATATGCCGCGTTGCCGTCATATCGCACCACAACGCCTGCAAGAGCCGCAGCATTATTCTGCAGCAATCCATGGATCGTATAATTTGTAGGCGGCGGTGTGCTGCCGCCTCCCCCGCCCCCACCACCGCACCCGGCAGTTAGACCGCCAACGATGGAAAAAGCGGCCGCTGCAAGCGCAACCGTTACGCTGCGATTCCAAAATGTCATGAGGTTTATCTCCGGACTACGCAACAGACGCACTTGTGCGCCAAGCATACAATGTATTCGATGAACAGTATACGGGAATCCGCATAGCGAGTCAAACAGGCAAGGCCTACTCTTTGTATGCGATTGCTCCGCTACGATCAAATTGAGGCGCCGGCATTTTCGGATACCGGTGTTATTATGGCGTCAGCCTTAAGGCTATGGTGTCGCCTTAATACTATTGACCACGCGCCAGTAGCTGTCCTTCATACTATCCCATTGACCGGCAGGCGAAACGCATACCACAGTAAATGCGCGCTCGGTTCCCAGCATAGTTACCCGAATCCCCCGGATTTTGCCGCTCATCAATCCCCCATCGGCCGTAAACTCGCTGCAGCGGGAATCGCCCAAGCCCGGCGCAGTGAAAACCATCGCCTGTCCTTCGCTATATCCCGGGAACTTTGATCCGATAGAACTACGGTACATATTGTGGAGCTTCTCGATAACGGGAGGCTGTGGAACGGCCGGAACATCGCCCGAAATCGGAGCGACAGGACGCATGATATCGCCCATTAAGGAACCGCGGAAATCTGAAGTAATTTCGATTTGACAGGCATTTTGCCGGAACAAAACGCCACCTAGATTCGTCCCAGGTGTACCAAACCCTGCTTCCGACCAGTTTACCGGACCTTCACATGTAAACGACTTGTCAGGGCACTCATAAAGCTTGTATTCCGTGGGAGCTGTTACCGCTGCGACGTTGGCCTTGCCCTTGAGCAAAATCCCAACGACGGCTGCCACAAGCACGACAGCGATCACCAGACCGGCAAAGAGTTTATCTGAACGTTTTTGTCCGGCATTCGTTTGTGAATGTGCTTGATATGGATTTACGTGGTATGACGGCGGCCCCGGCTGATATGTTCCAGGTGGAACAAAAGGCGATGGCTGTGTGTTCGAAAGGATGGCGTTGGCGCTTTCGGGTATGGGATTTCCGGCCAGGTCATAGCGGACCGGCACAGCATCGTTTCCGCCACTCCAAGGCTCCGAACCTGCCGGCGGAGCTGAAGCGCCTGAGTCATTGTTAAGTCTCTCGGACTCGCTCAAGGTTAGGATGCCTCCCACCGATCGCAAAGATCTGCGTCCCGATTATGATACACGATTGCTGGCCAGGATTGAAATAAATCATAGGAAAATGCAGCCCGACGCCTCCATAGGATGGATTAGCTGTTGTATAGTGAAACATGGCACGTTAAAGTAGCGCCTGCCAAATAGTAGATATAATTGTGAACAGCTTAACTTCCATAACAACTGAACTTGAAGATAATGTCGCCGAACGCGAAGAAATTTTCCGGACGACCTTCGACGAAGCCGCCATCGGAATCGGCCACCTTGACCGGGAGGGGCGTTGGATTCGCGTGAATGCCCGCCTGTGCCGCATTGTCGGCTACTCCCCTATGGAGATGCTGCTGCGCACGCTGACATCGGTGACGCACCCTGATGAGGCTCAATTGCCGCTGGAAAATGCGCTGGAACTGGAATCCTGGGCTGCATCGCGCGAAATGCGAATGGTGCATAAGTTCGGAATGTCCGTCTGGGCGCACCTTACGCTTACTCTCGTACGCCCATCTGGCGGCACGCCGGAATACTTTATCGCGTTCGTCGAAGATATCGAGAACAGGCGGCATGCGGAAGAGAATCTCCGGCAGCAGCTTGTCATCAACAGGTCCATCACAAACAGCACTGCCGAAGGGCTGTTCATGCTGGATCCGAACGGCCGCGTCACCTTCATCAATCCCGCAGCGGAAGAACTGATCGGCTGGAAGGCCGTGGAGATTATCGGAAAGCTGCTGGAAGCCAAAGTGCTCCCGGAAAGTGTCGGCGGCGAATCCGGCGCATGGCCGCTTGGACGCGCCCTGGAAACTGGCTCCGCAGTACGCCATCAGGAAGTATTCTTTACGAGAAAAGACGGCAGTCGCGTCCCCGTGGTGTACTCGAATGCGCCCATCATCGATCCAAGCGGCATGCTGATGGGATCGGTCCTTGCCGCCCACGATATTTCGGAGCGCAAGCGAGCGGAAGAGGCCCTGCGCCATTCCGAGGAACGCTACCGAAGCATCGTCGATACCACCGTGGAAGGCATATGGTCTTTCGACCTCGACGGCACAACGACATACGCCAACGGACGCATGGGCGAAATCCTTGACGTTCCGATGCCGGATCTGATGGGCATATCGATCTTTGAGTTCGTCCATTCCGGCGCGATGCGCGATGCGCGGGAACTCTTCTCACGCTGGCTGCGCGGTGAACGGCTGAAGACAGAGTTCAACCTGTACCGGCGCGACGGCTCTATGCTGACGGTAATGCTGACGAGCAATGCGCATGGCGGGCATGCGGTTGCGAACGGCGAGATCACCGTCATGGTTTCGGACATTACGGAGCTCAAGCGCGCTCAGGCTGACCTGAAACGGACATCCGAGCGAAACAAACGCATTGCCGATACGCTGCAGCGTTCGCTAATGATGGATCCGTCCCGGATGATCTTCCGCAATCTGGAAGTCGAATCGGTTTACCGGCCGGCATGGGACGAGGCCGAGGTCGGCGGAGACTTCTGCGACGCCATCCCGCTCGGACGCAGCCGGGTCGCGCTGATTATCGGGGATGTCGTAGGCAAAGGACTGCAGGCCGCCGCGCGAACAGCTGAGATCAAGTTCACCCTGCGGGCATTCCTGCGCGGAAACGGCGGTCCGGAGCAGGCTGTTCAGGCTCTAAACGAGTTCCTTTGCGATGTTCACCGTGACGATGAGGAAGAATCGATCATCGGCCTCTCAATCGCCGTCGTCAACCTCACAACCGGAGAAGTGCGCGTTGCGGTAGCCGGCTGCGAGCCGCCGCTTGTGATTCACCCCGACGGCACGATCGACCAGATCAACGCCGGCGGACTGCCGCTCGGCGCGTTATCCGGAGCAGAATACACTCCTGTGACCACGCGGCTGTACGGCGGAGACACACTCCTGATGATGACGGACGGCATCACGGAAGCGCGCTACCAGGGAACCCTGTTCGGTCCCGAAGGCGTAGAGCGCATCGCCGCACAGCACGCTACCCGCCCCATCGGAACGATTATCGAAACGCTGCTGCGAGAGGCGCGCGACTTCGCCGGTGGCAAATTGCAGGACGACGCCTGCATGCTCGCCGCCCGCCGCATCGACACGGGAGATCCCACCCCAAGGTCGCTGCCAAGCATTCGGTAGCGACCTCTCCCCCGGCCGCTACCGCGTCCTTCCCCTCTCCGAAGCGGAAAGGGGTGTCCAATTTTCGATCACCAGGCGACTCGTATGTCTGATCAGATCATGGGCAACGGCTACGCATATATTAGCCTCGTCTGGCTTATGATCCTTGGACATCCCTTCCCGTTTCGGGGAGGGAAGGCGCGCTAAAGCGCGAGGGAGAGGATTCCCCCAGCATCGTCGCAAACCGGCTGCGGTCAACCCAGTAATCCCGGTCGTCCGGCTCGGCTTCCAGCGCAAGGATGGCTTCAAAGGATTGGGTACCCCCATATTGCGCTTTTGCCTCCAGAACGAGCGCGCCAGACGCAGGCGAGGGACCACGGAGCAGCTGGACCGTATCCGCGAATGTAAGCTTTATAAGCTCAGCGAGTTCCTGGGCAAAAGTTGACGGGATCGTTCGCGAATCGATATCGCCCCGGTGAAGATGCCTCAGGAAAGAGTCGGGAACACGCAGCCTCACAGCCAACTGATGGGGATATGCGATGCCTGCGTGACGCGAAGCATCGGCAAGGTTAGCGGGGAGAGCAGCCGGGCTATCAAAGGATACGACAGAAACAGGCTGTGCCATAAGAACCTCATCAACCAATGAGGCAAAACTGTCGCCGGCTGCTCTCCCCCGATAGATTGGGGCTTCATCCCCTACTGACGCCATGTCGTGAAAACCGCCGGCAGCCATAGAGAGATCCGCCGCAAGCGCCGGATAGCGCGCAATCCATGCGCGCAGCACCTCTGCTTGATCACCGGCTCCGGCAAGGGCATCCTCAAAGGCGGCGATCACGCTGTCCGCCCTGTCATCTCCCTGTCCAGCTGCAGTCGATTTACGATAACGCATGGTTTTCCCGCCAATCTACGAGGATCTTTTCTGCCTGCTGCAAATAATTTCGAACGGTCCGGCCGGTTACGCCAAGGATGCCTGCAATCGTAACTTCATCGGACTTGGCGCTGCCTTCCTTATAGCCTGCATAATACCGAAGATAGAATGCTGTCCGGATCGGTTCAGGCAGCGCTTCCAATGCCAGTTCTGTTTCCACCTGCAGTTCGATCGATATCGGTGTAGCATGCATGGCCTGCGGCAGCAATTTCGCGGTCTCGTGCAGCGAAAGCTCATCGCGAGCATGCATGATATTGCGCAGCAGCGATCGCGTTCGACGATCGAAGCATGTCCAGAACCGGGATTCCCAGAACTCTTGATTTGGCTCCAAAATCAGCACGGATTCAAGCAGCATGCGCAATATGTCCTGAGTAATGTCTTCACGCGCTTCTTTACTCTGTACACCCCAAACATCCAGATGACGCTCCGTGCGGCCGGCCACACGGCGGCACAAAACCTGGAGGAGCCGCCGAACGAGATCCTGCTGGCCGCTCCGCATAAAGGCGCGTGTTACTGATACAACGGCCTCATTGCTTACCTCGCGTGACGTTGCGCTTTCCAGCCTCGTCATCAAATTGGAAAACGGCAGACCTTCCAGCATTTCCAGTTCACGCTCAACGCGGCCTTCACGCTTATAGATCGTTAAAGGCCTGCGAAACGACAGATTGTTTGGCTCTACTCTTATTTACGTTACTCGCGCGCCGGCAAGGAATCCGGAAAGTCCGGCAGATAAATATCATACCACCACAACAATAGGGAATAATGTCACAACTCAGAGGCTCTGATGTGATACAATGGAACCATGCCCGCAGCGCTGCCAGGGAGGATTGTGGTGAGCAAGATAGAACGTAACAGGCCCTTAAAGGGCAGGTTTGCGCCCCGTAGCGGCGCGGCTAAGACCGGCGCATTCACGCTTATAGAGCTGCTGGTCGTAATAGCCGTGATCTCGATCCTGGCTGCCCTGATATTCCCCGTATTCTTCACCGTGCGCGGCAAAGCGCGGCAAACGGTTTGCGTATCGAATCTGCGCCAGCTCGGCCTCGCGATGGCGTCATATACCGACGACTACGATGGCCTCTTCCCCTGGGGGGCCGATCCCGCAGACAAAAATACCGGTATTTGGGACGGCGGTAACCCACCATACAAGCCGTTTATCGACTCCATGGCGCCGATCAATCAGGTACTGGATCCCTATATCAAGTCGCCGAAAATATGGGAATGTCCGGCCGATGTAGGATTCGATGAGTTGGACATGACTCCGAGCGGCGTCTCTTCTGTTAAGCTCAATGCTCGGCCAACGCTATTCAAAGCGTACGGCACTTCATACTTCTACCGCACGGAGCTGGGGCTATTCGGCCGAAACGCCAATACTGTTACGGCACGCGACTTCCAGGCGCCCTTCGGCACTCATGAAGCATCCGAGATCAACGTTCTGATGGATGGCAACGGATACTGGCATGGCTCAGGATTTGCCACTGGCCGTAGGTTCGATGTTCTTATGGCCGACGGCCATGCCGTCAGCCAGAACATGAGCGCCTACTTCCAAACATGGTCACTTGTTGTCGATCACTAGGCCGCATTTCAGGCAATTTGACTACAGACCGTTGCGATCACTCTTTATTCGTTGTGAGCAAAAGTATCTGTCTTTCGCCGTTACGTGCTTTCCCCAATGCGGAGCGGCGTCTCAATGCGCACGGATTGGGGCTCCGGGCCGGCAGTCTTGTCCAGACGGGATTGCAGGACCGCGAGAGACTTCAGGCACATCTCTTCACAGGGCAGCACCACCGTAGTAAGAGGAATATCCAGATACAGGGATTCCTCAAGGCCGTCGAAACCGACGATGGCGAGATCATCCGGGATACGCAGGCCACCGCGCCGCGCGCCGAAATAGACCCCATGAGCGATGACATCGTTATTGCAGATGACTGCGTCCGGCCTTTCATGCGCAGGAAGCGCCGCCAGCGCTAACCCCGTCTCAAATCCGGCGCGGCGGGTTTGCTCCTGCCGCTTCTGCAGCACCACACGCTCTTCCCAGCCTGCCTCCCGGCAAAAATCCCGATATGCGTGTATCTTGTTTGAAGCCCTCATGTTGCCGATCTCGCCTGGGCTGATAAATCCGACCCGAGTATATCCCCTTTCCTTGAGGTGAACCAAGGCCACGCGGCAGCCGGCGTACGTGTCAAAATAGACGCAGTCGCCATCGTCGGATCGCTGGTACCCCATATACACGACCGGAGTGCCGATGGCCTGTGAGGCCAGAAAGTGCTCCAGAGTCTGGTCGGGGAATGCCCAGATAAGAACGCCGTCGACAGGCCAGCCACGAAGCTTCGCATGCTCGGCGTAAGATCCCAGTTCCGCAGGACCGCTATCTAAAAACACCTGGTAGCCGCTCTCGAACAGCATGCGTTCCGCTTTTTCCACAAGGTCAGCGAAAAAGGGGTTGGAGATGGCGGATACCATGAGGCCGATCGTGTCTGTCTTGCGCCGCCCCAGGCTGCGCGCAAACTGATTGGGCCGATACCCCATCTCGGCGGCCACGCCCCGAACGCGATCACGGGTTACCTCCGAGATATTGACTTTAAAATTCTCGTTGAGGACCTGCGAGACGGTACTGGGCGAAACGCCTGCCTTTGCGGCAACTTCACGAATAGAAACGGGCACTGGGGTTTATCTCCTCACTCAATCTTAAAACTGCGGTCCTCGATCACTCTTGCCCGGCTCCGCGAACGACACAACTTGCGGAGGAACCTGCCCGGGGGCAGGCGAACGTACAGCCATGAAATATATTGCTCTGATCGCTCATGACGCTAAAAAGCACGACATGATCGAGTTCGTGCGACAGCACCACGAGATCCTAACCGGCGAGCGGCTGCTTGCCACCTACACCACCGGCACCCATATCGAAAAAGAAACCGGCCTGCCAGTCACTCTAATGCTCTCCGGCCCCCTCGGCGGCGACCTGCAGATCGGCGCGATGATCGCAACCGATCAGGTAAAGGTCGTCGTCTTCTTGAGAGATCCGTTGACAGCTCATCCCCATGAACCGGATATCGCGGCGCTCATGAAGGTATGCGATACCCACAACGTCCCACTCGCCACCAACCTGGCAACCGGTGAGATCATCATGAGGGCAATAGGAACGACAGTGGCTGCGGGGTAGGAATACCCCATAGGCCTCATTACAATCCCGCAAGCGAGGTTGTAATGGGAGCCAGAACATAAAGGCGTGAATTGGCTGGCGGTTAAACGACCCGCAAGCGGGTGCCCCCCTAGAGGCAGGCGGTTAAAACCGCGCCTAGAGAGTACACATGTGTCCCTTCGGACACTCAGAGTGGACCTATGGTCCACTTCCTAGTCCGCGAAGGCGGACATGTGTACTCTCTAGCCGTGACTTTAGTCGCCAGGCAGTTCTCTGGGAGACGCCCCCTACCTTCCCTACAACACCTTCGTCACCTTCAGCCAGTCCGGCTTCAGCGTATTGGCTTCGTCGATCTTCTCGGACGAGCCGACAACGACCACATCGCCGTTTACCGCCACGTTGCTCAGGACTTCGGCGAACTGACGGAAGTCGTTCACAGTCGTTCCAAGCACCTCGTCACGGCGGCGCTGGCGCAGTTCGTCGGTTTCGCCCACGAGTTCGCGGACGAACTGTGAGTAGCCTTTGGCGTCGGGCAGCTGATAGGAGTCGAGGTCGCCGATCGTGCCGATAACGGTGCGTGTAAGTTCGGCTTCGCTCAGGTTGGCTTCCCGAAGGAAGTTTGCGGTGGCATCGAAGTTCTGCAGCGTGGCCATAAGGTTCGGGTCGCGATACGAACCAAACGAGAATACGCTGGAGAGAATGTCGTATCCGCAGAAGCCGCCGTATGCGCCGCCCTCCATTCGGACTTTCTGCCAGAGCCATGATGTCCGGATGTAGTTGCTGATAACGAGAGCGGAGCCGTGCGGCTGGTAGCCATAGTCGAGCAGCCTGCCTGCCTTGCCCACGTGGTTTACCTGCCCGGGGATGGTCAATCCTTCTGGCCGGCTTTCCCAGGACGGATGCCATGCATGCTGATCGGTTGTCCCCTGCGGCAAAGTGGCGATCAGTTCGGCGAGCTTCGGCTGAAGCACGGCGAAATTGGCGGCATCGAGCGTGACATTGCAGATGGCGCGGCCAGCCGTGAGGATCTGGCTGCGCAGCGTTTCCAGGGTTGCCAACACACCGGGCCAATCCGTGTCTACCTGATTGATCAGTTCGCGGATAAAGAACAGGTAGCTGACGCCGCCGAGTTGCTCGCCGATCCATCCGGATTCCGTGAAGCGGCTGCCGAGGCGGCGCGCTACGAACGACGATCCGGAGGGCACAAGAGCGGCTTCCAGTCGGACCTTCTCTTCCAGCACCATCTGGCGAAAACGTTCCTTGTTATCGAGACGCGCCGTCAGAATGATGTCCTGCAGAATCGCAAGGAGGTCCGTTGTCTGCGACGGGGTCGACTTCGTGCGCAGCATCAGCTTAGCAATGGCGTCGGTGGAGCCGCGCTGCGACGTCACCAGCAGGTCCGCGCGAATTCCGCCGGTCTTGCGGCCGATGCGCTGTGTCAGGGTAACAAAGTCCTCAGTCTCCGTTCCAAGCTGCAGCAGCGATCGACTGAACAAGGATAGATACGGAAGCAGTTCCTGAGACACGCCGCGCAGATCGAAGCCGATGTCGGCATAGACGATCCCGTTCGTGAAGAGGTCGTGGTAGTATGTTGGGCAGCCGATCAAGCCGGATGCGATATTGGGCGTCCGCTTCGCGTTCGGATCAAGGTCGGAAAGCTTCAGGCGCGGCAGAGTGGCGAGAGCCTCCTCGGAATCCGGGGTGCTCTGCGATTCCTGCAGGCGCTTGGTGTCCTCGACGATCGCCTCCAGTTCCGGCTCTCCCAGGGAAGCCTGGAAAGTCTTCAGCCGTTCCAGCTCCGCATCGGCTTCCTTCTGCGCGAGCATCGGATCGGGCACAAAGGAAATCGTGACACGGTGCGGATTGTCCAAAAGCGCAGTCTGGATGATCTTTTCGAAGTACCGTCCCTTGGCGATGCCGGCCTTGACCGCCGCAAGAGGTTCCTCGAACTTGAGAGGCGCAATCGGATCGGCATCATAGAGCCAGTGGGACATTGACGAGAACAACACGGCGAGACCGCGCGGGAAACCGCCGGTATTGAGCTCGCGCATGTTGAACTCGGCTGTGTTCAGAGATGCCTCGATCGCATCGGAGGGAATCCCCTCCTCGGCAAGCTTTTTCAAGGTGCTGAACACCAGTTCCTCAACCTTATCGGTATCGGCCGGGTCGATGCCTTTCATGGAGACGCGGAAGGAGCGCTGTCGGATATCCGAAACACCAGCGCCGGCATCCTCAACCAGACCGGAGTCGAGCAGAGCTTTGCGAAGCGGCGCAGCAGGGGTGCCGGCCAGGATGTGGCGCAGGATATCTGCGGCCATGTCGAATTCGGGATCGAGCGCATCGGAGATCACCCACCCGATCGCCATCATGCCCTTCTCGCCGGCTTCCTCGCTCCCAATCGCATAGTTGTGAGTCAGGCGCTTCGGCTCTGTAAAATGCGGAGCAAGCGGCACCGTCGCTTCGATCTTGCGCGGCTCAAAGTCCTTGAGGTACTCATTGAGGATGCGGAGACGCTCTTCCGGATTGTCATCGCCCCAGAACCAGATCATCGCATTGGACGGATGGTAGAACGTCTGGTGGAAGTTCTTGAAATACTCGTAGGTGAGGTCCGGAATGTGCTTGGGCTCTCCGCCCGACGACACACCGTACACGTGGTCCGGGAACAACGCGCGCGACGACTGGTCGTACAGCACCGTATCCGGCGAGGCGTAAGCGCCCTTCATCTCGTTAAAGACGACGCCGCGGTAGACGATGGCGCTGTCTTTATCGTCCAGCTCGTGGTGCCACCCTTCCTGTTCAAACGCTTCACGGGGGATACGCGGATAGAAAACGGCATCCAGGTAGACATCGACCAGGTTGTAGAAGTCCTGCGTATTGAGGCTGGCGACGGGGTAGTACGTTTCCGAATCGCCCGTGAAGGCATTGAGGAAGGTATTGAGGGATCCCTTGATCAGCTCGACAAACGGCTCCTTCAACGGATACTTCCGTGAGCCGCAGAGGACGGCATGCTCCAGGATATGCGCGACGCCCGTGGAGTCTTCGGGCGGGGTTCGGAACGTTATACAGAACGCCTTGTTTTCGTCATCGTTGATCACCGAAATCAATTCGGCGCCGGTCTTAACGTGCCGGTACACGCGGGCTATACTCTTGAGCTCTTTGATCTCTTCGTCGCGGACGAGCTCAAATCCATGGATCTCGGGCATGCAGTCAATCCCTTCTGTGCCACCGGAAATAGTATCAATCAATACATTGTACCTTCTGAATGATAGACGCAATATTACGTGTTTCAGAACTTCAGCGTCTGCCGCCCACAGGGGCAAAACACGAACAGAGGTCGCTTCCCGGCGCAAATTGCAAAACGTCTCACATGTAGTACCCAAACGAGAGTTCGCCGCGTTCCAAATGCAGAAACATCTCATGGTGTATTATTGACGGGAATATACCATAATAAAATATGGTAACATATAAAAATATGGCATTAGATGAGATTCCAGAGTTTATGCCACTGCAGACCAATCAGCAGTGGAAGGCAATGTCGCATCCGTTGCGGGTTGGGATTATGCGTTTGCTGATCGATGCTCCTTTAACGAACGAAGAGCTGGCTCACCGGCTTGGCGTTGCCTCCGGCAAGCTGTACTTTCACACGAAGACGCTTCGTGACGCAGGACTGATCCTGCTCGTTGGGACGCGTGAAAAGGGCCACCTCACAGAGAAGCTGTACCGGGCCGCCGCGCGCAGCTTCAAGGCGCCGGAGCCGGAAAAAGGAGGCGATAGGCCGCCATTTGAGACGGCCGTTGAGATGGGGCTCGACCTTTACCGCAGTTCGTGGCAAGAGACAGGCGGCTTGATCGGAGAGATCGAGGGCGGGTTTCACATCGTCATGTCCCACAGCCCCGAGCGCCAGAGGGAGTTTGTCGAACGGTTTCGGGAACTATTCCGGGACTTTCAAGAGCCTTCGGGGTCGGATGCGGACGGCGCAGCCACGCTGGCGCTTACCATGCTGATCCATACCGTTCCATCGCCGAAAAACAAATCGTAACACACTATGCATGGGCAGACGCGCATCTGCCCATGGAAATAAGAGAGCATCTATGTCTGAGATATTGCGTCCAATTGCAATCCTGGTAATGATTGCCGGATGTGCCTTGTTCATCGTCCAGGGCAAATTAGCATTCGGCGCTTCGGCTTCCGACATTAAGCCGGCGGGGCGTGCTGTAGCGGAATTGATCCGGTCCCGTGACGGGGCTGCGCTTGAGCGCAAGTTCACGCCGCAGATGGCTGCGGCTGTGCCGATTGGACCTCTGCAGCAGCTTCTGAACGATACGATTACCACGGACAACCCGCTCGGCGCGCGAATCAAAGAATCCATCGACAGGACAAACGGTTTAGTGACATATACGGCAGAGCATGCCTGGCGTCAGGGACAGGATTTGGCGATTATCGTCAATTTTGTTCCGGGCAGCGGGGGCAAAATCACGGGGCTCAGGCTAAAGGTGGTCCCGGCCGGTGAACTCCTGCCCGATCCTCATGCCGGTTATCAGCTCAAAGCGCATCTTCGCCTGCCCTTCGAACCGGGAAACACATGGTTTGTGTTCTGGGGAGGCGATACGCGAGCTTTGAACTACCATGTCGACTACCCCGACCAGCGCCATGCCTACGACATCCTCATCATGCGTGACGGTTCTTCACACGATGGAGACGGCACAAAGCTCGACCAATATTACGCCTGGGGAAAACACATAGTCGCTCCGGCAGACGGCACGATCATCGAGACCGAGAACGGCCTGCCAGATAATCCGATAGGCGTCATGGACCCTTCGCATGCCGCCGGCAACCATGTGGTTATCGACCTCGGTAACGGAGAGTACGCCATGATTGCGCATATGCAGCACGGAAGTATTCAGGTCAAGCGCGGCGATCGTGTGGCCACCGGACAATGGCTTGGCCTCTGCGGAAACAGCGGAAATACATCGGAGCCGCACATCCACATCCATGTGCAGGACAAACCACAGCTCTTTAAGCCGGGCGTCCACGGATTGCCGGTCGAATTTAGGGATTTCGTTCGCAACGGCAAGACGATAGAAATCGGATCGCCGGTCAAAGGCGACGAAATTGCGGCAGCAGCTTTAAGCCATTAGAGGAAATGCGGGAGACGAAATCGAACGCTGATGCATTGTTACCATTGCGTGAGCGAGACATAGCCCATATGACAACAATGCGCGAACGAGACACAGCCCGTTTGATCGTCCTTGATCCACAGGACCGCATCCTCCTGTTTCGAATTCAGGATGAATACCCACTCGACCCTTCCCAGCCGGACATGACCGCTTACTGGGCAACTCCGGGGGGAGGGGTCGAGCAGGGAGAGACATTTGAGGAAGCGTCGAAGCGTGAATTGTTTGAGGAGACAGGTATAACGAATGCGCAAATCGGGCCGTGGCTCTGGTCGCGCCGGCGCGTGTTAAACTTCAAAAGCGGGCAGGTGCTTTTCAACGAACGCTACTACTTGGTGCGGGTTGCCGAACATGACGTGACATTCGATAACCTGCTTGAGTACGAGACGAAGTTTTGCGCCGAATTCCGCTGGTGGTCGCTGGCGGATCTGGCCGCGACGCAGGAACATGTCCTTCCGCCGCGGCTTGTCGCATTGCTTGAACCGGTACTCGCGGGCAACTTCCCAGAGGAACCGATCCCACTGCCCAATACCGGACTGGCAACAACTGCCTGAGCGATCCGTTCAGCCTCCACAGCTATTCCTGTGATTATTCCGGGCGGCGATGCGAGCGCCAGGTATAGTGGCGGCCGACATCGAAAGCCGGCTCATCCGGAATCTCGGACGATCTAAAATCCTCGATGGGATAGAAGCCGCCGCACCGGATATCGCGAAAGAGGCGAGTTAACGCCTGCGATGCGCAACGCGCATTGTCCTCACGGGTCTCATCAGCAGCTAAAGAACGCTCCGCAGTTTGATGCTGAGCAGCAGATACACTCGTCCTGAACATGGCCATTCTCCTCCTTTACACACGATTTGGCGCAACGTCCTCGTTACAGGGGCAATTACCAGTAAAACCATAGCAATTGTTTCTTAATTATGCGTCACATCCGCACTCCGAGTCAAGAGGCCGATATCATAGCCGTAAATAAAAGTAGCGATCACTTTTCGTATTTAATAATGCAGGTCATCGGGAAGTATTTTGGTACCCGAATCCTTGCACATCTAAACATCCTTTTTGTGTAACCGGTGAATATTGTTCCACAATGCCGGCAGGATGTTCTAAAGCGATCGCAACTTCCTTGGGACTAAGGTGTCAAAATGAGTATATGAGCCCAATGTATCAAAACTCCATAGCTCAGATGTACGGACCGAATTTCTTGCTCTTCTTCGCGGTTGTCGCTGTTGCCGCGATGATTGTCTGCCGCATTTACCTCAACAGCCTCGAACCGGCGGCCACTCCGCCGCTCATTCCCCAGGTCCCTGATCCTTACGAAATCGCCTACCTCAGGGGCGGTGAAAATGAAGTTATCCGAGCCGCAACGGTCTCACTCCTACAATGCGGTCTCCTGTCGATGGAAGAGCCGGGCACAGGCAAATCCAAATCGAAAGGAACAAAAATAGGATGGAGCAAAAATCACCAGTCTACGCAAAATCTGCCCTCCATCGAACATGCCGTGTACCTGACGTGCCGGAACGATAGGCTTCCAAGCGAGCTTTTCGTCCCGGCTCTTCAGGAGCAGATTGCAGGCCTTTGTGCCGGCTACAAGGAAAACTTAACGGCGCGCTCACTTCTCTTTCGGCCGGAGACGCTGCTTGCCGGCAAGCGCACAGTTGCCTGGACAGCACTCGGCGTCATCGTTCTTGGCATCTACAAATTGATGGCTGCTTACGATTCCGGTCACAGAAACATAGCCTTTCTCGTCATAGAGATGATCGTGGCCGTGATTGCCTTCAGTTTTGTGGGCAGTAAAGGGCGCATGACAGCAGCCGGCAAACGTTATGTGCTCAGCTTGCAGCAAGCTTATTCAGGCCTCAGGCGCCCTGGAGCCACTGCCCAAAGCAGTTATGACATTGACCCGATACTCTTAATGACAGCCGTATTCGGTGTGGCAGCCCTCTCGACGACACCCCATCGAGCTTATGGAGCAATGTTCCAGCAATCGGGCGCCACAAGCAGCAGTGGATGCGGCAGTTCAAGCAGCTGCGGCAGCTCTGACGGCGGAGGCAGCAGTTGCGGAGGCTGTGGAGGATGCGGCGGTGGCGGAGGAGGCGACTGACATGCCCACAGATGTCGAAGGCGCGCCCATTGGGGCCCAATGGGATTAGCCGAGCAGCAGGCAGCGCTGGCAAAGCTCTACACGGACGGCACAGCGCGGAAAGCGTTTTACAAGAACGCGCAAGAAGCAGGAAGTTCCTGGGGACTGAGCGACGCCGATATCCGTGAAATCGTTTTAGTGCCACGAGAGCAAATAGAAGGTTTTGCCCGCTCCCTTGTCGCAAAGAGACGAGGTGAAGTGGAAAAGTTTCTTCCGATGACACACCGGTTTCTGGGACCGGATTTTAATTCCTTATTTCGCCGGCATGCCGAAACCTATCTGCCGGCCGGCGCGCAGCGGCATCGCGCGGATGCGCTGGCCTTTGCGGCATCGATTGCATCCGGCTCCGGATGCGCGGAACACATTCGAGACATTGTGCGGTTTGAGCAATCGCTGTTGATTGCGCGATCAATGCGGCGCCCGCAGCTTCGTCTGTTCCGGTACGACGTGCGCATGGCTCATAAGATGGAAGCTGCCGGCAACGCTGCGGTTTCACTTGATCGAGCCTTGGTATGTTTATTGATATGGCCGATGCGTTGGGGACAAGTGCATATCATCGGGATTCGCTTAAGTTGAAGCGCGGCAGTTTCAGATTCCTTTTGACGCGGTATTATCAAAAACAACGTACAATGAGAGATACGGCAAGCAGACATGCAGGTTGCCGCAGAAGTTGCAGGAGATAACATTCTCTACCCATATCTGCTCACACCAATAGACTGCATCTCAAACTATGACGAGGCCAATTAAGACTAATATCGCCAGCCAGCCCGACAGCGATATAAATAGCCCGCGGTTAAAGACGCGATATCGCCATGTGCCGCCGGGCGCAAAGCAATATATAGACGGCCCGGCAGAGTTTCCTAACCCGGCTAGCCTTCTCAGCGCCATTTTGGAAGGCACGGCCGATCCGATATATGTCAAAGACCGGGACGGTCGCTATACCGTAGTCAACGAAGCGTGCGCAAGATACATCGGCATATCGAGTGCGGATTTTGTCGGCAAAACGGATGCGGAGATATTCGGAGCGGAAACAGCTCGCGCCATTGAGGCCGAAGACCGTCATGTGATTGAATCAGGGCAGACCGTCACGTCAGAGAAGCGGCCGACTCATGCCGGCTTAGCCGGTCATGTATTTCTTGCCACAAAGATGCCGTATCGTGAGGCATCGGGCCAAATTGTCGGAGTGATCGGGATCGCTCGCGACATCACCAGTCTCAAGCGCGAAGAAGCAAAACTCTCGGATACTGTCTCGCTCCTGATGTCCACACTTGAGGCAACCGCCGACGGTCTGGTAGTCGTCAGCAAGCGAGGCAAAATCGTCACGTTCAACCAGAAGTTTGTCGATATGTGGGAGGCGACGCCTGATTTGCTTGCCGGACAAACCATGGCAAGCCTGCTCGATTTCATCCTGAGCAAGATCAAGCATCCCCAGCGATGCATCGACCACATGAACCTGCTCAAAATGTATCCGGAGACGACGGACGAAGAGAACATCGAGCTTAAGGACGGGCGCATCTTCCAAAGATTCACTCAGCCTCAATGGCTCGGAGGCAAACCTGTAGGACGCGTCTGGAGCTTCCGGGATGTGACGGAACAAGTGCGCGTCGAAGAGAGACTGATCTTCAAGGCCTTTCACGACGCCCTGACACGATTGCCCAACCGCGCCCTATTTTTCGACCGCCTCGACCGCGCCCTCGTACATGCCCGCCGTTCCAGGCTGCCGGTAGCCGTATTGTTCCTTGATCTGGACAACCTGAAAGCCGTTAACGACAACCTCGGACATGTTTCGGGGGATGAGCTGCTTCGTGAGCTGGCGATGCGTGTGCGCTCCTGTGTACGTGAAGGCGATACTGTCGCTCGCTTGAGCGGCGACGAGTTCACCGTACTGCTCGAAGAGGCCGGAGATATAGATTCGGCTCAGCATGTCGCCGGCCGTATTATAGAAGAGCTTCGTAAACCACTGATTCTGGCTGGTCAGTCCGTCTGCCCGATAGCAAGCATCGGCCTTGCTATCGGCAACGGTGAAGAAAGCGCCGACGAGCTCTTATGGCGAGCCGATGCGGCCATGTATCACTCTAAATCACACGGCGCAGGAGAATGTGTGCTGTATAAGCAGGGAATGTCTCCTAGGCGAACAGCACACCACAGCAACCTGGTGAAAAGCACCCCCGATCAGCAGCAAAGCAGCTGAAAGGCGTCTACGGCTTCACACGCGTAAACATTAGCACAGCATTTGATTTTTCCGTGGTCATCATCAGCGTATCGCCTTGAACCGCATACTCAAACGACTGCGACTGACCTGCCCCGTCTATAGTCTTTCCGCCTGCTTCCGCTCGCAGCAATGTCTCAATCAATATGCCCTTTGCAGTTGTATAACGAGAGTAAAGGGTCAACACTTTGCCCTCGATCGGCTGTGTCTGGGTCATAGTGCCGTCGGCATGAATATCAAGAGCCGTTCCAGGACTCTTTTCTCCATCCGGCCCATTCATACTCCACTTACCCACCAGCGGATTTACAACAGGCTTTACCGGTGGCGGCAGTTTGCGCGCGCAGCCTCCGGCAATCACCATCGTACAGGACATAGCGCTTAAAACAATGCGCCTTCGTTGATTATCCACTTGTTGCTCCCAGTCACATCCATCGAAATCCCGAAGGCGGGCAAGCGCCCTGAGAGGTTAGCGAGTATTGGCGAAGCAGACGGGAAATTCCTGTATTTGCGGGCATTCAATTCCCGGCGACACAATGCGAAATGCGCCTTCGACCGTGGAGTTGAAACTCCCGGCTACGCCCAATTCCCGTGGAACTGAAGTTCCCGGCTACACAATGCGAAGTACGCTAGTCGGGTACGAAGGCACACCCTGTGGCGACTAAAGCGCACTGAAGATAGAAGACGCCCTTATCGTTAGCTCTTCAACCTGCTTCAGCGGGTTTTGCATGATGTAGCCGGGAGCTTTAGCTCCACGGTCCCTTGCAAACACCGCAACCGATACGGTAAGGTACTGTATGGCAAATGGCGTAAAGATCAGTCTTCTGTCGCTGCTTCTTGCAGCCCCCGCGATTCCCACGATGGCTCAGGCTCCCTCCTCCTTTCCTTTCGTGATCCCATGGGACGACTCCTCGGCCGGGACTGCGACGGATGTCTCCTTTCTGAACGCCAAACCAGCGGGCGGAAACGGCTATATCACGCCGAAAAACGGACACTTCGTGGAAGCGCGCACGGGCAAACGCGTTCGATTTATCGGCGTTAACCTTGCGGCGCACAGCGCATTTCCGGATCACGGGGATGCCGAGAAGGTCGCCGCGCGACTCGCCAAATACGGCGTCAACATCGTGCGCCTCCATCACATGGACAACGACTTCTGGTCGCCCGACGCCACAATCTGGGACGGAAGCTACAAGGACCATCGCCACATCAACCCGGCGCAGCTGGACAAACTCGATTATCTCATTGCGCAGCTTAAGAAGAACGGAATTTACGCCAACATCAACCTGCATGTCAGCCGCCAGTTCTCCGAGGCCGACGGCTTCCCGGCAAGCGTCGAAAAGATCCCCACCTCGTTCGACAAGCGTGTCGACTATTATGACCGCAAAATGATCGCCCTCCAGAAAGAATACGCGAAACAGCTCCTGACCCACGTAAACCCATACACCAAGAGCTCATATGCCGAAGATCCGTGCGTCGCAGTTGTGGAGATCAATAACGAGAACTCGCTCGTCGGCGATCCCTGGGCCAATATCGGCGGCGACCTGGATCAGATGCCGGAACCTTTCCGCGGCGAGCTCGTGGGCTTCTGGAATGACTGGCTGACAAAGAAATACGGCAGCGATGCCAAAGTTCAGGCCGCATGGCTCAAAGGCGTCACCGCAACCGGCCCCAGCGTGGTAACGCCATCTTCGCAGTGGAGTATCGAGCACCAGGGAACATCCGACGCCGCAATTGAGACCGCCGCCTTTGCAACACCCGAGACAGCTCCGGGAGCTCATGTGACGGTAAAGCAGGTTGACGGAACTGACTGGCACGTGCAGATCCACGTGACCGGCCTTACGTTCAAAGAAGGCGATACCTACACCGTAAGCTTCCGTGCCAAGGCGGATAAGCCGAGAGCGATGGCCGTCGGAGCCGGACTGGATCAGGCTGACTGGCATAATATCGGTCTGGCTGCCACATCCGGTGTCACGGCAGACTGGAAAGAGTTTCACTACACCTTCGATGCGCGTAACACGGTAGTCGGACACGGGCGAGTTGCGTTCACGCTCGGTAATCAAACAGGCGAAGTCGACATAGCAGACCTTCGCGTCCGCCCCGGAGCTGAGGGCGCAGGACTGCAGCAGGGCGAATCCATCTCCACGAAAACGGTCCCGATCCCTCTCACCGCGACAAAGGCCCAGCGAGCGGACTGGCTCACCTTCCTCGTTGATACGGAGCGATCCTATACCGACGAAATGCGCGGCTACCTCAAGAAGGATCTCGGAATCCACGCCAATATCATCTGCTCGCAGATCTCATGGGGCGGCATCGCAGGCCTGAACCGCGAAGCGGATATGGACTTCGCGGACAACCACGCCTACTGGCAGCATCCCGACTTCCCGCATAAGGCATGGGACGCCGAAGACTGGAATATCGCGAATACGCCCATGGTCGCCGACCTGGCCAAAGGCGGCGGCGGAACACTGCGCGACCTCGCCCAGTACCGTATCGCAGGCAAGCCTTACACAGTTTCGGAATACAACCACCCTGCCCCCAGTGACTACCAGGCCGAAACAGTGCCGGAAATCGCATCGTACGCGGCCTACCAGGACTGGGACATTGTGTACATGTTCGACTACGGCGGCTATGGCAAGGGCGCGAATAACGACCGCATCGACGGTTATTTTTCCTTCGGCTCAAATCCTGCCAAGTGGGCATTCATGCCCGCAGCTGCCCTGATCTTCCGCAATCAGTCGTTTATGCCCGCAACGAACAGCATTGTGGCAGGCCCTCCGCAGGGCGGCTGGCACGCCGCCCTGGCAAACGGCATAATCCAGGCATCCGATGTCTGGAAGCCCACCGGCCACGCAGCCGATTTTCTCTCCGCGAAGATCGCGCTTGGCAGCAAAGCCGGCATTAGCAACGTCGGAAAACCTGAGTCAACGGTCAAAGTCAGCAACACTGCCGCAGGCGCTCAGTACATCGCCGACAGCCCGAATGCGATCGCCCTTGCCGGTTTCCTCGGCGGGCAGACCGTAACGACAAAATCAGTCGAATTTCAATTTCAATCATTCGGAGACGACAGCGCCCCCGCAGCCCGCAATTTCGCCGCACTCACCCTGACACCTCTCGACAGCCGGCCCATCATCAATTCAAAACGCCTGCTGCTTACCGTGGTCAGCCGTGTCGAAAACCAGGGAATGAAGTGGAACGCGACACGCACAAGTATCGGCACAAACTGGGGCAGCGCGCCGTCAACGGCCACCGGCGTGCCGCTAATGCTCAAGTTTTCCGATCTCAAGAACCGAACGGTTTATGCCCTCGACAGTACGGGCAAACGTGTAAAAACGCTGCCTAACGTAGGACTGGTTGCAGGAGTGGTGATTCCAACCATTTCCGTGGGGCCGGAATATAAGACGGTCTGGTATGAGATAACGATGTAAGAGGAGCCTATCCTCCCCCACTTGACTACCTCTATAGTTTCCTGTATAATCGCCTCATGAAACGGACTACACTAGTAGTTTTCAGTATCTGCTCACTTCTCGCTCTTTGCTGCCGACCGGCCGCAGCCGATCCTGTTCTGGACCGATGGCGCACCGCATCGCCGTCGGTTCAGAGAGCGGCTCTCCATTTGGCGCGAACGGCTTTCGACACCTACGTGCGCGATCGCCGTATCATCGACTGCCCGGCAACACTTCCACCCGAACTGCGGCTCCGAGCGGGTGTATTCGTCAGCACGATGGCCGCTGACGGCGCGCCACGTTGCTGCATGGGTACGTTATCGCCAATGGAGCCGGACATCGCGCATGAAGTCATCGCCAATGCCGTAGCCGCTGCGGGGCGTGACCGGCGCTTTAAGCCTATCCGCCCTGCCGACCTCTCCCGTCTGCGGTTGATCGTAAGCGTTGTAGGACGGCCTGAACCGATCAGCAGCGCGGATGGACTCGATCCTGTGCGCGACGGTTTGATTGCGCGTTATGGAGACCGGGACGGCGTGGTTCTGTCCGGCGAAACGCCACATCGTGATCTGATGTTGCGCTGGGCGCGGATCAGGGCCGGCGCGCCCGCTTCCGCTTCCGTGTCCCTGTTCCGTCTGGATGATGTTCGAATGATGGAGCCTGTCACAGGCAAGTCTTGAGGAGTGTCCCGGTGAAACGAATTTCCATCCTGTTTTTCCTCCTTGTCCTTATCCTGCCGATCGGCGCAGCGCCTACCACACATGCCCGCAAGCCGAACCTGGACATCTCGACATACCGGCGATCTTACACGTCGGATGAACCCGTAACACTCCGGCTGAGCGCATATAACGAGAGCGGCGTGAGCGTGTCCGTTTATCGCTTCGACCTCGGCAAACTTGTCCCGAACAGTGATGCCCTCGGAAAGCTTGGGCCGGCAATCGCCAAAGTAAGCCTTGACCGCCTTCCGCATGTCAAAACATTCCCCGTGGGCCTGGGCAAGACCTATCCCGACAACTGGTCCGAACACGAGGTCAAAGTCCCCCACCTCGGTCCCGGAACATACCTGTTCTCCGTGCGCGGAGCAGGCATCGAGAAGCGTACATGGCTGATGGTGACCGATATCGCTCTCATTGCAAAGCGGTCGCGCCAGGAGCTGCTGGTATTCGCAGCCGATGCCCGCTCCGGAAAGCCGGTTCCCGGCATTACGCTCGACACACTCGATGCCCACGGACGCCGCACCAAAGGCGGTACGGATGCCCAGGGACTGTGGCGCTCTGCGCTGCTGGCGGACACCGGGAATGTCTGGGTCACCGGAAATACAAATCAGGGGCCGGTAATGGATCTGGCCGGCAGCCAGCCCACCCCCGAACCGTTTACAATCGTTACCTACACAGACCGGCCGATTTACCGGCCGGGACATACCGTCCAGTATAAGACCATTATTCGAGAGCGCCAGGATGCCGTCGCGCCGGGGGGATTTGTCTATCATCCGTATGCCGGAAAACCCGTAACGGTCGAAATCCGCGATGCAACCGATGCATTGATCTCGCGGCAATCACTTCAGACGAACAGCTACGGCTCCCTCTCCGGCCTCCTTAAACTCTCCAGCGAACCGGTTCTCGGCAACTGGCAGATCGTCACCGTGATCGGCGAGCGACGGACCTATTCCACCTTCTCCGTCGAAGCCTATCGCAAGCCGGAGTTTGTGACATCGGTCACATTCGACCGGCCGCACTACTTCAGCGGCGACACTGTTACCGCCAAAATCGGCGCAAAGTATTACTTTGGAGAGCCGGTTACGGGCGCGCATGTCCACTATGAGATCACTTTTGCAGCTCAGGCGCGGACCGGCCAAGACGAGTCCCGCGGTACGGAGCCCAACTTCAGCGGCGACGGCGAAACGGACCCGCATGGCGAGGTCGCTCTGACCATTCCCACCAAGGTCATCCCGGCCGATCGCACGGTCTCGATCTCGGCAACAGTCACCGACCTCAGCCGCCGCAGCCTCGACGCCTCCGGCTCCGCGCTGATCGCCGCGGGACGCTTTACTCTATCGCTGGAGGCGGACAAGTCAATGTACCGCCCCGGGGACCATCCAAAAGTGACGGTGCACGCCCGTGACTATGACGATCATCCAGTCTCCACGAGAGTTAAAGTACGGCTGATCGAAACAGTCTACGACAGCAAACACCGGCCGCATCAGGACATTACGGCAAAGGATGTGACGACCGATGCGCATGGCAACGGAACAGCGACATTTGTTGTCAGACGTCCGGGCGATCTCACCATTGACGCTCAAGGCTATGATCAGCAAGGCAACAAGATCATGGCGGAGAACGATATCTGGGTGGCCGGCGACGATATGCCGGACTACAACTACCCCACCCTCAGCCTAATGACGGACCGCACCGAATATCGCCCGGGCGACACCGCCACGGTTATGCTTAACACAAACCTGGTGACGCCGCCTAATACACCAAAGCCGGTCTTGCCGAAGGGAGCCGTGGCTCCGGTGAGGTACAGCCAAGCATGGGCGCTGATCACCATCGAAGGAGAGCGGCTGTACAAGCACTACCTGGTGCCGCTGAAAAGCCGGTCTACGTCATTCCAGGTCCCGATCCCCGACCTGTACTTCCCATCAGTTTCCGTGAGCGCGACACTGATCCAGGAGAAGCATATCTATGAGAACCAGGCGCAGCTGAACGTCCACCGCGATGAACCCAATCTGGCCGTAAGAGTGACACCCGATCGTGAACATTACAAACCGGGAGATACTGCCATCTACTCGGTAACGACTAAAGACTGGAAAGGACGCCCCGTCCCGGCCGAGGTGTCACTGGGTGTCGTCGATGCCAGTATCTACGCTATTCAGCCGGACAACACCCCGCCCCTACGCTCCGTATTCTATGGCGGCCAGGAAACGCGCATCGATACCAGCTTCTCTTTTGCGGCGCAATACAGCGGCGGGGCTTATCAAACTGTCCCCGCTCCCGGAGGCGCGGGAGGATCGGTAAAGCTGCGACGGCAATTTGCGGACACGGCGCTCTGGTCGCCAACGGTGGTCACCGGCGCGGACGGAACCGCCAAAGTCTCTCTTGATCTGCCTGACAACCTCACCGCATGGCGAGCCACCGTTCGCGGAATCACGATGAACACGGCGGTCGGCGAATCGACGCACGATATCACGTCATCGCTTCCGCTGATGGCCCGCCTGTCTCTGCCCCGCTTCTATGTGGCGGGCGACAAAACGGTCGTCTCTGCCATCGTCCAGAACGCAACCACAACCCAGCGCACCGTGGCCGTCCATCTGGAAACCGAGGGGATCAAGCCCGATGACACCGCCGACCGCAGCATTACCCTCGCGGCAGGCGAGCAGAAGCGGCTCGACTGGCCGGCGACTGTCGGCTCAGGTCCTACCGCTCGTATCCAGGTCACAGCCAACGGCGGCGCGGACGCCCGCGATGCCAGCGAGTCAGTCCTACTCGTCTCGCCGGACGGCCTGAAGATGCTGGATGCCCAGAGCGGCGACCTTCACACTGATAGCGACACTTTCGAGCAGCCGCTGGCCTCCCTGCCAAAGGGCGCAACCGTGACGCTCACCCTCGCGCCTTCGCTCGGCTCGTCGCTGATGGACACGCTCAAGTACCTCACGAGCTACCCATACGGCTGCGCCGAACAGACGATGAGCGGCTTTCTGCCGGATGTAATCGTTGGGCGCGCCATGAAGCGCATGGGCGATGGGCGCACGGCCGTCCCGCACCTTGACCAGTGGGTAAGCCTGGGCATTCAGAAGCTCTACCGCTACCAGCACGCCGACGGCGGCTGGCACTGGTGGGAAGATGATGAGAGCGATCCCGAGATGACGGCCTATGTCCTCTGGGGGCTCGCGCAGGCCAAAGCTGCCGGTTACACCGTCGACGATCAGCGGTTGATTCGCGGCGCGGAAGCCGTGAAGCGTTTCCTGAACGACGAAAAGGATCCAAGCTCTCGCGCCGAGTATCTTCTGGCGCTGGCATCGGTAAAGCCCGATGATGCCGCCAAACCGCTGCAGGATCTCTATGATCACAGGCAGCGGCTCGACCGTTATGGCAAGGCATCTCTATTGTTGGCGCTTCGGCAGGCCGGAGGAAGATTGACACCGCTGGCGTCACAGGTGGCGGAAGAGCTTAAGGGCGGCCTGAAGCGGCATGGAAGTCTGGCATGCTGGGACAGCGGCGAAGGCGGCTACTCGTGGCACGCCGACGATGTCTTTGTGACAGCCCACAGCCTGCGGGCCATCCTCGCAGCCGATCCTGGATGGACTGGCGCAGCCCCTGTCGTCTCCTGGTTGATGGCGCAGCGTCAGGATTCATACTGGCAGAGCACACGGACCAGCGCCGAGGCGGTATATGCCCTCGCAAACTACCTTGAGCGCACCGGTGAACTCCATCCCAATTACGACGCCACCGTAACACTCGACGGCAAAACGATCAAAACAGCGCATGTAACATCGGGCAGCCTGGACACTATCTCTATAGTGTTGACGCCCGATCAGCTCTCCGGCCATCACTCGATCGCCGTGAGCAGAAAAGGCAGCGGCGTGTTGTATGTGTCGGCGATGACGGCCTACATACTCCCGCCGGACCAAGCAAAGCCCTTGGATCGAGGAGTGGCCGTCCATCGTACATTTACCGTCTCGTCCGATGACCCGTCGAAAGCCGATACGATCGCTCAGGGGTCGGATATCGCCGTGGAAGTAAAACTCGATTCGGACGGCCAGTATCCCTACGTGATGCTGGAGGAACCGATCCCGGCAGGCTGCGAGGTTGCTCCGGATGATTCCGGATGGCAGGGAGGCGGAACGTACTTCCGCCGCGAGGTGCGCGATGACAAACTCGTATTCTTCTTCGATATGCTGCCGAAAGGGCCGACGACAGTGAGCTACCGCATCCACAACGAGACACCCGGGTCGTACCGGATATTGCCGTCGATCGCGCAGCTCGTCTACCATCCCGAAGTGCGTGGAAACACCGGCGTCGCTCGAACGAATGTGGCGGAATAAGGGCAAATGTGGCAGAGTGAGGAGGGGACGTTATGTCACGCAGGCATATCGACATCAACCGGATCATTCGATATATGACGGCAGTGCTTCTGACAATGGCCGCTATTCTGGCCTTGCTGGCAGCATTCGCGCCGCCGGCTGGCGCAGCGGACCGTAACGGTCCGCCCCTGAACCAGAGCGCGCCAGCGTTCTCGCTGCTCGATACCCATGGGCAGTCACACGCTCTCTCGGATTACCGGGGGCAGATCGTCGTGCTCAACTTCTGGGCATTCTGGTGCGATACATGGAAGGCGGAGTTACCGTCACTGCGCGAACTCGCCACCAAGCAGGAGGATCAAGGCTTCGTAATCGCCGCCGCCAGTGTGGACGGCACACGTTACCCGGAGTTCCAGCGCCTCACTCACGGTTCGCTGCCGTTCCCGGTGATGATGGATGTTGGCGGCAAAGTATCGCAGCTCTACCAGATCGGCCACGTGCCGACCGTGGTGATTATCGACGCCGCCGGGGTAGTGCGGTACACGCACTACGGATACCCGGGCAACGACGCCGTGCTCTCGGCGGTGCGAAGGATTGGGAGGCCCAGGTAAGACTCTCCCTCACCTGGCTGGCGGTTAAAACCGCGCCTAGAGAAAACAACACCAAAGGTGTTAAATCCGCCTTCGCGGATTCCTTGAGGTATCGCTTCGCGATGTATATTTAAACCGTCGCGAAGCGACACATGCAGGAACCCGCGCAGGCGGGTTTATCACCAACGGTGATCCCACTCTAGCCGTGGTTTTAACCGCCGGGAGTTCTGGTGGGCAGACATGGCTCTTGCTTACCGCCCCAGAATCGCATCCATCGCCCGCGACGTGTTCGCGATGCGCACTTCGGGATAGTGCTGATAGAGCGGGATCATCTCGGCCACAACGGGACCTTCATAGCCGATCTCGCCGATAGCCTTCATGACTTCCGGCCAGTTGACATCACCCTCCAGCAAATCGACAAATCCCTCAGCGGTGCCGACGGCGCGGCGGAAGTCCTTGAAGTGGATACCGGCGACGCGCTTGCCCAGGATGCGAAGCCACTGCTCGGGATAGCCGTACGGCAGGATATTGGCGACATCGACATAAGCGCCGATCGAGGGGCTGCCCAAGTCATCGATGAGGCGCGCCATCTCAAGCGGGCTCAGGAGGAACTTGTTCCAGACATTCTCGATCGCAAGCGTCACGCCTACCTCTTCGGCCACCGGAAGAGCCAGCTTGAGACCGGCCACGGCGCGCTCATAGACGGTATCGTAGGGTATCACGGGACCGCCCGGCAGGAAGAAGACATCGACAGCGCCGGGAATGGTAAGGAGCGTCTTTGCCTTCAACCACGATGTGATCCGCGCCATCTGCTGCAGCGACTCGACGGCGCGCTTCCGATCTGCGGGATCTTCACTCGCAAGGGCGTAGCTCCAGTAGATGCCGGACGCCACACTCGCCACTTTCACCCCGGCCTTCTCCGCCAGCGCCAGGATCTCCTCGCAGCGCGCCTGATCGGTGGTCAGGCTCAGAGCGCCCTCCACTCCGATACAAAGCTCGACGGCATCGTAATTGTACTTGGCTGCGATTTCAAGAAACGTTTCGACCGGCAGAGTTCCGTCAAGGCCGCCCGGCAGCGACCAGTAGTTGATAGACTTGAGCAGCATCGATGATTCACTCCTTATAGAAACAGATAGGTAACGCAAAATTGAGGCATTTCGGTGGGTTTACCGTAAACGTTTACGGTTTCAATTACGGGGATTTTACCACAGAACTCGATTACATGGAAGAGTTTTGGCAAGGAATAATTTTTGCGAAAAAGATTCGTCATAACATCGCAGAATCGCTTCCCCACATACAGATAATACGCTTTTACAAGTCTTGTACCAGATTGACCGCATTGCATGATGCTCAATTCTATCCTACAGGCTGAATTTGGTACAAATCCTACTAAGCTATGGTCCAAAATTAGAATGCTTCCACGCATAAAACCTTCGATAAAGCCAATCTAATATCAGATTTCGAGCTTAAAAACCATAATTTCAACTCTCAAAGAAAGCAAAAAGAAGTGTCAAATGCGTCAAAAATGTGATTTTAAATTCAATACAATCAACCTGGCACCAAAATGAAAACAATTATTAGAAATTTGAGTTCATTTATTTTTGGTCCCAAAATTCATTGACAAGATTGAAGCGCCTTGCTATAATTGGCCGACAAGATTTCATATGGCAACTCTCTGAATCATATATCGATCGCCAAAACGAAAGGAGTTTCACCAACAGGCGATTCTCAAATAGATTCCAAGGCTCTCATTGCAATTCATAAAAGCAATGAGGCGGCTTTTCAACAAACGTAGTCGAAGTCACTTTGCGTTGCAACAGGAGGGACAGTATGCGAAATTGCCGGCAGGCATTGGGCAGCGAGTCAGCAATGAACTCCGTAAAGGGTTTGCACATGCGACATATGAGATTGTTTTTCAATGTATTAATTGGTACTACAGCAACTCTGAGCATAACGATTCCCGCTCATGCTCAGCAGTTGTTTCAATTGCGCGGGCACGGCAGCGTGCACCATGGCGTAGCGCAATCGCGGGCTCTCTCCCATCTCACTTCCAGTTCCACTCTCGATCTTGCGATCAGTCTCCCGGTCCGGAATCAAAAACAGCTCGACAATACGGTCGCCGAGATCTCCGATCCAGGCAGCCCGAGCTACCGCAAATATCTGTCCGTAGACGAATTTAACGCCGCATTCGGCCCCACGCAAGCAGACTACAATAAAGTCATCACGTTCTTGAAGGCACGCGGTTTCACCGTCAAGCAGACCTACAAGAACCGTTTGATCGTAGATGTAAACGGCTCCGTTCCAAAAATCGAGCAGGCATTTCACGTCAAGATGTACCGCTATCAGCATCCCACCGAGAACCGCACATTTTTCGGACCGGACCGCGAGCCCACGGTAGATCAGCAGGTTCCCATTCTCGATATCACCGGCCTCGACAACTACGAAATCCCCCGCTCCAAGAGCCTGCGCACTTCCGGCCCACCGAAAGTGAAGAAATCGGCTGGCTCATCACCGTATGGGTCTTACATAGGATATGACTTCCGGGCGGCATATGCTCCGCAAACCTCCCTCGACGGCACAGGACAGACGGTCGCCCTATTCCAGTTCGGCAGCTACTACCCAAGCGATATCTCCTCGTACTGTTCTACTGCAGGCCTTCCAGCCGCCAACGTCACGAAGGTGCTGGTTAACGGCGTCTCCGGAAATCCGTCCCCCGGCGACGACACCGGCGAGCAGTCTCTGGATATCGAGATGGTCCATTCCATGGCTCCGGCGGCAAACATCCGGTTCTACACCGGCAGCAACGCCGCGGATATCTGGAACCAGATCGCGGTCGATAATGTCGCCAAGCAGGTCAGTTCTTCATGGAGCGTCAGCCCGCCACCGTCGACCCTGAACCAGATCCTGCAGCAGATGGCGGCGCAGGGCCAGTCCGTGTTCAACGCCAGCGGCGACAGCGGCTTCTCCTCATCGCCGTTCGGATGGGACGATAACCCGTACATGACCAGCGTCGGAGGAACGGTGCTGTCCACATCTGGCCCGCGCGGTTCACGCACCGGCGAAACCGGCTGGAGCGGAAGCAGCGGCTACATCAGCCCCAATTTTTCCATCCCCTACTGGCAGCAGGGCATCAGCATGACCGCAAACGGCGGTTCCACCACACAGCGCAACTGCCCCGATGTCGCCATGGTGGCCGATGGCCTCTACCTTGTCTGGAATAACGGCGCAACCGGAGGCGCGTCCGGCACCAGCGCGGCATCTCCGCTCTGGGCCGCGTATATGGCTCTTGCGAACCAGCAGGCGGCCGCATACGGCAAGTCCACGGCAGGCTTCATCAATCCTGCCGTTTACGCCATCGGCAAGAGCTCCGCATATACGGCCAATTTCCTGGATATCACCTCAGGCAGCAACGGCAAGCCGGCCGTAACCGGCTATGACCTGGTGACCGGATGGGGATCGCCAGCCGGACAGAACCTCATTAACGCTCTCAGCGGCACGTTTGGAACGCCGGCAAACTACCAGATCATCAACAAGTACAGCGGCCTTGCCATCGACTTGATCGGCGGCAATACTGCTAACGGCGCCGTAACCAACCTGTGGACACCGGATGCCAATAGCGGCAACCAGAGATGGTCGCTCCAACTCACGTCCGATAACCAGCACTTCAAGATCATCTCGTGGGTCACCGGGAAAGCGCTCTCCGTGGCCAATGATTCCAATGCCCTCGGCACACAGATCTGGGACTGGGACTACAACAACGACCTCTACCAGATGTGGAACCTCATCGACGCCGGCGGCGGCTGGTTCAGGATCCGAAACGCCGCGAGTGGCCTGGTTCTGGATGACTACGGCTATGGCACCGGCAACAACACCATGCTCGACGAGTGGAGCGACAACACCACCAACGGTTCCGGCGCAAATCCCGATAACCAGACATGGCGCTTCCAGAGCACCGTTTACGACAACACCCTGTACGCGCCCGGCGTCCTGCCGAGCGGCCGTAAGCTGGTGAATGGAACCCACACGTTCGTCATGCAGGCCGATGGCAACCTCGTCGAGTACAACGGCGCAACAGCCATATGGGCTTCCGGGACGAGCGGGCATACGGGAGCATATTGCGCAATGCAGCCCGACGGCAACCTGGTCGTTTATGATCAGTCAGGCGCAGCGATCTGGTCGTCGGGGACTTACAACCATGTAGGAGCGTATGTGACACTCCAATCCGACGGCAATATCGTCGTGTACTCCTCCACAAATACCGCACTCTGGGCCACAGGCACCCAGGGGAGATAGCCGATATGGCAAACGCACTCCGCAGCGCACGATAACAATCTCAGCATCCCCTGTCCCGCCGAATGCCGGTGGGACAGGGATTTTCTTTTGGATCCTTGGCGTGTATACTACCTCCATCCTCGCCGCAGATTCAGTTGACAATCAATCAATATTGCGGCATAATCTCCATACCGTAAACGATTACGGAGTCACGTTTGCGTCTCTTAATTGTTCTGAGGCGCTCAGCCGCCCCTACCCTGTGCCGATTCAGAAAAATCCGGCATTTTCAGCATGGAGCAACAGATGAAGCCGCCGTCATTCCTCTATCCCGCCATTGCCCTCCTGGCGCCGCTTCATGCCTGGGCGCTGCCTGCTACAATACCTGTGGCCGTCAAAGTTCCGCCTGCTCCTAAATTCCGCATCGCCGCCTATCTGCCGGAATATCGTGTTCTCTCGCTGGACCCTGCCGTAGCCGCCAACGTCACCGATCTGATCTTCTTCTCGATTGAGCCGACACCGGACGGCGGCATCGACAGCAGACGTCTGACACCTGAGATCGAGGCGAGACTCATGGCGATCAAGAAGCGCTATCATGTCAGACTGATGGTGGCGTTCGGCGGCGGTGATCGCTCATCGTCATTTCCCGCGATGGCGACGGATGCCGGCAGACGCGCCCTCTTCGTGAAGAACATGGCTCAGTTTTTGACACGCCATGGATTTGACGGCGTGGACTTCGATTGGGAATTCCCAAACAATCCCGCCGAGAAAGACGGGCTGACGGCGCTCGTCGTCGAGACCAAGCGCCGCCTGAAGCCGCTTGGCATACAGGTGAGCGTCGCCACTGCGCCCGGAGACTGGTTCGATCCGAAACTCATTGCCGCAGCCGATCAATTTAATGTGATGTCCTATTTCGACGAATCGCGGCATGTTGGGCTGGCTGTATCCCAGACCGATGTCAATCACTTGCTCCGCAATGGAGCGAAGCCGGAACAGATATCTCTCGGGATACCGTTCTACGCCAAGAATACAATCACAGGCGTCGATGATATGTCATACGGCGAACTCGAAGCGAAACACCACATCGCCCCGAAAGAGGACACCGCCGGCGACCATATCTTCAACGGCATACAGACTGTAAAGGACAAAACGCAGTATGCTCTCGACCGCGGACTAGGCGGCGTCATGATCTTCGAGCTTGGACAGGATACCGGCAGCGGCGCCCTCTCCCACGCCATTCACAGAATGATAGACCCGACACCCGATCTCCTGAGCGCGGAAGCCGATGGAACGTATCTCTTAACGGCGGACAATGCCGTGCTCGAAGGCCCCGCGGCGCAAATTGAGACATCGGCGGGGATCTCGGATATCGGCTACTGGACCAGCATGGACGATCGAGCAAGCTGGAGAATTGCCGTGCCTCCTGCCAAGGCGGGAACATACAAAGTATCGCTGGAATACGCTTGCGATCCGCTGTACGCAGGGAGCGCGCTCACTGTGACCATTGACGGTAAGCCCACCCAAACATTCGTACAGACCGTGCCGGGGACAAAGAGCTGGGACGACTTCCGGACAATGATCCTTCCCGGCACGGCAACGCTTGTGGCCGGTGAGACGAAGATCCATATGCAGGCGAAGGCGCTGCCCAGCGGAGATCTGATCAACCTCCGAAAGATCGTCCTTACGCCAGTGTCTAAATAATACAAAGTAGCCAAGCGGCTGAGTTGCTTAGCTCAAGCCGCTTGACCGCTTTCGGCGCAGAATCGTTCATGCGGATTGGTTCTTGCGGATCTCCGCAAACAACTGCTTGAATGTGCGGGTGGTGGATTTGGCAAGGTCCGTATGAGACACGCCCGTGGTTTCATAATAGGCGTCGATAAACTCTTTGGCGCTCATCCAAGAGGTTGCGAACACGCCGGGCATCCGTGATGAGATCGTCTTTGAAAACGACGCCCGTGAGGCGTTTTTGCGGACAGCGTAGACCTGTTCAAGCTGCGCCAGAGCGGCGTCGGCGTTGTAGCATGAACTCGGCAGCACATCGAAGCCTTTGACCGCGAAGTATGCAGGGGTCGGAGAGGCGTCCTCGTACTTCCAGTCGCAGATCATGATGTCCTTTGGGATCATATCGATGGCGCGATGCGTGTTGTTCATGCTGGCCTGCCATGCCAGAAGCCCCGTCTCTTTGCCGTCGATGAGACGGTCGCTCCACATCCAGGTTCGGCACCCCTTCTCCTCCAGGTGATCGTGAAGCTGCGTCGTGTATTTGGCGAACACTTCGGCCGGATCGCGGCCGCCGCAACGCGGGCACTTATCGTGAGCGACGATCCATGCTTCATCCAGTCCCACATGAAATGCATCAGCCTCGCATGCCTCGATCAATTCATCCATCAATGGGAAAATGACCTTCAATAGGTCGGGATGCCGCGGACAGAGACACTTGCTGTAGAAGTCGAACTGACCGCCCGCATGCCATGGATGAGGTGGGCCATAGTCAGGCGATTCGTCAAACTGTGGGTAGTTCTTGAGGAGTATCCCGATCTCCTCGCCTTCGGACTGGTGGGCAAGCAGGTTCATCGCCGGGATCAGATTCACTCCGGCATCGCGGCAGGCGCGAAGGATCTCACGGACCTGCTCTCGCGAAAGCGATCTTTTCTCAGCAAGCTCGGGATGGCTCTTGAATTTGAAACCATAATTGAACATCGCGACGAGGGTGTTCACCCCCTCTTTCGGAAGGGCATCACGAATAAAGCGGCAGTAGAGCGCGATGTCATCCGGTGAAGGCGCCCACATCAGAAGAGCACGGATAGGAAGATGGTTCCAGGTTTCCGGCCGGGGATCAACAGCCGCCACGAGAGGGGTTGGGGTCGAGTTTGTGGCGGCCGCGGTCAGGAGAATGGGCTTCTCTATATCGCTGCTTTGCTTGGATGAATGCGCGGGGTCATCGGAAGCAAGTTGTGGTTCTGAACTACCAACAGGGATTTCAGGATCACCAAATACGGGCAATAACTTTGCCGTAAAGCAAACGGAAGCAATCTGCCGAAAAAAATGACGCCTATTTAAAACGAGCATGCACTCAACCTTGAGACCGGCTTGATTTAGTGGTGTTGCTTTGCCTGCTCAGCATTAGGAGCCGGTCCTTGCTGCTGCGTGCCCAAATGCGCAGCGACATCCGGGGGGATTGTTACAGATTCCTTGGTAGCCGTAGAAGAGTTCGCAGCCTGAAAAAAGAAAAACCCTATCAATCCTATGACAACAATTATAACTCCGATCGCCACGACGGGAGAAACCGGTTTAGATTCTTTGACGCTCATAATATGTCCACATCTCACCATTGCTACGGGTGGGAGAGAACGGATCCTCCCACCCATAGTAGCGACAGCTGTTAGGGATCGTCTGTAAAAGACAATCCCGGCAAAAGCCTCCTACGTTCCCGAGTAATTCATTGGATGAGTGGCCTTCACATGCCCATCCATAAAGAGGGCATTGCTTCCCTTATTGGGGGTTCCCTTGGAAGCATCCTTACTGTGGCTGTTATGGATCTGAGCGACAGATGTGTAAGGCCATGAAGAACTGAACCAGTCCATTGCAATAATCGATTGCTCAGATGTCGCGGTAGAGAACCACCAGCCGCCATCAGTGTTCGCATAGTAGGTATGATCGTCGGACGCCTTCAGGATAGGACCGATGTAATAGCCTTCGAGATGCTTGCCTGCCGGTGGTGTACTGGCCGTATAGTCGGATCGCGAAGCAAGGAAGAACATATAGCCTGGCTGCCGCAACCCGGATTCTCCCCACCAGCTGAACGAACCAGGCGCTTGATGCTGCGGGCTTGCCCAGGGATCATAGGTGATCACACCGTTCCAGGCATCCTCAACGTTGTCATATCCGGCGCCCTGCCAGTTCTGATATAGCGCGTATCCATCAATTGAAGAAGAGCCAACGGAAAAGAAATTCGGGCAGTACCATACGCCATGGTTCTTGATGTAGGGATCGACACCCTCCATCAGCTGAGTCTGAGTATCGTTGAAATAACACCCAGGAGGATAGGATTCGTCGTTGTCCTGCGTGTACTGGGCAAGCCCCAAACCAATCTGCTTGAGGTTCGAGACACATGCGGTCACCCGCGCCTTCTCACGAACCTGGGCGAAGACAGGGAAAAGTATAGCAGCGAGAATCGCTATTATTGCTATGACTACGAGTAGTTCAATCAAAGTGAATGCTTCTGTTTTGCGACGATTGGAGTAGTACATTTATTCCTCTTTCCTGGCAGTATAGATACAGGGACACGTATGAGAGTGCGAATTGCAGCAGAGCAAAGAGGGCAGCGTCGCCGGGGAATTCCGTAAACGATTACGGAACTGAATTGAGGATACCCCATATTTATCAATTCTGTCAACGATTCTTTAAAGAATTGCTGCCTGATTTTGCTTAAATATATTTGCTGTAACCGCTTGCAACTAACCTGATTAAATATGAACGATACTTGTATCGAGGCTCAATGTTGCGGATACCTGATTAATCACGTTCCACTCTTAATTTAAACCCGTAATCGTTTACGGGTTCTCGTTGAGCAAATTATAACGCAGATTGACATTGCTGTCAATAGGATCTTAGATTCATTTTCTTTTGATTTATTCGTTGTTTCAAATATCCATAATTGATTTGAATATAATACGGTCATTTATTCAAAGACATACTAAATGATCACGTGTGCGGTGTAAATTGATAGTCAAAAACCCCAATATAATTTCCAAATTATGCCTGTGTTCATAAGCGCCATGACGTCTCCGAGTGATAGAACGATGCAGCGAGAGCCACGTATGGACACATAGCAGACCTACAGCCGCCGCAATGGGAAAGATGGGGATACGGCGGCTGTTTTCCGGGAGGCCACAATGCCTCTTCGCCTGGCAGCTTTGCCGGGCGACTTTGTCACGCATTGCCGGGAACAGATCTTAAATTGGCCAGGCTTGCCTGACAATCTCTCACACTTTCCTACTGAGATGCTCCCGGCGCACTTCGACCGGCAGGCGGGGTGATCACGTGAGGCCCTGTGGGCTTGTTGATGCCGGACACCATAAAGATTATCACCACGATAACTATCACCGCAATTACAGCCCCGGCCGCAACAAGCGGCGATACAGGCTTTGACTGCAAAGAACTCATCATATTTCCTCAGACCTCACTAACCGGCGGCTGCCGCAACCTGTCGTTTCGGAGAGCGCCGATGAACAGAAAGCGGCGCTTTCGAACATAAGGTTTACAGCCTGAGCTATGGTGTAGCCGGCTTAACGATATACCAGTAGAAGGAGCTGCCGTTCGGGTATTGAGGCGTTGTCTTCAGAGTATTGTGGAGCCATTTAACGTGCCCATCGTAGAAGAGCACGTTGCCGCCGCCGTTATGCCTCAGGATCGGAGCGACACTGGTATTCGGGCCGCCGATCCAGGTGGTATTGTAATATGTGCCGTTGAGATCCGTAAGGGCGGTGTACCATATGTTATAGTTGCCGGCCGGATTTCCGAACGCATCCACTCCCATCGCGCCGTCCAGCATCATAATGGTCTCAGTTGGCTGGTCGACACGTGAAATCGGGTTCTGAGCGCGATCATCCCCATTCGGATTGTCGTTGTAGTTGGCATTGCCAAAGTCGACGAGCGGATTTCCGTTGTCGCTGATCAAGCTGTTGTACGCATAATCGAGAGCGCCTTTGCCTCCGCCGCAAGTATGGGGGTTGGCATTGCAATCGGTCGCGCCGTCGTTCGTAAAGTGATCCCTATCGGATGCATCCGGGCAATGGAAGACGCCGATCGACTTCACGTATGGCCACAGAAGCTCGCCATATGTCGACCTGCCGCCGGGGCACCCGCCGGCCTGATCGGAGCAGTTATATGATCCTGAATAGATCTCGTCATTGTCCTGAGCGTACTGCACCTCAGCCAGCCCTAGCTGCTTGAGATTGCTGACGCAGGAGATGGCGCGGGCCTTCTCTCGGACCTTAGCAAAGACAGGGAAAAGTATAGCCGCGAGAATCGCTATAATAGCTATGACTACGAGTAGTTCAATCAAAGTGAAAGCCTGGTGGCTTCGATTGCCGGATTTCTTCACTTTATCCTCTTTCGGACTGACATAGAATTAAGAGACTGAGTGGGTCAAATGTGTGTAAATAAGAAAGAGGCAGCGTCGCCGGGTTAATCCCGTAATCGTTTACGGAATTAAATAGAGAATACTCGGGCTTTAGCGATTTGTCAATACTTCTTCTTATTTACTTTGCTGATTGCTCGATAAATATAACACCATTTCCTTGCTGCGATCCCCCGTACTAAACATACAGAATGCTTACAGCAAAGCGCAATGCTATCATCGCTTATCTGATGTTATAAAAGATCCATTCAAAACCGCAATCGTTTACGGCAACTCACTCACCGATTATATCTCAAGTTATGGATGCTGTCAAATAGATCTTTTCAATGCCCTCTATCTTCTCTTCTATTGCGCAAGATGTCGAATATATACAGACAATATATAATGCAGATTTATGCCTTGATTTACTAAATGATAACGTGTGCGGTATCATTTTTCCATATTAATTCATGGTGTTTCACGCCGAATTGATTCGAATAACACGATGTGTGTAACCGCAGTCCGCCTCCCCCTTCAAACGGAAGACCGGGGTTGAGGGCGGAAACCTGCGATTTTCGCATCCTCAGGCTATAATGATTCCGCGCGAGCCTGGGCAGGCGATGATCACACGGGTCACAACCTGCCAAAGCCGCAAACTCTGCAGGATATCTATCAATGCCCTTTCAATTGAAGAAGCTTACCCCCACCTGGATTGTAGACAGCATGGAGGAGATCACTCCGCAGGCTCTCAAGACGCATGGGATCACGGCAATCATCACAGACCTGGACAACACCCTGGTGCCGTGGCGAAAATACGATATTTCTCCCAAACTCATCGAGTGGCTTGCCGACCTCCAGGCGCACGGGATCACACTGTGCATTGCCTCTAATACGATCCATACAAAGAGGCTGAAGCAGATCTCCGAGACCCTCGGCATTCCCTTTGTCGAAGGCGTGCGCAAACCCGATCCCGACGGGTTCGTGCGGTCCATGAAGCTCATGGGCTCAGCCCCCGAAAACACGGCCGTATTCGGCGACCAGATGTTTACCGACATCCTGGCCGGCCGGCGTCTCGGGCTCAAGACGATTCTACTTCGCAAGCCTCTATCAGATCACGAGCTTTTCTGGACGAAGTGGGTTCGCAATGCCGAGCGATATGTCGTTTCGCACCTCACCAATAAAGGACGCTGGCCGGCAGACCGCAAAATCGCAGAACCGCTGCCCCCCGCATATCGCGAAGAATTGGCTTCTGCCTTCCCGGTCGCAGCCGTCACCGGAGTTCTTCTAGGCACTACAGCGATCGCTGCGGCAATCTTTATGTGGCGCAAACGGCGATAGCAAACGCACTATTCGCGCCGCTCCCCATTTCGGCAATACAGCAGACATTTTACAACCTCCAACCTGGAAAGGCATACCGCCATGCTCTTGAACAGAAATAGTAAACTCGTTGTGATCGGAGACTCGATCACGGATTCCGGCCGCTCACAGCCTGTGGGCGAAGGCCTCTTCGATGCCATCGGCAAGGGATGGGTATCTCTTGCCGACGCCCTGGTCAGCGCCGCGCATCCCGATCACAACCTGCGAATCGTCAACATGGGAACCAGCGGCAATACGGTGCGAGACCTGAAGCGACGCTGGCAGTCCGATGTAATCGACTTGAAACCGGATTGGGTCGCCATTATGATCGGCGCAAACGACGTATGGCGGCAGTTCGATTCGCCCCTGCGCCCTGAACAGCACGTCTATATCGAGGAATATGAATCGACGCTTGGCGACCTGATCACCTCTACCCTGCCTGCTGTCGACGGCATTATTCTGATTACCCCCTTCTACATCGAACCGAATCGCTTCGACCCAATGCGCGCTCAGATGGACCGGTATGGAGATGTTGTCAAGCGGCTTGCGCTCCGGCACGACCTGACACTCGTCGACACACAAAGCGCATTCGATGCGGTTCTCGGCAACTACTATCCAGCCACCATCTCCTGGGACCGCATTCATCCGAACGGCATCGGCAATGCGGTAATCGCCCGTGCTTTCCTTAAAGCCATCGACTTCGAATGGTAGCCCCATTACCTCTCGTATGCTAAGCAAAATGTCCGTTGAGGCTGTCTGCCGCTTACTCAGGCAGCCTTAATTCTTGATATTGCCGGCGTCTGCAAGTACCGGACAGGCAGCTACCGCGGAACCGGCTCATCTCAACCGCAAGGAGGCTCACGCCTTCTTGGCATAATCCTCGACGTCTCCTGGGAGAAATTCATCCAAAATAGCCCTAACATACGGTATGTTATAATTGTTTGCAAGTTTTGCTGTTCACGGAAGATAAAGCTCACAGCACTGACAGATGGCGCCGTATGATTGCATCAAAATCCGCAATTCACAAGGACAATTCGCCCCGCGCAAAAACTCTTCCCGGCGCTCCTCCCGATGCATTGGCCACCGGCGAAACACTGTTTCGCGCGGCTCTCCACACGATGCAAGATGGGTTTGTGCTGGTGGACGAGTTGGGAGCGGTGCGTCTGTGCAATGCCGCCGCGCTGGAGATCCTGAAACTCCGAGAGGACGAGCTTGTCGGCCGCGCGCCTATGGACCCCACAGAGTCGATCTTCACCCCCGACGGCAATCCCCTGCCCTATGACTGCCATCCCATCATCCGCGCCTTGCGCCACTCGGAGACAGTCAAAGGCTTCGTTTATGGCTTCTGCCGTGAAGATCGGCGTGTTACCTGGCTGAATGTCAACACATCGCCACTGAGTGCCGACGGCGAGGCACAGCCGTATGCCGCTGTCGCCACATTCACCGATATAACGCAGCAAATTGCCACAGCGGAAAAACTGGAGCGAAGCGAAGAGCGCTTCCGTGTTCTGTTTGATCGCTCGACGGACACCCATCTCCTCCTTGACGACTGTGCAATCATCGACTGCAACAATGCGGCTCTCAGACTCATGCGTTGCGCAGATGCGGAAGAACTGTTATCGTCAACGTTCCTCAGGTTTGCGCCGGAACATCAGGCCGACGGCCAGCTTTCCGTGGATAAGTTTGCCATGATCAGCGCGACGGCGCGCGAATCGGGCTTCCACAGATTTGAATGGCTGTGCGTCAATGCCGAAGCGCAGGAATTCACGGCCGAAGTTACACTAACCCCTATGACAATGGGAAACCGTCCGGTGCTCCTGGCTATGCTCCACGATCTCACTGAGCGCAAGCGGGCAGATCAGCAGATCAAGGACTACGCGATCGTCTTGGAGTATCAGAATGTGCAGCTTGAAACGGCAAACGCAAAACTGGCTGCTCTGGCCACCACCGACAGCCTAACCGGCCTCAAGAACCGCCATGCCCTGGAACAAGGGTTGGGAACGGAGTTCATGCTTGCGCGCCGGTTCGGAACGCCACTCGCACTCGTGCTGCTCGATGTCGATTCATTCAAGCAATTCAATGATACGTTCGGCCATCCCGCCGGAGATGAAGTACTGAAATCCGTGGCGCGCCTCCTGCGCCGCAATGCCCGGGAAACAGACCTCGTAGCGCGGTTTGGCGGTGAAGAATTTCTAGTCGTGCTTGCTGAAACAGACCTGGATGGCGCCCGCCAGCTTGCCGAACGGATCCGCGCTGATATCGAAGCGGGACCATGGCCACTGCGTCCGGTCACGGCCAGTTTCGGCGTAGTTGAACTTGGACAGGGAATGCGAAGCGAAAATGATCTGATCGCGCTTGCCGATCGAGCGCTTTACCAGGCCAAGAGCGATGGACGCAACCGAGTCGCAACCCATACGCCACCAACGACTACATAAGAAGCGATAGGCCGCAGCAAAATTCATGTAAAATCATATTGGCGCATCGGTGAAAAAAGCCGTACAATATTGTGGCTGAGTCCGGTCAACATGGAAGCGCAACATCGTAGCGACGGCCATTGGAAGTAAACTTGAGTCTTACGAACCATCCCCCTCACGACGTCTCAGCAGCCGATGCGCATGCTGTCGCCGCTGACACGTTTCGCGAGCGGCAACCAATTCTCCAGGCGGATCAACTCCTCGAACGCATTGCCGATGCCTATGTCGCCCTTGACACGGAATTGCGCTTTGTCCTCGTCAACAACAATGCCGTAAAGGTACTGGAACGCACTACCGAGGATCTCCTCGGCGCAAACATTTGGGACATATTTCCCGATGGGATGCATGGGCCGATCCAGCAGGCATTCCGGGAAGCGGCGGATACCGGTAAACCAGTGCAAGTCGAATCATTCTGCGCAATCCTGAAACGCTGGTTCGAAAATCGGATCTATCCTGAGTCGTTTGGCTTTTCCATTTTCTTTCAGGATGTCAGCGAGCGAAGAAAGGCCGATGAAGAGCGCAAACTGAGCGAATCCAGCCTGAGAGAAAGTGAAAAATGGCTGCGGCTTGCCCTTGCCAGCGGCAAATTGGGATCGTATCATCTCGATCTCAGGACGAACGAGTTCCTGGATATCTCCGACGCATATCTTGCCAATTTCGGCTATACTTCCGGCGCAACCTTCACATACTCCATGTTATCGGAGATCATCCATCCTGAAGACCGCCCCCATGTGCGCGCGGTAACACAAGCCGGGATCGACAATCATCAGGACTACTTCGTCGAAGGCCGGTGCATCTGGCCCGACGGCTCGATCCATTGGATCAGCGCGCACGGCAGCCCTGTCTACGATGAAGATGGGATGCCAATTCGCCTCATCGGCGTCACGCAGGATGTCAGCGAACGAAAGCGATACGAAGAGGAACAGGCGCAAACTCTGAAAGAGGCGCACGAGCGCGCGGACCGCGACCCTCTTACCGATCTTCTAAACCATCGAGCCTTTTACAAGCGACTCGAAGAAGAATGCGCAAGAGCCCGAAGAGAAGATACGGTTCTCTCCGTAGTAATGCTGGATCTCGACAACTTCCAATTCTTCAACGACGTCTATGGCCACGCTATCGGTGATAAAGTGCTCCGTCAGGTTGCCGAACGCCTGCAGGCCATCTGCCGCCCATACGATACCATTGCGCGGTTCGGAGGAGATGAGTTCTCACTGCTTCTCTCCAATGTCGGCTACAGCACGATACGAGAGATCGAAAGCCGCCTCAATCGAGACCTGGCAGGGCTCGTATATCAGCCAGAAGGTCAAGAGATCGCAATACCGATCACCCTGGCCCTGGGAGCATCCCTCTTCGATCTTCAAAGCCCTGACAGGCACGAAGTGGTCAGGATGGCGCATGAGCGGCTGCGATGGCTGAAAGCCGGCGGCGAACCGGATGAAGAGGCGGAAAGCGTGCGCAACGCCGTGCTGAAAAGCGTCGACGGATTCTCCATGCTGGATGCCCTGGTAGCAGCCGTCGACAATAAGGATAGGTACACCCGCCGCCACTCCGAAGATGTGATGGCGTATAGCCTCATGATCGCCAGGGAACTCGGCCTTGACGAAAAAACGCAGCAAACGATCGCGATCGCCTCACTCCTGCACGATGTCGGCAAGATCGGCGTTCCCGACGCCATCCTGCGTAAACCGTCTTCTCTCACCCGAGAAGAATTCGAAGCGGTGCGACAGCATCCTGAGATGGGCGCAATCATCGTATCTGCCGTGCCCGGCCTTGAAGCCACACTGGGCGCTGTCCGTCATCATCATGAATGCTGGGACGGCACAGGCTATCCCAGCGGACTGCGCGGCGAAGAAACCCCACTCATGGCGCGCCTGATGGCCGTGGCCGACGCATATAACGCAATGACCACCAATCGCCCCTACCGCCAGGCCATGGATGTAAGCAAAGCGATCTCCATCCTGGAAAACGGCGCCGGCACGCAGTGGGATCCCACATGTGTCCAGGCGTTCATCACAGCATTGAAACGACAAGAGACCTACCCCCCGATCGCAACCGGAGGGTAGGTTCTGCGAGACTATGGCACAAGCGTCATCGATAGGATCTTTACGTTTGCGTTGATGGGCAGCGTAATACTCTTGACGACTTTCGTATTGGTCAAGGGAAGCATATATCCGAAAAGGCTGCTTGTAGAATTATCCGGGGTTCCGTTCCAGACATTTCTGTATGCTTGCCTCATTGCGCTTGTTTCACCGGCATATCCCTGGGGAGAATACCAGTCGCTGAAGCCCTGCGAAATGACGGCCGTGGTATTGTCGGTGTACGTCACCTTGATACTCTGCGCAGGCTGGCTGCCGTTGATGGCTGTTCCGAGCATACGCAGCGTCGCAAACTTCCCCTGCGGCAACGTTATGACCTGCCCTGCCGCCGACACGGCGTTATTGGCATTGGCGGCTCCGAGGGTGAAAGGAACATTGTTCCAAATGATAGACGGCCCCAGCAGATTTGCAGAGTATGCATAGCCTCCTCCGATGCCGCCAGAGGAACTGAACGCCGTGCCGTTCGTGTAGAATGCGGGCGTGTTGTATACGCTGGTAAGACTGACCGGAACCGGCGCAGGCTTAACGGTCAATGCTACAACGGCCGTGTGGGAAACAGTCCCTGATGTGCCGGTGATGGTGATATTCGTCGTGCTCAGCGCCGCCGCGCTGCCGGCCGTGAGGGTGAGTATGCTCGTCCCAGTCGTCGTGATGGGGCTGAACGACGCATTGACGCTTGACGGGAGCCCACTCGCAACAAGGTTGACCTTGCCGCCAAACCCGGTCGTGGACACGATGGAGATCGTGCTCTTGCCGTTTGTTCCGCGGGCAACACTCAAGGCCGTCGGCGACGCAGACAGGATGAAGGATGCGGCAGTCGGCTGCTTCACAAGGTCTACAGCGAATACGAACACGTTGTCGTTCGGAGGAAGCGTAATGCTCTTCACGGATTTGGCCGTATTGAGCGGGAAGCTATATCCGTAGACATTGACCCGCGCGCCGTCCGTGCTGCCGTCGGCATATGTGCGATAAGCCATCGGCCCTATAACGAGCGACTCGCCGGGGAACGAAGATCCGTAAACCCAGTCACTAACTCCCTGGCTGAAGGTGGTTGTCGTGTTGTCGGTGTAAGTAACCGTAAAGTCCTGCGCTGGCTGATCACCGTAAACGGCAGCGCCAAGCAGATCGATCTTCCAATAGGAACCTGCCGGAAGCGGTATGGTCTTGTTCCTTACCACATTCAGAGTATTGGCCGGGCCAAACGTAAACATGGAGCCGGCCCAGGTCACCGTCGTGCCGAGCAAGTTGGAGGAGTACGCATACCCCTGCCCGATGCCATCAGTCGCATAGGTCGTACCGGTATTATAAATACCGTAGACATTGAACAACGAGGACAGACTGAGCATCTTATATGCGCCGGCCGTCGCGTTTACGATGACCTTGACATACACGACATGCATGATGCCGCCGGAGGTTCCGGTGACTTTCACATACGAAACGCCGGGGACGGCAGTGCTGCTGGCGCCCAGTGTCAACGTGGCGGTAGTGGTTGCCGACGATGAGTTCAGTGAGGCCGTCACGCCCGCAGGCGGTGTGGATACGGCGAGACTGACAGCTCCCGCAAAGCTATTCATTCCCGTAATGGTAATGACGCTCGAACCGGTTCCTCCCTGCGGAACGGTCGCGGATGACGCCGTCAATTTGAAGTTAGGCGACGTTCCGCCTGCCAGGTCGGTCACCAGGTTGGCGACGATCGGCGTTCCCCAACCGGTAGCCAAATCGTATCCGGGAACGGCGTTGTAGCCGAGGACATTGTTTGCGTTATTTCCGGCCGTGATATCGTGGAAGTCGTTCGTGTAGTTCGCTCCGGCTCCGATCGCATAGATGGCCGGATTGAGCAGCCCCAGCTTTCCAAGACCGTTGGCGGCGCGCTGCTGGTCCATAACGGCCGTAATGCCCGCCCACAGTGGAGCGGCACAGCTCGTGCCGCCGATCCCGCCCCACGATCCGTTGAAGAAGAACGAGACATTATCTGCAGGCATGGAAACGTCGGGGCCGTTGCGCATCGTCGTTGAGCCGCCGATTGCGGCCACATTGAGCCCCTGCTGATACCATGGAAGCGACCAGAGAGGGCTTATACCGCCGCCGCTGCCGCCCCAGGTGGGCTCGGAATTCCACATGCCGTCAGGGTTTGTAATCAGGTGGCTGCCGCCGACGCTCGTGACATATTGCTGATCCTGGGGGTTCTGGCTGCCGCCGTTCCATGCGCCGCCGTCGCCCGATGCCACAAAGTACGATTGCCCCTGCGCCGCCATCTGCTGGTAAGCCTGCCCCTCAGCCTGATCGGTGCCGTCATCGTAACCAAGCGAACTGCTCACGACGTTCGCGACATTATCGGCAGCGATTTTGTTTGCGGTGGCCAGGCCGTTGTCTCCAATGTAGCAGACCATCTTCGTCGCGCCCGGAGCAATACCCACCTGCATCTCAAGATCGAGCGCCGTTTCACCGGAATTCCCCTGGTTAGCCGGGGTCTTACTGCCGATATATACATTTTCGAGTGGGACACGGCGAAGTCCGTACCCATCCTCGAACGATGTGATATCTGTTGTCAGGTAACCGGTATTCTGAAACACTCCGAGGACAATCCCCGTGCCGGTAAGGGAGGGAGGGACATCGTACGCTTTGCGGAAATCGATCGGAGAGAACTGCCCCAGCTGCCCGGTGGCGTCGCGTGGAGTGAAAACGGTGCTGTTCATCCGATGCGGAGGATTGTGGTTGTCGAGGCCACCCACACACAGCAGGTCAACAGGACAATCATCGCCAATAGAAGGCTCCCGGTCCGGTCCGTAGAATTCGCCTCCGCCGGGACGCTGATAGACAAACTCGGCAACATGGAAGGTATTCTCGACCGCGAAAACCGGAGCCGATACGCTCAGCACTGCGCGGTTGGAGAAGGTCTCCGTCACCGTCATGCCACGCGATTTGGCGTAATCGATCAGGCTATTATAATCGGCCTGCGACGGGCCGAACTGTGCAGTGAACTGCGCGCTTGTTAAGAAGTGATGGTATTTAGAGCTTGAGGGATCATAGAGATCGCGCAGCAGTTGATCGAGTTGGGGCCGGTTTCTAAGCGGCAATGCAAGGTTTAGTCGCAACGGTGTCGATGGCGCAAGTTTATCGACCAGCAAAGCGCTGTGCGCCGCAGCAGCAATATGATCGCTGCGCTGACCCAGCAGGGCGCGCCGCTGTGCCGCAGCTGGTGACACCGTTAATGCCACTGCCGCGGCCGCCAACATCAATTGGTGGGGGACCGACCTGATCATCCAGTACTCCTTTGAGCAAACTCTCCATATGATCCATGTGTCTGAACAGAAATCGCCATGACTTTTCATACGGAACTAAGCCAAGTGTAGAGAGGTACTCACAAATTAACATCAAATATTCATGAGAAAAATAGTGATATTTGAAAGGTTTTGAAATATTTGATGCCTGTACTGAAATGACCACAGAGCCGGAATGCGCCGATTGTACATTTGAAAGAGAATCGCCCATTGACAACAATCGGCCGAATCATGGTAAGATAACGCAACAATCTTAATACGCAGCCCGTTCTTATCAAGAGTGGCGGAGGGACTCGGCCCTATGAAACCACAACAACCACCCTGGACCTCCCAGGGCAGGTGCTAAATCCGGTGAAACGTCCATTGCGACGAAAACACGAGATAAGAACAAAGGTATCCCGCACTTCGCACTGCCTCTTGAAAGCACGGCCGCTGCCTCTCTATCTCAACTCCTTAGAGGAAGAAGGCCGTCAATGTCAGACATCAAGTTGTTCACTTCGGAATCCGTTTCTGAAGGCCACCCCGATAAGCTCGCCGACCAGATTAGCGATGCCATCCTCGACGCACTGCTTAGCAAGGATGCAAATAGCCGCGTCGCTGTCGAAACCCTGCTCACCCGAGGTCTGGCGGTCATTGCCGGCGAAGTTACCACGGAAGCTTACGTCGAAGTCAGTGAGATCGTCCGCAAGGCCATCAATGAAGTTGGTTACACGCGAACGGATTACGGTTTTGACGGCAACAGCACCGGCGTACTGATTTCTCTGCAGCAGCAGTCTCCGGATATCGCCCAGGGTGTCGACACCGACTCCGGCCGCGCTCAGGGCGCAGGCGATCAGGGCATGATGTTCGGCTTCGCGGTCAACGAGACCCCCGAACTGATGCCGCTCCCCATTACGATTGCCCACCAGCTTACCGCGCGCTATGCCCAGGTCCGTAAGGACAAAAGCCTCGGACTTCGCCCTGACGCCAAGAGCCAGGTGACGATCGCCTACGATCTCGCCACAGACAAGCCCCGGTATATCGACACGATCGTCTTCTCCGCGCAGCACAACGAGGACCTGAGCCAGGCCGATGTACAGGCACTCGTTCAGGAGCATGTCATCCAGCCAGTACTCAAGCAGTACGATCAGTTTGTCACTCAGGATATCACGTATCACGTGAACCCCACCGGCAAATTTGTCATCGGCGGTCCCCAGGCGGATACGGGCGTCACCGGCCGAAAGATCATTGTCGACACTTACGGTGGCTTTGCCCGCCATGGCGGCGGCGCGTTCTCCGGCAAAGACCCGAGCAAGGTTGACCGCTCAGCAGCCTACGCAGCCCGCTTCATTGCGAAGAACGTGCTTGCTGCCGGCCTCGCAGAGCGCGTCGAAATCCAGCTCGCCTACGCGATCGGCGTCGCCGAACCGGTATCCGTGCTTGTCGAATCGTTCGGTACGGGCACGATCGCCGATGCCGAGATCAGCAAGCGCATCCGCAAGGAGTTCGATCTTACTCCGCGCGGCATCATCTCCCTGCTTGACCTGTCTCGCCCGATCTATGCTCAGACTGCCAAGAACGGCCACTTCGGCCACGCCGAGTTCGGCTGGGAAAAGACCGACGCCGCCGCGAAGCTCGCGTAATCCTTCACCAACTACCGACCCCGCCGCCTTCATTTCGAAGGCGGCGGGGTCGGTAGTTGGGCGCATTCCCTCCCCGAGCTGCAAGTAAGGACAGGATCTCATTTGTCCACCACAATCACCTTCACCCCCACCCCTGATGAATTGCGGCGACGCGCGAAAACGAGATCAAAACTCGCCAATCTGGCTCACCCGGACGTCCTCAAAAGATATGTATTTCTTCTATTATTTGATATTGTCGTTGTCGGAGGCGCAGTTTTTGCGCTCAGTCACAACAGAACTACGATAGGAATCGAGTTACTCGGCATAGCTGGGCTCGTTCCATATATCACACTGCTTAACGCGTTGGCGCGGCATATCCTGCTTAATAGACAAATACGAGATGTAGAGGAGCGCACATGCGTTATCGATGATGATGGCATTTCACTTCAAACAAGTTCGACCGAGATACGAGAAAACTGGCCAGCGATCGAAAATATCGTGCGAGGCGATAACTTTATAGCGATCACTGCCAAGGGCGCACGCGTTTTACATCTACCCGAACGCTGTATAGAACCTCGTGATCCGGCGGCATTTATACATTATCTAGAGCAACTCAAAGCAGATTTCCGCGCCGGCACAACTCCCCCCAGCGAGATCCAATACTCAGTCACCTTTCCGAATTCACCAAACTTATTCGTACAGAGCACGGCTATTCTGTCAAGCACACCAGGAACGTCGGCTCGGCGCCTTACATGGAGCGGATTGATTGGTGCAATAATCTGGTGGGGAGTATATGAGAGCATTGAGATGTTTCAATCGAACGGGCCAGGGCCATGGAATTGGATCTTCCCACTATGCGTTTTAGCTGCGATATATGTCGCATTCGCTGTCGCCTACCTCCGATACCCAAAGCAGACAACGATACAATCGGCTCCGACAATTCCTTGGAATACTGTCAGCGGGCTCCTTAAGGTTTCGCTGCTGCAAACGGGAGTTATCACTTCTTGGGACTACGGCAGCAGCAAAATTGAGTGGGATATCGTGTCGAATATCGAACTACAAAACAACGATATCGTATTTTTCGGCAAGGGTATCGTACATACTGCCATACCAAATAGCGCATTTTTGAGTAAAGAAGACCGCGACGCATTTCTCAATGCCGCCGAACAGTATCGCCGAGGCGAGACGCCTCCGCCAATCACTCAGGCTTGGCCGCCGCCAGTGCTTTTGTAACTCAGCTTTGCCATCCTTCTAGCTATCCATTTCAATTCCTAAGCAGAACGGCAAGAAAGACAGTAACTCCACTTGTCCACCACAATTACATTTATCCTCACTCCGGACGAACAACAGCGGCTTCATAAATCACGCACTTTGTTCGCCTCATTGAAGCGGCCCGGTTTTGCCAGAGGAGTGGCAATATTCCTTGTGGTCGAGATCCTCTTGGTGGGTGGCGCTGCGTTTGTCCTCAACCAGAAGCTTATCGTCGGCGGGCTAATGCTGCTGGGCTTTGTGGGGCTTGGTCCCTATTTATGGCTGCTGGGAACGATCGACGCAAAGGCAATGCTCCGCCGGCATTTGCAGGAGCATTCGGAGGCGACCTGGATTATCGACGCAACCGGGATTACAGTCCGCCAAAAATTGAATGAGATAACATCCTATTGGCGCGCAGTCGAAAGCATTAGCCGCGATGACGGCTTCATTGTGGTCAATGTGCGCAATGGACGAACATTTCGTCTCCCCGAACGCGCGGCAGATCCTGGGCCGCCCGTCGCATTTATCGACTATCTTGAACGGCTGCAATCAGAGTATGACGGCAGTACGGCAAAATCCCGAGCCGGTGCGTACAGCATAACTTTTCCCATGTCACCGACCATGTTTACGTCGGCGTTGGCTTTTGTGAGCGGCAAGAGAGAGGGTCTGAAGGCAAAGTCTCGCGTCGTACCGGCATCGTCCGGCAAAAGAAAATCGTCGGAAGGCATCATCGGCGGAATAATCTCGTGGGCGATATACGCGGGTCTGGTGTTTCTACAACCTCGATTGCAATCGCCGCTGACATGGATTGTTCCGGTGTGCTTAATCATCGCGGCCTATATTGCGCTTGGCTTCGGCTATTTTCGTTTGAGAAAGCGATCCGTATCACAACCAAGGCAGAGCATTCCATGGATGACTGCTCAAGGTCTGATTACTGTGTCGCTATTGCCTACGGGAGCGCAGGTTTCCTGGGACGACGGCAGCAGCCCGCTTAAATGGGATGCAGTCGAAAAGATCGATTTGCAAGATGACCACCTTGTCTTTCATGGCAAGGACATGGCATATTTGTCGATACCGGCCGGCGCATTCCTGAGCGCCTCGGATCGCGATGCATTCCTCAATGCCGCAGAGCAATATCGACGCGGCGAAACGCCTCCCGCAGCCAATACAACCTGGCCGCCCCCCGCGCTTTCATGATAACCCCTCCCCCACTTCCCATTAGCCTGCATGCTCATCCGGATATCCATTAAGCCATAATAACGGCATGGACCAATCCAGACTCGAAAATGCTCAGGCCGACGATGCGGATATGGAGAACTGGCCCTCAAAACCGGCAGAACACGCATCCTGACCCTCTATTCCAACAAGGGCAATATGCAATCGGCCGGCCTCATCCATCGCACCGGACGATAAGAACAGGATCCGATTTGTCCACCACAATAACTTTCACCCTCACTCCCGATGAGCAGCGGCAGCTATTGAACATGCCAATTAGCGCCAGATGGCTCAAAAAACCGGCGGCAATCAGAGGAATTGTGATCCTCCTTGTTTGCGAGATTTTCCTGATCTTCACCGCAGTGTCCAATATCAACCAACGCCAGACGACAACTGGGATTGCGATGCTGGCGGCCGCAGGCATGTTTCCCTACTTTATACTCGTCACTACGGTTCTGGGCAAAGCCATGCGAAAGCAGCAATTGCAGAGACAGCCGCAGATGACATGGACAGTGGACGAAGCCGGTATAGCTCTCGCTTTGGGATCGGGCGAGACACAAACAGCCTGGCGAACGGTTGACAGCATTGTCCGCGAGCGAGGATTTATATCCGTATGGCTCAGCGGGAACCGGGTTTGGCGGATACCCGAGCGCGCGACCGATAACGGCGCAATCTTTGTGGACAACCTGGAGCGTCTCAGGTCTGAAAACAACGGCGGAGCTACGGCAAAAGTGCGTAACAGTACATACTCTGTTACCTTTCTCTTCTCTCAAAAAGAATTTGTCGCAATGGCCGCATTCTTGGGTGGGGGCCGAAAGAAGACAAAGTCCGGGAAAAGCACAAAACGGGGGTCCATGTTCATGGCTCAGCGATGGCCTCATGTGCTTTTCGGGGTAGCAATCGGGTTAATGCTTGAAGTGTTCTTTGTATTCGCTCAACAGTTGCCTGCAGCTGTCGAATGGATCCTGCTCCTCACTATCTTCGCGACAATTTACATCGTCGTCGGTGTAATGCTCGTGCAGGCTTTAAGAAAATCGAAGACACAAGCGGTATCACAGATTCCCTGGATGACCATCCAAGGTCTGATGGCAGTCACTCTGTTGCCGGCAGGCCTGCTCCTATCATGGGATGACGGCGCCTGTAGAATTGGCTGGGGCGATATCACCGAGATTCACGGCGAGAACGACATCCTCTTTAGTGGCGAAGGCGCCGGCATTATGGCGATCCCGGCATCTGCATTCCTGAGCGACATAGACCGCGGATCGTTCCTTAATGCCGCCGAACAATACCGCCAGGGCGAAACGCCGGCAGAGACCACGGGCGTATGGCCGCCGGCCCCAAAATAGCAATCGGCTTAGCCGCCCGGAAATCGGCCTCTGATCTCTATCCCCCGTAAGTCATAATAACCCCATGGGCGATATTGAAGGCAATGCATCTACCCCAAGTTGGACCATTATCTATGCGCTTACTCGTGAGGAGCTGACGGCGTTTCAGCGATACTATGCCAAACGCAGGCGGGCATGGCTCACTTATCTGGGGGTCGGCGCAGGCACGTTCGCAATATCGCTCAGCACAATGACAAAAGTGGCAGGCGTCTTTGTCGCTCCGATCATGGTTATCTCCGTGGCAAACGGCATACTTTCAGTCATAGCGCTGGCAGCTATTCGGCTGATTGCGCGGCGAAGAATCAAGACGGCGGCAAGTCAAGTCAAAGTCGTTATCGGCGATGCAATGATTGTCAGGATTGCCAAATCCGTGCGCCATGAAAATATTCTTCGAACACTTCATGATATCGTCCGGCGCAAGGGAGTAACGTACTTCTTTATCAATCAAACTCAGGCCATCATTGTCCCCGACAGAGCCTTTAAATCTCCCGGCGAGGCCGAAGCATGCATGGATTATGCAATCGGCTGCTGGATGTCCCGGACGGGACGCGATACGAAGGCAATCGGCGCTTCGCCGTTCACCATCACTTTTGCGCTCGACGACGACTCCATCATGCATCGGACCTATTCCCGCCTGGGACGAAAGCGTTCACTCAAGCCCGCACACTTTATCGAGCTTATCACTCATCCGATTATTGCCCTGGCCGCTATTGCAGCAGGAATTTTCTTCCTGCTGAACACGCGTCCTGTAGACTGGTCGCGCCTTATCGTATTCCTGTATCCCATTGTCGTTCTGGCTCGCCTCTATGCGACATACGGAAGAACAGCCATCATTAAACGGGCCCGGCGCACTGAAACCGGCGAGCCTCAAACCTTCCAAGTCACGCCAGAGGGGCTTGAGGTATCGAGCAGCAATGGATCATCTGTGATAAAGTGGCCGGCGGTCAAATCGATCGAAGAGGACGAGAAGGCGATATATATCGACCTTGCAAGCAAGAAGTGGTTCATGATCCCAAAGGCCGCTTTCCTCGATCAAGCGCATCACAGATCGTTTGCTGACGCAGCTAAAGCCTATCGTGAGGGACGGCAGCCGGAAATACCGGATGTCGCGAGCTGGCCTCCAAAGCCGGCGAGCCATGCCTCTTGAACCGCCAGACACTAGAACAATATTATGAGCTCCAGAAAAACATCCACTCTCGATAATCTCCTGCATAGCGAACCGGACGCCGCGACACTCGCGCAAGTGAGTGAAGTTCCTCACAGTGTTAGCTTTATGCTCGATCCGGCCGATATCCGACAGGCTGAGACACGGTGGATTACACGTGAACTGCTGACGCACAGTGTGCGTGGTTGGCTGGTGATGTGGGCATTGATCGCCTTCACAGTCATATTTTTTGCCCTTCTCTTTACAATGGAGAACGCCCTGATTCTAGCGCTGATCGTCGTCCCAGTTTTGCCGATAATTACTGCTTGGCTGCTTCAAAATCAAACAATCGAGAGGAGATTGAAAAATACGCATGAGCTTCACGAGGAAACGGAGATCGCCATCAATAGAGCCGGTGTCGCCAGAGCGTTTTCGAACGTCACCGTGCTTTACCCATGGGAAATCGTTCGCGAGGTGATCGTCGATGAGCGACAGGTTTACATTCGTGTCGATAGCTTGTCCGCCGAACGGATCGACCGTGACGGCCTGCAATTACATGCGAATAACGATTCTGCAAAAACACGAGAGATCCTCATACCTCGCCGTGCCTTCCTGGGTTCAGGTCACCTTGAAGGCTTTCTCATCCTGATCTCAGCATACCGGTCAGGCACGAAATTCGAGAGCGAAACGGTATGGCCGCCGAAGCCGCGTTAGACGTATTTATCGGGATAGGAGGGCATAGTGGAGACACCAGCATCCGCCGGCGATATATTATTTGAGAACGCTCCGAAGTTGCGATACACGCTCAATCGCGACGACGTTCGCTTATTTGGACGCTATGTCTACTTTCAACGACGCCCGGTGCGTACGGCGATACGTGTGGTGGCAATGGTTTTCCTACTGCTACTCGGGGTGATTCATGCGACTTACATGAACTCCGCAGGATCGTCCCCTGCAAGTCCATGGGCTTTTGCAGGCCTGCTCTTCCTATCTCCCATGTTTGTCTGGGGCATTCTTCTTCTGTTGTGGACCCTGATTCAGTGTTTCGCGACCCGATCTCCTAATCTTCCAGAATACACGATGGGTCTAACTGAGTACGGTCTGCTGAGTGAGGCAGAAGGAGCAAGACATGTGTACACATGGGCATCTATTGTCGATATGGGCAGTAGCAAACATGCTCTCTACGCATTCTTGACACCTGCCTACGCTCTGATCCTTCCGCGCCGCGCGTTCATAGATCAAGCCGATAAGGATTTGTGGTTCGATGAATTGAAGAGGCTCTGGCAGGAGAGGCGCATAGCGCCCTCGGCTCCGCCGCCTCCTGCGAACGCGATTTCAGTAACATACGCTCCGACCGCAAAAGATTTTCAGCGCGCATATATCTGGGCGGCAAGTCAACAGCCCCAAAAACGCCGCAGGCAGTACATGGTACTCCAGGTAATAGCTTTGACGCTGGGAGTGCTTTGCCTGATTTGGATCTCGTTCTGGGGGCCACCCGCAATCAAATGGCTGGAGCCTATCTTATGGCCGTTAAATGTAACAGTGACCTTGTCTATAATATTTGGCAACCGGTACTTTCCGAGATACCTTGCCCAACAAATCTCGCGCATTCCCGGGAACCTCGCCCTCAAAACAATGAGCCTTACGGCGAATGGCGTAATAACCCGCGGGCAGGCAACCTGGTCGTCATACCCATGGAAGCAAGTGGAAAACATCCACTCTGATGATGCCTTGATTTACCTTCTTCTTCCTACGGCAAACGTTATGTTTGTTCCGCGAACAGCGTTCATGGACACAGAACAAGCTGACGCTTTCACGGCCGCAGCCCGTTCCTACAAGGTGGGAGCCCCCCCTGATATTGCGGCGACGGCAGCATGGCCTCCGCAGCCATTTGCCTAAAAGGCTCAGCATGGCCCGGCTTTTGCAGGGAGTACCTTTGATCTCTACCTAAGGACCTGCACTTGACGGAAGTCGCCGACAATCAAACCCTGAGCGTCAGCTTTACGCGAACGGCCAAAGAGCGGTACCGTGACCAGATCGCAGCGCGCGGCCGCCGCCTTTTCGTCATTCTGGCGGTCTATCTGGCGCTGAGCCTGTGCATCCTCATCGGC
>Ga0207671_10000340_pt1 | contig 68615 bp, 68 predicted proteins | sample KBSC24metaG_FD_184352 | JGI IMG/M metagenome (GOLD analysis project Ga0207671, IMG submission 184352) | Corn rhizosphere microbial communities from Kellogg Biological Station, Michigan, USA - KBS C2-4 metaG (SPAdes) (version 2) | ecosystem: Host-associated > Plants > Roots > Rhizosphere > Soil... | reverse complement strand
GTTGGTGCCACATTAAATGTAGATGCAGGCCAGGCTGCAGGTCTTTATACATCAGAAACCCCTTTTAGTGTAACGGTAAATTATAACTAAGCAATTAAAAGTATTTATCTAAAATCATTAAATAAATAATTATGAAACAACTAAAAGAAAAACTGTTAGCATACAAGTATAAGATACAATCTTCGGTAATTGCCGGGATATCGTTCTTCTTGTTTCTTGCGACAGATGCAAAAGCCCAGGGTGATCTACTTGTAATGCCGCATAGGCTAATGTTCACCAAATCAAGCAAAATGCAGGAAGTGCACTTGTCAAACATGGGAAAAGACACCGTTACTTATTTAATATCGTTTCAGGAAGTGAAAATGAATGAGAACGGGTCTTTTGAAAGTATTACACAGCCTGAAGCCGGGCAATTTTTTGCAAGCAACCACTTAATCTTTTATCCCCATAAAGTAAAACTGGCCCCAAATGAAGTGCAGGTGATAAAAGTGCAATTAGTAAAACCAGGATCAATGGCTGCAGGAGAATACAGGTCACATATGTATTTCAGAGCAGTGCCAGACAATACACCTCAAGCTACTGCTAATGTATCATCTGATATCTCTGTTAGCATATCCCCGGTTTTTGGTATTACTATACCTGTAATTATCCAGATAGGTGAACTAAATGCAAATGTCCATATCACAGATGTATCACTGACAAAAGATGAGAGCGCACCTAAGCTAAATTTGAAATTCAATCGTACAGGAAATGCTTCAACATATGGGGACCTTGTTGTTGATATTATTTCTACTGATGGCAAGATAAAAGAGGTGGCTTCTGTGAAAGGTATTGCAGTATATACACCAACAAAATCAAGAACACTGCAGATAGCCCTTGACAACTCGTCAAATATCAATTATAAATCTGGAAAGCTTAGAATAACTTATAATAGGCAGCAAGAATACATTTCAAAAACTATAGCCGAAGCAGAGTTGCCCTTAAATTAATCATCTTAATTGTCCGGCTTATCTATGCTTGTTATAGGGTCGACATTCTGAAAGCAATTTCAATAACAGATTTGCAGTAAAAGATAGCGTTATGCTTGCACGTTTTTATATTTCAATGACTGTACTCTTGCTTGTTACTACTATATCGGCAAAAAGCCAGGGGTTCATCATTGCAAACGGAGCATATGTAACTGCTAGTGAGGGAAATATTTTGTTGAAGAGTAACTGGATAAATAATGGTGTGTTTGTTCATAAAGACGGAATTGTGACATTTAATGGCAATACTCAAATACTTGGAGGCTCTGCCGCTTCCGCATTTAACAACCTAACAATTGCTGCGGGTAGTAATACTTCTGTTACAACATCCGGCCAATCTTTAAAAAGGATTTTGCTTTGCAATGGTACCTTTAATGCGGATAGTGGTTTTACATTGCTATCAAATGCGCAACAGACTGCGCTTATTGATGGCTCTGGCACCGGTAGCGTGTTAGGCAATGTTACTATGCAGCGATATTTGCCAAAAGGATTTGGATATAAATATTTTAGTTCCCCCTTTCAATCCGCTACCGTAAGTGAATTTTCGGATGAAGTAAATTTGCTGGCTGCTTTTCCTGTATTTTATAAATATGACGAGAACAGGATATCATCTGGTTGGGTTAATTATACTGCAGATACCGGTCATTTAATACCAATGATTGGATATGCAATAAATTTTGGAGCTTCATTAGCAAGTATAACTGTAGATGTAACAGGTGTAGTAAATAATAATTCTATATCCGCCAGCTTTGCTAACCATAACCAAGCCTATACGCTCGGGTTTAATTTAGCAGGCAATCCTTATCCATCTCCCATAGACTGGGATGCAAGTAGTGGCTGGACACGTAGTAATATTGACGACGCTGTATATTATTTTAGTGCCAGCGATACGAATCAGTATGAGGGTTCGTACAGTTCCTACATTAATGGAGTTTCAAGTGATGGTATTGCTAATAATATCATACCAGCCATGCAAGGCTTTTTTGTTCATGTATCTAACGGTGTATATCCTGTTTCAGGTACACTTGGTATCAATAATGCTGCAAGGGTTAATCTGCTTAATCCTGGGTTCTATAAATACGCTTCCACCCAGAAATATCCATTATTAAGGATTAGTGCAAGTCTGGGAGTAGATGAAATGAGTTCTGATCCCCTCGTTATCTATTTTGACGAGCAGGCTACGCCTGAATTCGATCAGAACCTGGATGCATTAAAGCTCTTGAATACTGATGTCAATGTGCCTAGCCTATATGCTATTATCCCGGACTCAAAGCTCTCTATAAACGCATTGCCGGCGATGCCGGATAGTTTTATGATAATACCCTTAGGGCTTCAAACAGAAATACCAGGATGGGCACATTTTCAATTGAAAGATATTGAGCAAATTCCTCAAAATCTTGGCATTTATTTTTTGGATATCCAGATGGGCATTTGCCGGAATCTGCAAATAGACCCGGAATATAAAATTTACCTGGATAAAGGTAAACATGAAGGTCGTTTTTCTCTTGCCCTTTGCCGAAAAGATAAATCAACTTTATTGCAAAGCGATGAGCAATTCACAGCTTACAGCACAAAAGGGAAAATGTATATAATACTCAATTTCCTTTCGGGTGGCGAGGGGGATGTTATGATCACCAATATGCTTGGCCAGGTAATGCTTAGACAGCATGTAGCAGGATACGGTAGTCATGAATTTAATGCCCCATGGAGCACAGGGATTTACATAGTAAGCTTCATATCCAAAGGTAATAAGCATGCTAAAAAAGTTTTTTTAGGCAATGGCTAAAAAACATACTACATATAAGGCAGACACTGCTATCTACTTAATATATGCTTTACTTGGCAATGTTATGCTGGCGCTATTATCTCCCATAGTTAGTATCGCACAACAGCATCCGCCAATTCCAATCAAAGTGTACGCTTACCCGCAAGAACTGAATTTTGGTACATTTTACCAGGGCAGTGTTGGCGGTTCTGTCATTATATATCCAAATGGTGTGCGAGCTGTAACAGGTGACGTTGTAGATGTAAATATCGGTTTTCCCATTTCCCCTGCAATTTTTGAAATAGAAGCCGCTACAGGAACAATGATATCTATATTGAATGGTCCCGATGTTTTGCTAACTGGAAGTAATGGCGGTTCTATGACCTTGCACCTCGGCAGCTCTAGTCCTGCCTCGCCGTTTATTTCTACAATGTCTCCACCTTTGCGAACAACAGTTAATATAGGAGCAACGCTGCAAGTAGGTGTTCCGTTGGCCAACCCACCTGGTAGTTATAGTGGGTCATTTTCAATAATCTTTATGCAAGAATAGTTGACAATGAATTTGATGCTCTAAAAAAAAATAATGCATGTCCGTAACGCATATTTCATATCCTCCAATGCGCCTGGCAAATGCCTGGTGCACAGGCGTGTTATAATCCGTATCGTACTTTCGCTATTCCTTTTGATATCTGCTTTAAATTGTAGGGGCACTTTTAAAATATATAATGAAGCTGAAGCAAATAGAAGCGGATATAGCGAAACATCAATTTGTCTGAATGTATTGCAGATTGGGAGCACAGAAATACCGGCAATAATTCATCAGGATACCGTATACGTGTCTGTTGTCGATTTTTTTAACTTTTTAAAGATAAAAAACATTGTCAGCCCCGGCTTTGATTCTGTAAGCATATTTTATACTGATCCTGAAGAAACCTTTATTATCGATAAAGTTGATAATGCTATTCTTTATAATGAAACACGCATTGGGTTGGGGCCTAATGACCTCTTGCAACAGGAAAATAACCTTTATTTGAGGCTCGACTATTTTAACACTGTGTTTCGCTTAAACTGTTTGTTTAGCTTTCGTAGCCTCTCTATGAAATTAGAAACATCTATGGAGCTTCCTGCCGTCCGCATTATGAAGCAGGAAATAATGCGGAAAAACATCAACATTCTGAATGAAGTAATATCTGCGGACACAACTATAGGAATAACACGCCCATTTTTTAAATTGGGAACTGCTGATTGGGCCTTGACAACAATGCATTCTGTAAAAGGACAAAATGATACCAGGGCCAATCTTGCATTAGGTGCTGTAATTGCAGGTGGAGAAACGGATATAATGCTCAATTATTTTAGTAACATACATTTCAATGAAAAACAACAGTTTTATCTTTGGCGTTATGTAAATAATGATAACAAGGGTTTAAAACAGGTAACGGCTGGGAAAATCTTTACACAAGCCACATCTTCTATTAATAATCCCGTGGTAGGTGTTCAGTTTACAAGTGCTGCGTCCACGCTAAGGCGCTCCTTTAGTTCATATACTATAAGTGATATCGTGGCACCAGGTTCTATTGTAGAGCTTTATTTAAATAATGTATTAATAGGTTATACAAGAGCAGATGCCAGTGGTCTTTATCATTTCGAGGTGCCACTTATATATGGCAACTCAGTAGTTAAGCTCCGTTTTTATGGCCCTTGGGGGGAAGAACGACAACAGGAAAGAGAAGTAAATATTTCTATACCATTTGATTTTCTTCCTCCTGGCGAGCTGGAATATACTGCTAGTGCCGGTATTGTTGAAGACAATAAAAATAGCCTTTATTCAAGGGCTAGCTTTAACTATGGGCTTAACAAACTTATTACGACCGGAGCAGGTATGGAATATCTTTCGTCTGTTACTTCCGGTAACTATATGCCTTTTGTAAATACTTCAATACGGTTAGCCTCAAATTTGCTTCTTTCTGCAGATTATACCTATGGTGTAAGGGCCAGGAGTATAGTTGATTATCGATTGCTGTCTAATATTGATTTTATTATTAATTATACACGATATACAAGAGGCCAGACAGCAATAATTTTTGACTACCTGGAAGAACGCAAAGCAATCGTATCTGTACCTTTTCATAACCACTATTTGTCAGGCCTTTCACGACTTACAGTAGATCAGATCATATTGCCAGGTATGAAAAGTTATACAACAGGAGAATGGTTTTTTTCTACTACCTACAAAAGAGTAGGTATTAATATAAACAACTCCATTCTATTAGCGGAAGCACATGGTGACGCGCCTTATCATGGTCAATATATATATACAGACTTGTCATTGGCTTTACGGCTCACTAAAGGATTAACATTTTCCCCCCAAATGCGATATTCCTACACCGAAGATCAGTTCATTTCAATGAGATATAAGCTGGAACAGTTAATATCTCATAAAGGAATGGTAAACATATCTTATGAACGCAATTTTAGCAGCCAGGTATACAGCGTAATTATAGGTATGCAGTACGACTTGCATACAGCCAAAGTTGGCATGAATGTAATGAAATATAATAATGATAATGCAGTTATGGCGTTTGCCAGCGGCAGTCTTAATTATGATCATGAAACAAATTATTTTGGGGTAAATAGCCGCACAGCTATGGGTAAAGGTGGAATAACCTTTTTGTCTTACCTGGACCTAAATGGTAATAATAAACGTGATGTAAATGAACCTAAAGTGCAAGGCCTGATAGTGCATATAAAAGCAGGCCGTATTGTATATGACAATCAGGACACACTTATCCGTGTATTTGATCTTGAGCCTTATACTAATTATTTTGCCGATCTCAGCCAAAATACCTTTGAAAATATTACATGGCAAGTACATTATAAGACACTCAATATTAGTGTTATGCCCAATCAGTCACAAATAATAGAGATACCTGTAACGATAAAAAGAGAAGTTTCCGGAAATGTTTATTCAGCAGGCAATAACGAACTGAAAGACAAGATGCATATAAAAGTATGTTTTTACCGAAAAGACAGTAGTCTGGCAGGTTTTACATATACAGAGACTGATGGGTCTTTTGATTTTGCAGAGCTTTCACCAGGTTCATATATTGCAGAATTGGATAAAGAACAACTGGGAAAACTGCAAATGAACAGTACACCGCCTAATATAGCATTTACAATTAACAGTAATGAAAATGAGGAAATGACAAGCGGAATAGATTTTATTATTAATAAAAAGAGATAAGAATGACGAGCTTTGACACCTGAGTTCACTTTTTAAGCAGCATTTTTGAGAAATAAATAACTTCGCAAATGTAAGTATCCCGTTGGCGCTAATTGAAAAGCATTTTCAAAGTTATTTTTACAGAACAAATTAAGAATTGGGTAGTTTTATGAATCCAACTTATAGTAAAGGATATTAGCTCAGTGAACGATCAAATTGCCTATATATGGGGCTTTAACTGCTTTGTCTTGAGAAAAGCTCTTAGAACCTCCACTACTCTTATTAATTGGTCTAATGTTAACTCTTGCAAATAATCAGAAGGTATATCTGTTCTTATATTCATTAAGATTATACTCCTTTCTTTAAGGTGAAGATGAGCCATGAATTCCGCAGTCCACACTTCGATTATTATGTTGTCTTGAACTAAACTAATAATGCTCTTTAGAAAGAGTAGAATGGATGTGATAAGTCTAATCGGCTTTATTGTATCGATATAAGTACCGTTTAATGCTATATTATAATATAGGAACGTCAGAAGGCATTTTCATTAAAAAAGGTAAAAAGGGCTGCTTTATAACAGCCCTAATGTTCCTAACATATTGACATTGTATAACGTAGTGTTGTCTTGTATGCTAATTAGCCTTAAGGCAATTATTTATATTATGCCTTATAATGTCTAGATTATTATTAACCCACTCGTAGAGATTATCATCTGTATAATCATAATGATGACTAGATAGCTGGTCTGCGAGATCATTTAATTGGGCTAATATCTTAGTATAACTGTCTTTATCTCTGATGGCATCCATATAGTCAACTATATCTTTCATACGTTGTCTAATTGCGCTTACTCTAGAGTCATAGAGCATCTGTTTGCGCTCTAATGTCTCTTTATAGAGGTTAAGATCATATCTAGGAACATAGCTCGAATTGTAAGATGAATTAGTAGGGCTGCTATAGCCTACCTTAGTTGACGTACCTGTATTAGGATCGTAGCTATAATATGTTGTCTGACTGTAAGCCGACAGGCTTAAGAATACTTGTATGAATAATAATAGTCGTTTCATTGTGTTATAGCTTATTTAGTTGTTTAAAATAGATTCTTAAGGTTAACTGTAAGGCCGACATTAACAGGTGAAAGCCCATCGGCAGAAAGCTCCAGGAAGGCAGATAAGTGATGGATAAAGTAATATCTGGCACCTACTTTTATTATTGGTAGTGCTTGAGTTGCTGGAGGTTCGTATCCTTCTAGATCAGAATAGCTCTGATTCCTTATTACAAGCCCAATACCGGCATAGAAATCCAGATGGGGCACATATAGTAGCCTGTTAAAATGATAGTAGCCTGCAAGTCCGAAAATGCTTGTAGACATCTTAGGTGAACTGCCAATAATCGGTAGAAATCCAGCATATGGAGATGATGCAGTTGAATTGACATGAGCATAGTATACACCTATTCCTATGTCATCCGTAACACCATGTTCGTATTTTAAATACAATGGAAGCCCGTGATGTACATCAGTAATAACATATCCAGGAACCTTACTGCTAAGGCTACATTTGTCTATGATGCCAAGACCACTTCCCATGCTAATAAGGCTGGATTGGGTACTAAACGTCTGGGCCTGTGAATAGAGCGTACTTGCAAGAAGTGCTGTTAAGATTAGTTGTTTTTTCATTATTAAGATATTAGAGTAAAAAAAAGACCTGAACATTGACATTCACCTGTTCTTGAGGGGGTCGAAACCCTGTACAACAAAGTGAAGCAATGCCCAGGTTTACCTGAGCATTTGCTAAACCTCCTGTGTTGTACTATGAATCTTCGACCTTTCAAGAACAAGGAAAGCTTTGCAAAATGCAAATTCTTAAATATGGCTATCGGTTTGTCTATTTACATAGGCGAGTAGTTATAAGGGGTAAAAATAATACTATTAATTAGTTTGTTTCCATGTTTCGAACGAGAGGTTAGGCATAAGCCCGATTGCCATACTAAACTCATCCTTAAGAATCGACTTAGCGTATTCTTTATGGCTACTTAATGTTACTATACTATCATGTATCGTGAATATGGGAAGTTCCGGGACTTCTTTTGCAATTCTAGGTGCAACCCTTCTGACTATGATTTCCGACTCAATTAACTGTAGTATTATCGCTAATAAGTTATGGTTACCGTTACTTTTAATAATGCAGAATACTTTGTAGACGTCAGGAAATAGCTCTGCGAATAATCGTTTCATTTCAGCATCTTTCTGTCTGAAGAATTTATTATCAGAAAAAAAGGTTGTAAACAGACCTTCTTTTAGCTTTCTTTTCTGCTCAAGGACATCAACATTGAGTCTTATTTTAGTTTTGTCATAATATGCGTCACTATAGTATGAGTAGAAAAGTCCTTTATCAACCAAAGTGCAATATAGCTCAATGTTGCTACTGCATTGACTTATACTGTCTTTTACTAGAGTAATGAGAGGGGAGCTACCGGTAGTGGTTTGTAGAATAGCTTGAATAGCATGGATAGAATTCCTTAATGTATTGTATATAGATGGCTTTAATGAGTATAATGTTATTTCAGTCTTCGATTTGTTATAGAATGACGGGTTAAAGAGAATAGTACTAATAAATGGTTGTGAATTCTTCACATCTACTGAGGTTAGTTCCTGACCATTATATGTTATATGCTTTCTAAGTTCAGACTTGAGATTCGTAAGGTTAGAATGAAAACGCTTAATATTGTCATCTACAGAAAGATAATACATACCTTCTTTTATGAGTCGAGCGTTTGAAAGTCTTAAATTAAATCTTTCCGAAGGAGAAATACCATTATGACTCTTTACGTCAATATTCATTCCGCCATTCGTCTCTTGCAGTAATAGATTTTCGAGTTCATGGTAAGCGCCATTCATATCAATTGAAAGAGCTTTATTAAACCATTTAGTTAGGTAATCGTACTTTTTATTGAATTGCGTTTCAACGTAGATCTCCTCTTTGCTTTTTTTCTCATAGACTTCCTCAACTACACAGCCTTCGGTCATATATTTATCTGCTATCTTAAACTTTCTCGAGCTTACCCCTTGAATGAAATGCCCATCCTTATAAACCTCAATTATTCCTAAGTCAAGAAGATACGCTAAATACTTATTGTAATCCCTGATTTTACTTTGAAGAATACTAGCATTTAGTGGCACATACTCCGATTCGTGATAATCCTTAAAGCTTACTTTTAACCTTATAATAGTCGAGAGAATATACTTTATGTTTTCTACTGCATTAGAAAATGAAAAGCGAGGAGGATTTAGACTAACCAGAGATTCTATTTCCAGGTTTTTAGGTAAGAAGGCTTTGCCCATTGACATAATGTTAAAGATTAAAGTTACTGTTTGCGATATAATAATTTCCATTAGATTATATTTTGATTATTTAGGATGTTAGGCTGAAATGGCGTATCTTTGCATATATAAAAAGTGATTGGAATATGCTGTGGGAGAGGGTTTCGGGGTATAATGGGTTTTATGAGGTTAGTAATGAAGGTGATGTTAAAAGTGTTGATCGTAAAGTCAAATTAGCAAATGGAAAAGAACGATTTTATAAGGGTAAGAGAATAAAATCGCGTGTTAATAACTGTGGCTATCTCGAAGTCCGCTTAAGCAAAGATGGCAAAACGAGAACTCATTTTATTCACAGGCTTGTAGCTCAAGCTTTTATTCCTAATCCGGATAACCTCCCTCAAGTCAATCATATCTACGGTGATAAAATGCAGAATCTGCCGGAGTTTCTCGAGTGGGTTGATTGTAAGACAAACGTGCAAGATGCATATAATCAAGGCTTATCGTCAAATAAGGGCCCTAGTCATAGGCTTGCGACTAAAGTAAAAGATAATAACAGTGGGTTATGGTTCCCATCAATTAAGCTCTTCTGTGATTGTTTCTTACTTAACTATAATACAGTAAGAAATGCCTTTAATGGATATTCTAAGTGGCCCAAATCTCTTAATGATATATCATTTGAAAAGCTGGGGCATACAAACAAAGCAGGGGCAATTAATCCCCCTGCTGAGTATTAACGATAGATGCAATGACCACACTATTTGCCTTATCAATAATGTCAGTGTCATAGTCATCTAAGTATATGCCTGTTACTGCGTTACCATATTGATGTCCCAATGCTTCAGCAATAATATCCTTAGAATAACCTAGTGTTTTGGCAATATTAGCCCAGGAATAGCGTGCATAGTAGGTTGTTATTGGCTTGTGTATTCCACATGCTTTTGCGATAGAAGCTAAGTAAGCATTACAGTTATGAATCAGCAGCTTTATATTCTTTCGTTTCTGAAGGCTATTATTCGCAACGGTTAGTAAAGGAAGAACATATTTATGGTTATTATTGCTTGACTGTACTCTGTAATAATCAAGTAAACGCTTTGCTTCTTCATGAATGCCTATACTATATAATCTACCTGTCTTATCTCTACTATATTCTAGCCGCCCAGAAACAAGATTGTCCGACTCAATAGTGAATAAGTCTGCGAAGTTGACCCCAATTAAATAGAATGAAAGCATAAAGTAGTTCCTATAGTGCCAAATGGGAGTTCCTGGGAAGAGTTTAAGACTGTATATACTGCGCATCTCCTCTATTGAGAGCTTACGTGATGGCGTCTTTTCAGTATCTATCTTAAACTTCCTAAAAGGGTAATAGTTTTCTGAGACAATTTCTGCCTTAATTGCTTTGTTATAAATAGCTCTGACACTTCTAAGGTAGGCAGCTATTGAGTTAACCTTAACTCCCTTTGCTAGCATTGACGTATTGTATTTATCCAATAGGCTGTAGCTGATATCCTCGAGCTTAATCTTAGGGTCTTTCGTGAAGGAAATAATGCTATTCACTGCATCTTTATAAGCCATTGCATTACCTGCTTTCCCTGCTTCAATCATATCGAGGATGAGGTTATTAGAATACTCTAAGAACGTGATCGTACTTTTCTTGGTTTTCTGTTTAATTAAAGATGTAATCAAGGCTTCTGCTGTTAATTCCTCCTCTTCTTCTGAGGACAGTAGTAATCTTCTTTCAAGTTTAGCTTTCGCATTGGTAAGGATATAGCTATTGGCTTTATAATTACTGTCTGACTTTAAGATAGATTGGGATCTTTCATCCCAGTCTTTTTCATGTAAGGCTATTTTAAGATCATGTTCTTTATTGCCATCAGAATGATATACACGGAGCTTTAAGGAGTAAATGCAATCTGGTTTCTTTCTTCGTTTGTCTAAAATGAATTTGTAAGTGGTGCTCATGCATAATGCTTTGCGCACAGCACATATTAGAATTAAGTTGGTACAACTATGTTCAACCTAAAAGACTAACACAAGAAAAGGATGGATGAGGTGAAGTTTAAATGAAAAAGCCTTCGAACGCTTTACTGTAGCTAATTCAAAGGCTTTTAAGGAAGCTCCCCCTTCAGGACTTGAACCTGAGACCCCCTGATTAACAGTCAGGTGCTCTAACCAACTGAGCTAAGGAGGAATGTTTTGGGATTGCAAAAATAAGCAGTTATTTCTTTCGTCAAAATCTTTTTCTAAAAACCGCCCAAATATTTAAAATTCTTAAGTAAAAGCTGCACATCAGTGCCCGCCCCGTATTGCTGGGCATAGGCTATATTCAGCTGCATCTTTACCTCATCACTGGGTGCATAGTTGTCTAAAATATAGTACGGCGGAATAACCCCCGGCCGTATTGCAGGAAGGTGGCTATGCACAGCGTTCTCCTGTATGTAGCCCACCCAGGTTTTCTGGCCCAGCAGCACGGTAAAGCAGTTGGTAAAAAAGGCTGCCGGTCTCTTTACCAGGAATGCAGTAACAGGAAAAAGCAATAGGAACATGATAGACGAACCAATATCCACCAGGCGCTTATTGCGCAAATGCCCGAAGTTGGTCAGATTAAAGCTGCGGTCAACGGTGTACAGGTCACCGGAGGTATGGCTGGAGTTGCTACCCACAAAACTAAGGCTGCCCTGCAAATGGATCTTGTAGTCATAGGCTTCGCCACACGCTGCCATTTTGCTGAACATGGTAGTGTAAGTAAGGCCATTTATGCAAAAGATGACTTCATTGATACCGGCAGTGTAAAGCAGTTCCTTCATTTGTGGCAAAGATGCCAGGGCGTGTTCGCTATTATCGCTTACGCTGATGCGTCCTGCAAGCTCTGGTGCGTAGTGTACGCGCTGCAATATGGTAGCCGTATTGGTGTATTCTGTTTCATCGGCTACTATCACCGCTTTGCGTGGCAGCTTGTCGTACGGAATGAATTTGAAAATGCCCAGTCTGTAAAGCAACTCGTGCAGGCCCAGCATGATAACAGTGCCCGAAAGCCCTGTGAAAATAATGATGGCACGCGAATAGCGCAGCCCCGGTTGCAAAAGGCCATAGTAAGCAAGTATGACCACCGTACCTATCAGCATACCGCGGATGACGCGCAGCGCACGGTAAGACTGGTCATACGCACCATTGAAATAAAGCGATATGAGCCAGAGGAAAATATAAACAGGGAAGGTAGCATATATGGAACTAAGCGGTATAGGCTGAATATTCTTTACATGCAGCACCCAGAAATCCTTAATGAGCCAGAGCGTGGCAAGCAACACTAGTCCATCGAAAAGCGGCATGCGCAGCACTTTCAGCACGCGTTTTGCCAGGCTCAGCACTGCACGAAGTACAATGCCTACGTTGATGAACAGTATGAAAAGTCTTGCGTCCCTTGCACTGTAATTCTTCTTCACGAATAGCGACAGTGCCTCGTTAAAGATGCGTACGTAAGAAAGAGTAGCTTTACGGGTGCTTTCACCCTTGTAGTGTATCAGCGAAGCGTCAGGGAAATAGATGTTCTTTAAACCTGATTTCTGAATGCGATAAGATAAGTCCACATCCTCGCAATACATGAAGTAGTCTTCATCAAAAGCGCCGCCTATTTTACCTAAAATGCTACTGCGTACCAGCATACAGCAGCCGGAAAGTACATCAACCTCTGCCAGCTCATGTTCGCCAATGTGCACGGCATAATACTTGTTTATATAAGACGATTTGCTGAACAGCTTATTGATGCCCGTGGTTTTGAATATGGCAACAGAAAGGGTGGGGAAAGACTTCTTACTGTCGGGCGCAAATTTGCCCTTACCATCTATCAGGCGAGGGCCGAGTGAGCCAGCTTCCGGATGAGCATCCATATAGGCCACCGTCTTCGTGAAGAAATCTTCAGGCATCACAGTATCAGGGTTCAGAAAAAGGATGTATTCTCCCTTTGCTATAGCTACGCCCTGGTTATTGGCCTTTGAAAAGCCCTTATTGTCCTTGTTTTCTATAAGGATAACAGAAGGAAACTTTTCCCGGATCATCTCGTTGCTGCCGTCTTTGGAGTTATTGTCAACTACAATAATCTCAGCCTCAAAGCCTTTCGCTGCCCTTAGTACGGAGTGCAGGCATACCTCAAGGAAGTACTTAACATTGTAATTGACAATAATGACAGATAGCTTCATTCCCTCTGTGTGTGCGAAATTAGGTTTGCGAATATAAGCCCACCGGGCCTAATAACGAAAAAAGCTGCCGGTACATTGCGCCGGCAGCTTAAATATGTGGAAGAAGAGTTACTGATATAGATAATATATGTCTGTAACGTATTTGTTAGAATCAGGTGTCTGGTAAGGACCTACCTTATATTCTTCAATTACGAGGCTCAGTTTTGACTTTGCATCCATAGTGTGTTTCATAAGGGCGGTATGTGCTTTCATGCTGCCGCTATAGGGACCGGTTACCTCTACCATATAGGCTTTTGATGCTGGCACTGTCATGAAGGTAGTACCTTTTACAGGTTTGGTGGTGTCCATAACAGGAAAAGCTGCCGCAAGGTCGGTTTGGTGAGCTACTGTATCCCATTTGTAGAACAAGCCCACTGCAGGTCCTGCTATCTGCGAATTGAGGGTTTTGCCCAGCATACCATAGGAATCCTGGAAGAACTTCATCATATCGCTCATTGCCATTGTTTTGCGTATACCTGCATAGGTATGACCAGGGAACTGTGTGTCTTTTACAGCGACATAGCCACCTGAATTTGCTTCGGAGTATTCTTTAAGATTAGCAAGGCCATGTTCAAAATCTTTGCCCACCATTTTGTCCATGCTCATAAAGGCTAGCATGGCGTTCATCGGAAAATTCATGTGTGAGTGCATGGTCCAGGTAACTTTAGTTTCGCCATTGCCTGCGTCGTCGGTCTTCAACATACCAGTAGCCTGACTTTTGAATGGCTTTATAATGGTAAGTAAAAAATCCATCTCACCATCTTTTACGCCCGTATTTTTCATGTCACCTTCGCCAGTCTTCTTTTCGTCGCCTACCCAGTGATATGCGCTACCCGGCTGTCCGTCTTCACCCTGGTAGGTAAGCTTTACGGTTGAGTCCATCTTCAGCCATGGGCTCCAGTTGGGCCAGTTGTGGAATTTGGATACCTGGTCGAAAACGTAACCTTTATCGGCCTTAATTGTGGTGCTGCGCTGTATAGTAACGTCTTTTGGCTCAATGATACCAAGGACTACAACAGCAACAATGACGATAAGGATCAGTATGCCAATGAATGCAAGAAATTTTTTCATAGAAAGCTGTGTTTGGGACGTTTAAAAGTATAAAAATATTTTTATAATATAAAAGAGGGCGATCGAGAATATGATAATATAATGACTGAAGGTGCCTGAAAGTCGTTCATATAGCAGAAATGTGAAGTACCTTTGCAGGATGAAAAATTTGCGCAATAGCACGTTGGCGGAACTGGAGACCCTGTTTCAGGACTGGGGAGAACCGAAATTTCGTGCTAAACAAGTGTATGAGTGGATTTGGAACAAGCATGCCGGGAACATAAATGATATGAGCAACCTGCCCAAAGGGCTGCGCGAAAAGCTTGCTGCGGAATTTTTTATACCTAAAGTGACAATCAATCATAGTCAATATAGCAGCGATGGCACCATAAAGAACCGCCTGCAACTGCATGACGGATATTATGTGGAAAGCGTGCTGATACCTACAGAATCAAGGTTTACCGCTTGTGTATCATCGCAGGTGGGCTGCTCATTGAGCTGTAAATTCTGTGCTACAGGTTACCTGCCCCGGAAGCGCAATATGGACTATGACGAAATAGTGGATGAAGTGACCCTACTGAATGACCAAACCCAGAAGCAATATGGTCGCAACCTTACTAATATCGTATTTATGGGTATGGGGGAACCATTGTTGAATTACCGCAATGTGATGAATGCAATAGAAAAGATCACATCTCCGGAAGGGCTGGGTATGAGCCCAAGGCGCATAACGGTATCTACCGCAGGGGTGGCGAAGATGATAAAGCAACTGGGGGATGATAAGGTGCGCTTTAAGTTGGCACTGTCACTACACGCCGCTACAGATGCTAAGCGTAATGAGATAATGCCCATAAACGAAACAAATAACCTGAAGGCGCTTATAGAAGCGCTGAACTACTTCTATAAAATGACGGGCAATGAAATAACCCTGGAATATATATTGTTCAAGAATTTTAATGACAGCCTGCAGGATGCTGATGACCTGGTGAAGGTATATAGGCAAATACCTGCCGATCTGGTGAATATAATAGAATATAACCCCATAGACATGGCTAAATTTGAAAAGCCGGAAGAAGATACGGTAATGCGTTTTATGAGTTACCTGGAATCGAAAAAGGTGAATGCAAGACTACGTAGAAGCAGGGGCAAAGATATTGATGCTGCCTGCGGACAACTGGCCAATGTGGACCATCCATCTGTTGCAAAACAGGAAAGTATATAAAAAGTAAAGCCGCTCACTGAGCGGCTTTACTTTTTATAGTTGAATTACTTATTTCTTAGCGTCATATGCCCATTTTATATAAGTGGCGCCCCACGTAAAGCCACCGCCAAAAGCAGCCAAAATTATATTGTCACCTTTGTGTAGCCTGCTTTCCCATTCCCACAGGCATATAGGGATAGTCCCATTAGTAGTATTACCATAGCGATCTATGTTTATCATTACCTTTTCATCCGGCAGCTCCATGCGACTTGATGTGGCAGATATGATGCGTTTGTTGGCCTGGTGTGGTACCAACCATGCTACATCTTCGGAAGTCAGGTTGTTGCGCTCCATTATTTCGGCTGAAACATCTGCCATATTCTTAACCGCAAATTTGAATACTGCCTGGCCTTCCTGGTAAATGTAATGTTCTTTGTTCATTACGGTTTCTACAGTAGCAGGCTTTACCGAGCCACCCGCTTTTTGGTGCAGATACACGCGGCCACTACCATCGCTGCGAAGAATAGAATCAAGCACGCCATAACCCTCCGTATTTGGCTCTAAAAGCACAGCGCCTGCACCATCGCCAAATATGATAGCAGTAGTACGGTCTTCGTAGTTAACTATAGAGCTCATTTTATCGCCACCTACTACCAGTACTTTTTTATGTCTGCCTGTTTCTATAAACTGGCAACCCGTAGTAAGTGCATATAAAAAGCCGCTGCAAGCGGCATTCACGTCAAATCCCCAGGCGTTTTTAAGCCCTGCTTTGTCTGCTATAATGTTTGCAGTGGCAGGGAATTGCATATCGGGGGTAGTAGTAGCGCAAATAACGAGTTCAATTTCTTCAGGGCCTATACCGCGGTTTTTCAGCAATACCTTTATAGCTTCTACGGCCATATCAGAGGTGCCCAAGCCTTCTCCCTTTAATATATGACGCTCTTTGATGCCGGTGCGGGTGGTGATCCACTCATCACTCGTTTCCATCATAGTTTCCAGCTCTGCATTATTAAGAACATATTCGGGAGCGTAACCGCCTACTGCTGTGATAGCAGCATTTATTTTCTGCATTTAATATTTTTTAAAAGAGCAAAATTATTGATAATTAACCTATTGTGTTCCAGTGACGTGTTAATTCCCTCTCTTATCTATGTTTTTAACTTTATGTGTTCATGCCCCCACAGGCGCTTATTACCTGCCCGGTGATATAGCTGCTCATGTCCGATGCAAGGAACAGTGCCACGTCTGCTATTTCTTCTGGCTTGCCGAAGCGTTGCATAGGTATCTTTTCAAACCATTTTTCTCCACCACCATCTTTCAGGTAATGGGTCATATCCGTTTCAATAAAGCCTGGTGCTATTGCATTAACACGTATGTTGCGGCTGCCTATTTCCTGGGCTATTGATTTGGTAAAGCCTATTATCCCTGCTTTTGAAGCTGCATAGCTGCTCTGGCCAGGATTGCCTTTTATACCCACTATGGAGCTAAGGTTAATGATGCTACCCTTGCGGGCTTTCATCATTGGCTTTATTACCTGGCGGGTAAGATTATATACAGATTTCAGGTTTGCCTGCATCACTTCATCCCATTGTTCCGGGGTGAGACGCAGTAACAGGTTATCTTTTGATATACCTGCATTGTTCACGCATATATCTATTGCGCCAAAATCTTTCAACACATCACTTGCCAGTTGTTCAGATGCTGCGTAATCGCCTGCATTGGATTTATAACCTTTTGCTTTTACACCCAGTGCAGTCAGCTTGTCCTCAAGTGTTTTTGCCCTTTCTTCTGAAGAAAGATAGGTAAAGGCTACATTGGCGCCATGTTCTGCAAATTTTAGCGCGATGGCTTCACCTATACCACGACTTGCACCCGTGACAAGGGCCGTCTTATTTTGGAGTAATTTCATTTAGCAGACTGAATTTGGGCTGCTAAATTAGTCGAAAACTAAAAAGTAAAAAATTAAAAGAGTGATAAGAACAGATATTAAGCTAATAATGTATGACAAACATATTAAATAGCAAGGTGGTAAACTAAAAAACGCCTGAATTCAGATGCTCTTTTAATTAGTTAAAAATCGGATAGTTTGCACATCCTCCCCCAAACTCCTGAAGCACCGTCATATTGAAGATCAACACCCAATTCATCTTTAATATAGTGCTGATATTTCGCTTTGAGTTCGCCTTTTAGTTTTTTATGATCAAAAACGATTTCCTCACGATCAAAAGAATAAACAACGCTTGAGTCGTTGGCATTAGCCAATCCGTCATCAATAAGATGCTGTATTATCTTTCGGGTAGGTACAGTGCGTATGCCTGCACGGTATCTATCTGTCATGTTTACTTTCCTGAAATCTGAATTTTGGTCTAATATTTCCTGCATGGTGACCCCTTTATTTTTTCTAGGGCCAATATCTAATACTCCGTTTGGTGTTTCTCCCATTTTTTCGCGGAAGTGCTGCAGCTTTTCTATGTACTCGCCTTTTAGTTGTATTGACATAGCTATATTCATTTCTTTTTTGTAGCCTTTCCAGGGCAGTCCGTGTCCGCTGATAAATAGGTTATCATCAGCCATATACAATATGGTGTATGGTTTGCCCATTGCCAATAGGCTGTCTTTTACAGCATCTACCACAATAAATTTTTCGTTGCCTTCATTGAACATTTGTGCACTTATTTCTTCCAGCTGGGTTTTAAGGTCTTTGGGTCGAGATATGGATTTTGTGGTGCAACAGAGCATAAATACGGCCGTGAACAATAACGCGGATGCACTGATGGCTGTAACGCCTCTGTATTGCCTTGGTTGTTGAGATAATAGCAAGCTGTTAACTCGTTTTAGTAGTGGGCTGCGCTTTGTTCCGAGGTTCAAAGCGATTGTACTTTCTCTAAGCTGCATGCTTGCTATTATGCCAATAGATTCTGCGAGGGCTATATTTAGTCCATGTGTTTTTGTTGCATCGTCACACGATATTTCTCTATATAAGTCGCATTGTTTGGCTATGAGCCAGGAGAATGGATTGAAAAATAAAAGACACTGTACAAATTGCGTGATGAGGTTGATGTAATAATCATAGTGTTTAAGATGCGCCAGCTCGTGCAATAGTATAGCTTCCGCCTGCTCGGTAGTTATATTATTAACCAGAGACAGGGGGATAAGAATTAATGCTTTGCTATATCCAATGATGCAGGGTGAAATGGAGTGGGTGGTAAACGCAATCTTTACGGTATGATTTATGCCCAGCGTTTGCATTACATTGGTTAGCAAGTTTGTCCAGCGTTCATCTGCAGGCAGGGTATATTTCCTTTTTAATTGCCTGCTATAAGAATATGCCCAAAGCACACGTAATGAAAAAAAGAGTAAGCCGGCTACATAAATAAATAGTATCATGTTACTATGCTGCTCTAACGTGTTTAGAAATGAATTTAAAATATTAGCTGTAGCATCTGTACTTGCCGAAGTAGCTGTATGGTTGATGAGCGCCGCCTGGCTTTGTGTATGCGTTGCATTTGCTATGACGGCGTTTGAATTCCCCTTTTGTGTGGCAATTTCTATTACCACTCTAAAGAAAGGCTGTACAAATGCAATGGCGGTGCTCAATAATGCAAGATTGCTGAGCTGGTATTTGAAAGCAGCGTGGAGCCGAAATGCTTTAATAATAATGATAAGCAACAAATATGCAATTCCACCTGTAATAAGTGTGCGAAGCATAGCTGAAATAAGCAGATGCGGAAACAAATAAATAAGTGTGCTCATTTTTTTGATTTTTTCGCGTTATCAATCATTTTTTTTATCAGCTCCAACTCTTCGGGAGATGTTTTGTAGTTATTAAGTGCTTGTATAACCAGGCTGCCGGCATTGCCTTTAAAAAAAGTATCCATCAACTTGTCCATAAATTTCTTCTGCACTTTTTCCTGCTGAACTGCTGGGTGGTATATATGTTGCCGTTTCTCATCATCTCTTGTCAGTAGTTTTTTTCCCAGCATCACCTGCATTTGTTTTAGTGTGGTAGTGTATACTGCTTCACGCTTTTGATTTAGTATTTCATGTACTTCTTTTACTGTGGCGCTTCCTTTGTTCCATAGTATCTGCAGTATTTCCAGTTCAACTTCTGTTATATGCAAGTCCCGCTGCTTTGTCATTGTACGATTTTTGTCGTACTAAAATACGATTTTTATCGTAGTTACAAAAATAAAATTTAAAGAAAATTTGCGTAAGTAAATACTTACATATACATTTGCGTAAGTAAACGCTTACATAACTATGAGAAGAGATGTGTTTCAGGCAATAGCAGACCCTACCCGCCGGGATATAATGAATATGGTGGCCCACGAAAGGCTGAACCTGAACGCGATAGCCCAAAACTTTGATATGAGCCGCCCTGCTATATCGCAACATATAAAAATACTGACCGAATGTGGTCTGTTGATTATGCGGCAGGAGGGGAGGGAACGATATTGTGAAGTGCAGTTGCAACCGCTGATGGAAGTAGCTGATTGGCTGGAGCCGTTCCGGAAAATGTGGGAAGGCCGCTTTGACAGACTTGATAATCTATTAACTCAAATGAAAACCGATATAACTAAAAAACATGTCAACAAAAAACGAAACTAAAGTAACTGCCCAGGCAGGCAAACAGGAGCTCTTTATAGTGCGTGAATTTGATGCGCCAAGGAAGCTTGTATTTGAGGCATTTACACAACCTGAATTGATAGTGAAATGGATAGGACCAAAGGAAATGAAAATGACCATTGACTACTATGAGCCTAAAAGCGGTGGAAAGTACAGGTATATACATACTGATGCCAAAGGGAATAATTACGCCTTTAACGGAGTGATACATGAGATAACAGCACCAGAGCGGGCTATACAAACATTTGAATTTGAAGGAATGCCGGCAAGGGGGCATGTTAGCATGGATACTGCGCAATTTGAGACACTGCCTGGTAATCGTACGCGCCTTACTATACAATCTGTGTTTCGCTCAGTGGCAGACAGGGATGGCATGGTAGCAGCAGGAATGGAAAGGGGAATAAGTGAAGGCTTTGAAAAGCTGGACCAGTTACTAATAAATCAACACTAAAATCTAAAAAAATGGTAAAGCAATTTTGGTTAAATCTGCCCGTGAAGGACCTAAGCAAGTCAAAAGAGTTCTTTAATAAAATAGGTTTTAAGTTCAGTACCGGGCCTGGCAGCACCGAAACGTCTGCACCTCTTTTGATGGGTGAACATAATGTAGTAGTGATGCTATTTGAAGAACCGATGTTTAAAGGTTTCGTAAATACTGATGTGGCAGATACAAGCAAAGGCAGTGAAGTATTGCTATCTATTGATGTGAATAGCAAAGAAGAGGTAGACGAGCTGGTTAGCAAGGCAGTTGCTGCAGGCGGAAAGTCGACCCATAAGCCTTCTGAAATGCAGGGCTGGATGTATGGCAGCGTGTTTACAGACCTGGACGGTCACAAATGGAATGTACTATATATGGACCACAGCAAAATGGCCCGTTAAACAAAAAGGCCCGCGATTGTCGCGGGCCTTTTTTAAAAGTGTATCAGTTTATTGTTACATACCGCGTAGTGCTGTATGTCCTGCTTTTTATATTTCAATGCAACCGTTTCATTGCTCGCAGGTGTCTGTGTTACTCTTTGTATTAATGGAAGAAAGCGACGCTCTTGCTTTAGGCTTAGCTTCCGATTATTCACCCAAACTCCCTGGTTGCTATACCGTATGCTTACAGCATTTTCTGATAACGAAATAATATTTGCCGCTGCAAGTTTATTAACCAACAAAGAATCGTCAGCATGTGAGAAAACATATTTAGGCGCTTCAAAGCCTTTGGATGTATGATCAAATACGGGGTATACATAAACCTTGTCATTTCCCATGCTCAGTCTGAAGTCTATTTCTTTACCTGCATAACCCCGACATTTTTCAAGCTGCTTTATTTTATTAAGATACTTCTCATTGAGCGGCACTGGGATGTATTTGCCGTTTATAGAAAGTACTTGAAAGCTATAATCAATATGGTAGGGTTTGTCAGGCTGAATGAGCTTATCCTTTACAGCATCGAGCACAAGACATTGATCATCGCAGGCAGCAAAGTAAGTGCTGCTTAGGGAATCGAGATTAGCATTTGCAGGTAGTGGAATTACTTCCTGCGCGCGAACATACGCCTGTGATAAAACAAAAGACAAAATAAGAGCTACTGTTTTCATTGCTAATAACTAAAAACCCTTGAGTGAAATAAAACCATCGTGATGAGTTTTTGATACAGCCAGGGCAGGTGCCACATAATCTATTTTATCTAAGGAATCAAGTTGTGCAATTAGTGGCATGTACTTTCGCTCCTGTTTAAGGCTTAGTTTCCGGTTGTTTACCCATATGCCATCATCGCTATGGCGGATAGTAAGCTCTCTTGAATATATTAGATTATCTGCAAGCAGTTTGTCTATCAGCAGGGTGCTTGCATAATTTCTTTTTTGCGTTTGTTTTTCTCTCGCGTCGGCGGAAACATAGGGTTGCGGCTCATTTATACTTACGCCGCCGCTACCATTTATTGAGGCATAGTTATAACGATCATTATCGGGTATGCCGCGATATTTATTCAGCTGTTTTATTTTAGCCAGGTATCGTGCGCTCACCTCCGGTGTTGCAGTCTTCCCATTTATGGTAAGCAACTTATGGCTGAACTGTATATCATAAGATCCATTTGGGTTTATGAGCCCGTCTTTTACGGCATCTATTACCAGGCAATAATTGTCGCCCACCTTAAGGTATTCGTGGCTGAGTGAATCGAGATTAACATTGCTATCTGCAAGTTTTTGCGCTTGTGTCAGCGGGCCAAAGGCAATCAAAAGAAGAACAATCGATCTTTTCATAAAGAGGTATGTTGGAGTATAACGATATCAATCTATAAATTATTGTCCGATATAAAAAGTTCTGAAGCTATCTTATCTGCAAACAGTTTTCCTGGATTCGTGAGTATCAGCTTGTTGTCCTTTATTTCCAGCCATTTACGTTCCTGGTATTTTCCTGCAGTTTGTGTTAATTGTTTTACGTAGCTGCTTTCCCATTCAGCTGCTATCTTGTTCAGGTCAGTACCCCACATGGTGCGTAGTGAGGTCATTATATATTCGTTCAAGTGCTGAACAGTAGTAAGTTGTTCCTGCTCGCAGGGTATTATCTTATCCTGCAGAATGCTTTTAATATAGCGAGGGTTGTTAGCAATGTTCCAACTTCGGCTATTGCCATTAAAGGAGTGGGCTGAAGGCCCAATACCCAGATAATGTACTCCCTTCCAGTAGTTGGTGTTATGCACAGCATAATGATCCGGAAATGCGAAATTAGATATCTCATAGTGGTCGTAGCCCATGACTGCTGCATTGACCATCAGTATTTCAAATTGGGCTGCGGCCTGTTCCGCATCTACAGGTGTGGTTTTCTTTTTTTGTATGGCATGGTGTAGTGCTGTGCCTTCTTCCACGGTTAGCGCATAAGATGAGAAGTGAGGTATCTGCAATTCTTTTAATTGGTTTAGATTATATAGCCAATCAGCATCTGAGAGTCCCGGTGTGCCATATATTAAATCAATGCTCAGGTTAGTAAAGCCCGCATCCTGTGCTGCCTTTATGGCAAAGTCTGCCTGCTGTGCATTGTGGGCTCTGTGCATATACTGCAGGTCTTTATCCCTGAATGATTGTACACCTATGCTGAATCTGTTTATAGGTGTGTTACGTAATGATTTCAGGTAATTAACACTCAAGTCATCAGGATTTGCCTCCAGTGTAAATTCCTTTAACTGGGCTATCGGGTAAAGCTTTGCAATAGTATCGAACAGCTTGTTTATTTCATCGGCACTTAGAAGGGAAGGCGTACCACCACCAAAGTAAATGGTTTCAATAGCCTGGTTACCCAGGTATCCTTTCTGCATTTCCAGTTCCAGCTGTAGCGCTTTTAGCAATTCGCCTTTCAGTTGCAGGGAAGTGGAAAAATGAAAATTGCAGTAAGTGCATGCCTGTTTGCAAAAAGGAATATGTATGTAAATGCCCGCCAAAATGATGAATTAAAAAGAATCGCAAAGTTACGAAGCATCAGGCGTTTTAGTGTTTTGCAGAGCTTATTTAAAGTCTTTTTGTCTATTCCCGAAAACATTACCTTTGTCCATAGTATCTGTCTATGCGTTTTTCCCGGCGGCTTTCTGCATTTATTATCACCATATGTTTGCTATTGCTGCAAACAGGCAGTTATGCCAGGGCTCTGCCGTCAAAGTATAATATTGCCAATTATGATTCTGTTGCATTGCAGCACCAGAGTCAGTTATACAATGATAGCTTTTATCATTCTTTACTACAGCTGGGTACAACACACATCATTTCTAATATAGAGCGGACGCACAATTTTATAGACAAAACAAATGATTTTTATTTGTTATTGTTCCTCTGCATTATGCTGGGGCTCATCCGCTTCAGCGATCGTCGTTATTTCCAAAATCTGTGGCGCGCTTTCTGGAGTGCTACCCTTAGTACACGGCAGCTCAAAGATCAGTTATTGGGCGCACCGCTCTCTAATCTGCTCATGAATATCTTTTTTACTATATCTGCTGGTGCGTATGTGTATTACGTTACTATGGTGCTGAGTCCTCAGAAAACAGCATTGTTACCGGCCTCTATGCTCATTTTGTTGCTTATAGGCGGCCTGATGATCATATACGTAGGTAAATATTTTATGATCCGGTTTAGTGGATGGGCTCTTCGCCTTGAGGGGGTTACAAATCAATATATTTTTAATGTTTTTCTTATTAATAAAATTATAAGCATTATATTATTGCCGTTTATAATGCTTTTGGCCTTTGGCAACCCTGTCATGGCCCAGCCGGTAATAGTAGTATCCTTTATTGTAGTGGCCATATTGTTAATTAACAGATATACAAGATCATGGCAGGTGTTTGGGTCCTTTTTTCAATACAGCAAATTTCATTTTTTTACGTACCTTTGCGCCTCGGAATTGTTGCCTCTGGCGTTATTGATGAAGTTTATGGTGCGGGCGTTGTGGCATTAAGCCAGAGAAAACATTGAGTGCACCAGAGGACATTATTAACAAATTAATCTGTTTCTAACCCAATTATGGCCAAAGCTGTTCGAGCAGGCAAAACTGCTGAAAAAAAAGAACCACAGGTCAATAGTATCCTGATAACCCAGCCTCGACCTGACACTGATAAATCTCCTTACTTCGAGCTTGCCAAAAAGTATGACCTGAAGTTAGCGTTTCATCCGTTCATTAGGGTGGAAGGCGTGAGTGGTAAGGATTTCCGCAAGCAGCGTATTGATATCAATGAATTTACTGCTATTATTTTTACCAGCAGAAATGCAGTAGATCATTTCTTTAGGATATGTGAAGAATTGAAGGTAAAAGTGTCGCAGGATATGAAGTACTTCTGCATCACAGAAGCTGTTGCACTGTACCTGCAAAAATTCATTCTGTATCGCAAGCGCAAGGTATTCTTCTCTGCAGATGGGTCTACCGAAGGATTGCTGGAAGTAATAGGCAAGCACAAAACAAACGAACGTTTCATACTGCCTACCTCAGATAATGCCAAATTTGAAATAGCACAATACCTCATAAAGAATAAAGTAGATTATGCGGAGGCAACGCTGTATCGCACGGTATCTAACGATATTACTCCGGTAATGCAGAGTGCTTATGATATGATCGTATTTTTTAGCCCGTACAGCGTGCAGACTTTGTTTGAGCATGATCCTAAGTTTAAGCAGAATGGCACACTGATAGGTGCTTTTGGGCCTACTACCTCAAAGGCAGTAGAGGATGCAGGTCTGAGGCTGGATGTTAAGGCTCCTGCACCCAATGCCCCGTCTATGATATCTGCGCTGGAGAAATACCTGACGGATATGAAGAAGTAAGTCAATTCATTTTTAAAATAACAAAAGGCCCAATGCAATGTGTTGGGCCTTTTTCGTGCCTAGCCTTTAACTTAGCAGCATGGCAAACAGACTGATAAATGAGCAAAGCCCTTACCTGCTACAGCATGCCCACAATCCGGTAGACTGGTACGCCTGGGGCGATGAACCGTTTGAAAAAGCAAAAGAAGAAAATAAGCCTGTGCTGGTGAGCATAGGTTATGCGGCATGCCATTGGTGCCATGTAATGGAGCACGAGAGCTTTGAAAATGACGAGATAGCTGCATACATGAACCAGCACTTTATAAACATCAAGGTAGACCGGGAGGAGCATCCAGATGTAGACCATATGTACATGGATGCGGTACAGGCCATAAGTGGCAGTGGTGGCTGGCCGCTGAATGTGTTTGTTACGCCTGATAGAGTGCCCTTTTACGGTGGCACCTATTTCCCGCCCCGTCAGGCATTCAACAGGCCATCATGGACGCAGATACTGGCCCGTATGAACGAGATATGGCATCAGCAACGAGATGAGGTAAATGCGCAGACAGAGCAAATGCTGAATTACCTGCGCCAGGCGTCACAGGTAGGTGTTTCAGGCACCGTAACGGAATGGAGTATGGATAATTGCCGCACTTTGGCTGACAACCTGTTGAAACAGGCGGATACATTCAGAGGAGGCTTCGGTGCAGCACCAAAATTCCCGGGCAGCATGGCAATTAGTTTTTTGTTGGAGCACTATCACTTTACAGGTTACGAGCCGGCGCTGAGGCAGGCGCTGCTAAGTCTCGATGCCATGATAGCGGGTGGCATTTATGATCAGCTTGGTGGCGGTTTTGCACGCTATACTACAGATGCAGCATGGCTGGTGCCGCATTTTGAAAAGATGCTGTATGATAATGCGCTGCTTATAGTTACACTATGCGATGCCTATAGCATTACCCAAAACAATCGCTATAAAGAAGTGATAGAAGAAACGATCGAGTTTGTGAACAGGGAGCTGAAAGATAGCAGCGGCGCATATTACAGCGCACTAGATGCAGATAGTGAGGGTGAAGAAGGCAAATTTTATACATGGACCTGGGAAGAATGGCTGGAGGGACTGGGAACGCTAAATCCGCTTGCTGAAGCATACTGGGGCATAACCGAAGAAGGCAACTGGGAAGGAACGAACATATTGCATGTAAAAAGGCCACTGGCAGCTATTGCGGCTGAAATGGGGATCTCGGAACAAGCGGCTAAGCAACAAATTGCAGCAATAAAGGGAAAGCTATTTGAACATCGTGCAAAACGGGTAAGGCCTCTAACGGATGACAAAAGCCTTCTGTCATGGAATGCATTGATGAACATTGCGCTGGTAAAGGCATATACGGCGTTAGGTAATGATGCCTATTTGCATGATGCAAAGAATCACATGCTATGGATGCTGCAAAACTTTGTTGCAGAAACGGGTCTAATGCACGTGTGGAAATTGAGTAAAGCCCGTGTAGCAGCCAAGCTGGATGATTATGCTTATCTTATCCAGGCTATGCTCCAATTAGCCTCCGCAAGTGGCGATAATAGCTATATAACCGAAGCAAGCAAGTGGTTGAATGTCTGTATGAAGGACTTTGTTCATGAAAGCGGAAATTTTTTCTACTTCACATCTTCTGTTCAGGGAGATATACCTGTACGTAAAGTAGATATATATGATGGTGCCTTACCGTCTGCAAATGCAATAATGGCGCAAAATCTGCTGTTGGCAGGTCTTTGCATGGAGCGCAGTGACTGGATGGAACATGCGGTATACATGATGCAAAAAATGAGTGACACCGCTATGCGTTATGCTTATTCATTCGGTTACTGGAGCCTGCTGTTGCAACGCTATGCAGTAAACACAAAAACCGTTATATGTGCAGGTAACGGCGCAAATAACGCGGCAATGGAATTAAAAAAGAACTTTCTACCACATTGTTTTATAATCACTTCAGAAAAAGAAATATTTGATATTCCTATTGTAAGGGATAAACTTTTAACTGACGGATTACTTATATTTGTTTGTACACAGCAATCATGTTTAGCACCTGTAACCAATGTAGCGGAAGCGCTGCACCTCATCAGCCTATGAAAACGATAGAGACTAAATGCTTTATGCAAAAAGGGCTCTATGCTAAAAAAGTTAACATTTTTTTTTCTGACGCTTGCATTTTTGGAAAAAACTTTAAATATTGTGCATCGGTTATATAGTAAACAACTACTCATAACCAATAATTTTTAGTTTATTTGCCTAATTGCAAAAAAATAATAACAGTAGTATGAAACAACTTTCCCTGAAGATCTCGGCTGTAGCGTTACTCGCACTGGCTGCAAGCTGCGGAAAATCGGGTTCTGGAGGCCAATTGGTAGGAGATCCGACGACTCTGAACTACAAGGCTCCTGTACCTTTAGGTATGGTGTGGGTCCCTTCTGGTGTTTTGAAAATGGGCGCAAGCGACGAAGATGTACGGTCTAAGAATGACGCACAAATTCGTTCCGTGCAGATGACCGGTTTCTACATGGACGCAACCGAAATATCTAATGCGGAATACCGTCAGTTTACTGATTGGGTTCGCGACTCTATGGCCCACGTGCAGCTTGGCGATTTCATCGACAATGCAGATGGTACACAGCGTGTGGATATGAGAAAGCGTATCAACTGGCGCGATCAGGACCTGCAGGATCAGCTGTCAAGCTTCTATATCCCTGCTGAACAATCAGGTTGGGGTAGAAAAGAATTTGATAACAGCAAGCTGGTTTACCACTACGAAACATTTAACTACGAAGATGCTGCCAGAAATCCTGACCAGCCTCGTACAAGCTTTGTTGGCAAATATGATGTAAAGGTTTATCCTGATACTACTGTATGGGTTCGCCAGTTCTCATATTCATATAACGAACCAATTGCACTGCAGTATAACTGGTTCCCTGCGTTTAATAACTACCCTGTTGTAGGTGTTAACTACAACCAGGCTAACGCATTCTGCGATTGGCGTACACATCTTTGGAAATCAGAACGTGACAAAACCAAGCTGTATACAGAAGGTGAGTTCCGCCTGCCAAACGAAATGCAGTGGGAATGGGCAGCTCGTGGCGGTCGCAACGAAGCTCCTTATCCATGGGGTGGTCCATACCTGGTTAATAAGAAAGGTTGTTATCTGGCTAACTTCAAACCGCTCCGTGGCAATTATGCTGCTGACGGTGGTCTGTACACTGTACCTGTAAATAAATACTGGCCTAACGATTACGGTCTGTATAATATGGCGGGTAACGTGTCTGAGTGGACAAGCTCTACTTACTATCAGAGCGCTTACGGAACTGTTGCAGATATGAACCCTGAAATAGAACGTAAGATGGCTGCAAACGATCCTCAGTGGCTGAAACGTAAAGTAATACGTGGTGGTAGCTGGCGCGATGTGGCATTCTACCTGCAGGTAAGCACACGCGACTACGAATTTGCCGATACATCAAAAGCGTATATAGGTTTCCGTTGTATCTACCAGGAAATAGCCCAATCACTAACCAACAGGCGTGCAATGCGCTAACGGGTGCTCTATTAAACTTTATTTCTTAATCTTTCGAAAAGAAAAATAATATAAGAATATGAATTCTCTAGTGCTGTTTTCAGAAACCAAACAAGGTAAATATGCGAAGAACTTCGTGATTGGTATTGGTGCATCAGTGGTGTTGATGGGGGCGTTATTCAAAATTCAGCACTGGCCTGGTGCAGGTATAATGCTGACTTGCGGTATGATCACTGAAGCTATCATCTTTGCAATGCTTGGTTTACTACCACCTCACAAAGATTATTATTGGGAACGTTTCTATCCTAATCTGGATGAAAACCCGCATGTTGAAGCTTACCGCAAGGGCATAGCTTTCGACGGTCCTAAAGTATCTTCAAGCAAATCGCTTGATCAGATGCTGGAAGATGCAAATATCAATCCTGCTAACCTGCGCAAACTGAACGAGAGCTTCCAGCGTTTCGGTCAGACTGTAGATCAGATAAAAGATATGAGTGAAGTTACCTCAGCCACTGGCGCATACTCTCAGAGCGCACGCGAAGCCGCTGACGCTTTGTCTCAGATGAAATCTACTTTCGTAGGCGCTACACAAACTATGGCTTCATTTAATAATGCAGCTGAAGACACAACTAAGTTCCACGAACAAGTAGTGGTGTTATCAAGAAACTTAGGTACGCTGAACCAGATATATGAAGTAGAACTTTCTGATGCTAACAATCATCTGAAAGCAATGAACAAGTTCTACAGCAACCTGGTTAACGCTTCTGATGCTATGGCAACAAGTGCTGAAGACGCTAAAGCTGCTAAAGATCAGATAGGCCAGTTGGCTAAGAACCTAAGCACGTTGAACCAGATATATGGTAACATGCTGTCTGCAATGCAGGGACGCTAATCTCTATCGAAGTTAGATCGGTATTAACCTATCAGAAATAATTATTTTAATAATTTGAAATAGTAAACGAATGTCTATACCTAAAGAGCCTCGGCAAATAATGATCAACCTGATGTACTTGGTGTTGACAGCGTTGCTGGCCCTAAACGTATCTAATGAGATCCTGCACGCCTTCAAGGTGATCAACGAAAGTATTTCTAAGTCTAACAATTCTATTGAAGACAAGAACAAAATACTTTACAATCAGATCGCAGAGAACGAAAAGGCGCCGGGTCAGTACGATAAGGTGCATCCTTATAGATTGAAGGCTGAGGCTGCAAAAGCTGCGGCAGATTCAATGATAGCCTACCTGAAACAGTGGAATGATAGAATAGTTCAGGAGTCAGGTGGTAAGGATGACCAAGGTGAAATAAAAAGAGAAGATAACATCGACGCGACCACTTTGCTTCTGGTTGAAAGAAAGGGTGGGGATACGCTGAAAGCAAGAATTCTTGCCGCACGTAATCGTTTACTGTCTTTGCTTAGCGACACAGACGCCAGGATGATTGCACCTCAAATGCCGTTGAAAGTTGAAGAACCGAAGAAGTCTGATAACAATCCGACAGCTGACTGGAAGGTTATGTATTTCCATAACATGCCAACTATGGCTGCTGTTACCTTGTTCTCAAAGTTTCAGAATGACGTTCGCAACTCAGAAGCATTAGTTGTAAATAAAATATTTGATGAAGCGCATCAGGCAGATATCAAGTTTGACATGTTGAAAGCGGTTGCGGTACCTACTACGACTTATGCTTTGGAAGGTCAGAAAATTGAAGGTACTATCCTGATGGCTGCGTATAACAAGAGCCTTAATCCAACGGTTAGTGCATCAGAAGGTCATGTCACTAAAGTGGAAGATGGTGTAGCTTATTGGGAAACGCAAGCACATGGTATCGGTTTGAAAACCGTGCGTGGCACAGTGAGTCTTCTAACACCAGGTGGTAAAAAAGAAGAGTCATTCGAATTTACCTATATGGTCGGTTCAACTGGTGCTTCTATGCAGCTGGATAAAATGAACGTGTTTTACATTGGTGTTCCTAACCCTGTAACAGTGAGTGCGGCTGGTTATTCTTTGGAAGATGTTTCTCTAAATATCCCTGGCGCAAATATCACAGCAGGTTCAGAAAAAGGTAAGTATAACATTATGGTAACTACGCCGGGTGAAATTACAGCCGGTATCATGGCTAAGGATAAATCTGCCGGCGGTGGAACTAAGCAGATAAGCTCAATGAAGGTTCGTGTTAAGTTTATCCCGGATCCGGAAGCACAGGTCGGTGGTAAGAATAGCGGCTGTTTGCCAAGTAATGTATTTAAGGTGCAGAGCGGGGTAATTGCTAGTCTGAAGAACTTTGAATTTGATGCTCGTTTCATAGTTACATCGTTCTCTTTCAGTATGCTGCCTAAGCGCGCAGAACTTATAGGACCAATACCTGTAACAGGCGCGGTATTCAATTCGGAAGTTGTAAAAGCAATGAGCAGGGCAAAACCGGGTGATAAGATATTCATTGAAGATATTAAAGCCAGGGGCCCAGATGGAAGAACTCGTCCTTTGAACTCAATAACGCTAAGTATTTGTCAGTAAGAGTAGTATTTTTAATAAAATAAGTTAATTTTAATTTGCAAATCAACATGAGGATTATGAATGTCCTGAAATCATACAAACTTGCAGTTTTTGCAGCGGCTTTATTAAGTAGCAGCGTTGGCTTTGCTCAGGGTAACCCCACAATAATGGATCAGGCGCAGACGCAGTCTAGTCCCAACGGTGGCGTAGTAAAGTCAGACTGGCAACCATCTTTGATCAGAGACGGTGTAATTGACAAAGTTCCGCATATTTATACGGTATTGCCTTGGCAACCCGTTCGCGAAAACGATGTATTATGGAAAAAGCGTGTTTGGCGTGAAATAGATACTCGCGAAAAGCAGAACGTAGGCTTTCGTTACCCTGGTGATGAAAATACTGGCGGTGGCTATTTCATAGAAATCTTGATTGATGCAATTAAGAAAGGCAAAATTAAAGCGTACTCTAATATGGATGACCGCTTCACCAGCTCCTTGACAAAAGATCAAATAATGGGTATGTTGGTTGGTAAACCGGATACATTAAGTGTAATAGATCCCAATACAGGTGAAGCAAAAATGGTGATTTCAACAAAAGAATTTAACCCTGAATCTGTTACTAAATACAGGTTGAAGGAAGATTGGATATTTGATCGCAACCTGGGCAAAATGGTTGTAAGGATAGTAGGTCTTGCTCCACTTCAGGATAAATATAATGATGACGGTAGCTTCCGCGCTTCTCAGGCTATGTTCTGGGTATCTTATCCTGAAGCTCGTGAGGTATTAGCTCAATACGAAGTTTTCAACCCTGAAAATGATGTAGCGCGTATGACATGGGATGATTTCTTCGAAAATAGAATGTTCTCAAGTAGGATCATTAAAGTAAGCAATCCATTTGATGAAACTTTCAGTCAGTCTGGCTACAACAGTATGGAAGCGCTATACGAAGGACAGCGCGCTGCTGAAAAAGTATTCAACAAAGAACACGATATGTGGGTTTATTAATCGTAAGCCTCAAAATATTGAAAAGCCCCGGTTATACCGGGGCTTTTCTTTTATGAACGAGTGAAGCCTAAGTAAATGTTTAAAGCTACTTTCTCTTTAGCGTTTACTGAGGTATCTTGCAGCGTCATTATCCGTTTTACATGATGAATGAATTGCCAAAGCTGGAGGTGTGTTTATCTCCCGCATTACTACATCTTTATAATACAACTGACACAATTGTAGTCATCATTGATGTTTTTCGCGCAACCTCCACAATAGCTGCTGCATTGCATAATGGTGCCGAATGCGTTATTCCTGTAGCTTCGGTATCCGAGTGTATAGAAATAGGCCATAAAACCTCTAATAGCATCACTGCTGGAGAAAGAGATGGTAAGATAGCCGAAGGCCTGGAACATGGTAATTCGCCCTCTGAATATCCGCAGTCATTTGTTACCGGCAAAACTTTGGTACTTACCACCACAAATGGCACACGCTTGCTACACATGGTGAAAGATGCGCACAGCATTATTACAGGCTCATTTTTGAATCTGGACGCCGTATGCAACTTTCTGATTCGCCAAAAAAGAAATGTGCTACTAGGTTGTGCAGCGTGGAAGGATAGGTTCAACCTTGAAGATACACTCTTTGCTGGTGCCGTAGCGAATAAGGTTAAGGAGTATTTCGATATAAATTGCGACAGCGCAAGAGCAGCCAACTATTTATACGAGCGCTCAGGCGGTAGTAATTTTACAGAGTTTCTAAAAGATAGCTCACACTATATCAGATTGTCGAAATATGGCCTGGAAAGCGATCTGGCTTATTGTACAACCCCTAACCTGCACCCGGTGGTACCAATACTGCAGGGCCACAAATTGGTAGTACATAAATAGCTGCTTATTCCTGAAAGAAGGGATTGTATTTTATTTCGTTACCAATAGTGGTTGCAGGTCCATGACCGGAATATACGGTCGTCTGTTCAGGCAAATTAAATAGTTGTTCTCTGATGCTATTTAAGAGCGTTTCATGATTACCACCGGGCAGGTCTGTACGTCCTATGCTGCCGGCAAACAATGCGTCTCCTGCTATTACCCAATTGCCAGGTTGATAGTAAAAAGAAATACTGCCAGGCGAATGGCCTGGTGTAAAACGTACATCCACATACTCATCGCCAAGTGCCAGAACTGCCCCCTGTTTTATAAAAGCATCCGGCACAGGATTTTCATTCATTTCAAATCCAAACAGCATTGCAGAGCCTACTGCATTGTTCAATATAGGTTGCTCCTTTTCGTGTATCAGGAACGGAATATTATACTTATCCTTTAATGCTTTAATGCCGAAAATATGGTCTATATGGCCGTGGGTATTAATGATGGCCTGCGGTGTCAATTGATTGTCATTTATATACTTTGTTAGCGCACTTTTCTCATGTTCGTCATACATACCCGGATCAACTATCCAGCATTGTTGTTTATCGTTGTAGATGATATAGGTGTTTTCCTGGAATGCATTAAAAACAAAAGCCGCTATGTGTAGCATATAATCGGAATTTTCATTAATTTAGGTATGCAAACTTAAGCGTATTCATTTTAATAGGCACGTGGAGATATTTACGAAAGGAAAAGTTTTAAATTCTTAAGCTGGTTATGAATCTCATTTATAAGTACAAAGCATTATTCTTTAGTGCCGCTACTGCTTTGGTGTGTGCCGGTGGTAATACTACTTTGCGTGCCCAAACCTACCTCGAAACCTTCGGTCAAAACAGGATACAATACAGAAAATTTGACTGGAAATATTTTGATACAAAGCACTTCAGAATATATCATTACGATGCAGCTGGCCGCCAGCTCGGCCGCTATGTATCTGAAGAAGCTGAAAGAGACATTAATGCGCTGGAGCACGAAATAGGAGGCGAATTTCCTAAGCGTTTCAATATCATTCTCTACAACAATTACGACGAATACAAGCAAACAAACATAGGTCTGCAATATGACGGGCAGATACAGGACGCAGGCCACACCGGCAGTGTAAACCTGGTAGGAGATAAGCTGGTAGTTTATTTCACGGGTGAGCACACTGATCTGCGCAGACAAATACGTGCGGGCATAGCACAAACAGTTATGCAGCGTGTAATGTTTGGCGAGAACCTGCGGCAGATGGTAAAAAACTCCGTATCCATGAATCTACCGCCATGGACCACTGAAGGTTTCATAGCCTATGTAGTAGACGGCTGGGATACAAAGATCAACAGCGATTGGAAGAACCTGATGGAGGCTAAGCCTAATAAAGGCTTTTTCGACCTGTCTGAAGAACAACCCGAACTTGCAGGTACTGCGTTTTGGCGTTTTATGGATGAGCGCTACGGCAGGAGCTATATAAAAAGGCTACTATATGCCATGCAGGAAAAAAATAGCCTGAATCAGGGAACGAAAAAAATACTAAAGCTGAAAATAACGCAGGTATATGATTCATGTATGGCCTTTTACAAAGCCATATATGCGCAGGATGCACAAAAGGCAGCGCCGACGGATACAAGTACCAATCTGCTGACAATAAACGTACCAAAGGATAATACAGAAATTAGAAATATAAGAGTATCACCGCGCGGAGAAGACGTTGCATATGTAGCTTGGAAAGATGGAGAATACAAAGTGTACATACAGCACACGAAAAATGAAAAGGAACTCGCACCGATACTGGAGGGAGGAAGAAAAGATTTTAACGAAGAGCCGGACCCGGACTACCCAATGCTGGCATGGTCAAATAATGGCTACAAGCTGGCAATACTTTACAAAAAAGGAATACAAACAAGATTGCGTATATACAATTCGTTTAAAGCAAGGATTGAAAACTATACTATTCCTGCAAATAGATTTGATCGTGTATTGGGTATGACCTTTATGGAAGACGATGATAACATTGTTTTCTCTGCCATTAAGAAAAGCCAAACGGATCTCTATCAGTTCACTATTCGCGGCTCGCGTATGACTAATATCACCAATGATCCATGGGATGATATGCAGCCATGGTTTGTAAGTGGCGGCACGCGTAGAGGCATTCTCTTTTTGTCGAACAGGCCTAAACCTAATCTCAATGTGCCCATACAGGTAAATGAATTACCTACCGGCCCTATGAACGTATTCTTCTACGATACTAAAACCAAACGTTCAGAACTACTGCAGTGCTCTCACGTAACAAGTGGTAATATTTCACAACCGATACAATATGGCAGTGAAAATTTCGCTTATCTATATGATGCCAACGGAATAAAAAATGAATATGTTGTATTGTTTGGAAGAGATAGAAACAATCACGACTCTGCCTTTGCTATACCTGTTACAAACTACCCTTCTAATATTATCAGCCATCAGTACAATCCCGCTAGCAATGAAGCCGCAACCGTTGTGCAGGTGGGCGATAAATATGTAGTGTATTACAACAAGCTGAACATTCCTAAACCGAATGAAATGCCGGTGAACCTGCAGCCTATTACGCTAATGATGACAAAAAAGGAGGATTCAGCAACAGCGGCAGCAAATGAAAGCCTGCTGGCCCAGCAATACCAACAGCAGCATCAACACCGCGGCAGAAGGCGAAACAGGAACAGTACGAACACCGATAATACAGATAATAATAATAGCACCGAGCCACTGGTAAAAAGCGGTAACGCTTTCCAAAGTGAGTTTACAGATACGGCGCACAACAATACCACGACAAATGCAACAGTTAATGCAGAGGATATAAATGCAAAGGCACAAACTACCGAGCCTACGGATAGCTCTGTTCTTACAGAAATAAATGACAGTAGCTATCTGAAGATGCGTGCGGCGCCATATAGACTTAGTTTCAAGCCCGATTTCTTTACTCTCAGGGTAGATAACAGCATACTCTTTAATCAGTATCAGTCATTCAATAACAATGGTGGGGCATATACCAATCCCTCCCTCGGCGGCCTTGTAACATTAAGCCTAAATGACCTAATGGAAAATCATCGCTTTACAGGAGGTTTTCAACTGCCTGTAAATTTTGCTGGCACTACTTACTTCCTGCAGTACGAAAATTTTGAACATCGCATTGACTGGAGTTTCTTATACCTGCGCTCCGAAAGCTATTTCAACTACTTGATAACTTATGTGGATAATGCAGGTCAGCCTGTATTGCAAAAAGATCAGCTGGGCAAGGCTATAACCAATATGGCACAGATGGGTGCTAGCTATCCGCTGGATCACGTAAGGAGTATAAAATTCCGCACCGCCTTGCGCGAAGATGTAATGAGATTGAAAGCTGTCGATACACTGAGCTTGCTATATGATGTGCCAAACAATAAACAATATTGGTCACTCAGCAGGCTGGAATATGTGTTTGATAATACCAAAGGAACTACTTTAAATATCAGGACAGGATTTCGTTACAAATTCTACGGAGAGTATTTGTATGGTTTGAATAATGGCAACCGCAACTGCTATAACCTGGGTGCCGATTTTCGCTATTATCACAAAATATACAGGAATTTCATTTGGGCTAGTCGTATAGCGGCGGAGCACTCTGACGGCAACAGCAAAGTAGTATTCTACCTCGGTGGTGTTGATAACTGGATAGGTGCTAAATATGATGACTATACTCCAATAAATGGTGGCCCTTACTCTTTCCAGTCCTTAGCTACTAATCTTCGCGGTTACGACCAGAACGCTCGTAATGGTAATACATATGCAATCATAAATGAAGAATTACGGTTGCCTATACTTACCACATTTATGAATCGCCCTATCCAGTCTTCTATCCTGAAGAATTTGCAAGCGATTGCATTTATAGATGCGGGGTCTGCATGGAACGGCTTCCTGCCTACTGAAGATAATGGTGCTGGCAATTATGTTTATCCTACTCCCGGTACACCAACTCCTGGCCCTGTAAGTCTCAATCTATCTGCACCTAATAGTAGTGGTATTGCAGTTGGCTATGGTTTAGGATTGCGTACTTTATTGCTTGGCTACTTTCTGAAGGTAGATGCTGCATGGAATGCGGACGGCATTAAAAAGCCAATATGGTATGTCTCTATAGGTACTGACTTCTAATTTTAAAATGCTATAAAGACAAAGCTGCGGCATACACCGTAGCTTTTTTTATTCTTCATTTACATACACGCGTTTCACCCGCTGCGAAATACTTGTCATTATTTCATAGGGGATAGTATCGGCCCATTGGGCTATTTGCTCCAGTGGCAGCTCCGGACTAAAGACGATTACTTCGTCTCCCTCCCGTGCGTCAGGTATATCAGTAATGTCCACCATGCACATATCCATAGCTATAATACCCACCGTTTTTGCCGGCTGCCCGCCTATCAATACGTGCGCATTACCATTGCCTAGCTTACGTGGATACCCGTCGGCATAGCCTACACATATGGTAGCTATGCGCATCGTTGTTTTGGCAACTGCTTTGCGGCCATAGCCAATAGTTTCCTCAGGTTGTATTGTTTTTATTTGGGCAATAGTAGTTTTAAGCGTACTTATCTGCTTTAGTTGATCCTTTAGTACACCACTGCTATCAATGCCGTAAAGACCAAGTCCCAGCCGAACCATATCATAGTGCAACGTCGGATGCCTGATGATGGCTGCGGAGTTACACAAGTGTCGTAGTGGTTTATTAGGCAACAGTTCCATCAGGTCTGCACTTGCTTCTTCAAATATTTGGCTTTGTTGTTTTGTAAATGCATCTTTGGTAGCATCCTCACTTGCTGCAAGATGGCTGAATATACTGGCCACTTGAATATAAGGATTGTCTTGCAACCGTTCTTTTAGTCCCTTTATTTCATCAGGCATAAAGCCCAGGCGGTGCATGCCCGTGTCCAGCTTTATGTGTATAGGATACCTGTTTACATTCAATGTCTGCGCTATCTGCAAAAAAGACTCCAGCGAACGGTTATTAAATATTTCCGGCTCCAGCTTCCACGATATCATTCTGTCAAACGAAGTATCGTCCGGGCTCATCACCATAATGGGCATAGTAATACCTGCCTTTCGCAAGGCTATGCCTTCATCAGTATAAGCAACTGTCAGGTAGTCCACTCCTGAGAATTGCAAAGCCTGCGCTATCTCTGAGCTACCACTACCATAGGCCGAGGCCTTCACCATAGCCATTGTTTTTACGCCAGGTAACAGCTGTGCACGAAAGACATTGAGATTATGTGTGAGCGACGAAAGATTTATAGAAAGAACCGTCTGGTGTATCTTCTGTTCCAGCAGGGTCACTATTTTCTCAAATGTGAAAAGGCGCGCACCCTTCAGCAATATCGCTTCATTGTCAAAGGTTAGCAGGTGAAAATTCTTTAAAAAATCTTCAGTCGATTTAAAGAAAATACTGCGCAACTTTTTATGTTTTCTGAAAGCAGCTTTGTTCCTGTAAAGCGACGATCCTATACCTATAAAACGTTGTATATTTCTTCGGCTTACTGAATTAGCTACTTCTTCATACAGCTCAGTATCAGATTTGCCGATCTGTAGCATGTCAGAAAGAACAACAGTGTGGTGATTATGCTGTCGTTGCTGGTCCAGGTAGTCAAGCGCTATTTGTAGTGAAGTAAGGTCCGAGTTGTAGGTATCATTTATTATCGTACAGTCATTTATTCCCTGTTTCAGTTCCAGGCGCATCGATACCGGCTGTAACTGCAGCATCTGCTCCTGTATGTACTGTTCATCCGTATTCAGCAGCAGCATAAGGCTCCAGCAATGAATAGCATTTTCTATAGACGCCGGATCCGTAAAAGGAATGGTAATATCAATATTCTTCTCTTTATACTGTGCCGTTATTGTAGTTTTATTATGGCCTTTGTCCAGTTTTTTTATTTGTAGGTCGGCGTCGTGTTTTTGCGACCAGGTGAAAAGCTTTATCGGCTGTTCGTCTGCGTAGCTCTTTATATGATTTATATATTGTACTATGCACTCATGCAGCTCCGGATAATCCCTGCAATAAATAAGTTGCTGCGCGTGGCGAAACAACACTAGCTTCTCATTTATTTTCTGGCGCATATTCAGAAAGCCCTCACTATGTGCCTCCCCTATATTTGTGAAAATGCCGATACCAGGGCTTATCATTCGCTCCAGCTTTTCCATCTCTCCCGGCTGAGAAATGCCGGCTTCAAAAATAGCCAGTTGAGCCTGCGCATTCAGCAACCATACTGATAATGGTACGCCCACTTGAGAGTTGTAGCTTTTGGGGCTGCGTACTATCTTATATTTACTGCATAGTAGCTGGTAAAGCCATTCTTTCACTATAGTTTTACCGTTGCTGCCGGTAATGCCTATCACCGGTATCTTATACAGCTTTCTCACCGCTGCAGCTATTTGCTGCAAAGCGTCAAGTGTATTCTTTACTTTTATAAAATTTGTGTCAGGGTATACGTCTGTATCTATCGCTTCTGAAACAAGAAAATTACGTACGCCTTTTTCGTAGGCCTGTTTTATAAAAATATGCCCGTCACGAAGTTGGGTTTTTAAAGCAATGAACAGAGATAGCGCAGGCTCGTTTATCTTTCTGCTATCAGTCACTATTTCCTCTATAGGCATGTCTGCAGTAAAAGCAAGCCATTGTCCCTGTGCCCATTTATGTAGCTGCTCCGCCGTTATAGATTGTGTTGTTGTTGCCACTATGGTATATAGTAATTATTAAGCAAATTAAAGCACAAACCAATTAATAGCCACTAGTTTAGTAAACAAAAAAATAGTCCCATGTGGGACTATTTGGTTTTTATCATTGCACCAGGCATTGGTTGCGGCTGTTTCATTGGGTGTTTACCTTCTGGGGCAGGTCCTGTTTGATCTGGCTGGTAAAATTCGTAGGCATTTCTGAATATCTTTTCAAATATAAAGTTCTGTATCAGCACAGTATCTCTGTTGTTATTTATTATTGCATAAAAATGATCAGGATCCAAAGTATCTGCAGTATTTACATCACTGGTTAGCAAGTTTTTACTTCTCCGGTTCGCGTGCATCCAATATATGTCTGCTCGTTGCGTTTTACCTCGTTTGTCGGTCACTTCTATTATACACCTTTCCGGTGCTGTTCTCAATGAGCTGTCCAGTTGTCTAAGTCCATTCATATATCCTTCGCTATACACACCCTGAAAGAACTTAAGGTATACAGTAGCCCTGCGCACATTAAATGCATTGTTCCTTATGAGGCTCGAATCTGCGTTTACAGTAACATTGTTGCCCTGCTGTGTCAGTACAAATGAATTAATAGGGGTATGCGGATAGCGAACCGCTATGCTTTGTATCTGTTCGGGCGCCACATTAAATACGACCCTGTCCCTCCAGTCTTTTATATCTGGCGAGTAGCGTGGGGTTAGGTAGCCGTTATTTCCTTCTATTTGCACTATATATGGTTTCTCAGCACCTTCCATCAGCATGTAAGTGCCGGTGTACCTGGGCGCTTCAAAACCCACATAAAATACACGCATTTTTTCACCCTTCCTGTCATATAGCTCTACCTTAATGCTGTTACCGGCCATAGCCTTTACTATATAATTGTGCGCACTTTCAGGTACAGGCGCTATCGCTCTTTGAGCTGCAAGTGTTTGGAGGAGTGTGTTAAGAGTAGCCGTTAATACGTTATACTGTTTATCCACCTTCCAGCCGCTGTCTGTGCGGTCAAGCGTCACAGATTTACCGTCATTGCCGGAGAGGAATATCTTACCCACTGATGCGGTGTCAACAGAGAAGCCCGCTTCGCTTGCACTATAAGTATTGTCTTTTTTGCCTATTAAAAAGTAGTACACGCCAAAGCCCAGCACCACAAGTATAACGAAATATAATAGTGTTTTTTTCATGTTTATTTTCTCACCTCGAAAATGAGTTTAAGCTTTCTTTTCATAACGGCGCTTCCTAAAGAAAATATATGCAGATGCAAAAATCAGCATGGCTAATATAGGTATGCCTATATTCACAAACTGCCAGGTCTGCCGTTCTTTCTCAACTCTGCCGGAATCTAGCAAACGTAAACGCAGGTCCTTAGATCGGGCGGCAAGCATACTATGAGGATCAGTTAGGTAATCCATGCAATTCAGCAAAAATACTTTGTTGGCAAAATGCGTTTGAGTCGCTTCCCAATAGCCGGCTTCAAGAGGGCCGTGGCTGTTGTAGTCATTAAGTATCAGGTCGCCGTCTGACACCACTATTATTTTACCTGCAGAGTCGCAGGTTGGCTTAAACGGTCGTTTTATTGAATCTAAAAATGCCATCGTGCGTGGCGACAACCTGTTCTGAAAAATAGAATTGAATCTCCCCTCTGTTAAAACAGCAGCTGCGTGATACGGACTTTTAAATAAGTCTTCGCGCAGCGGGAACTGAAGAACGCTCAGGTTTACTCTTATTGGCGCAGGTGCTACACGGCTATATTGTGAAGATGCAAACAGGATAGTCTTTTTTATGTTTGGATCACGTACTGTATCTATGCTCGATACAAATTTTCCAAAAATAGCGTCCATATTATTTACAATAGGATGCTTTGATTCCGGATAAAATACCGGGAAATACATCCATGGGCGCCGTTCCATGCGGGGCTGCCCGTTAGCATCCGTTTCTTTTCCCACCACAATAGCCAATGGTGCGCAGGACATATCCTCAATAAGGTCGGGATTCACACGCACGCCATATCTGAAGAGAAGGTCATCAATTCCCAGATCATTACTCATGGCCAATACAAAACCTTGCTTCTGCAAGCTATCCATCGGCACATTTACACCGTCTATCAGCCACATCACATTACCCCCATACATTACATACTGGTCAATGAGATACTTCTCTTTTTCAGTAAACTGTACAATTGGCTTATTTATGATCAGGGCATTATAGGCTGGTGATATAAAGGTGCTGTGACTGACGTCAATGGTGTCAACATGATATAGGCGCGATAGCGAAGCCAGCGCGTCATATGTGTTAATACCGAGTTGCTCGCCATTACCCATTGCATACGCAATGCGTGGCCTGTCCGGCATGCTCAGTTTATGTATGGCATTGCCTATTTTGTATTCAAGCTGGGACTCAGAGAGATTTAGCTGCTCCATCGGCTGCATGCCCAGGTGTGTTTCCAGCAGGTTTACAGGAAGTTCCTTACCGTTGTAGCGTACCATGGCATATGGCACTATCAGTTGTTCTGTACTTTTTTCTCCGTGTGTCTCCAGGTTCACAGGCGGCATGCCCTGGCGTACAAATTCATCGTACACCTCCTGGCTTGTCTTCCCTTCTGTAGCATTAATAAAATGAAAGATTAGGTGAGAGCCTGCATATTCCTTAAAGGATTTCAGGCGCTCTCTTGTTGCTTCTTCCAGGCGTTTAAAACCTGCAGGAAAATCCTTACCATCCAGGTACACATCCACCACTGCCACATCTTTCAAATTGCGCAGCATTTCAGTTGTAGAGGGTGTTAATGTAAAACGTTTTTCCTGGGTAAGGTCGAAATTGATATTGAGGTAGGCGGCTAATATATTCACCATTACAATGATGGCCACCATCATTACAAGGCGTATAGCTGCCTGCCGCTGCTGTTGTTTCCGTTTTTTAATTATTTGTGCCATAATTAATACGCTCTTATTAGCTTGCTGTATCCCAGGTGCGGCTATTGAGAGAGAATCTTGTAAGAGAGATAAATAAAATAACTACAGATAAAAAATAAATTATGTCGCGCGTATCCACCACACCACGGCTTATGGAGTTGTAATGGAACGACATGCCAATCATACTTAAATAATAATCAATGCCTGATTGAAAAGCGGGGATAGTGCTTATCAGCTGTATGCCTGTGTACATTACAAAGCAAAGGAACAACGAAAGCAAAAAGCCCACTATCTGGTTGCTGGTAAGTGATGAGCAAAAAATACCGATTGCCGCAAATGAGGCAGCCAGAAAAAACAACCCAATATATGAACCTATAATGCCGCCGGTATCCAGATTGCTGTTTACCGGTGATAGGTTACCAATCGTATATACATACAGCAAGGTAGGTATCAGGGCGAATACAATAAGTGCCACCGCCGCAAAGTATTTACCTAATATAATATCGAGATCACTGAGCGGTTTAGTGGAAAGCCATTCTATTGTGCCCGCCTTAAATTCATCGGCCAGCGAACGCATAGTTATCGCAGGTATCAGTAGTAATAGTAACATTGGGGCAATATCAAAGAATTTCTCCATCGAGGCGTAACCATAATCCAGTATGCTGTAGTCGGGTATCACCCACAAGAACAGGCCGCATACCACCAGGAAAACAAGTATTGCCACATAGCCTACTATGGAACTGAAAAAAGAATTGATCTCTTTAATGAAAATGCTGTACATGAAATAGCTATAGCTTTCGGAGTTCGCAAATATAATAAAATAGACGTGTTTTATTTTGCCGGCAAGTGTTAAAGGTCCCATTACAATTCCCTGCCATACAATAAAATATGCCGCAAAGAACTAAATTTGGAGCTTTAAGAGAGCGTATTGAGGAAGGTCAAAAAATATTTTTACAATTCTGATACACACAAGTTCGAAAAACTCGTCATCTCATGGCGTACTAAGTTATTGCGGGCTTTGGGGTTCATTTCTGCTTCTTTTGTCACCTCGCTTATCATAGTTGCCATAGCCTTTCGGTTTGTAGACTCTCCGAAGGAAAAACGCATGAAAGGGGATGTAAACAACCTCCGCGACCAATATGAACAGATACAAGGCCAGATAGACGATCTTAGCGCGGCCCTGGGTGAGTTGGAAAACAGGGACAATAACGTATATCGCGGCATTTTTGAAGCCGCTCCGCTGCCGGATAGTGTGCGTTATGGCAAAAAATACAGCCGTATAGATTTAAGACAATTTAGATATGTGCAGCCTGAAGACATAATGCAGCAGATATCTGATGGACTGCAAATGCTGCGTAGGCGTGTGGCCATACAACGTAAATCTTACGATACACTTGACAGATTGGTAAGCTCAAAGGAAAAGATGCTCATGTCCATACCGGCCATTCAACCCGTTTCCGACAAAAACCTTGATCACGTTGCCTCCGGTTTTGGTTATAGGATAGATCCTATCTACAAAACTCCCAAAATGCACACTGGCCTCGATTTTGCAGCTGCTATTGGTACTCCCATTTATGCTACCGGCAACGGCGTAGTTTCTGAAGCGAGCTACGACCCAGGTGGTTATGGTAATCATGTCATAATAGACCATGGTTATGGCTATCAAACATTATATGGCCATATGGTGAAGATAAAGGTACGTGACGGCCAGCATGTAATGCGTGGTGAAGTGATAGGTTGGATAGGCAGCACCGGCAAAAGCACTGGCCCGCATTGTCACTACGAGGTAATAAAGAATGGTCAGAAAATAGACCCGGTTCACTTCTTCTTCAACGATCTTACCGCTGTTGAATATGAGCGCATGGTGCACATAGCCGCCGCAGGCAACCAGTCATTTGACTAATCATAAAATAGCTTGCCTTGCTCAGCTCTGGCGGGCTTAGTATACGGATGCTCAGTTGCCTTTTGCTCATCCATTATATGCATCACCTTCCAGCCATTCACTTTCAGATAATCCGATACTAGGGACCTATGACAGCGCCACCATAGCACTTCCGCGCACATGTATGCTAGCCGTTGCTTTAATGCCATTTCTTCCAGTTCTGCTATTGCCTTTTTAAATTCGTCAGTTTCCATATAGTCCGCATAACCCATAAATGCTTTACTGCGCCAGGCTGTGTTTTCGGAATCAGGCCTCGGTCTGCGCCTGCCGCCTAATCCTGGCATGTGCACATATCCAATACCAGCTTCCTGCAATGATTTTCGCAATGCATCCTGGTTAAATTGAGGGTATTTATTGGAGCCGGGCAGGCTGCGTATATCAGCCAGCACTTTTATGTCAAATGATTTCAGCATGGCGATAAATTTATCTATAGGGTGTGTTGAGTGGCCTATAGTCCAGACAATCTTATGTGTATTGGGCTCCTTCATGTATACCTGTCACACAATAATAATACCACAATAAGCGCTGATAATGAAGCTTATATTTGCTGCGATCTATGAACTTATTATTTGTTTGCAGCCGAAATAAATGGCGCAGCCCCGCTGCCGAAACAATCTTTAAAAATAGCAATGAACATGCCGTGCGCTCCGCAGGTACTGAAAATAGCGCGCGTATTCGTATAAATGAACAAATGATAGCCTGGGCGGATATCATATTTGTAATGGAGAAAAAGCATAAGCTGAGGCTCACAGCAAAGTATGCAGCCTTGCTGGACAGCAAAAAGATGGTGATTCTTGATATTGAAGACAATTACCAATACATGGATCCTGAATTGGTTACAATGCTAAAAGATGCTGTAATGCACTACCTTAAAAAATAGAGCATTACAGCAGGCATATTTCCCTATTTCTTCTTCGCAAATACCTGCAACGTTACAACGGCGTTGTCTTCAATTGATTTGCCGTCACCGGAAACACCAAAGTTCATACGATTAACATTAAATGTACCTTTGAAAAGATAGCCACCTTTTTCTTCTGTAGCAGTGAATGGTATTTCCACAGGCTTGGTTACACCTTTTATAGTCAGCTCTCCCGAAACGGTATATTTACCCCCATTGCCACTTACCTTAGTTGAGCGGAAATGTGCCGTGCCATATTTATCAGCATTAAAGAATTTGTCTTTCTTCAGATCCTTATCACGCTTGCCAATACCGGTGTTTATGGTGTTGATATCCACAGTCACATCAAATGATGATGATGCAGGTTTTTGTGGATTAAAGACAATTTTTCCTTTCAATCCTTTAAAATGCCCTGTAACAGTAGACGTACCCAAAAGATGATTTTTGATCTTAAAGCTTACGTCAGAATTTTCGTCCGTTGGCACATAAGTCTGCGCATACACTGTCCCGCAAGACACTACTGTAGCAAATGCTGCAATGATAATTGATTTCATGTTCGCTGTTTTGGTTAACAATTAATGTTAATGGAGTTTGGGGCGGAACACGAAAAAGTACACCAATTTTATGCCATCAGGCTTGCTTTCTGTATTGTAAAGGTATCTTGCGCAAGTACCTGTATATAAGGTATAGCCACACTCCATATAAGATGCTCAGCGACCAGCTCTCGGCATTTCTAAGCGGATGCCGCAAATCGTACGCTATATCACTAAGTAATGAAAATGGTTGCACTACTATGTCCCAGCTGTTCCATCTTAGATAGCGCCCCAGGTAAATACCATATCCGCAAAGTATAAATACCGCAAAGATGCTGATGGCAACGTGTTTGGCACGAACTTTCTTTACTAGCAATTTCTCAATATTGTATAATGATAAGAAGCCTAAGGTAACGCCGTTAATGGCAGCAGAGAAAAGCACAAGCAGATCATACCACAACGGCACATTCTTCCGCACCTGCAAATGAAATAGGTCTGTAACAATATACATGGCATTAGGAAAGAACAGTAGCCACAATGCCGTATACAAAAATGTAAGCCTATTATTCGCAGCCTTTGTTGCTTTATAGCTGAAATAAAGCGGCAGTATAGCAAGAAATATATTCCAGGGTATGAAGACAAATACAAGTGTTTGTGAACACAATATTCTTATGATGATCAGCAATAGGGTGAACGCAACAGACGGCGCCAGCCATTTATAAGATTTTATAAAACGCATTTTTGTATCAGGTTTGGAAAAAGAAAATGAATATACCTATAGCGGCGCTCGTAAAAGCTGCCAGCAGCACAGCACCCGCCGCTATATCTTTGATGATTTTTACTGTTGGGTGCCATTCATTATTGCAATACATATCACAAAGCATTTCTACGCAGGTATTTAGGGCCTCTACAATCCACACCAGGCCTATGGCTATTGCTATAGCAATCCACTGCATTGGGCGCAAGTGTTTGTAAATGCCCGCCGCTATCACCATTACGGTTATTAAGGCGTGCAGGCGGGCATTCGGTTCCTGTTTGAATAATCGAGCTATACCTTTGAATGCATACACAAAACTGTTTCTTCTCGACTCAAAGGTCATTGGCTTTTTCTTATCCATATAAATTTGCTTGACGTGAATACTGCAATAAAATTATTGAACAATATTTACATGGCCCTCAAGGTTGTCTTTGTCTTTTACTTTATTCGCAGTTTTTGTACCATACCAATCTATCTTCCCCGAGTAATACATCATAATGGCAACAATAACAAACAACCCTATACTGCCAAATAACAATGCATAGTCTTGTAGCTGTATCAGTATAAATATGTATCCGTACAGCGCTCCCAGTGCGCTTGTAAAGCCCAGTGCCGTTTTCAAATCCTTAAATATACTGCGCACATACAATCCTATAAGTGTGATAGTTGCAGCAGTTGCAATAAGATAAGCAATATTGAAACCGGTATACTCAGAAATAGAAAGCAGTAGTGTATAGAATATACTCAGCGCAAAGCCCACTAATAAGTATTGCAGCGGATGGATATGCTTCCGCTTCAATATCTCCAGGAAGAAGAAAATAGTAAATGTCAGTGCAATGAATAGTATTGCATACTTCACGGAGCGCTCCGTTTTTGCATAGCCGTCCACTGGCTGTATCAGCTTCGCGCCAAATGCGGCATCTGTCAATGTCACACCTTTGTCCTTCCACTGCTGCGGAAATGCATGGGATACAGGAAGTATCTTCCACTTAGCGGTAAATCCTTTATCATTTACATTTGGCGTTTCAGTAGGTAAATATTGCCCATCAAAGGCAGGGTCCTTCCAGGGCGCTTTTAATGTCGCCTCAGTTGTTTTCCCCACCGGAGTAAAGTATAGCCGTTCAGACCCGCGTAGGTCTGTATGCATGGAAAAGTTTACCGGCGTTTGTGCATCCACTCTTACGGGCAGGCTCAATCCTTCTGCTAATGCAGCATTAGGCGCTATACCCGGTTCCATATTTTGTTTCACTCCATTCCAGTCCACCTGCACTTCATTCTCTAGTCCGCGCACATCGTTTATACCCATGGCTATGCTCGCTTCCTCCCATATCATGTTCTCAGGTGGTATCTTTAGCGCTGCTATTTGTAATGGATAAAAATGGCCGCTAATGTTCAAAGAAGATCGGTACAACATTACGTCAAACAGGCTGCGGTGTCGTTTTTCCGGCTGCATGCTGCCATTTATGCTCAGCGCGTCTGGCAGAAAGTAAGCTAGTTTTTTATAAAAGACAGGCTTCCCGTTTGCATCCTGTCCGGGCTCCCGGTAGGGCACTATCAGCACAGGCCCGGTCACTGTTTGTGCACCAGCCCATTTGCTGCTTACTTCCTTTACCACCTCCTCCTGTCGCGCGCTTCTTTCGGATACCAGGTTTTGTATAAATACGCCAGGTATCAACATAATAAGAATAAGAAAGCCAACCAGGAGACCTTTGATTAGTATTTTGTTCCTGTCCCAGAACGTTGTGATAATTGATTCGTTGTACATAGTTAGAGATTGTTTTATTAAAAAGTACTTTTAATTTCAAAGTAAAATGGGCAAAAAAATATTACCCCAGTTTTTTAATTATTTTTTCAAGCGCATCCAGGTGCGCACGAAATGCTTTTTCACCCGCTTTGGTAATAGTATACGTAGTATTCGTCTTGCGGCCTATAAATCCCTTTTGCACTTTTAGAAAATTGTTTTCTTCCAGTGTTTTCAAATGTGTGGCCAGGTTCCCGTCAGTCACGTCTATTAATGCTTTGAGGTCATTGAAGTTCAGGCTTTCGTTCACTATCAGCGCACTCATTATACCAATGCGTATGCGACTGTCAAAAACTTTATTTAGCTGTTCTATCGGGTTGTCCATCATCTATTGCTTAGCGGTGTGCCGGTCATATTTATTCCACATAATTGCGCCATACAATATATGCAGTATGCCAAAACCTATAGTCCAAAAATAAAGCCCATATTTCGCAAAAAACAAATTGATACATCCCAGCGCTACTTCCATATATCCTAGGTAGCGTATATCCGTAAGGGTATATTTGCTGCCATTAATTAATGCCAGCCCATAAAAAACCAGGCAAGCTGGTGCTATATACATATCATTTGCATTGCTTATAAAGCCAAGCACAAATATCCCTCCAGTCACTAGCGGCACTAATATCTGCAACAGTAGTTGCCTTGATGCGCTGTTCCATAGTTTATAACCTTGCTTACGTACTTTCTGAGCGGTAAAGAAGAAGCCGCCCATCAGCGCTGCTATAAAAACTACTATACCTAGGAATATGAATTTTATTCTCGCCTCATCCAGGTGGTAAGATCGCTGTATATGAAATTGTAGCAGCCAGTAGTGCGCTATCACTGCGCCCACCAGCGCCACACAGCCTGCCCATATACCACTCCAGCCGCTCAGCGACAAAAATCGGGCTGATCGCTCCATTATGCTGCGTATCTCCTGCAGCGTTTCCAGTGATGTGTCCTTGGTATCCTGAGGCATAAAAGTGCTTTGTATTACAAAGTAAGTATTGTTTTTTCATGTTAGCAAGTATTCATACGTTTTATTAACTCTTTTACAACAATTCCTTTTCAGCGCTTACCTTTGCAGCCTATTTTAGCAAATACAGCTTTTTATGCGCACCCGTCTTATATTATTTTGTTTATCAGTCTTTTTATTGTCGTCATGTGCCAAAACCCGTATTACGGAACATAAAGAATGGGGCAAATACTTTCAGGCGGAAGGCATAAAAGATGGTTGCTTTATGTTGCGCGACCAAACACACGAAACAATACATTACTATAACAAAGAACGTTGCACGCGCCGCTTCCTCCCCGCATCTACTTTCAAGATATTCAATTCCCTTGTAGCCCTGGAGACCGATGTGGCGCCCGACGACGAAATGGTGATAAAATGGGATGGGGTAGTGCGTTCAAATCCGGATTGGAATAAGGACATGAATATGCGCGAGGCATTTAAAGTAAGCAACGTAGCCTACTATCAGGAAATAGCCCGCCGCATAGGCGCTCAAAGAATGCAGCACTATCTGGATACTGTAAAGTACGGCAACATGAAAATGGACAAAATAGACCAGTTCTGGCTGGATACTTCATTGCAGATAACAGCTGATGAGCAGGTCGGCTTTATTAAAAAACTATACTTCAATGAATTGCCTTTTTCAGAGCGCACCCAGCGCATCGTACGCAGCATGATGTTACAGGAAGATTCTTCCAATTACAAGCTCTATTATAAAACTGGCACCGGCGTGCAGGGCAATGATATGATATATTGGATCGTAGGCTTCGTTGAGCGTATAGAATATGTGCACGAAAACAAAAATGCCATGAACAAGACCAATGTACGTATGTACCCTTATTTCTTTGCACAAAATTTCTCCATGCCGCTCGCAGATACTGCAAAGAATTGGATGGCTACGCGCAAAAAAATATTGCACCAGGTTCTTGAAAACTATGGCGCAATACCCACAGCTGCTAACACAGCTCATTAATTTTATCTATCTAAAATAGTTGCTTTAGCACATTGTACACCACCTGCGGTTTGCCCAGCGTGTAGAAGTGCAACACAGGTACGTTGTTTTTCAGCAGGTCGCGGCATTGCATCAACAACCATTCTTCGCCCACTTTTTCAGCGTCGGCATCGTTTTTTGTTTTCATCATCTCCGTATACAGGTCCACCGGCACCTCTACGTTAAAGATGCTCGGTATCATGCTCAGCTGGCGTTTATTGGTCAGCGGCTTCAGCCCTGGCAGTATAGGTACATCTACGCTGTGCTCTTTACAGCGCTTTATATAGTTGTAGTAATGCTCGTTGTTAAAGAACATTTGTGTCGTCACATAGTCCGCACCAAAGTCTATTTTGCGCTTCAGATAATATATATCCGTGTCCAGGTTCGGCGCCTCAAAGTGTTTTTCGGGGTAGCCCGCCACGCCTATACAAAAGTCTGTTTTCACACCGTCCATTATGTCTTCTTCCATATAGTGCCCTTTGTTCAGGTCCACTATTTGTTTTACCAGGTCTTCGGCATATCGGTGCCCGCTCGGGTGTGGTGTAAAGAATTTTTCATTCGCGGCAGCATCTCCGCGTAGGGCCAGCACATTTTCCAGTCCCAGGAAGTGCAGGTCTATCAGCGCATTCTCCGTTTCTTCTTTGCTAAAGCCTCCGCATATCAGGTGTGGTATAGCCTCTACTTTGTATTTGTTCATTATGGCGGCGCATATGCCCACAGTACCCGGGCGCTTGCGTATCTCCACGCGCTCAAAATTCCCGTCAGAGCGTTTTTTATATACCTGCTCAGCCCGGTGATATGTTACGTTTACAAAGCTTGGGTTAAACTCCATCAGCGGGTTCAGATGGCTGTATATTGACTCTATGCTCTTTCCTTTGGTAGGCGGCAGTATCTCCAGAGATACGATGGTTTTCTTCGCCTGCGCTAAGTGTTGTGTTACTTTCATAATCGATGCGGCAAAAATAGATACATTATTAATCAAATCATTATGTCGGTTAAAGAAACATACACATAAATTATTAGCGCTAAACATTATGTGTCTCTATCTGAAATAGGTTTGCTATTTTTGCCGGAATGTCGGCGAACTTAAAGATACAGGCCCGGGGATTGATAAAACGCTATGGTACACGTACAGTGGTAAACGACGTATCATTTGAGTTGGAACAGGGTGAGATTGTTGGTCTGTTGGGTCCTAACGGTGCAGGTAAAACCACCTCTTTTTACATGGTGGTAGGCCTGGTAAAGCCGGAACAGGGCGATGTGTATCTGAACGACCTGAATATCACGAAGCTACCCATGTACAAAAGGGCAAAAATGGGTATAGGTTATTTGCCCCAGGAGGCTTCGGTATTCAGAAAAATGTCTGTTGAAGATAATATCAGCGCTATACTGGAGATGTCAAAACTCACAAAGGCGGAACAAAAGCACAAGCTTGAGTCCTTGCTGGATGAGTTTCGTCTGCAGCACGTGCGCAAAAGCCCGGGTGATGTATTGAGCGGTGGTGAAAGACGTCGTACGGAAATAGCAAGAGCTTTGTCGGTCGATCCTAAGTTTGTACTGCTCGATGAGCCTTTTGCAGGTATCGACCCTATAGCTGTGGAAGACATTCAGACCATTGTAGCCCAGCTGAAATTCAAGAATATAGGTATTCTCATCACAGACCATAATGTACAGGAAACACTCTCTATTACAGACCGTGCTTACCTGCTTTTTGAGGGAAAGATTCTTAAATCAGGTACCGCTGAAGACCTTGCTGCCGATGAACAGGTAAGAAAGGTGTACCTTGGGCGGCATTTTGAGCTGAAAAGAAAGGATTACACCCCTATTCAATTTAAAAAGTAAATTGTAGTTTAGTAGAAACGGGAATTGACTATAACCCACATTTTAATAGCCAAAACCTGAAGTTGATAAGATGAGCATAATTAGTCCTGCGTTTAAAGGGTATATTAAGTTGCGCCAGAGTGCGATAGATAATTACATGCTTAATCCCATCGATACGCAAAAGCAGGTTTTTAATAATTTGATAGGCTCCGCTCAGTTCACTGAGTATGGAAAGAAATATCATTTTGATAAAATTGATAATATCGTTGACTTTAAGAAGAACGTACCCATTAATGATTACGATACCTTAAAGCCATATATACAACGCATACGTGAGGGTAGTCAGAATGTTCTCTGGCCATCGCCCATCACCTGGTTTGCTAAATCGAGCGGTACCACCAGTGATAAAAGTAAATTTATACCTGTAAGTAAGGAGTCTCTGGACGATAATCATTACAAGGCAAGTAAAGATGTGCTTACCCTGTACATGCGCAGCTTTCCACAGTCCGGCATGTTATCAGGCAAATGCCTGGTAATGGGTGGCAGCCACCAGATAAATCAGCTGAATGCGGATTCTTTCTTTGGCGATCTTTCTGCAGTTATGCTGCAGAACATGCCTTGGTTCGGCCAAATGGGGCGTACGCCTGATTTGTCTATTGCCCTGATGGATGAGTGGGAGGCCAAGATTGAAAAAATTGCGCACAGCACAATAGAAGAGAATGTTACCTATATAGCCGGTGTACCTACCTGGACTATTGTACTTATAAAACGCATATTTGAACTGACAGGTACTAATAATCTGTTGGATGTATGGCCTAATCTTGAATTATATATCCACGGTGGCGTTAGCTTCAGGCCATATCGCAAGCAGTTTGAGCAATACATTCCATCCCCTGGCATGCACTACCTCGAAACCTATAATGCATCCGAAGGCTTTTTTGCTGCGCAGGATCATATTGGTGCAGACGGCATGCTGCTCTTCATCAATCATGGTATTTACTATGAGTTTATGCCCATGGAGGAATATGGTAAAGAACACCCTGAAACACTTACGCTCAAAGAAGTTGAACTAAATAAGAATTACGCGCTCGTCATAAACACCAATGGCGGACTTTGGCGTTACCTCGTAGGCGATACAATTCAGTTTACGTCGCTCGCTCCATATCGTATTAAGATCACCGGTAGGCTTAAGCATTTTATCAATGCCTTCGGCGAAGAAGTGATTGTAGATAATACAGATCATGCAATAGAGCAGGCTTGTGCTGAAACCGGTGCCATCGTAAATGACTATAGCGCTGCTCCTGTTTATATGACAGGTCAAAGCAATGGGGCACACGAATGGATCATCGAGTTCGAAAAGCTGCCATGTCCGCTTAATATTTTTGTTGAGAAACTGGATAAGGCCCTCCAATCGGTTAATTCAGACTACGAAGCAAAACGCCATAAAAATATTGCGCTCAGAATGCCAATAGTGCATATAATGCCTAAAGACGGCTTCAATAAGTGGCTTAAAGACAAAGGGAAACTTGGTGGCCAGCACAAAGTTCCCCGTTTAAGCAATGAGCGTAAGTATCTTGAAGAAATGCTGCCTTATACACAGCAATAATCTACTTTTTATTCTTTTTGTTTGTTGCCGTAGCTGCAGGCTTAACAGTGTTGTTTGCTACAGCAGGTTTAGGCGTTTTCGCACCCGTAATCGCTGGCAGCTCCCATTTCTTAAGCCCGTCCGATAGCATTTGCAGTACACCACTTGTGCGCATATACAGCAGCATCAGCGGGAACATTTTATACAACCCGCGTTTGGTAGTATTCATCAAGTCCACCCACGGTATAAGGTAGCCAAGAAAAGGCAATCCGATATACACTACCAGAACGCCATATAGCGCTACCTTCCCCTCAGTGGTGAATTTCTTACGGAAAAATATCAGGTCAATGATAAGGATAAGCAGGAAGAGATATATAAAATAGCCGTACAGTCTTAAATTAATATCCTTAAGCCCGGGATTATCAGAGATACCGAATATCAGCACTTTGGTCATTCCTCCTAGCCTATCAAAGAAAGGGCTCAGGTTGCCAAAATTCTTATTGATCTCATCGTTTACATTAAAATGTATCGGCATGTAATATTTTACAAACACACCCATCCATATCTCATAAAAGAAGAACGGCACAATCATAAAAATGGCAAGCCGTATTAACATTTTGGCTCCCGGCACTTTTTCCTTTCTGAAGTAGAAGAACAGTAATGGTAATATAAGGCCCTCCAGCACCAGCGTTTCAGGTCTTATATAGGTTGCCATCGCAAACATGACCACAGAAAAAAGGAACAGATTATACTCCTTCTTTTCCATGTACTGAATAAGAAAATAAAACCCTGCAAAGAAGAACACCATATTGCTATAGTCAAATAGCATAATGTAGGTATAGGCAAACGGATCAGGCATGGTGAAGAAGAAAAGGAATAAAACACCTGCTACAAATGGGTGCAGCTTTTCCCTCAGCAATGTAAAACTCCATACAAGGAAACATACAGCTATTATGCTCAGCCACACTTGCCCAAATGGACATACAAGCTCTTTATATATTATTTGCAGGTCGGTTACATAAGGTGGTTTCAGGTGGTTATTGGTCGATTCCAGGTTCAGTGAGAAAATGGAATTAAGCATCGTATGTTCTCTCACAGCATATTCAGCTATAGCCTCAGGCCCTGAAAGCATATCACGCGCAAATGGTGGGTAGTAAAAGCAGCGCCACACACTCACTAGCATCACCAGTATAAATACTGCAAGTACAGGTATCTCGTATAGTTGTATGTTAAAGTTCAGTTTAGGCATTGTAATACTGCCATTCTTCAACCTTATCAGTGTAGGTATGTTCAGCAACAGGCAAAACACCGCAATTCCTATTATGATATTGCTATGGGTAATAGGAATGTAAAACAGCTGTAGTATAAAAGGGACCAGCGACAGCAACGCAACGCCCAGTATCATAGATACCAGGAAGCTAACCAGTGGCTTCAGCTTTATATTAAATATCGCTAGTGTCCCTCTTCCTGAAAGGAAGTGACCAATAAGTACGAATAGGAAACCTATAAAATTCATAATTGAAAACTATTTTGGGCTGTTAGCTTGTTGTCTTGCTTTTACTGAATCTACAGCGTGTTTATAAACAGCTATGATCGCGTCGCGTTCTGGTTGGTTTTGTATTGGTATAATAGCCAGTTGCTGCGGCGTTATTCCATTAGGTGGCTGTACTATTATCGCCCAGTTTGTCTGATTTACATTTGCGCTGGTATACCAGGCACCTTTCACGCCACAGTGATAATAGAATACTATAGGTTCAGGAATGATCATGTTTCCTCCCTTTTCATTAATGTATTCCTGGGGTGGTAGCAGTACCAGCGGGTTCTTGGCTTTCATTTGTTTTAAATAGGCCGCCACCTGTTCCGAAAATGTGTAGGTTTCCTGCAGCTTATCTATTTTCCTTTGCTCAGGGTTCAGGTGCGTCCGCTGATAGTCAAAGGTTTCACGCTCTATTTCCGAGTCCCAGGCCCGGTATATTTTGGTCTCAAACCAGTTACCGTAAAATTCTGTATGGAAAAAAATGAGTATGATAAGGCATGACGCCACAAACAAAATTATTTTCTTGAAGGTCATATATGGCTTCAGTTAAGGCAGCAATTACTCTTGATATTAGGCAAGTTATAAAAAGACGGGTCTTTTTTTCAAAAAGTTAAAATATTTTTTTAAATAATGTTATGCTTCTTTATTGGCTTGCGTACTAAATTCGTCGTTCAGTTCTTCTATAAAACCAAGCATTTCTTTTCGGCCGGTATATTTTATCGTACTGGTCACAAATGAACGGGGTATAAATTCCCAGTCTTCGCGCATGGTTTCTATAAATTGACGCACATTTTTTGCAGTATCCCGCTGTGTGTTTTTATCTGCTTTTGTAAACACCATATTGAAAGGGATGCCCCATTCACCAAGTTTGGACAAAAACTCCAGGTCCAGTTTTTGGGGTTTTAAACGGCTGTCTATCAATACAAATACGGTCATCAGGTTACTCCTTGTCCGCAGGTAATTTTCTATCATTTTCTCCCAATTGCTTCGTTGCTTTTGAGACACCTTAGCAAAGCCGTATCCGGGAAGGTCCACTATATAGAAAGAATCATTTATAAGAAAATGATTGATCATTTGTGTTTTACCCGGTGTTCCTGAGGTTTTAGCTAGTTTCGTCTGGTTGGTAACCATATTTATCAGCGAAGACTTCCCCACGTTAGACCGGCCTATAAAGGCATATTCCGGTTTGTCAGGCTTAGGGCAGCCTTCTACAGTTGGGTTACTTATCAAATATTTGGCAGAACGTATTTCCATTGATGGTTGTAGTGTATTTTTGCAACGAATGCAATTGAACGAACAAGGCAATCCGGTAGCAAGTGTGTTACCGGATGCGTCATCAAATTTAAGCAAGAAAGCGCAAGTTGCCGATATGTTCAACAACATAGCGAGCAAATATGATTTTCTGAATCACTTTTTATCCCTCGGTATAGATAAAGGCTGGCGCAAAAAGGCCATAGCCGAGGTTCAGAAAGTAAAGCCCAAACACATCCTCGATGTAGCCACAGGCACCGGCGATCTTGCTATAGCAGCAGCTCAGCTACAGCCCGAAAGCATTGTAGGCGTAGACATTGCCGACCAGATGCTGGAAGTAGGTAGAAAAAAAATACAACAGCAACTGCTCGATAATGTAATAACCCTCCAGCACGGCGATAGCGAAGCCCTGCCATTCGAAACAAATAGTTTCGATGCCGTCACCTGCGCCTACGGCGTGCGCAATTTCGAGCACCTTGCAGCCGGTCTCAAAGAAATGAACAGGGTCTTAAAGCCTGCCGGCAAAGTAGTTATCCTCGAATTCTCGCACCCCAAAAAAATTCCAATAAAGCAGCTATATCGCTTCTACTTCCGCTATATACTGCCCACATTAGGCAAAATAGTTTCAAAGCACGACAGCGCCTACACCTACCTCCCCGAGTCCGTTATGGCCTTCCCCGAGGGAAATGTGTTCTGCGATATGCTGCATCAATGCGGCTTCAAAGATGCTAAAGCCCGCCCGCTCACTTTAGGTATCACAACTTTATATACAGCATTTAAATAGTAAACGCCCCGCAATGCGGGGCGTTTGACTTATAGGTTCTCTTTGCTTATTTCATATCCGGCTGCGGGGTATAGCGCAGGTACGGCTTCACTATCTTCAGCCCTTTAGGGAATTTCCTTTCAGCCTCTTCGGTTGATACTGCGGGCACCACTATTACATCTTCCCCCGGTTTCCAGTCAGCAGGTGTAGCCACGCTGTAGTTCGCGGTCAACTGCAGTGAATCTATCACACGCAACACCTCCTGGAAGTTACGTCCTGTTGATGCAGGGTAAGTAATAATAAGTTTCACCGCCTTGTCGGGTCCTATCACAAACAGCGAGCGCACCGTAGCAGTAGCCGATGCTTTAGGGTGTATCATATCATACAGGGTAGCTACATTCCGGTCGTCGTCAGCAATTATTGGAAACGTAACAGTTGTATGCTGCGTTTCATTTATGTCGTTTACCCATCCTTTATGTTTCTCCAGCGGGTCTACGCTTACTGCTAGCACTTTTACATTGCGCTTGGCAAACTCGTCTTTTAGTTGTGCTGTTCTGCCCAGTTCTGTGGTACATACCGGTGTATAGTCGGCAGGGTGCGAGAATAACACGCCCCACCCATTTCCAAGATATTCATGCAGGTCTATTTCACCCTCCGTAGTTTTTGCTTTAAAGTTGGGAGCAGTGTCCCCAAGTCTTAGTGCCATAAATGTGTGTTTTAGTTTTTAGCAATAGACTGCTAATTTATAGCTTCTTACGCTCTCCATATGCTAAATTGTTGCGATGTCTTCTTAACAAAAACTTATAGGTTTATCCCGCCGTTGAATTAACAGACTACATACTGTATCTTCGCATTTCGCGTTCTAATACTAATTAAGGTATAATAAAGACAATTTCAGGGTTTCATGCGTTTACGCTCATTTTTAATCATTTTACTGCTCGGTATTTTAGCTACAAACCCTGTATTGGCCCAACGTGATAATCTTAATATGCCAGAACATGACGAGAAGGCATATTACTTCGGTATCACTTTCGGGGTCAATTTGTCCACCTATCGTATCCGCTATACACAGTCTTTTGCCAATTTTGATACGTTCAAGCGCATTCAGCCATATATTATGCCGGGCTTTAACCTGGGCCTTATGGGCAACCTGCGCCTCAGCAAGCGTTTCGATCTTCGCTTTGTACCATCCCTGTCCTTTTCTGAAAAGCGCATCGTCTTCGATATGACGATCCCTGCCGATAGTACTTCTGATCGTACCATTGAGTCCATCTACATGCATCTGCCTTTACAAGTGAAGTTCAAAAGCGACCGCATAAAGAATTTCCGTTTCTACGCATTGGGTGGTGGTAAGTTCGATTACGACCTTGCTGCAAATGCCCGCTCCCATAGGGCTGATGAATTTTTAAAAGTAAGCCCTATAGATCTGGGCTTTGAGTTGGGCTTCGGTTTCGAATTCTTCAATCCTAATTTCATCTTCTCTCCTGAGATCAAGCTGAGCCAGGGCCTCATGAACCAGCTCTACCGCGATCCCAGCGTACCTCTCAGCAACGCCATACAGGATCTGCATACCCGCATGATAGTTATCTCCATCCACCTAGAAGGCTAATTCCTTGGAAAAAAAATACCGCAACCAGGAATAGTTGCGGCGCGTTATCGCTTTAAATAAACGAGTTTTTAGGCTATTTTCTCTACCTGCATGTAGTTCAGTTCCACAGGGGTAGCACGGCCAAATATTTTTACTACGACTTTCAGTTTCTTCTTTTCTTCGTTCACCTCTTCTACTGTACCGTTGAAGTCGTTGAACGGACCATCTATTATCTTCACAGTTTCACCTACTATGTAAGGCTCTGCAAAGCCCACGCCCTGTTCGCTCACTTCATCCATCTTACCGAACATCTTGTTCACTTCAGATTTACGCAATGCCGTAGGCTGGTCCTTACCCAGGAAGTGTATTACGCTGGTTACGTTTTTGATGGATTGTATCATGTCATCTGTCAGCTTACCATCATGAGCTTCCAGCATCAGGTAGCCGGGGAAAAGTATCTTTTCACGCAATACTTTTTTCCCACCCTGCACCTTAAAAACTTTTTCTACCGGGCACAATATCTGCAATATTGCGTGGCCCCAGCCATTTATTTTTACTTCTTTATCGAGATATTCTTTTACTTTCTTCTCTTTACCGCTTATGACACGTAATACGTACCATTTGGTATCCTGGTTGGTTACAGTTTCTTCCATTTTCGTACGCTTTTTACTTACCTAATATGTTATAAATGGTTGTCAGTACACCTTCAGATACTGCATCCATACCAAAGATCACCAGGGTCACTATTGCGAGGGCAACGAGCACAATGATAGTGGTTTGCTGCAATTCGTCCCATGATGGCCAACTCACTTTATGTACCAGTTCGTCGTAGGCTTCCTGTATATAACTGCCGAATTTGCTCATAAAAAAAATCTAAACCCGCAATGACAGTCCTTTTTCAAACTGTATAACAGGTTAATTATAAATAATGTTAGGTTTCAAATCTACTATAATTCTGCTAAATACCTAATTCCATGCTAATATTCTAAACTGCTGCACGGGCACCCGGATTCGAACCAGGATCAAAGGTTTTGGAGACCTCTATTCTACCGTTGAACTATGCCCGTATTTCCCCTTTTGGGGATGGCAAAGGTATAAAAATTTCTTTCAAATACCAGTATTTTTCCTGTCTTTACCTATTCATAATATTGCTAATTTGTCATAGGTCTTCTTTCTTCGTCAGCTCCCCGCTTTCACTATAGTATTCCCAGGGGCCATACTTTTCGGCACGTGGCCGGGTGCCTTTTACTATTTTCTTTGTGTCGTTGCCCGTCATCGGGTCCTGCACCATCACAGTGTCTCTACTGCTCTCATCTATCACGGCCTTGTAAAAGCCATTCACTTTTAGCTGCCCGTTCTCATAATACTCCTGGTAGCTGCCGGCCATGCAGTAGTATGGCGTGCCGCCATTTTCTATCGGTGCATAGGTATAGCTGCTCATCAGCTTGCCGCTGGGGTAGTATTTACGCCAGTTGCCCATAGGCCTGTCCCGCACATAGTGGCCGCTGACTTTTACTTTCCCTTTTCCATAGTATTCTGTCCACTTGCCCTGGTGCAGATATTTATCGCCGTCGGCCACTAATGTGCCTTCTACCAGCAGCACATTGTCTTTATCAAACAACCGGTACATCATTGGGTCTTCACCTACAAATACGGTCAGGTCCGCGTCTTTGCTTGCTGTATAATACTTACCGCTATCTGTTTCCTTTACCACCTTATTTTCATCTTCCGATGTAAAGTTGAGTGGTGTCTCCACCTGTGCAAAGCCACTTTTGCAGGTAGCCAGCAGTATGAGGCACAGTAGTAATTTTTTCATTGAGTAAAATTTCGCCTGCAAAATAAGAACAAAACAACCGGAGTTTTTAGCGGATAACTATTTTTTGATCTTAGCCACCAGGTTGTAGCTATGGTCTACCAGCTCTTTTAGTTGCTTATTGTTTAGTGTGCCATCCACTGTCACCGTGTTCCAGTGCTTCTTGTTCATGTGGTAGCCCGGCTGCACTGCCTCATATTGCTCCCGCAGCTCCTGTGCCCTTTCAGGGTCGCACTTGGCGTTGAACTGCAGAGGATCTGCCTCCAGCGCCACCAGTAAGAATATCTTTCCTTTCACCTTAAACACCAGCGTACTCTCCCCAAAAGGAAACCCTTCCTCCGTATCCGGCTTCGCTATCGCATAGTCTCTCAGTTCTTCTACATTCATTTGTGGTTATTTAGTATTCCTGATGGCCCTTACAATAGACGTAGCTACCAGTGTCAGCAATATAAGTGTGCTCACTGCCAGCGCTGCATACACCGGCCAGCCCGGGTATTCCGGCAGTGCCAGGTGCATAGTCTTTATCCAGCCTGCTATGCCGGTCTGTACCAGCACGGCTATAATCATGGATACCACAGCAGTGGCTAGTAGCAATGGAAAGAAGCGTTTTATCATAAAGCGGCTCAGGTAGCCCGGCGCATAGCCTATTTGCAGCAGCAGCGTTATAGACTGCTGTGCCTTGGCTATAGTCAGCTCTATGAATAGTATAAACACCAGCGCACCCAGTGCCATCAGTAGCACCGCCAGTATACCTGTGGCACCGGTCACCACCTCTACTATTGCGCGTAGCTTGTTCCAGCGCAGCTGCTCCGCATTGGTAGTATAGTCATTGGTTTGCAGGTATTGTATAAAGGCCTTGCTGCTTGGGTCTTTTACTTTTACTATCAGCCGTGTTGGCTCGCTATAGGCATTGTGTCCCCACAACCTGTTGCCATAAGCCATAAAGCTGTCCGGCACCAATACAGAAGTTATGCGGTCCGAAAAGCCCACTATATGCGCACGAAAAGTCTGTTGCAGTTCTCCCTCACCCACCTTCAGGTCAAAGCCCAGCGCCTTTATCGACGACTCCGATAACTGTGGCAATCCCTTGCTCACCGCAAAGCCATAATTGTATAGGTTCAGAAATTCTGTAGAAAGTATGATCGGTACTTCCCTGTTCGATGGCTGCCAATACCAGTCTTCCGGCCGCTTATCTATAAACCGGTCCGGCACCGACTCCACAAACATATCGGTCGAAAAATTCAGCGCGCTGTTCAGCGTAGCATATACCGGGAAGCGGTTCGATGTCAGCACGCCCACATCCTGCACTTCGGGCGCATAGCGCATTTCCTCTATCTCGTTGCTGCTGAAGATGGTGAGCTGTGGCTTGCCCATCTTCGCATCTGTCACATTCTTACTCACGGTCAGGAAGGTGCTGCCCAGGCTATCATTCTCATCGCTCTTGCCATTCAGCAATTGCTGAAAGTTCCACCATATCATCACGCTCAGTAGCAGCAGGGTAGTGCCTATGCACAGCGCCACCAGCGCCGCCCACAGCCGCGATATGTGACCGCTGCGCAGTATCAGCTTTCGCAATATCTGTTTTCTTTTCCGGTTGTGCCTCACAGTGCTATCTTTTGGGTGTAGAAGAAATGGTCATTATCATCCAGGTCTGCCAGTATCATACCCGCGCGGTTCATCTGCACCACCTCGGTTATCAGTGCTATGGCAAGGTCCGTATTCGCTTTATCCAGGTGACTGAAGGGTTCATCCATCAGCAGCCATTCAAAGGGCTGCACCAGCGCGCGTATTATGGCCAGGCGCTGCTGCTCGCCGTACGACATAGTGCCGGCAATCGCATTCTTCTTATCGCCCAGGCCCAGGCGCACAAGCCATTTCTCCACATCCTCCGCAGCCACCGAGTTGGTGAGCAGGCGTTTCACCTCCAGGTTTTCCCAGGCTGTCAGCTCCGGGAACAGACGCATATCCTGGAACACCACGCTCACATGCATAGCCCGCAGCTGCGATAAGTCGTCTTTAGAGATAGAGGCAATATTATAAGTATCCCAGTGCACCATGCCGGTAAAGTCCTCGCGTATGCCATACAATATATGCATCAGCGTCGTCTTACCTGTGCCTGATGGCGCCTGTATAAACACGCAGTTGCCCTGGTTAAAGGTGCGTTCACGTTTCCATATATCACTGCGATGCGCATTCACCTTATCACGCAAAGGTATCGGCACCAGGTCCTGCAGGAATAATTGCATGCTGAAGTAGTAAATTTAGAGTTTCAAAAATAAGGAATGATAATCATGCTTAGGTCGTATTAATTATCTGTAACAATTACTGCTCCACAGTAACAACACAATCCATAATTCTTTTTGCAAAAGCAACCATTTCATCCACAGGTGTCACCGCATCATCTTCCAGCCATTTCAGCAGCACTCTTACTATAGCTCCTGCTGCAGCTTCGGCCTCGTATTGCAGTCTTTTCTGTGCTGCCTTGCCTTTTATCTTTCGTTTATTGTACTCAATAATTTTAGAGGCGCATATTTCTGCAAAGTAGTTCATCACGGTATCAATGCTTCTGCTGCGGTACAGTGCTTTTACCAGGCTCAGCTGTTCTTTGGTATGGTCAAATAAATAGTGCAGATTTACACCCATTGGGCAGTTTTCCCAATCGTCGCCCGGTGTATGTATCAGCGCCATTTGAAAATTGATATTGCCTATCAACAACTGATCTTTGTTCTCATAATGTGCGTAGAATGTACTGCGGCCAACATTGGCCTTGTCTATAATATCCTGTATGGTCACGGCGTCATAACCCTTTGCCAGTATTAGCTCCCTTAGTGCCTCTGCCAACAGCTTTTTTGTTTTCTGTGTCCGCCGGTCGTCCTGCAACGTGCTTTTTGTCATTCTGTACTTTTTTGGCGTTTTGTTCGGTACCGCACAATACGCACTATCTGTGCTTGTGCATTAAAAGGCTTGTCTGTTCTTTTGCAATACAAAACAAATGTTCAGTATCTGACTATTGTGCTAAAGTAGAAAAATAATTTAAAATACGAACCATGCAGCAATTTTCATTGTCAAAGAATAAAGCAGCTTTTTTAAAGCAGTCTGTTATTGCCAACAGCATTGTCTATCTGCTCACTTCTTTTCATCATTACTATGGCGCCATAGTATATAATACACCCTGGCGAAAAGATGTTGTATTTAACGGCGGCGCAGTGATGCTTGTTGCTATTTTATGCCTGTTGTTATTCAGGTATTTTAATAAAAAAGCTTTTCTGCTTGCATACCTTTTGCTCACCTTCCTCGTATTTAGCATAGGCATAGGGATATTTGAAGGTGCCTATAATCATTTATTGAAGGACCTCTTATATTTTTCAGGTACAAAGCTGGCCACATGGCGTATGCTTTACCCCGCACCTGCTTACGAAGTTCCCAACAATGTAATATTTGAAAGCTCTGGCATAGCTCAGTTTTTTGTAGCACTTGTTCAGATTTATTACCTCGGGAAAGTTTATCGCTCTGTATATCCAAAAGGCCGTACTGCCTTCGGCAATTGATAAATTCTTTATAATCTTAAAATATAACCTCATGCTCAATTTATTTAATGTTGGTTTGGTATGTCACATCACCGGTATCACAATGATGGTTGGCAGTACACTTGCCAACTTTGTAGCAATGACACAGCTATGGAAATTTCTACCCGCCGAAAAGAGCAAAGCACAGGTCGTAGTAAAAGCAATTGCCCGCTTCCCCATTGTGCAGGGACTGGGCGGATTTTTAATCATCATTGGCGGCACTTTGATGATGATATTCTTTCATGGCCTCCCTATGCACCAGGCCTGGTTTCATGTAAAGTTGCTTTTATTGCTATTGCTTATACTTAATGCTGTAGTAACCGCCTGGCCGGCCAACATTCTTTTAAAGCAAATACTTTCCGGCAGCCCGGAGCATGTAGCTGATGAAGAACAAAAAACTTTAAAGGCGAAGCGGCGAATAACATTATATCATACGTTGCAGTTAGTGTTTTTCCTGCTCATATTTATAGTGAGCGTTACAAGGTTTGACTAAGCGATGATTTTGCAATTACCACCATAAGAGTTTATTGCGGCCCCAAAGCGAACTGCCTGCGCGGATGATGGTGATGCTTCTGTGGCGAGAAATATAAGGATCAAAAGCTTTCTTTTATTTTCCAAAGTGCATACCTTCATAATAATAATTTACCCCTATGAAAAAATATATTCCATTTCTTCTGTTCTTTTTTAGTTACACCTGCTCAAAAGCACAGGTTTTGTCTATTGGTATCACATCGGGTTTCAGCCAGTTCCACAGTAACATGTTATTTGACGATTTTACTGCTTCGCGGGATTTGAGTATTCGGGATAACGAACTATTCTTAAAATGGCAACCTCGGGCCTCGCATTTCTCTGTAGGATTTCAGTTTGGGAAATTTCGTGAACACCAATATGGGTCCGGGATGGCTTTTGATAATGGACAACCTCAAAACACTTACAAAGTAAATATTACAGACGACATAGATAATGCACAATACGAACTATTGCTGCAGTATCAATTCGCCTCGTTCTTCGCAAAACGACTGAGCTTTTATGGAGGGGTCACGCTTACAGCTTTGGTTGAAAAGGACCTTCGCAATGTAGTGTTAATAAATGTTGCCGACACTTCAAGAACTGTTCAGGGAATCACAACAAATAAAAATATATGGCCTTATATCGGACCGTTCATTTCTGTTGATTACAATTTGCAAAATATAGTCCACATTTTTTTGACTGGTAAGTTTAGATATAGCGTTAGCGACAATCCTATAACCTCTGCAGGGCCTTTTATCCCTTTTGAAAGAGCACCAAATTCCTACGCTACTATTCAACTAGGGGTCTGTTATTCTTTTGATTTTCATCATCTGCATCATTAATTTGCTTTCCGGATTTTATTATGCGTGAGTTACCAGTTAACTTTCATTATTCAAAAAGAAACTGTATCAAACTTTCACTTGAAGCCCACTTGTTGGGGTAGAAGTTTAATCATGAAAAAGAAAATGATTATTACATTGGTGATAATTTGCGCTGGAGTATTCATCCTGTACATTTTTGAGAAAGATTACATAGTAGATAAGCATGAAATAAGGCGGCACAACTGGAAGTGGGATAATGGCTACAGTTTGGGAGACTTTTTATATCCGGACTCAGTTAGGACGGATAGCACCATGTTCGTAGACGATAATAATTTTATTTATTATGATGATACATTAAAAGGTAAAGTCCTTGGTGCAAACTCCCATCATTTGACTATAAGATCAAATGATGGTAAGATAGGTCATTATGTAGCGTACTAAACAAGGTTGGTATATTGAAGATAAATCTGCCGATTGTAATGAAACAGCGTGCCGCGCAGCTGTTATCCATTATAACAATAAGAGAAACAAACACAAAAAACATCAGAGCCAATTAGCCCGGCAGCGCAGTAGCACTGTTGCTCATAGTAGCACCAACCCGAAAAAACTGAAGCTTTTTTTCGGGCGGCTTTCTTTTGCATACTTTTCTTTTCCGCAAAAGAAAAGTATGAACACGCGTCATGCAGATAACACAAAACACTTTAAAAATTCCCTCAGCTTACACCCCTATATATAACCCCACACAAAACCAATCATTTAAGCGCAAAAAATCTTTTATGCTACCGCACTTATTGCGGTAGCTTACCGCATTTACTGTGGTAGCATAGATTTTCAATTTGCCCAACACCAAACCCTACCAGAACTTTACATCAAAAAAGCTCTTTAAACCCTACTACATAGCATTCGGAATCACATTGCCGCATTCCATCACATTAGCACATTTTTTCACTATGCAACCCTCAAAACTTCGTCAGGCCCACGACCTCTATTTCCAGACAGACATGTCTCAATCCCAAATAGCAGAAATGCTCAGCATCAATCGCAAGACACTTTATCTCTGGATGAAAGAGAGCAACTGGCAGCAGGTCAAGCGCTCTGCTCGCCACACCCCATCCATTTTAGCAGAGCAATACTATCAGCAGCTCGCAGCCATAAATGAACAAATAGCAGCAAGAGAAGAGCAGCCATACCCCACGCGCGAAGAAGCAGAGATCATTCGCAAGCTCACGCTCACCATTGGCCGCATCAAAACAGGCCAAACCGTATCAGAGCATATCGAAACCATGACGCGCTTCCTCGAGCAGCTAAAAACAGAAGCACCATCCTTGCTCGAAGAAATACTGCCACATACCGATAAGTTCATTAAAAAGGCAAAGTTCCCAACCACCAAAGAAGAAGTTTTAATGGAATTGCAGGAAGAAAAGTTGGGATTACAAGCAGACGAGCCACCCATCCCAGCACCCCGCCAATTATTCCAAACTGGAATAAACTTACCCGAACTAAAAACAAAAATAGAAGAAGAGAATGTAGCAGATGAAATACAACCTGTGAACACTTCAGGGATATCTCACGCATTCGAAGGCGACCAGGCCATCCTCGAATCCCCGTTCGCAATGGGGCACGATTGGGGCATCAATCCCCGCATCGATGATCCCGAAAGCCAATGGGCACAATACTTAGAGAAAAAATACACCATATCGCATGATCCCTATATTTCTCGCCAAAGAGGTATTACTATCATCCGTGCAGGCAGCCCGCTTTGGGGCCGCGACAGACCCTTATGGTGGTAACATAAATATAATGCTGGACAATCCTATATATTTATCGTAATATTGCGATTGATATGGGAGCAACGAAGACAGACTTGTTTACAAAAAGGCAAAATGACATAGCGGCGATTGCTAAGGCGATAGCACACCCCGCGCGTATTGCCATACTGCAGGAATTGCTAAAGACGAATGCCTGCATTTGCGGCGACCTGGTAAATGAGCTGGGCTTGGCACAAGCTACAATTTCGCAGCACCTGAAAGAGCTGAAAAATGTGGGCCTGATAAAAGGCAATATTGAAGGAACAAGTGTCTGCTACTGCATTGACCAGAAAGTTTGGAATAACTGCAGGGAAGTATTTACACAGTTCTTTAAGGAGATGAAATTTAAAGAAAGC
>Ga0207671_10000338_pt1 | contig 68969 bp, 84 predicted proteins | sample KBSC24metaG_FD_184352 | JGI IMG/M metagenome (GOLD analysis project Ga0207671, IMG submission 184352) | Corn rhizosphere microbial communities from Kellogg Biological Station, Michigan, USA - KBS C2-4 metaG (SPAdes) (version 2) | ecosystem: Host-associated > Plants > Roots > Rhizosphere > Soil... | reverse complement strand
GAACTTTTTCGCAAGGCTCAAAGACTTTCGGGCTATTGCAACGCGCTATGACAAGCTAGCCCAAAACTTCCTGGCGGGCATCCATCTTGCAGCCGCAGTCATATGGCTTAATTGACGACACAGCCTAGAGCGGATCTCGGCGATGCTGGTGCGTATATCGGCAAAACTGCCTGCAATCTTGTTTGACGCCGCCGCCGCAGTCCCCGCAATAAGCACTATCGCGCCGATGACCTTGATAGTTGTATTCACAATATCATCGAACGTTACGACCATGACAGTTCCTTTCTGGCAAAACAAAAGCCGTTACCCAATTTGGCGCGGCTCATTCCGTCTCAGTGGTTACGAGGCTTTGCTGAGATCGATACTCGATGAGGGCAATACCTCATACTTTACCAGCCGTTCTTCCGTGCTTCGAAGCTTTTCGCGCAACACCGCAACCATTTCTTGTAGTTCACGGATCGCGGCCGTCGCCATCGTTCCGTCTTGCCGCAGCTTTTCAATGAGTGCATCTTTTGCCGTGATTTGCTGCTCTAAAAGGTACTTCTCGGCTTCCAACCGGATTTTGTCGGAACTGAGCGTCTCCATTTTGGCCGCAGCTCGCTCCTGCCATGCCTCCAGGTTCGTAACCCGTGTCATGAGCTGATCGATCGTCTTTTGTTCGGCGGTTTTGAGTGCGACTTCGTTGACGATTTGCTGCGCCTCCTCGGCGACTTCGTCCCGGCGCCTTTCACGGCCACGGCCTAGAAGATAAAGCAATAGAGTGATTCCGCCACTGCTTCCCACGGCTGTTAATACGGCGACTACAGTATCCGTCGTCATCTTTAGCCTCCTGCGTGGCGCGGAGAGAGCCAATAGGCTGTGAGCAGCTTGAAGACCGCCATCACACCGAACACGGCTAATGCCGGTGAACGATGATCGCCCCACCATAAGAGGGTTCCATAACAAATCCATACGAATGCTCCAATCAGGGAGAGACGCCATCGCGCCGTATTGTTCTGCTGGAAATATGCCCTAAATTGCAGGCCGCCTAAAATCACCCAGATAGCCCCGTAAACCCATTCCGGAAGAATGGCCACATAGCGATTAAGATTTGGAGATACCTCAAAGGTGTGGAGAGGCAATAGCATCCATCCTCCCCATGAAATTTTAAATGATGCAAAGAACCATTCTAAAGGACGCGGGTCACCCTGTTTGATTTCCGCCCACACCTGCAGCCATCGATCCCGGTCAAACACCATCATTTACCTCATATGCCGCAGGAAACTCGGCGTACAAAAATAAAGACGCCTCACCAATGAAGCGGCTAAGTCAACGCTGAATATCAGTTCGTGATCGTTGGAGAAATGATCAATGGGATATTGCCAACATCTGGAAAGGTTGCTCGGCCCCCATCTCCAAACGTGACCTGAAATTCTCCACTCGCAACACCATCCCGGCTCAGATCTCCCGATGCCCACGTATAAGTAACAATCCCCTTGTTTGCGGTTTGATCAGCGGCAATTACAGCCGCAGCGTCGACGAGCGTGATGGTGTCCTGTTCGGGTCTCATGTGGAAACGGACTGTGGCGCCGGTTAGATCGACAGGACCATTGGCATCCTCAAGCCGGCATTTCAGGATCGGCCGCGTATCGCCAACTTTGAGGCTGGATCCATTGAGAACGATGACGCGAAGATCTCCGGCGAGGACCGTGGAATCGATGCCGCCTCCGCCCCCGGTTCCAAGGTAGGGCGAGAAACTCGGCGGGAGGCTGGGATTAAAGAGGAACATGCCCGCCTCCTTACGACGTAACAGCGCGCTCAGTGATGACGTTGGAATCGCTCACGGTCAGCGTGTAGGTGTGCAGGATCGTCGTATTATCGGCATCGTAGACCGTGAGAACTTTCGCCGTCTCGTCATAAGTGAATCGTCCCGCGATCATAGCGCGCATGGCCTTCCAGTCGTCAGTCGCCTGGATGGCTGTGACCACATCGGAGGCGAGGTAGCCCGCCGGCGGATTGGTGGGCAATGTGACGGCCGCAGAACCTGACTGCCTTGAGGATATGGTTGCATCGAGTTTTGTGGAATTGGCGTCGATCTCAGTGCGGATAGCGGCAGCCGTCGGCGGCGTTGTATACCCACCCGTCGCTAGGCGGCTGGAGACCGCTGCATCAAGTTTTGTGCTGTTTGCATCAATCTCGGTGCGAATTGCCGAGGCGCTTGGCGGCGCGGAATAGCTCGACGTCGGCAGCCTGGTGGATACCTGCGCATCCAAGTTTGTTTTGATCGCGGCGAATGCCGATCCTGCCGTGGGAGATCCTGGCATGGCGGTATTGAGGGCTGCTGTAGCATCTGCTTGGACCGCTGTATGCTCCGATGATGTGAGTGTCACCTGCCCCGATGCGTTGCCCGTTGGCAGACCTCCGGAGGCTCCGGCACTCGCATTCGGAAGCGAGCTCAAACCGAGATGGACGGCATCATCCGGGTTGAATGCTACAACTTCATCTTCAATCCTGGCAAGAGACGTGACATAGGCTGTTGATGTTGAAACCGGATTAGGGTTGCCACTAGTATAAGTCACCAGGGTATAGGTCGATCCGATTGGTGTCCCTGCCCCATTTTGCAGGTAGTAGGGTCCGCCGCTTACGGTCCCCACATAGACCTTATAGTAAGGCGCGGCCGGCTGCCCTGAGATCAGGCCGAGCGCTGTCGGTGACGTCACCGTCAGGACGTTGGTTGTTCCCGCGCCGGTGGCCTGGCTCGTCTGCGCGCTCTGCAGCGTCTCTCCAAGTGCCGTAGCGTAAGAGATGACGACATAGTACGTCATTGTAGCGGGAAGCGTGCCGCCTGTCGTTGTTGTGCCCAGTGTCGGCGCGCTGGGAGGGCTCGTCACAATCGCCTGAGCCGTGCCCCGGATCTTCCCCAACGTGTTCGTATCCGCCGAGGTCGGTGTGATGGCGTAATCACCGTTACCGACCTCGGCAATCGTTCCGGCTGGCGCTGCGTACGAACCGCCGTTTTTACTGATAAGCGTGTTGAGTGTCACACCTGAAGCGGCGAGCACGTTCGTTGCAGGCTGATTTGTGGCAGCCAGAAGCAAGGCGAACGGTAATTTTCGTGATGTCGAGTTCTGTGTAATCATCTTAGCTAATCCTCGCGATCTGGCTATTGTTTGTAATCTGCATCGTTGGGAAGTCCGGCAGCGGAGTGTTGTATGCGGCGCTGTTGACGAGCGCGCCCCCTCGTTTGATCATAGTGAGCGATTGCCCAGCCGTGATGCGCCTGCCCAATGTCACGATGACCTGTGAGCGCATCTGCGTTGTTGTGGCGGGCTGATTGCCGGTGCCGTGTTCATTGATTTCTGCGGCCGACGCGATATAATTCACACATGTCGCTGAGGCGATCGGGATCTGCTCCCCACCGTTGCGCGTGATAATGAAGCCTGTATTTCCAACTTGCCCGCTCTGGAACTGCAGCTTTGCCGTTCCGCCGGTTGTAGCCGACATGTAGCCGTAATCGACGGTCAATGTCAGACCGTCCGCCGCCAACGTGCAGAAATAGTACGGACTGGCTTCAAGGATTTCGGTATACACGTCGCCGGTTGATCTGGCTCCGTGAAACAGAACTTGAGGCAACGACGCCCCCAGAGCATCCCACCCTGAAAGGTGCTGATAGTAGTAAGGGGTTGTATATGTTGTCCATGTGCCAATACCGGTCGATGAACTCACCATACTATTTGTATTCCAGAAATAACCCGTCCCGGCGGCTGTCCCGCCGTTCCCCCCGGTGTATCCGCTCTGAATGGTGTAGTAATGATCCATGCCGTAGCTATATGCAAAACTGAGAAGGTTTGCAACATTACCTGAGCTGCGGATTTTCCATCTCACCCACGGCGCAACGGCCGCCATTTGAGGGTAAACCAGGGGCGCGCCTGGCCCTTGAACAGTGTTTAACACGCCGCAGTTGTCCATCAACTCGTCGGGGAGGCTTGCCACGGTTGGGGCGGCTGTCGTCGCTGAATACGACGTCAATGTGACCGGCGTGCCGACATTAGTGGTCCCCGCTGCCTGAAGTGTCCACGTTCCGCCGTTCGAAACATACACACGGTATTTCGTTGCTGTGGAAGCTGAAGCGGCCGGAGACGGGATCGTAATTGTGTTGGTTGAGCCGGTCAAAACAACGGCGTTTGATGCCGCTGAAGGAAGGCTGTCCGCAGCGCCGGCCGCAATCATTGTCGCATCGCTCGGGTAGTAACAAATCTTGACGGTATAGGTCCCGGCCGGGATTGCCCCCCTGTTGAAGAACTCGTGATCACAGGCGCAGCTGGTGCGGCAACCCATCCATACGTTCTGACAATGTGAGATTTGTTGACCCAGTTTCCATCAGGATCCTGCTGATTTACAAACGACACCGATGAGGCCGCCAGTGATGTCCCGTTCAATGTCCAGTATAAAGGAAGCGTATCAGTCGCCTTCATCAGTCCCGCTTCCTGATTGCCTCCATACCGATAGCTGTAATCGGGATCGTTGGGCAGTAGCTCCGTGATCGACAAGTTCGAGACATAGACGGCCTGATCGTTGAATAGGTTGATGCCAGCCAAACCGTACTCGGTAAATCGAGCCGATAAGGTCCCTGTATTGGTATTGCTGTAGTACACCCAGTCCGACGGCTCGGCATCCCCATCCCACCAGACCTTGACATACATCTGAAATTCCCAGGTTCGAACCTTGATCCACTGGTAACGCACTGTGTCGGCCGTAACGATCGACCCGCCGCCTGTAGTGCCGTCCGTCGTTACCGTGAGAGTTCCGGCGTTCCAGTCCTGATGGAAATACCATCGGCGAGTTACCGATGTGCCGAAGATCGCCCCGCGGCTGATTACCCAAGGACTAAACCCGGAGGTTGCCGAGTTGACACGGACACGCAGCAATATTTCCGTGTTGCGGAAGTCTTCGCTCTTGGTAAGGATGTACGCCTGATTGACCGTATCGGCGGCGTGAATGACCGGTACGCCTCCGTCCGTGGTATAGGCGATGTTCATCATACGGAACATCGCGGAATCGGCAGCCGGGTTGCTGAAGTCGGTGGAGTAGGTCCGGCCGAAATAAACGGCATTTAAAGGATAACGTCCGAGGGGCATGGGAGACACCTCAATAAAAAAGCCGCCCCAATGGAACGGCCGAAACGTGGAACTGTGGAAATTAGAAACGGTAGGAGACGCGCAGGATTGAGCCCGTCGCCGGCGCTGTGCCCATCGTGAGAGATGTCCCTGTCACACTGAACGCCGTCTCAGCGATTCTATTGAGTGTTGTGGCAGTAGCACCGAGATAGACTTGAACACTACCTGCAATGGGAGTATGCGCCAGTGTGTAGGCGGTGTTGCTGCTGTTGATGGCTCCTGTGGGTGTCTCCATCTCAACAAAAATAGGAATGTCCACCTGGAGGGTTTCATTCCCCGGCGAATTGTTGATAGAGATCGTTGTCCCGTTGCCGTTGACGATTTTAGAGGCCAGTGGCGCCGCAGTTGTATCAGTTGCATCAATCACCACATTACCACTGGACGTAGATACACCGCCGCCCGAGCTTCCTCCGGATGATGCCCCTCCCCCGCCAGATGCATTCTTGCCTAATCTCCGTTGCTCATCCCTGATAATCTGTTTGATCACGACCACAGGATCTTCAAGCTCTTCACCCAGTTCTAAGGACTGTTCGAATAGCCCATCATACGAGATACGCACACTCGCAATATTGAGTGTCTGATCTCCACTGAGTTTCGGCCCGTCGTGCCCTTGGAGGCTCACAGATTCCCCAGGCAGATATAAAGTTGGATCGTCGACAACAGTGATCGTAGGTTTTGTTTTTGGAATGGCGCTGACTTTGAGACTTGCTGCGGCGATCTTGGCCAGGCTGTCAAACGTCGTCGCATCACCCTGTTCGAGAATATCGCACCGAACTCCATATGTAGAAATCGAGTCGATCCAGGGAGAGGTAAAGCCGAGCGCAGCATCTGTTACCTTATAGGTATGGCGCATGGGACCGGTTTCGACATAGCCATCAGATAATGCAGCTGCCGCATCCCGGCACGACACATCGTCAACGAGTATTTGTCCCGATCCACGGAAGATAATCTGCGCCGTGCAGGTTGTACTATCTCCGTGCGCCGTTCCCACTCCCTCCACGTATGTCCACGAAGTGACCGGGCTACCGCTCGCCGTGACGATCGTTTTGACCTCGTTGGTCATGTGCCCGTCCGCGCCATTGAATTTCAGGTAGAGATCGATCTTCGGTGTGTTCGACGAGCTTCCAGGAGGACTTCGATACCACATTGAAAAGCGAATAGATTGCTCGCCTTTGATGTTGAACGGCGCTGCCCCCAAAGGCTCAAGGTGTGCATCTTGCCCGTCCGCATCGTTGCTCGTGACATCAATGTATACGCAGTACTTTCCACTGTGAACCTCATCTTGGTAGACCCAGTTGACGCTATTGAAATGTGGACTACCCCCATTGCTGTCGTAAACCTTCGTCTGCCAGCTGTCTTGATAGAGGACATCCCCATCGTAGAGGGTTACGTTATCCAGCATCATGCCGCCTGCAGACGATAATGTATCCAATTGCGCGTGGAACTTCCAGGAGACGGATCCGGCCGCCGGCTGGAATGTCGCCGAGAAATAATCCCATGCCGTATTCGAGGATGGCGTCAGAGCCAAATTGATCGTCTGGATGACTGTGCCGCCGCTGTTTTTCATCTGCAGATATGCAGAGCCTATCGTAGTGGCAAGATCGACTTTCTTACGGGCACGAACAGACACCGTGTAGTTGTGTCCACTGACAAAGGCGAAAGAACCAGATTGCTCGATGAATTCCCCAACGTTGTCGAACTCCATTTGCCATTGGCCGGCATAGGGTTCACCCTTGTAGGTTCCATTGTAATCGGTCTGCTTATAGTCGGCTGTGTTCCCGCCAGTGCCTGAGTGTGTCCAGTCCGTCTGGGTTTCGAAATCCCCGTTGGGAATGATATTGTTTCCACCCTCCTGGAAGACCGTCGGAACCTTGAAGTTACCGTTTGTGAGCAACTGCGGATAGCGCGGATCTCCTCCCACTACGAGCAGAGTATTGACGATATCCGCGCTTTGATTTTCCGATTGCGCATGTGAGACGCGGGTTGACGGCACAGAAATTACATGCCGAGGTTTTGCCGTCACATCGTCGATCGGCCGGATGAACAGGCGATTTTGACCGGCCGGGTTGACGTCGATTCCACACGCGGCAAGATTTCCGCTTTGCTGTACAATGTCATCTCCGATATCTCCAAACATTTTTTGGCGCGCATCGACGATATCGGTCAGTACACCCACACGCAGCGCCTGCACATCGACCGCCACAGGTTCGCCGCCAATGCCGACGATGCCCGGGTCAATAATATAGTCATGGGCGATATCGGAAAATGGCTGGGAGATGTCGGCTCCATCTCCTGGGTAGGGATAGACTTGATCACACAATTGCTTACGGGCAAAATAGTACATCCCTTGCCCTGTGATAGACAACCTTTGAAGCGGATCGTCTTCGGTTGGTCCAAGGGTCGTCACGAAGCCGCGGTAGACGCGTACCCCGTTCACATAGGCTTCAACACAGTCTCCAAGATGAACGGAAGAAAATGATGGCGCATCAAAGCGAACTGCCGTAGAAATCGTAAAGTCGGCAAAAAATCCGTAACGCGTGATTGTCGCAGAGAAATTGGTGATATGCTTGGCAGGAAATCGCCGGCGCGCCGTCCTTGTGGGATTGGTGATGACGAGTTGCCACTTGACTGCCATTTAGTAATACCGAGCCTGATAGGTCAGAGATGCCGCCGAGAGAGTTGCCCCGCCGGATAGAGTAATCGTCAATGTGTTACTGCCCGCCGTCAATCGAAGCAATTCCCCGGTCAGAAGTGCATACTTGTCCACAGACGATTTGATGACGGTATCGGCGAATGTATCAAGGACGAATGTTCCTGTGCCGTCTGGAGCGATCGCACAGGAATTCCCCGCCGCATCGGTGATTGTGATCAGGGAATTCGCGGGCGCCGCGCTCACGGTCAATGAGATGATGGGGTCAGCTTTGCCAGATCCAAGAACGCTGAACGTAGTTGCTCCGGATGTTGCCAGTGTCTGAGACGTTGTGGTTATGCTCCACCATGGAGGGTCATCATTGGCTGTGAGTGTGGCGGAAAAGTATCGAGCGGCCTGAGCATTCCAAGCTTTTGCCTCTGCAAAGCTGGTTGGCTCCGCATTGCAGTATCGATCGCTATCAACGTAGAGTTGCTTTGCCCCTCCTGGAGCGAACAGAGCTGCGATGGTATCCCAGGCTGATCGTGTGGTTCCTGGATCCGTTGTGTCAGAACCGACAACCACTCCTTCAAAGGCGAGATGTAGGCAAACGAAAAGGGAGCCAGCTGAGTAGCGGCCCCCTTTTCCGGCGGGTACAGAAGCTCTCTCCTTATACTCAGGAGAGGCCTGCACTGTGGCAATCTCTCCTGAGCCGAATGTATAAGGTCCATACGTGTTCACGAAGTATGTCGGCATAGTCACCTATCCTCCGGCCGGTCTGCCGCCATTGCGCCGAAGCGTTCCGAGCATCTTGCCAAATGAACGGTTTGCCTGCTCCAGATCAATGGTTCTATGGATATCGCCATTGAAGACCTGGGTTGCATGGATTGGCGCACTATCATCCCCGCGACTGTATCCCGATGCTGATCCACCCGACTGCATCTGTGGAGATATTCCGGCAAATGCCATGGATGGAGCTCGTGGGATCATGTGGTTCGGAATGACGACACCGGGAACACGCGGCATAAATAGCTGCGGACCATCGAGGCCAATCCATGACACCCGGCCGTTTGCAGTAACGAAGGGCTCGGGCCCCCGCTCGCCACCGAGGGATATTTTGCCCACAGGAGGCGCGCCGCCGTCGGCAAAGGCGGAACCGAGCATCGATCCGAACCCGGCTCCAATCTGTGCCCCGCCTGCCCAGTCTCCGGCATAAGCGCCAATGATGCCGCCAACTACGGCGCCTGCTAATCCCCATGCAGAAGCCTTCTTAGCCTTCTTCGGGTTCATGGCCACAGATAGAGCCGCTGCGGCCGCCGCAATCCGAGCCGCGCCCTGATACATGTCAAGGCGAGATTCTTTCGTTGCTTTGGGCAGTTGCTTGACCGTGCTTGCGGCTGTGGTGATCACATTGCCGGCCGCATTCGTTGTAGCCGCCGCGCTATCCGTGGCCACGGTGGTCGCGGTTATGGCGGCTGTCGACGCGGGAGCAATTGCCCCGGCGGCATCCTTATGATGCTTACCGAACAGTCCCCCGCCCATAATGGCATTCTGGATCGATCCGGACACTGCGCCTGATATTCCCTGCTCAGCCATAGAAGCCAGGCTTGTGAAGAACGATTGCATCGCGTTCTTCGCGCCTTTTCCGGTAAGAAGAGCAGCGATAAAACCGCCTGAATTGTCCGCGGCTGATTTTGTCATTTCCGACCAGAAGGCGCGGCCGCCGACGGTGATCATTCCTTTGACCTGGTTCGTCGCCTCTTTATAGTCCTTTGCCTGCCCCGGCGTCATGATATCCTTATGCTCATCAGATACATTCTTCAGATCCGCCAGCGCTTCTTTCCGGCTAATAGCGTGTACCTGAATGAGGGATGTGATCACATCGAGGTATGTGGATAAGGCTTCCCTCTGCTGATCTAGTGAGCCGAAATCGATGAGGTCCTCATACTGGGTTAAGATCGATTTGACATCTCCTTGCCCGGTCATGAGGCGACTGGATAAGGCTTTGTCGGCCGATTGAAGCATCACAGCGCGATCATTGTTCATGCGCTCTGTGTTGGCGGCCGCCATCGCGCCGAGAACGGCTTCCATATTCCCGGTGTCTTTAGCCGCGGCCATTTCGAGTTTGTGAACGGCAACGAGCATGGCACCTTTTGTAATGAGGTTGTCCGTTGCCTCAATTTCAGCCCGTAGGAACTGGATACGGCGATCTCTAGCCGCATCCGAGATATCCTCGCTATACTGTCCAAGCTCCTTTTGAGCAGACTGGATGCCGAGAGTGTAGCGAGTACCGGCCATCGCCTTTGTATTCGGATCGGTAGATCTGCTATCGATCTCTTTCTGTGCCAGTAACTGAGCTTTGATGTTCTCGAAGATGGCTTGCTTTGCTGCCAACTTCTCATCGTCACTTTTCGCCGACTGCAGATCGAGATCAAGCATTTGGCGCTGCAGGTCTAAACGATCTTTCTCCCTTACATAGACCTGAGCTTGCAGGTTCAAATGCTTTTCGTCGAGATCTATAATTGATTGCGCGTACTGATTGTTGGCCGCCTTGATCTTGTTATCGCGCTCGGCGGCCAACGTCTGAAGTCGCACCTTCTCCTGTCCAGGATCAGCAAGTTTTCCACTGGCAGACTGGTTCTCGTACTCCATCCCCGCCATACCAATTTGACGATCCCGAAGTTTGCCGAACGCATCTTTGAGCGGGTCATACTGCCTGGCATCACCTCGATCCATCCATCGTTGATAATTGTCGATGGCGATTTGAGTGCCTTGCAGTAGGTTGCGTTGCTGAGCAATGCGGAGATCCCGCGCGCGTTGCTGCTTCTCCGCTGGTGTGCCCCCAAACTGATCACCTAGTGCCTGTGTGTCATTCGTGAATGCCATGTTGATCTTGAACTTTGACGCTGTGAATGCTGCCTGAGCCGCCTCACCGTTGGTGTTCTGCTTTTTTGCTTCAAGCAGAGCCTTGTTGAGCGTTGCCTGAGCTTCACCCATTCGCGCATCACGAACTTTGACCAATGCAGCTTTTGCGAGGATTAGGTAGTACGGATCTTTAGTTCTTGTGTACTCGTTTTTGCAGTGCTCAAGGGATGCTTCCGCTTTGGCCACATTGAGGCCGGCCGCGTCGATCAATGCCTGAGCATGATCTTTGGCAGCTTTGTCTTTGGCAGATCCCTCAAACAAAGAAGGGTCGAAGGGTTGGTTTCCAAGTCCCGATACGCTACGTCCACCGGCTGTCGGGATGGTGAACGCCTGAGCATGTGCCGCATCATAGAGCGACATCGTTTTGACAACGCCGTCACTGCTCTGCCGGATTTTTCCATCGCCAAGAGATAGACCGACATGATAACCGCTTCGACCGCCGCCCTTTTGACTTGCGCCGTATCGATTACCATGCCATACGATAAGGTCTCCTGGAAGAGCCTGTGAAGTAGGATGCGCTGTCGCCCCCTGCTTGACGGCCCAATCCATTAAACCCTTGGCCGAAGCGATTCCCCCGGCCGGAACCTGTGCCCCAGCTCGTTTATAGATCTCCGAAAGGAATAGCGCACAGCTCGCGACATTTTGCGGTGTGTTGATACTGTCAAAGGCATGGCTCACAACCGACTTGGCAAGATCGGAGACACCGGCGGTATCGGCAGCCCGTTTCGCCTCCCCTGCGCCGGAAATTACCTGCTCATGCTGAAGTGTCTTGACCTTCTGCAGGTCCGCTTGATCCGATGCGATCCGACCACGAACCCCCATAACGGAATTAATGAATGGGGACTTCTTTGGATCGAACCCTTGGCCGGCGAGATTGCTCTGAATGAATGTATCCAGGTTTGCCCCGGCCGGTTGTTTCAAGGTTTCGGCCAATGCCGTCTTAAGCTGATCAAGCTCGCGCGTTAGATCGTTGTTCACGGCTGTAGCGGCTTGGTTTCCACCTGCCATCTTCATACGTGCTAGCTGATCAGCGTACCGTTGTGCTCCGTCTTTCGCATCGTCCTGAGCGGCTTTGACTTGATCCCATCGCTCTTTGATCAGCCAGATAGCGCCGGCCGCAACCGCAAGCCCTACGAGGACCGGTCCGCCAGTCGCAAAAGCGCGCGCTAATCCTGTCACCATCGTCGCGCCTGACAAGCCAACGGCGGCAAATCCCCGTGCAATAGCTCCGGCGACCGTAACAATTGCGCCAAGTCCTGTCAAAAGTGGACCTAATGCCGCCGCCAATGTCATGGTAACAATGATGGCTTCTTGGATTGGATGAGGTAGTCCGGCAAATGATTTTGCCAGGTCCCTCGCATCCTCCAACATTGCCTTAAATGCCGGCAAGATCTCTTTCAAACTGGGAACCAGGTTATCACCGAATGCGGCAGCGGTCTCCTCTACCGTGTTCCAAAATATCTTGAATTGTGATCCTGCAGTCCTTGCCACCTCACCAGTGGTTTTATCAAGCACGTTTCCTTCCGCAGCGGCTTTATTCGCTGCAATCCGGTATCGTGCCGCATCGTCGAACCCTTGTGCGAGGTTGAGCACAGATTGGCGCAAACGAACATTCGTGATCCCCATGTTCGTGAGGATTTCGATTGACGAATGGCCAGATTGCTCCAGACGTCCTAAACCCTTTACAAACGCCATAATCCCGGCGAAGCCATCTCGCTCGAACAGCGTTTTGAACTGTGCTGAGGTCATGCCAGCGACATTGGCAAACCGCGCCAGCTTGTTTCCGCCCTGAGCTGTGGCGAGTTCAATTTTGCTGATGAGCGTCTGCATCGCAGATCCACCCGCTTCCGCCTCCTGGCCCATCGACCCCACAGCATTGGCGAGTGCAAACATATCCGGTACGGTCATATGCGCCAGTTTGCCCGCACTGGCAAATCGCATGGTCATGTTGAGAATTTGTGAGGTAGTCGTAGCGCCATCCCGAGACATTTGGGAAAGGGCAGAGCCAGCACTTCGGAAAAAGGCGGCAAAGTCTTCTTTGGCAACTCCGGTCGCGGCGGCAATTTTCGCCAGACCTGTGGCGGCCAGTTCTCCACTCGCATCTGTGGTCAAGCCGAGCTGTCCAGCCACCTTCTCAAACTCGCCCAATGCTCTAATCGGGACACCCAACTGTCCACCTAACTCACCGAACGAAGCAAGCTCCTTGTACGTAAGTGGCAACGTATGAGTGAGGGCAATCATATCCTTGTTGAGCTGTGGTAACGCCTGCCTATCCTCATTACTACTATATAGCTTTGAGATGCCGGTGAAACTGCTTTCGCGAGATACTGCGGCGGCAACGGAGACAGCAGCTCCTGCCACGATAGGATATGTAATCGTATGCGTGAGGGCTCCGCCCGCCGCCGATAATCCGCCGCCGATTGCACCCAGACGAGACCCGGCGCGAGATAATGGGGCAAGCGGCGGAGGCGGGGTGCGAGGGACGATCGGCATACTGCCACGAATTGCCGCTTGCCGAGCTAGTTCCGCCGTGTATGCCCGCTCAGCGAGGATCATGCGCTGCGTGGCGGCCTCTTGCGCAATCAACGCACGCCCCATAGCAGCACTGCTTCGCGCTGCAATCAATGAGGCATCCGACATACCGATTTGCGCACGTGTGAATTCGCGGGTTGCCACTGTGGCCAGGCGTGTATCGGCCGCGATCGATGTCATCGCGCGATTCACCGCACGTGCCAATGCCCCGGCATTGCGCACGGCGTCGGCAGTGTTCATTTGGACGCGAATTCTTACATCAGACGCCATGCTCTACACCATCTCTGCACCAACAAAAACAGCCTTCCTCGATATCGAGGAAGGCTGTCAGGTATCGACAATAATAAATCAGATCAAAACAAACAGCTAACGAGTAGTAAGGAGAGGCAGCCATGCATAACAGATCGCTAGAATGCCACCAATCATGAGAGCTACACCCGGGAATGCCAAGAATAACGCCCCTGTGTCCCGCAATGCTTCTGTTTTTCGAGTACGTTTCATGTGCTCATAGCTTTCAAACTCTTCAACGCCAGATGAGTTCCGTCGTTCAAACCGGGCTTTCTCATTTTTTTCTTCAAATCGGCGAGTAGCCCGGTACATAAACGCAGCGAGAATGAGAGCGATGACACCCGATATGCCAACCAAATTATTGATACTAAACACTATTTGCGGCTCCTTGCTTTATTTGCCGCAAGGTTCGCCAGGCATCAGTATGAATCCTTCCGATCTGTAACCAGCAAGATGATCTACCTACCAGGAAACAGAAGCGGTGCGAGAGTGGTAGCCAGCGTATTGGCTTTGTATTTCTCGATCATTGGGATATGATCGAGAAGTGCGTTGAATTTGCGAAGACCGACTTGAGACCAGTCAACAGACGGATAATAGTGGTACACGAAGCTGAATGAATCGCCCCAGTCAGTGGGCGCCGTAGGTTGGGCTTTTCCTACAGCGCGCTTTAAAAAGCCTCTCGCATCCCGTCGTTAGCAGCGATTACTTTCTGAAGGAACTTGATAAACCACGTTCGATCAAAATCGTCGGAATTATAGATGTCTTCCGGCTTAATCTCGGGATGTTTCCGGCGCAATACGAAGCAGACGGCATCAACCATCTTGTCAACCCATTCCCGATTTCGAAGTAGTTCTGGCGCGGCTTTTAGGATGACCTTGACATCATCCTCAGCAAATGGAGGTCTATCAGGATCGTCGATACTGCACTGCATGATGTGGTTATACGCGATCGTTATCAAACCTAAATCTGCAGAATTGCCGTCCTGAGCAGCCACTGCCACAGCGATGAAGATGGCCGGGACTTCATAGATCTTCGCATATCCCGCGTCTATTTGGTGGATCGGGAATTCCAAAACCTGATAGGTCTTTGCCCCTAATGTGACCGTATCGCCTTGATCCAGCCACAAAGACATGGGCGTTGCTTCAATTGCGGGGTCTGCTGATGTAGTATTTCCCGGCACGTTTTCAGCCATGCGAGATACTCGCTCCTCACGCTGTTTTATCTGTGCGGGTGTCAGTTTCTGCATACCGGCTCCTTGGGTTCAGCATAGCCGACCAAAAGTATTGGCCGGCCGTTGCGAAATTACGAGATGTCGTTTGCCGGAACAACACTGATGGGTGTGCCCGTGGCCACGATGGTTCCATTGCTCTGTGAGTTCCAGACCTCAATGATCATGGATGTACCGCTGGCCGCGTCATAGTAGGCTTTCCAATCGACGCTCTGCATGATGGCGTCCTTTCCAGCAACCGGTTTGCCGACCTTCTTGTACTGGAATTTCGGATACCGAACGATGATCTTGTTCGAGAACCCGGCCGCATTGGTCTCGCTGAAGATCGTCAGAACAACAGAGACCGTTCGGATCTTTCGCTTCGCTCCATACGGCGCGGCTACGGCGTCGAGCTGTCCAAAATAGACTTTGCTTTCTGCCTCATCCTGGAAGTACATCTCCATATTGCCGGTGTTTTCGATGCCGGTGGAGTAAAGCTGCGTTGCGCCTCGCTTGCCGTTAAATCCTTGCCGCTCTTGTAAATTGGCTTTGGTGTTGATGCTGAACTTGCGGGCATGAGGGGCAGATGTTCCAGCGATAGTGAGCAGAACCTGAGACGCGCCATAAGCAGGAAGCGGATCGAACCCGGCAACATCCAAACCAACTGCCGCAAGAGTGTCATAAACAAGCTGATTGAGAGCCTTCCACCCGAATGAACCCAAGATCGGGGTGGTCTGGGTCTTATCCATATCAATGGAGAGTGAATCTACACCCGCCCCAGGGAATGCATAGATCGAGGTTCCGCGCTTCTCAAGGAGTGTGTGAGGAACGTGCGTGGTTTTGCTTTTCCACGTATGCACATTGAACGTCGACGGCGCGGCATCTGCCTGAGTATTGATCAGCGTGGGATCAGTGAAAACATACGGGGACCCGATAGTCAAACCTGATGCCAGGAGAGTTTCCACACCTGTTGTTGTGGCAGCGTAGAGATTCCACGCTGTTGCACCGGTCTGGGTTGCCGGACTTGCCACACTGATGCTGTTGATACCAGTGCCCGCTGATGTCGTCGCTGAAAACTCTGTGGAAGCGGTTGTAACTCCCCAATCGCTGGGTCTCACATACGCCGTCTTGAAGTAGTATTGCGTCGAGTTGGGAAGGGTTCCACCCGTTGCGGATGGAGTTGCGGTGGTCGCGGCCGGCGCAGTTCCACCTCCTACCACCGTCGTCGGATCGCCGAACAATGCACATAGAGGTGCAGAGATTCCCTCCGGCGTTAAGTTTGTGACAATCGTTTCAGGTCCAACCGTGGAGATTCCGGGAACTGCTTCAACATCGGTATCGATGTTTTGGAGTGACTGCCGGTCGCTGTCTTCGAGCGTGATATCCATGCTGCCGGAAACGCGGTCTAAACCCTTTTGAGCTTTGACCGGGACATTCTCTGTGACCTCGCGGCCGATTCCCAAGATGGACTGAATACCTGTGTTTGTGTTTGGCATTTTGTAGGCTCCGACCGGCCAGGGCGCGCGTACATAAACGAGCGGTGACCAGTCACTGTACAGGTCGACAGCCGCAAGGTAACGGCGCGCCTTATAGATGTAAAGTTGCTGAGGGATAACGGAGAAATCGACAAACGAAAACGGCGTCCCATCTGGAAGCGCCGTCAATAATGAAAAATCGTTGTCATCAATCCCGGTCGATGATCGGAAAATCTGGATCGCATCAGAAGCCATCCTCGCCTCCTTAACTCGGCAGCGAGGATGGCTCCTGCGGCGCGATTGGAGTGTTCACAGAGGGAGCAGGTGGATCAATCGGCTTGGGCTTCTTCTTCGGAGTATAGGGTACGCAGATGCCTTCATCCACCAAACGATTGGCAAACTCCAGATCGAGATCTTTACCGATCATGAGAGGCTCGCCAGGAGAGATTAAAAGCCCCTCTGCCGGGAAATCTAACCCGCTATCCTCGCGCGCGTAGATGATTTGGCCGTCGTCTGCGAGTGGTTCAGTCGTTTCGTCTTTTTCGGTTTTGCTCACGAGATTGCTCCTTCGTGTGGACAAAGAAAAAGGCCCACCGGAACATCCGGAGGACCTTTCAAAAAGTGGTTATGTAGTTGTCGTTTAGCTGCCTGTCAGTAAAATCGCTGGAACATTCCCCTGCAGCATTGCTGTGCCGGTCAATGCAGGCACTGGGATCGGTGTGGTAGTTGCCGACGCCGCTGGACCGTTTGTTGAGCCAGCCGAGTTGCTCGCTACCAGGCGGTACCAATATCTCGTTTTTGGCTGAAGTGGCGTGTCTGTAAATGTGGCAGACGGTGTTACTGTTGCCTGGATCGTTGTCCACGTGCCTGCCGTTCCGCCGGCGTCTGGGGCTCGCTGCAGATCGTACGATGTGGCGCCGCCGGATAATGCTGGAATGATGACTGGGATCGTGATGGGGCCGACGGTGCCAAATGTAACGGCAGGTGGGGCAGTCGGAACAACCAAAGGAGAAGGGCCGCCGATCAGTCCGATCCCTCCAGCTGCTTCAAACAGACGCGCATCGCTAACCGTCCCCCCACCAATCGAGTAGAACTCAAACTGCCAGTATCGCGCTGTAATAACGCCTGCGCTAAAGTTACGGCTAACTCCGTTGGTCCAACCGCCTCCCGTAGGTGTGATCTGTGTCCATGAAGTTCCGTTGTTCGAGTAAAACAGCGCGATACTGAAATTGCCAAGTGTGCCGGCGACTTCGGCAGAACCTACCGAAATTCCCGATGAAGCGCCGAGATCGTATAGCACGGATATTGTCGGGAGTGGGCCGGATACGCTGTATCCGGTCGATGTGTCGCCTGTGGAACCATCCCAGAGCAATGGGGCTGGGAGGCTGAAGCTTGATGCAGGCAGTGCGGATATCGATGATAAAGCACTATTCAGATACAGAATTGATTGTGCAGAACTCAATGCAGACTTCCTCCCATGCCTTTTCCCATTCAGCCGGCAGTCATGGACAATTAAAGAATACGTAGCAACATGCGCCTGCGCAAAATCAATTCCGGCTCGATAACTATTCCTCTGTTCATTCCATAAAAGAATGATCGCGATTACTGGCAGTACGAGTACTATAAACTTTAGGTTTGTCTGTTTCACCATAAAGATATAGAACCCTTATCGCCTATTTAGTTGCGCCGTAAATGATAAAAATCAATATTATTCGGCTTGATTTTACTGCTGAGTTGGTGTATGTTCGTCAAGTACTTTATGCGCTGCATTATCCCACAATATTATCTTTAGCAATTTTGCTTTGATGCCATAGCGGAATATATTTATCTCTCGCGGTTTATCGATTGTTGGCTTCATCCTACTGACACATTCGAAAGATGATTTCGAATAATCGTAAGGCTGGACAGCAATATAAATCTGTGCGTTTTTCGATAAATCACGCGCTTCGTTTGGTGATAGCAATCGATCAAACGAAAATTGATATGTATCTATATTGAAATCGTCTGGGTTGAACCGATCTATATTGGATAGGAAAAAGACATATTCCGTCTCCAATGATTTTTGCACCGTAAAGTGAGCATTAAAGGCGTTCGAAGCTTCATAAGTCCCCTGATCTTCGACCGTATCTAAGATGCATGCTTTTTGCGTATCTTCGGGGTTATACTCGCCGTCATCGGGACAATACGACCCAGCAGATAAGTTTAGGGACGTGTGGCCAAAATCATATTTATAATTGCAATCAATAATATTCTTTCCGTTGCCAACAAGATTAGGTTCTACTTTAAAGTATAAGACCTTATCGTGATCCCAAGGGGGTACTCGCTTCTTAAATTGTTCTTCTGTCTCAAACTCATCCCTTTGATTAGTTTCGGCCTTAGATGTGAAGTCTCGAAAGAAATCACTTGTATTTTGTACAGAGAAAGGCAACCCTACAAATGGTTTAGGTGCTACAGCAGGCTTTTCGATCGGAATATTTTTCTTAGGTTGCGTGTTGGGTTTGGTCTTTTTCGTAACGGCGGCATGGCACGGTATCAAAGTAAGGCAGCATAACAAAGATAGGTATACAGGCTTCTTCATGGGTGTCTCCTTGCTAGAGTTGCGCCCATGTTCGCCGCCTAATCCCTCGACTCCTGCCCCCTTACAACCGCGTCTCACGTGAATACAGATTGATGGCAGTGATGCTCACGTAAAATGATAGATCGCGTCTCCAGTGATATGTCGTTGCCAAACCACCCTGACGCGCTACAAAATCCTGACGATACCAGTACTGATGCCCCTGAACGCTTGCCGTCTGGAACTTCCGGAGAATGGCCGAAACCTTCTCAGTCGTGTCCACACAAACGTCTTTGCGCGCTTCGCTGGCTGCCCCGGCGTAGACATACACGAGCAAAACGACCTGAGTATAAGGGAGATCCGTTCCGACGCCACTTTCGCCTAAACTCCCGTCGCTTACTCCGCTGCCAGCGAGCTCGATCGCGATGGAATAATCTTCAGGTTCCTGGATACCATCCGGATCCGTTCGCTTAATCGTCTTACCTGGAAACGATGAGGCAAAAAGCGGATCTGCTTGAACAAGTGATACCAATCGCTTCTGTTTGTCGGAGGATGTGATCACACTCATAGGTTTCTCAGATCAAGCTATCGATATAGGTTTCGGTCAAACTTTTCATCCCGACTTCATCACTGTCTGTGATCATCTCGAATGGTCTCGCCGGTTCATTGACATTTCGCCCGCGGCTATCTCTGCCCTTGAAACCAAATTGATGCCGCGCAGCATCTGCCCTATCGGTCCCCATGGTAAACCCATCCGGCAACAAGGCAAATAGACTGTGGGCAACTCCCGGCCGGGTTGCCGTTGCGGCCTTGTAGAGTTCCGCAACATCCCACAAAGGCGGCGTAGTCCGGCTGGCTTTCCGCTGTAGTCGAGACTGAGGCTTGATATCCGCCCATCGATCTGGATAGCCCCCCCGCTGGAAACGTTCGGCGGTCCGATCCGCCATAAACTCAGCCAGGCTTTGATACAAGCGAGTGGGATAAGCAATTCCCCTCTCGATCCGCTCCAGCTTTGTTTCAAGCAGCGCGCGCCCATCGAAGATTACAGAAATGTCCACAGTTATGCCTTATGAACGACGACGGGGTATTCAACACAGACGTTCTCGTAAATCTGTTCGTGGGTTGTTTGGACGCGGTAGGATACGCCGGCGGATGTGATGATCGTTTGCGGCTTCACTGTGCCCGCTTCAAAAACGGCACCACTGAAGATGAAAACTTTGGGCAACGCTTCCGGCGGCTCCAGTCCGTCAATGGCCGTATACTGCCGGATCACGCGCTGATCGTCAACCCGCATCGCTTTGAGCGGAACCGCAACACCGCTGATGGTAACGCTATTTCCACGTCGCTCAAGCAAATCGTCTTTCAGCGCTCGGGCTCGTTTTGCAGACAGTAAGTCCATTAAAACCATCCCCGCCGTCGGTCTTGCTGTTTACGATAGCCGGCCGCCCCGAAAAACGGCGAACCTGCGCATTTACGCGGTTCCGGCCGCAACACGCTGATACGGTCAAGTGCGGCAAGAGCTCGGGATAAAAGGTCTGTGGATAACGTAGTAGACGTGGTATCTGCATACGTCTCTTTAACCCCGCCCATCTCGACGACGGTTGTTTTGCCGCGGACTTCTTTCGCGGCCGGCGATCCCCACCAATCCGCCGCAGCCCGGTACCCCACACACTGGCAATACGCATTCAGATCGTCGCCGGAAAGGGTGAGCACATTATTCGTGTAGAGTTTGGGATATCCCGCCTTGATGTTCTGAACTTGCTCGATGATGCTAAGGCGCAATGATGCATCGGGCAAGATGGCCTCCGTCGTTTTCAGGCCTTCTCTTGCCCAGATGCAAATTTCATGTTCGTTGGCTACGGGAGACAAGCTCATTACTCACCGCCTGCAGGTGCACTTCCCTGCTCAGCCTGTTTCGCCCGAATGGTGGAGATGAGATCGATTTTGCCCATTCCATCGGCGCCATCGATATTAAGGGATTTCGCCAACTCTTTCAGCGCCGGAACCTTCATGCTCTCCAAGTCATCAATCTTGCCGTCATTGTTCAGATCCGAAGGCGTATCGGCGATCTGCTGTTTGAGGCTTTCGTTTTCAGCTTTCAACGCCTCGCTCTCAACCTTCAAGCTCTCATTTTCAGCGGTCAATGTTGCGATTTGTTCTCGCAATCCATCAGAGACATGCTCAGCCCGATCCACCTCGGTTGCTAACTCGCCGTTCTGATCAACCAATTTGGTATTCTGCTCGATAAGTGCAGCATTCTTGTCGGTTAACTCTCCTACTTGAGTTTTGAGTGCAACGTTTTCAGGCTGGAGGTTGTCTATCAGCGACTGCAGATCATCGCGCGATGGAAACTGTGTCGGCCGTTTCGCTGTGGACACCTCGAATTCGCGCGCCAAAGCCGCCTCAAGCTGATCCACATCCGTCACGACCTCTCCGGCCGCCGTCCTGACACTCCCGCCCGCCGCAATGATTGCCCGTAGTCTATCCATCATAGCGATTCCCTTTCGAATAGAGCCCGAGTATGTTCACCCGGGCTCAAAACGGATTACGGCTAGGCGCCTGTATCGATGACGTAGACTCTTTGCTCATCCGGCACACACAGAGCATTGAGCTGCGCCTGGATCTCAAGCTCTTTACCACTGTTGTTGGCGTCGTAGAAGACAGATACGCCGCGGACGTCGATGCCGGCGGCCGGCGCTTGATTGGCCAGTTCCCAAGCCCGTGCAACCGGCGCAAAGTAGCCCGATCCCACAGTTCCACCGGCAGGAATAGCCGCGACGTAGTGCGCTGGCCAAACCTTAGTGCGAACCTTGGTTGTACCGCCATCAGTGAACACATCGAGGCTGTTCTCGAAGATCTCGAAGCGGAAGGGCTGGGCAAGATCCTGACTGATGCGGTCAGCGAGCTGCGCGCGTGTCATCGAAGCCCCGCCCATCAGCGTCGGCGCATCAGCAATGATGGCATTGAGTGTGGTAAGGCGCAGAACGATGCCTTCAATACCTCCCACATTATCAATCGCATCGGCAAGCCACGCGAGAAGCAATGTGTAGGCGTTCACACTTCCATCATTCCAGGCTGTACCGGCTGTCTGTAGACGTGATCCGGAGAAGCCGAGAGAGACTACGTAAGTTTTTGTGGCGTCCTGGGGATTGCGAACCGTCACAATACCTTTTGTCCACGCATCGAATGCGTCGATCTCCAGACGTCGATAACAGGCGCCCGCGAGACGATCGCTGCGCGCCGGCAAACTGACGCCGATGATGTCCCGGATGACCTGACCGTTGCCGTTCGTGTTCTCGGTCAACTTCTGGATCTCACGCTCATCGATCTTATCGTACGCCTCGATGGGTGTCATCTCCAGATCGCGCAGGTTGGGATTGGCGATCGGTACCAGGCGTCCGGGCGCATTCCAATCACGACGATCTGCAACCGGTCGATCATCCAATGTAATGATCTCGGAAAGGTCCACAGATTGGACATTCATCCGCGGGAAGAACTCATCCCAGCGCAGGCGTCCATTATCGTTAGGCGATATGGTCTGTGCTCGTACCGTCAGCGCCGGCGGGGAGAGTCGGCGCAGTGTTTGCAGCCAGCTATAGTCCGTCATAGTTGTTTTCTCCGCCGGAACATTGCCGGCCAATAGGAATAAAAACAGCCCAAAACAAGCATTTTCAGCGTGTTTCAGGCATAAAATAAGCCCCCAATGGAATTAATCCACGGAGCGCAGTGAGAGTAGGTTAAGGCAAAACTAAGTCGTTGTGAGCTGCAGGTGTGAGCCGGCCGCCGCGAATGCCGCCAGTTCGTTTGCGGACAGAGCCCGCCCAAGGTTGTCTTCCACAATATCAAGGTTGACGAGACCGATGGTACAAACTGCGACGAGTGGATCAAACGTCTCGCTTCCAAGTGTGGTGTTGCCCGGAAGAATTCGCTGTGCTTCCACAGTAATGCCGTATATGACCTGTGTTGTGCCGGATACGAGCGCGCCATTCGACTTTAGCGGTACACCCGGCTTGAGCCAGCCGTTCGCATCGACTTCGTTTGTACTGAGTGTGGACACATCGAGCTTGAGTTGTGTCATGCCCAATGGTTGACCAACGATCGGGTTTCCATAAGGTGCCCCGCCCGCCGTCTTTGTGATTGCCAGCATATTTGATGCTCCTTGTTACACCGCCAGACGGCGGAGCGAAATAGTCAAGTAGAGAAAGAGAAGCCAGCCGGATTAGCGGCTATTCGCAGCTTTGGCTTCTGCTCGAACCTCTGCGAAAAGTTCGGCATCGGTTTGCGGATCGTCAGTCGTTCGCGTCTCAGTAGTCTGTGTCTGCCGCGAACCATTTCCGTTCAGCGCCTTGGGGGTAGCCAGCTTATAAGCGGCCTCTATACTTGTGACGGCACCCACATTCGTCTGAGCCTCAATATAGGCCTGAGCCTTAGCGAGTTGCTCAGTACCAGGTCCAAACGCTGTGGTTGCCGTAGCGATGGCAGAGGCCTTCGCATCCGTCAGCGCCTGAGCAGCGGCCGACTGTTCCGCCGCCTCAAAGGTCGTCACACGGGCCTGAAGCGCATCCCGCTCCGTGGTCAGTATCTGAACCTGTGATGTAAGGGTCGTATTCTGCACGTTGAGGGTTGCGACCTGGTTCGCCAGACCGGCCTTTTCATTGGTCAGAGTTGTTATGCGCGCCTGAAGCGCGGTGGGATCGGTGGTATCAGTGTCATCGCCGCCGGATCCGTTGAAGAGCGCCTTAATGCCACTGACGATTTCTTCGGCTGATTTCATTTTTGCTCCTGTGCCACTTCTCGCGGCGGTCGTTCCGGGTTTCCCGGCTTGTTTTTGTAGAGTGCGAATAACGTCCGAAACGCTCATCACGCCATCAATGAGCCCGGCATCCTCCGCGGGTTTGGCCACATACACTTTTGCTTCGGCGGCGATTGCTCGCACACCCTCCGTGGATATCTTCCGCCCACGGATCACGCCGGCCGTAAAGCGTGATTGCGTATCATCGACCAGCTTCTGATAATAGGCGATCGTATCGTCCGTGATCTCAGTGCCGTCGCATCCGGCTGCCTTGTAGGTTCCGGACGTCACATAGATCGCCTTCCAGCCGAGCATTTCGTACTCTGCGCTGGTGTCAAGTAATGTCCACCGTGTTCCAATCGATCCAACGAGAGCGGTCTGCAGCGCATACAACTGCGAGCACTGCGACATGATCCAGTAGCATGCCGAACAGCACATGTTATCGACTGCGCCGACAATGGGTTTCTTGCCGCCCTGTCGGATCGTGTACACAGCTTCAGCGGCCTCGGCTGTGCCATCCACATCCCCGCCGGGACTATCGCCGATAATGCAAATCGACGATACGTCCGGATCGCCCATCGCCATGTTCAACAGCGTAATGAAGACACGCGTCGATGTCCCGCCCAGATACCGCATGATCCAATCCGGATCCTTTTGCAGCGGGCCGGAAAGCTTGATGATCGCCACCCCGCCAGACATCTCGTAGGGCTTACGTGGTTTTGGCGCATCCATGGGAGATGGATCGCCATAGAGCGCAAATACATCGGCCGTCGGTGCGATTGCCATCAGCCGCCGGCGATAATCCGTCAGCGCCGTCGGCTCCATCAGCATCGGGCGAGACAAAAACGGAATGGCGGCCGGATGCACCCGAGGAGAGATATCATTCATGATTGGTTTCCCTTCACCGGTACCGGCGCCGGAGCGGTCTGGTTATACGCGCGCTTCAGATCGAACATACCGCTTCCTGTGAGCGCAACAGAGGCCTCTTCCGGACTCATCACGCCACGGTCTACCAATGCCAGCGTATTGGAAATTTCGAGCTGCCGCGCCTGCTCATCCACGAGTTTGTCAGTGAGGATAATCGGCTCACGCTCAATGCGCGCAACCATATCGACGCCGCGGGCCCGAAGATCAAGGTTCACGATCCATTCAATGGCTCGATCCGGATCAGAAGCTACGGCGGTCAGCTTATTGCCATACCCACGAAGCTGAACATTGGCATATGCTTGGGTTCCGCCGTCCGTGATACCGATCAACGCCGGCGGATGGTCTAAGGCTTGGCAAACTCTCAATCGGCGCTGCGTGAGAAGCTCAGCGACACCCGTTCCAGGAGCAATGTTGAGCGCGGCCGCCTTTCCCCCCGTGGCCATGACAATGAAGTCGGAGGAAGTGAGACTTTCGCATACTCCCTTCATATAAACGACCATCTCTTCAGCCCATTGAGTAGCTGTAAGGTCGCCGCGTACACCCTCATTATCTGCCGGCCCCTGCCCCTTCAGCACTTCCGGATTTTGAGTGGCGTATTCAACCCATTGCTGTATTGGAAATTCAAACGCGATACGTGGCCATGCCATTGCATAGAGCCAGTCTCGAAGGGATCGCTGTTCCGCGATGTCGGCAAGCCCCAAACCGAGGAACCGACCAAATCTCGGCACTCCGTACGGATTCTCTCGGCTGCCTCCCCAAGAGCTTAATCGGATCGTAGTTAGATCGAGGGGTTTTGCTCCACCCTCCACGCCAAACTGAGACTGCTCAGCGATTCGCCCCGCGTCAGTATCTTTGAACCTGATGCTCAGCGGGTCGAAGTCAATGATATCGGAAACTCCATCATCGCCGACAAGACATTCGAGTGCCGACATTCCGTCGGTGGTCTGCTGTTTCGCGAGCGTCTTTTGAAGCTCTTCCATCCCGCCGCCGGATCCGCCGGGAATGGGATTGGCATCGTCGCGTACAAGCCCCTGGGTTCTATTCCACAATCGCTGAATGTACTGGGTCTCACTATCGTCGATGGTGCCCTTTCCACCCCGATAGTCTTTGATCGCCACAACTCTGCAGCTACCCGGCCGGAAGGTAAAGCTCAAATCGTTGCTGAGCGCATTACCGGCCATCTCATGCATTTCCACGAGAATTCGAAGCATGCGCAGGGGCATTGTCTCTGCCCATCGACGTGTGAATTCCGGAGTATTGCCCTGAGCAAGTTTTTCGATAAACTCGGCCGTTGCTGGATCCCATCCGCGGCGAGATATAACGCCGACGCCGCCATTAACGAGCATTCCGCCGGAACTGAAGCCGTCAAAATACGATGGCCGGGTTTGGCGTTGTCCGTCTCCCAGTGAGCGCGATGTCATCAGAGATTTCTTCATATGCGCTCACTTTACAGGCGAAGGCTATCGACGATTGAAGCCGAAGATTTGGGGTTTGACCGGTGTCGTCTTCGGCTTCTCTACTTTTGGTTGAGAAAGCGCGGTCAATCCCCAAACCGCACTATCCATACGGTCCGGTGATTTTGTGCCAGGAACCCAGTCACACATCTGATCTTCGAGTTCTGGGAAGTTGCCGACATGGTGCACGCGCCCCTGTTCGTATAATGCGGCAATCGGCTCAGCGCGTGTATACTTCCCTCGCGATGCATGTACACCAGTGTATGGGATGATGATCCCCCGCGCATTTGCGACGGTCTTGACGGTGAATTCCACCATCGCGCCGCCCTGATTAGTTTCGGCGACGAGACGATCCGCCTCATGCTTTAGGAACGCATCGACGGCGGCATTTGCCCATTCGTTCGGGGAATCGCTGAGACTGCAGTCATCAAGCAAATAGAAGTGCGGCACCGCTCCGCCTGACATCCCGGAAACGGTGATGCCTGTTTCCGCCGTCTTTCTCTGCTTGTCCTGTTCGTTTTGCTCGGTTGCGTTCGGGTCTGCTACCTGCGGATCAACGCTTACAACGATACGCACGAGGTCCGGGACCTGTGAGGGTTTCACCCGTAGCGATTCGATGAGAGCACGTTTCCAAAGTGCGTTCGGATTGTCGTCGAGAATTTCCCCGGCTAGCTCCTGCCTACCTAAGCGTGTCCCTTCAAATTTACGAATGACGCGTTCAACATAGCGCTCGGAGAGGTTCGCCATGTTTTCATCTGTGTGCCCTCGTGTTACAACCGTTTGCGGATCGGCGATGAGTGTTCGAATAAGCGGGATGGGCCGCGGTGTCGTTGTGGCGACAACCTGCGGGTTATCACCAAGTCGAAGGCCAAACTCAAGGTTATCCCATGCTTCTTGCGCAAACTTCCACTTGGCCGGTTCATCCGCCCATGCACTATCAAACTGTGGTCCGCGAAGCTGCCCTGGCTCATCTCCTGAAAACGTCGACGCTACGACGCCGTTAGGGAATGTTAACCGGCGCTTGGACGGTTCGTAGAGCGGACGTTGCGACGAGGGATAGCAAGAGAGAATGCCCGACTCGCCCTCGATCATGACGTCACGCACGTCGGCAGCGGTCTGCCCAATGATGGCAAACCGCTTGTACTTACCACTTTCCGCGCGCGCCTTCAGCCACTCCGCACCGGTTCGCGTCTTGCCAAATCCTCGGCCAGAAAGGATAAGCCAGACTGACCAGTCTCCAGGCGGCGCAAGTTGTTTATCACGCGCCCAAAAATCCCACTGATATTCAAGCGCTTGGGCTTCCTCCTCACTCAGGCTCTGGGTGAACTCCTCCCACACCGAGACGCCTTGCGAGATTAGCCAACTTGCCGTTAAGCGAATCGATGGCGCTACGAGATTGCTCATCCATGTTATTCTCGACTTGGGAGCGTTCTTGCCACTGCCCTAAGTCCGTGGCCGAATGCTTCTCAAGCTTATCGATCTCGTTGAGCAACGCCGTATCCACAGCCCATTCAACCCGCCGCCCATTTTTGGTATAAGTAACAGATTGTATTAGCAATCCCGTTTCTTGGCCGGGGTGCAGTGGACCGGGATCAAGGTCTTCCAACCTTCTCAACTGCGCATCGAGCATCTTCCAATCTTCGCTATGATCGTCTTCAGCATCACGCTCAGTCCGCTTCGCGTCGATCTCAGTCTGGTATCTCTCGTGATCTATTACCTGCTGCCGGGCGGCATCCTTGCGAGATCGAATGACAGATCGGCATGCTTCCCATCGCTGATCCTGGAACCTAACCCGCTCTACACGCTGCGCGATGCCGAACTGCTTGATTTCATCCGCCGCCGCCATTTTTGCTTCTTTCACCACAGCAGATTTTCGGTAATAGCCGATTGCTTGATCGGTGATATGCGGGCAACCGGCCTTTTCGAGCGCAACATTGATCTCATCGACGGTTTTATCTGCCGCCAACATGCGCTTCACAAGGTTGCGGCCTCTCAAAGGTAATTTCGCTGCAGCCATATAAAACCTACAATAACTCAAGCATCCTGCGTTCGATGCTCCGAAGTTCTGTCAACGTCTCGATGTCCACAGAGAGTTCGGCATCCTTCCGGCCGGGTCTCGTCGTGATCAAACCGGTCTTGCCGCCGGGAACATTCTGCATGGCGGGATCATAAGCGCGTTGAGCGATCTGTCCATTCAGGTAGTCGTATCGGCGCTGTAGCTGATCTCTGTGCGCTTCAATCGTGTACTTTTCCCATGCCATGATTGCGCTTCTTTCTGAGTTCCCGCTGTTGTGCCAGATCCTTTTCACGTTGGAATGCAGCGGCGGCCCGATCAGGGTCTTGTTGAGACACCATCCGGCCGGCATCAATCACACTGCAAACATGTGTCTGTCCAAAGGCGGTAAGACGTCCACAGATTGGGCATGTCCAGCCGAAATGACGAACCCAGAGTTTTGGAGGCGTGGTATCAGCCGGTTCAATCTCAGTGGACATGAGTGTTACCTCAAAGCGCTTTATTGGCTGTGGGAAAGGCGCGTGTTGGAATGGTCCGTTCATCGGTCGTCTGAGGCGTTCCGTACTGATTGGGAATGCCCACAATCCGCGTGTTCCCGTCGGCGGTAAAGTTATCAGCGCCGTTCCAGGGTAAAGCGTCTGACGGCGGAGATATAGCCACACCGGTGAAACTCGGCGGATAGATGCGAACAGGTTTGTTTCGAGAATGCTCCAAAATGAGACCGGCCGCCGCAATACGATCCGTATCAAATAGCGTTTCATCCTTCACTGCGGAGATCAAATAATCGAGGGCATCGCCTACGGCGTCGGTGATGATGTCGCGGACACCAATCGGCTCAGTAGTTTCTTCAGGCATCGAATTACCTCAGTGGCTTGGAGAGACGTTTGCGGGGAAGTCTGGCTGTGTGGGCACGGAGAATGCCGGCGAAATAGCCGAACGTGATCAGTCCAATTCCTATTGCAACGAATTCCCATCCCGGAAGAGTGATTGTAGTCATTGGTCAAATGGTGCTTGGATCGCATCCTGGCCCGGTAACATCGCCCATGTAGCCAGGCGTGGATACATCGTTTTTATCGCTCGGAAGAACTTTATAAGTGCGCGCCGTTACACCGTTAAGGCCAATGCTATTGACGCTGTCGATAAAACGCTGCCAATGCGTATCCGCGCCTTGCCGCTCGGCAATGTTGCAAGCTGAGCGTAGCAGGTCTTCGAGTTTAAGTTCTCTCGCGGTCTTTGCGTTGGTAACCTGTGATAGTTCTAAAAACAGCTTATCGATGGTCTCTGTTTCCATATTTGCCGCCCTCCCTCGGCGGCTCCCTCAATAGAAAAGCCCCAAGAACCGAGGGAGGGTTCAAGGGGCCATCTTCAAATCTATTTCCGACACGTTGGAGCGTCAGCGTTTATGGTTCCTACTCGGTTCCACGCCGACAAGGGGTCACGCCTGGAGTGGGGCCGCGTACTCGTTCGCCTGTTCATCCGCAAAGCGGAAATAGCGACCGTGCACACCGCTGATACTGGCATGAGTGACTGAGCTTTCGCGCTTAATCTGCCGGCCGTACTGATCCTTCTCATTCTCGTTGGAAGAGATATAGAGCAGGTTCCAGCACTTCGGACCCCACCAGACAGTTACGAGCGCGTTATGCGCTTCGCTCTTCTCGTCGTGGTAGATCACCGCATCGCCAATTTGCAGATCGCGTGGTTCAGCTTTCACCTCGTCCATGTGTCGGTATCCTTGCCGGCTTAGTCTGTGGTCACCGACGCCGGCCCATCGGCAACAGCTACAATCCCTTCATCTCATCGAAAGGTGAGTTCGGACCGGTCTTATAACCACTGCCAGGAATACGAAAATCCCAGTCGACAGCTTCTATAGCAGCCCGATCCGTCTCATCAATCTCGCAGATTTGATCAAGTGACAAACCGATTTCCACCGCATTCGGGTCCAATTCGGCCTCAACGCCGTCGGCTGTGATTGTTCCGGTAAATGTTGTGAGTGGATCTGCTTTAGCCATCGTGAATTCTCTCATCGAACATATTGAACGCCGTGTTGCCGGCATGCCCACTCTAACACTTGCTGATACGGCAAATCCGGCCGTTGCTCCATTACAGTCACCACGTCAGCAATAAGGCGGATCGGGTACGGTCGCTTCCACTTGTGACCAGACATCTTCGGCGGCGGTCCATTGCGCCGGATCGTTTTAGCCATAAACTTGCCTTATCGACCAGCGGCGAGGATAACCGGCCGCCTCACGAACTCTCACCCGATAGAGCGCGTCTTGAGCCGGAAATCGGGAAAGCTCTCGCGGCATATCATCCGGCGGGAATTTCTCATCGATCCAGGGAGTTGCATCGTAACGCGGACTGATCTCTTCGTGGGCAACGACGGCCGGCCGAGCGTAACGATCCAGGTCGGCAACAACACGCGCCATACTGCAGACCAAAACGGCGAGAATCAACATAATTGAGGCTTCTCCATACTCGATTGTGGAAATGCTTTGGCAAGCAACTTCTCAGTCACATCCTCACACGATCCCTGTACAACGTCTTCGCCTAAACCCTCTTCAATCGTCCACCGTGCGTTTTTGTACTGGTTCACACCGCGATCATTGCGCATCAGCATGACCACGTAGAACTCGGCACCGGCGCGAGATATCGTATCTTCGACATAACGAAATTTCGTTGAACTCTCCGGTTTCACACGAATGATGAACATGGTTGTCAGATCGCCTCACGTTCGACAACGCGGTAATGCTCGTCGATCGTCACGCCACGGCGCACCATGGCAAGCGCATCTCCGCCCAACTTTTTGAGTTGCTTTTCCGGGAGTTGCCACCAATTCGGATCGGCAGCGTTCTTGGCAATCGGCGTTCCTTCTTTGCGCGGAGCTTCGTTCGGGCGAGAGACAAAATGACGGCGACTGCCGGCCGCATCTTTTTGTGTGTAACAGACCATCGCGCACTGTTCGGCGGCAACCTGCTTCGCTTCAAGCTCAAAGGAATTGAGCAAAACGAGCGGGTTCGCGCTCTGCTTTCGCGCCCGGTTCATTTGTCGCTTCTTACTCGCCATGGGGATACTCCGACGTGAGAAAACCCCTCAGAGACACCTATCTCATAGAGGGGTTTGGTATTTATAGAGGGGGCCGATTACCCTCGGTAACGGATATAGTTATATGCTCTGTTGCTTAGAGCGGTAATCGATTATTTTGTTCCTTTTGGACGAATTACACGAATGGCAAAGCGGCTGGATATTATCGATTGAGTTCCTGCCGCCCCGACTTACTGGAATCACATGATCAACAGTTAAATCGTCGGAAGCTTTGCAGCATAAACATCGGTTATCGTATTGATTGCAAAGAGCGATCCACTCATCCTGCGTAAAGGCGAACGGTGTCGAACTAAGAGCCAACCGCCGTTCATATTCTCTCCGCTGTTGTTGTTCCCGCTCGTACGCTCTATCCAAATTTTGATGGCGAATACTCGATAGAGACTGCTTAAAGTTGTCAAGGATAAATCTGCTCGTAGTCGCAGGTGCGCGGTTTTGCCTTTCGGCTCGTTTACGAAGTCCTTCGTAGCGTTTTTCAGCCCACCCCACACTGCAGTTCATGAGGCGCGCTGCCTCCACCACATTTACGCCCTTTTCGAGAAGATATCCCCAACTGTATTCGGCCATCATTCAATCCCGATTGATCAAATCAAAGGATGCTCGTACTCTCCGAGCCGTCACGCCTTGGGGAGATCTCAAATGGCGGGGATAGGCCGGCGTTCGCGTTCCCCTATGGGTATTCGGTCAAAAAGGTCACTGCACAGATCGCACGGCTAAGATTTCGCGGTTTAACCCGTTTCCTACAGTGTGCGCTTTCAACCGTGCAGATTGTCAGATGCCGCATTTGCAACTGCGTTGATCTGAGTTCTTTAAATCAACGGCCGGCTCAATACTTACCTGGCCGGCCGCCGCAATCGCGTCATACGCCGGTGCCCTGTAGTATGTCGGGCTGTGGTCGCAACATCGGCGCGATCGCCATGGAACTGTAAAAACTGTTTTGACTGCAAACCGGTATCAAGCCCGGTTTGGGAGTTCTACCACCATTAGAAACTGGCAAGTGTCGGTTCATGCCGCGTTAGCAGATCATTGTCCCACAGTCTCCGTCTTGGTGCGTCCTTCCGCACTGCCGCAGTCAAATTGTCAAACTTTTCTAATCCGTCACAAATTAGAATTTTGGGAGCGGGAGCCGGATTTGAACCGGCGACCTCATGGTTATGAGCCGTGCGAGCTACCAGACTGCTCTATCCCGCATCAAATCAAGCCGAACGTCTAGCTTTCGCATGGTCTAATCCGGTCAGACCGGCAGCCATTCGTCACGCTCGTGGCAGAACCGCTGATCAAGCGAGAACCGCACTTTATCAAAACTTTTGGCTATCCAGGTTCCGGGAGAAGATCGCCCCTACTCCCGGTTCCCGCTCATCACAGCAAATCCAACCTGGTTTACCACTCTGCCGTCCGTAATGTGCCGTTCGACATTAAAATTTTACTACACGAACGTGCGTTGTGTCAAACATATTTAAGTATATTTTTGTTTCTCAACAAAAAAATTTACTGATCTTCAGGCGATTTTTCTCTTTGAAAGCTCGCTTTTTTAACTGAGGCGGGTAATATCGATTCATAGAAGTTGGGCACCGAGCCCTTTTCGAAGGAACCCGAGAAGTAGTTTTTCCGTTTGCCGGAAATGGTCCCACTCACCATATCCGGTCGTGCAGAACATTCTATTTGCAGAACATTATTAAACAAAACATTCTGTAACTAGTAAAGTCTGCAGTTCGTAGTCCGTCTGTATCATTTGTAACGTGCGGCTAAAAGCGCGCACTTACTGATGTCTTGCGTGATCCATAAGTCTGAGTGGGAGACTTATACAAGATCACGTTAGTCATCGAGTAAGTGCGCGCTTTTTTGTTTTTGCCTGACTAAAAACAAACAGATGTTCGAAACCGGAAGCACAATCAGCAATCGTGGGAGTAGCTTGCGGGAAACCGCCAGGGCATCAAGAGAAACGCCGAGAGATGTTCTGCCGTACGTCACTACCGCTTGGGGATGCGATTTGTCCTCGGAGCGGCGCCGATAACCAGTAATCTTCGCAGGACACCTGGCCAACGGCACCGACCCCTGTGTGAGGTACACACCACATGATACACCAATCGTTGCATTGGATGTTCATTGGGATTGAATTGCTTGTGGTTTTGGCCCAAGTGATCCTTCTCAAAATGGGCATCATGTAAGCCAAAAATGCCGGCGGGAAGCACAGATTGAGGCGATTGCCCTCAGCTGTTTGCGCCCGTCGGCATTACCAGTTTCTGCTGTTATCGAGAGACAATTCACCGACTTGAGAAGGAAACTATGTTTTAACGAGCTTGCCCTTTCTTTTCAAGGCCTTGCTCTGCTAAAATGTATAGGTCGGCTACTATAGCCGACCTTTCAAAAAAAGCGGCCCCTTCCAACGGGTCGCATAACCTTAGGAAGGAGCCGTCTTACCAGTTAGGAGGTTGCCAACCTATGGCACCCAAGAAACGTAAGCGGCATACGTTGGAACGCCGCGCTCAGGTAAACCGCAAGCGTGAGACCTCGCAAAAGATCACGCTTGCCGTCGAGGTTTTAAGATTGGCCTCGATACTCACCACTCTGATCGAGAGCTTACGAAAGTAGTATCTATTGGCGTAGAGGCTACCAAGTTCTCACGATCATAACCCACTAGGGTTATTAACCGGCCTGAAGTCCAGGCCGGTTAATTTCGTGTGGACAAAACCCACGGGACAAACCTATTATAGCCGCTTATTACAACAAATCAATACTTTGAGAACAAGCCGTTTCTCTCAATATTTTAACGACATTATATAAATTTTTTAAGTCCCTTCGTAGATCATGCAGACATACGCTTATACTATTCTTCCTGACTATTGGAGATACTTGCACATCTTTAGTACTTCCCTCCTCTTTTTAACTACCTCACGTGACTTTGCCCACGAACTGCCTCCAAACCGTGTATACGCCTCACGTAGCGCCAAAACGGCACACTCTGACGCCACCCGCGAACATAAGTTTGCTTTAGTCACGTGGCTTGAACAGCTCGGCAACGAAAAGGGCCAGTAAGCCGCCGACAATGCCGCTGCTCACACCAATCAAAATCATCGTCGGTATATCGTGGCTCATAGCTCAACCCCTTCAGGGAGGGTAAGAGGGTTTTCGGTGTCTTCCCCTGCCCGCTCCACCAATTCGAATTTCCGGCAATCGGCCATTTGCCCTAATATCCGCGCTTCCGCCTGCTCGCCCGTCTCGCCGGGATTATAGGGCCAATATCCCGTGGACACCATTTTGCCAGCCTTTTTGACCAGTCTCCAGATGACACGCTGCCGATCGTCCTGGGATAGCCAGATGCTTTCCACGTCATTGCGCCGGCGCTTTTGTTCCCTCGCCCGTTTCTGTTGTCTCTCTCGTCTACTCAGCATGGTCAAGCCTCCCAAGGATCTCAATGGCGCGATATGCATCAGCTGCCGTCATCCCTTTCGATGCAACCGTCTGAACGAATGGATGCTCAAAAACACTGATGCCGAGATCTCGGTCGTCGATGACCACGTACCGGCACTTTCCCGCATATCCGTTATCCAGTAGCCACCGACAGATTTGATGTCCACGATCTGCGCCGAGAGTATGTCGCAATCCGGTTCCGTATGCCCGATGATGGATATTCGCTGCGTAACGCCGTGGGTTCGAAGCATGTACTCAAAGCCCTTCAGCGTCATGCCGGCGGGGAATTCCTTGCCGTCCAGGCACATATAACGCCAGGCAGATGAGAGAACGACCGCGGCGCCGGTCGCGTGGATGATCCGATTGAGTTGCCCGACGCAAACCGGCAGGATCGTGGAACTGCCGGCGATCCGATCGAAGACGTGGTTATTCAAAACCCCATCGATGTCGAGAAATATGATCTTCTTAATTTCTTCGTTCATGGTTCTATTTTCTGCCAGCTCCGCCGCGGTTAAAATACATATCCCAAAATCGGTTATACATCCGATGGAGAATATGCCGGCGTTCCTCATCCGTCAACTTCCGAGCGTGTGGAAGCTGCTTCGCTTTGCGTTTCTCCCGCAAGCTCCATCGCTCACAAACGGCCACTCCAACCCAGTCCGGAAGATGCTGGATTGCAACCTCGGCGAGTTCATCGGTCGGCACAACGCACGTGAAATGCTTGATTGGACGATCAATGCGAACATGAACCGTCGGTGAATATCCACGCTTTACATACGGTTTGGATCTGGCTGCCTCAAATGCCGGCGCTTTCGCAATCAGAACATCATCAGTCAATCCGTATTCGCCGTACATCGGCCGGTAAAGCAGATGCTCACAGCCCATCTGCAGGTCTTTGTATTTCGCGGCTTTCTTCGCGTCGGCCCGGATATCTGCAGCCGATATCTTGATTTCGTACTCGTGTGCCCATCCGCTATTGAGAACCCTTACCATATCCATCTCGTGCTTATAGGGACCAATGCCGCAAAGGTTCACGGCAATGAGGGATGCATGCGGCGGGAAGTGATGAAGCATTCGATCACGCATAACCTTCTCCGTGATGACTTCCGGCGCAGAGGCTTTCACAGTGACCTCTCTTTCCGCCATTCTCCGGCCCGTTTATCTCCACTGGAATGCAGGCAATCCGGCCGCGAGAGTATCGTCACAATGCGCTTGTATCCCGTGTTGGAGAGGGAATGACTGTAGTCGGCAACAGCCGGGATCGGATCGTTCTCGTCATTCAGCAGACACCTCAGGCAACCGACTTTGCGATCCTCACCGATGGTTTCGTAAAGATCGCCCTCAGTATCGCAGTGTCGGCATTTCGGCCGGTCGCCGGATCGTCGCTCACCCTGCCCCGTTCCCGACTTCCAATCAATTCGCTTCAAAGCTCGAACCATCACTTCACCTCCTTCGCCGCCTTCTTGACCGCTTCCAATATCGCCAGCGCCGCACCCACGGCGAGAAGCGGATTGAACACGATGTCGGATGTCTTGCTGAACCTAACTAAAACCTCATCACCCTCGGCGCGAATTCCTAGATGATCCAGGTTTGCCGGTCCCAATTGCCGCCGAAGCTTTGCCGCTGCCGGAGCTGCAATGAATGCGGCGAACTCGGCCGCTTCACGATCGTTCATTTCACTTCACCCTTCTCAGCAAATAATGCTCGCCGGCCTGATCCCACTCAATCCGATCGACTTCGGAAAATTGTCGTAAATGCAGAATAAACCAAATCGCTTGATAGCTTAGATCTGCATCGGCAATCTGTGGATCCGTGCTCCCTGTCCACAACGTCTCATGCCGAACGCCTGGGACCGGCGAGCTTTTCACGTCGACAACACGGCACAATGTGAACATCTCATTCAATTGCCGATACCTCTTCGGCTTCAGAATTACTGGTCTTTGGAAAAAATGTGCCTGCCTTAATTTCAAAGCTAGTGCGCCATGTCGTGAGAGACCCGATTTTGGATGCTACTTCCCCGCAATCCAGGGCGATCCACAACAGACGCTTTAGATCCAGTGAGATCTCAGGCATCGCTTCGGGATGGCACACTTGCAGGTCTTGCAGCTTGTCGGTCATGGAGATTACTCCGTCCGCAACAAGCCGTTGAGCAACCGCAAAATGATCGTTTCGGGTTATCTTGGCCGTCGGCAATAAGCCTTCCACCTGCTCGAACAATCGCATCCACCTTGGAAAAAAGCGGATGATTTGCCGCTTCAGTTCGTCCCGATGGGTGAAATAGAGATCGGTATGGCAGTACACATTGAGATCCAATCCCGGGCGAACACTGATCAGCATCGGCAATGTGTCGTAAAAGGTCTGAAATCTTGAATCGCTCACTTGATAGCTCCTTCCATCGTCTTAAGGGTTGCCGCCAACCTCAGCAATATCCGCGCTTCCGGCTCAGACATCCATCGCTCGGGTACACATCCATGCGGACACGCCATATCGGGAGTGAGACCCCACAGTCGGCAAATCAGCGGCCGGACTTCGTACACAGTGCAGCGCCGGTTCTTGAGTAATGGGCAATCCGGCCCGGTACCGGTTTGCATCATCGCGTGAAGTTGTTCCATGTCATATGCCATTGGCAGCATGATCCGGCCGTTGCGCTCCACTTGGTGGGGAATATCGGGTTTGCCCATATGCTCCCATTCCGCCGCATGCATCCCGATCGGCCCACAGCACTCCGAGCAAAGCCCTTTGCACTTGATCGCCGGCAGCATCGCGTATAGCTCCTGGATCGTCATGCTGCAGCTCCCTTCAACGCATCCCAGTCCGTAGCTTGGGCGAATCGCTCGGCCGGCGTCCGGAAGTCCAGTAACAACCACTTATCACGGCTATCATCATTGGGCGAATTACGGGAGATACACGCGCCGAAACCACTTGGCAGGAACGGCGCCGGTTTCACGGGCAAAAAGCGGTCGGCATCACTCTCCGGCCGTCCGGCGTCCCGAAACACCTTTCGCAGCGCCGCCTCACATCGCTCCGGCTCAGACGATTTCAGCATTGGGTCTTCGATACTCATCAACTGTTCGATGAGGTTTTTGCCTGCAAACATAAGTTCCCTCACAATAAATAAAGTGTGGTCTGTTCGACCGGCCTCAAATCGATACTCCAGGCGATCACAACCCGGCCATTCTCATCCCGCAGCGACCAAAGCTCACCAACTTTTGCCTGTGCCGGAAAATCCACGCGGTGATGTGCGGTGCATTCTACCGGCGGCCTTTTAGCGAACTTGTAGTGGTATTTGCGGTTCGGTTCAATGGTCGGTAAGCCTGGAGCATCGGTGTACATGGCGATTCCTCGTAAGCGATAGTTGCTTAGACTGCGATCAGTTTTATGCTGCTATTGGCCTACGTCCATGCTCCGACGCCGCTGTGAGCGTCTGTAGGCTCGCCTGGAGGTATTTCTGCACCTTGCCTAAATCCAGGTGATCATCCGCGTCTCGCAGCCGTCCTTCTGCATCCCACGAGAGGTATGGATCCAATTCGAGAAGCGGCCCGATCTGGGATATCACATTGTCAGCGTCGAGGCCTCCGGCAACTCCACGAATGGAAAGGTACGGAGTAGCATCGTTTAGCGCAACCACGACGGCTGCGGCGAAGTGTGGATCAAATGCCTTGCCCTTCCCGCCGGATGGATCGAACAATACGCCGTCGATCAGTTTGCCGTAAGCGCGGACGAGTAAAGCGATGGCAATCGGACTTCTATCACATTGTTCGATCGCTTCACTGCCCACCTGGAGAACGACCTTGATGTAATCGTAGTTGCGCCGGAAGTCTTCGAGTTCTTCACTGTCCGGCCAGCAATTGTTAATCTGCACGGCATACGCGGCATCGCCTGCATACAGCTCGAATATCTCGTCGATCTCGCTATGGAGCATGCCAGGATCATCACAGTGATGGTGGATCATGCCGTAATGCTCATGCGCTCCACCCGATAAAACCACTCCGGCCCGCTCAATTTGGGGATACCGGTTCGGATATTTATTGGTCAGTCCGCGCAGCGTTTTGGAGCTCGTGAGTACCCCGGTCATCACCTGCCGGCCGAACTGCGTGAACTCGGCAGACAGCTCAGCGATCGCTTTGAGTTGGGCCGGATCAGTGAAGCCGGTAACGCCTACATAACTTTTTCGCACTGTGGTCAAATCAGTATTCTCCTCGTCTTTTGTCGGCTAAATCTTCTCGTTGCAAATATGTGTTCGTGACTATGAGGCATAAAATTCCCTGAATGCGTCAGGAAACGAAGCTAAACTACTTTAGCAACGCCATTTTTGCAAAGGGCTAAAGTCTATTGATCGTGGAACGGATCGGCCGGAAGATCGTCGCCTTCTTCCTCGTCTCCTGCCAGCATCGCAAGACGCCGCGGCGGCATCGGATTGACTTCACCGATGTACACATTCAATGCGGCTGAGTTCCGGCGCGCTGCAGCTTTCGCCGTCGCTTCATCCGTCGGCGTGATCGCATAGATGCTTGCGCCTCCAAACAGCTTGGTGTAGCCAGTCTGCGCCGGCCGAGTACGCTCATATTCGTCGACATACTCCGGCAGCTCGGGCACATCGACACGGCACATGACCGTGCCGAAAACGGATTGTTGACTGATCAATCCCGCAAAGCGGTTATGGCCAAGAATTTCAACTACTCCCCATTGCGGTTCAAACTCAGATTTGTTGGTCTCAGACATTTTTGGTTTCCTTTCGTCGTTTTTGTCGCGCTCGTTTCGCCTTGTCATAAAGCACATTCAATTTCAAATGCCTCTCGCAGCGTGTACTCCCTGGCTTCACAGGCTCATTACAGTAAAGGCATAATCCTTCCGCTCGATGCCGATCCCGGCGCCGTTGAACTCGAACCTCTGTGCTCATTCCGAATTGCCCAGCCCCTTCCGCCAGGTCTCGAAAACATTCAGATTGGCTTCCATAAACGGCGCGAACAATTGGAACGCCGCGGTGAATTCCTCGGATAATATCGTAAACCCGCAGTCGGGGCAGTGCTTGCTACCATCGGGCAAATCCATGTCCGTCGCCGGTCGGCATACGTGGCACTGCGGACACTCGCCGTCATGGATTGCGCGAACAACACGATGAACACTTCTCGCTAAGTCCACATCAAGCGAGGCGTGGACGGAGGATATGGCCAGGGCCGTCATCGGCTGAGCGGGAATATCGGCAGGCTTAACCGCGTGATCTGCTTGCCATCGTCGGGCCAGTTCAACATGGGCATCGCAGCATTTCACGATCTGTGTCACGCGAAGCTGATCCGCCGGCGTCTTAAATCGTCGCACTGACCGGCTGGCATACTCCTCCACCATCTCCACGAACAATTCGTCTTGAGCGCGCATGAGAAATACCGGCTCGCCAATGGCGATTGGAGTACATCCTTCACCCAGCAATGACGGATCGTTCACCGCCGGATCTTGGATGCGGTTATAATCGGGTCTCGCGTGTATCATCTTGCTCTTCTCCTTGGTCAGTAAAATCAGAGAGTGTTTATCAGTGCTTTGTATTCCGCCCGCCCTTCCGGAGTGCCGACATACAGAGCTTCCTGCAGCCTGACCATATCACTCAACTTTGGAAGTGGATCGGCATCCCAGGCAGCTTACAAGGCCGGCCAATCGATCCGCTCCCACCCCTCGCCTTCCAGGATGAACGGAGACGCAGCAGTCTCTTTGTCCACAGAAGATTGGTCAATTTCATGTTCGGTTGGTAAAGCGTCTTTCACAGTCTTTTCTCCTTGGTTTCGATATCGAGAAAACGAAATAAAACGAGTTAGGTAGATAATTTTCACCATCACACCGCAGCACGACGAAGTTCGCCAGGTTTACGGAGTAGGTTGTTTGGATCGCCTCCGGTAACACCTGCCCACAGTTTTGTCATTCCATCCGGCTTCATCGCAATGCGCGGATGCCAGTCGTTATCCAGTCGCCATCCCCGACAATTGCGCGGAATACCACTGTTCACTGGGATCGGATAGCCTTGCACGGCATGAGTAAGCTCGGCGAAATTACGGCGTAGATCACAAACCGCTTCGTCCGCATATGGATCCGCAAAGTCCTCGTAACCGTTGTATGACTGGAACTTTTGGAAGCACTCAGCCGAAAACATCTCAATGCGATCGCCGATGAAGTTGAGTGATTGTTCACGATCCATTTTCGGCAGTGACTGGATGTATCGAAGGTCCGTCATTCTCGCTGTGAGCCATTCGTACTTATCTCGGAACTGTAGGATCTCAATGAGTTCGGCTTTATGCATTGATAAAGCATCTCGAAGCCAATCCGTCATGTGCTCTCCGGGATCGCTGACAACAACGCCGCCATTTTTGAGCGCGAGCTTGATATCCACGGCGAAGCAGTAGGCGCGCGCTTCATTGAGCGTCAACATCTTTTTGGGCTCCTTCTTCGGGAGCGTTTCGCGAGTTATTGTTCTAGCCATAACCAACCACCTTAAGCAGCAAGGAAAATCAATAGCGTTTCTACTATCAGAGCGGCTTCCATTCGTCGGCCGGTAAATCGTCGTTGGTCCCGGTGAAATCATCGCTATCGATGGGTAACGATTGTTGCGTAGACAATAGACAATTGTAGACATTATTTTCAGGTTGGCTTACGAGAGATTTAGAAGCATCTGAAATACTGGAATTCGTGTCTAATTTGTCTATTGTAGACAAATCGTTATCGACGTGATTGGATCTTAAAGCAATTCCTGTCCATCCTCGGGCATGTTTTGGACCTAAATTGACTGCTGGGGTAATTCGATGTCCCTCCTGTAAGCGTGAGCCAAATTGCTTTTTGCCAATGGGCTTATCTCCATTATCTTCCGCCCATTTGACATATGCGGCATAGAGCTCAGCCCCGATCACGGTCACAGTGGGGTGCAAGACGCAGCAATCGGTCAAAAAGGCCGAAAGCACGTCCATCTCGCTTCGATACTCATCCGTAGCCGCCTGGATTGCCGCCGGCTCGGTCAACCCAGACCCTTCTTCAGTGCCGTTCCAAGCCATACATCCGCGAACTGCCCAGGCCAAAATACCGGGCAATTCAGCAGTGAGTTTATTAACAAGATCGGGATCGCGTTCTTCTTTCGGGATCGTCACATTGAACGGAACCAGCTTAATCCGCCGCCATATGCCTTCATCGCCGCCGCGAATAACGGGCTTATGATTGGCCGAAAACCACAACTTATGCGTCGGCATGAACTCGAAATAGTCTTGATGAAGGAAGCGCGCGCGGATCGGTTCACCGCCTGTGATCTGCTTCACGAGCCCCTCAGCAAGTCGCCGGCCCTCGTCTACCTCGCTTGTGGCAACGAAGCGGGCTCCAACTAATCCAGCGATTTCGGGGCATGGTCCTTGCCGCTGCTTGTCGCTGGACATGAGAATGTCTGGAGCTGCCTGCATCGCATAATCACCCAGCAAAGCAAGCAGGACGTTGACGAATGTGCTTTTACCGTTAGCCCCTTTTCCAAAGAGAAAGAAGAGGCATTGAGCGGATACACTCCCGGTCAGGCTGTATCCAACGCCTCTCTGCAGGAATTCGCGGACGGCAGGATCAGGGATCACTCTCTCTAAAAAAGCCAAAAACACTGGACACTCAGCTTCTGGATCGTATTTGACCGGGATGAGCTTGGTGATCATGTCAAACCGCTCGTGGGGGCGCAGTAGACCTGTTCTCAGATCGATCGTGCCGTTCTCACAGCAGAGTAGCCATGGATCCCGATCAAGCTGATCGATCAACACAGGTATGTTTTTCTCGGATTGCGCGAGTGCGATCATGTTCGAAAGGTTCGATCGGCTTTCCGATTTACGCGCCCATGCCGAAAGTGATCGTCTCAGACTATCATCTTCAACTTCTGCCGCGGCCGCGTACATTGACCGAACGGTTCTCTTTGCATGCCGGTAGATTTCACCCGTCTTGTCTTTGGCCCATCTGCGTCCGTCCCAGCAAAGCCACGTGCCCCATTCAAAGCAGAAACGGATATCCTCGCCTTCCATCTCAACGAGACATTCCGCATTGCCCAGATCCGTGAAGGGTTTGATCGGACATTTCTTCTTAGGCGGCAAAGGCGCCCCATCGTGCCCATTTCCGCCAGAATGAGAACCGGGTTGATATGGCGCATCATCGTCACTGGGGGTATATGCAGGTCCATTTCTCGGAGGTGTGGGAGTGCCATACCCCATGGCGGCTAAGGCCTTCGTGGCTTCCTTGTAGTCGCCTCCATGCTCCAAAGTCGTGTACACTCCCATCGGCGTGTATGACTTCTCCGCTTCAAAGGGATGGCTGTTTGTGCTGAAACTCCAGAACAAGCGACTATCCGCATAGTTCGTGGTCGCTGAGATCCCCTTGTTTTTTCCTGGCCTTCTCCACATGACACGGCCGCCGCGAGTGCCGGCGCGCGTCCATCCATGACGCTCTAAAACCGCCTCATAATCCCCGCGCTCGTTGTAATCCTCGCCCGGCCGAATGCCATAATATTGAGTTGATGAACTTGACTGTTTCGGTTCTCCAATCGTCTTTTCGGGCTCGATATACTCATCGAGTATCCGGGCCATAGAGAGCAGCGCGCGCCGTTCCTCAGCCGATATATTCGGGATATTCTCGAAGCTGCCCGACAGGAAGATGTACGGCTTATTTTCTTCGTGGCAATACGCCGGCGAGGGAGGCGCAACAACATATCCGCCTTCCGCTTTCGTTTCGATCAGTGCATGATCATCCTTGGTTCTCGCCAGCTTCTGACTACCCTCTACACCATCGTCACAGCGGTAGATGCCGTGCCGGCCCCCGCTTGGGGTCTGCACCCATACCAGCCTCTCGACGAGCTCGCCTAAATCGTGGTCGTCGCATAGCTGCAGCCATGCTTCATAGGCCTCGATATCATCAAAGTCGAGAACTTCTAAGTTTCCGCTGATCGATCCCCCAAGAACAGCGATGCCTCGTTTTGTGCCCCCGAACCAATTTCTGAGGTCGGCGGGCGTGGGGAAGTGATCCTGGAACTGCGCCCAGGTCGAAAGCGCCGGCGCTTTGCTTCCGTCGGCGCGGATCGGAATGACGCAGAGCCCCAACGAAATGCACCGTTGCGCATCGTCCAACATATTCACGATCTGGGGCATAACACTCCTATCTCTTCCATTCATCAAGGGTCTTATCGCCCTTGCTCAAATTACAGCTATTGCAGCAGGTAACCAAGTTACTGTCGATGTGCCGACCGCCTTTACTCACTGGCACCACATGATCAATGGTCAACTTCTTTCGGCTGCCACAATAAACACAGGTATGTTTGTCTCGGCGATATATACGTGGCGCCACATATGGCCGCATTCGATCCCACTGACATCGTGTGACAACGCGCTGCGGGAACATCCAGGCATAGACGCCATGAACCCGATTAAGCAAAGTCGTGCTTGCCTTCAGCGGATCACCGGCTATCTGGGCAAGGATGTAATGCAGGTCCAAATGCTTTGTCCAGCTTGCCCGCCGACTATGCGCCATCTCGATCAAGCCCGCCGCGGTCGCTAATGCTTCAGAGAGTATCTGTACTGCGCGGTTTGCTTGCGCGAGCTCGCCGCATGTCGATGCATAGGCTTCTTCAAGCTCATCCAGTTTCTCGCCGTCGGATTTCTCTTTTGTGGACATTGAGACGTACTCACGAAGCGAGACGGTTTTCAGGTCCTCCGGTCCATATTCTTTTGTGATCCGATATTGCGACATGAGGCACCTTAAAACAAAGAACCTTGAACGAAATCTTTCGATCTCTTAGAAGGTGTATACCGAGGTCGAATGGCGATTGTATCGCTTGGCAGTTCATGCACCGAAATACAAGAGCGCGGGTACCAGGTCCTATCACTGCGCTCATACAATCTGGCAATTTCCGGCGCAATCAACGTGTTCCAATGGCCACGGGATATCCACTTGTCGCAGTTCACATCGTAGACAGCCGATCCATGGACGGCGATATAATGCGATCGCTTGTATTGCTCTATGGGATGAGCATTTGGCGCGCACCACGGACCTCCGAACTGAATGCACACCATTCCAATCTGTGGCCAATCACCATTGCGGCCGTAGTCGCATTTCGCGCCGGCCGAACGAAGGGTATCCCTGGCCATTGACGGCGTTGTATAGCCCTTCCAGTTGCTGATGTGAGTGCGGATAACAGAGAGTTCAACGCCAAGTAATGCCGCCATTGCAGAGGGTCCGCAGTTGGCTCCCCACAGGTTGTAGGCTTCTTCGGCATCCGTCGGCCGATACAATGTTATGGCCATGTGACTTCCTCCGTCTGAACACCCGTAATCTGCAGGTATCCCGAGATCGTTTTTCGGTGACAGCCTTCGAATTCACGACATCCACACAGCAATATCACGACGCCGGGAATCGCTCGGACCTTAGCCAACCCCGCCGGGAAATTGTCGATTTTGATCCCAAGTTCGGGAGTGATATAGTTTGGATTGCCCCACTCAGGAATGTGCTTGTAGCGATCAACTAACGCCCTTTCCAGTGACCATTTCTGCCACATAGGATTACCGCTACGCGCCTTGAAACGAATGTCGACGACGGTTGCCTCAAGCTGCTCCGCAATCGCGACCAGATCAGCCAACTTATGAGAGGTGTATCCTGCTGTGTAAACTTTCTCAGGCATTAAGTCGCCCCATCGTTTCTATGTGTGCGCGCAGTTTTAGAAAGCCTTGAGGACCACGCTCCACCGGATCCAAAACCGGCAACCCCAGCGCTTCAAAGAAGGCGAGCTCAGTAGGGCACTCCAATTTCACACCATCTCGAAACAGAAAGCCGTCCATCTGCCGCATGTTGTCCGGCATCAAACCGTCAGAAGCGATTTTAGTGACAAGCTTCTGTGAGAATTCCGTATCACCGGTTCGAATGGCGAGGATCGGCCCGAAGTTGCCAGGTCCTGCGATAAACAAGTCCACAGCAATGTCTATCTCGGGCACTCGGAATCGCTTATACTTCTCGCCGTTTCGACGCAGCTGCATATCCCATTCGATGAGGCCGCAGTTGACGGCGCCTGCGATCGCACTTTCCAATGCGCCTATGTCAGGGATGTCAGAGAACAAGCCGCCCATTTTGGGCTGGCAGCAGATTTCGATATCTTTGACGTCGGGCTTTTTGCGGCGCAATGATCCAGCAATGACGACTTTCTCACATGCCGGCTTCAGCGCTTCCCTAACCTGTTTTGCGGCACATAATGCCTTTTCGTAATCCACATTAAACCTCGCGAATTTCTATGCCGTACTGAGCTTCAACCAATTTGCGCTTCAGACGGTACACCTCTTTGCGGCTTGTCGCAACCGACTTCACATCCTCTGTAACCTTCTCACTTGTCTCAATCCACGTATATCGAAAGTCCGCAATGTAACGGCAGATCTCGATCCCGTTGACCATAATCACATACTCGGGTTGAATCTCCAGGCCGCTTATGGAACCCGCCAGCTGCATGGCCTTGAGCCTGAGATATCGCCGCCCTTCCTTCTTGCTGTCGAAGGTAACGCCATCGATCTCACATTTCTCATTGCGATATTTCGAGATTGGCGCGTCATCCTGTAACTTTATGGTTGGCTGTGGTGTCTGATCTACCATGGATGAACGAGATGGTTGCGCAGCCAATTTATCAGCAATCTGCCGACGGATGTGGGCAGGCATCATGGCAACCTCGGCCTCAGTTAATCGGCTCATAATCAATCCCTGCGTGTAAAGAGTCATTCCGGCGGTGTTTTCTATCACCACAAAGTAAATAAATTTTAGTGAGACGACTTGGCAGAGACCTCGCAAGCAATGCCCTGGCACACTGCCGCAGAGATACTGATCTGCTGGCATGTCGGCGTCAAAATGCAGGGCAGCCCACTCGGATATTTGCCTAATCGATATCCACGCCGAAGCTCCCAAACCTTTGCGGCATACTGAAAGCCGTCCGGCTGCAGGTTCGTCAATGTGGGAATTCCGTCCGCTGCGGATTTGTCATTGAAGGGACCTCTCTCGCGCCATTTGACCCAGCCCGAGACGACCACCGGCGCATTTGGATCGGGCATGTCGAACAGGTTGAAGCTCATGCCGCAATGGCCTTTGCTAAGTCATCGTCTTCTTGCATCAAGTCCAATAGCGATCCGGTATGAGCTTCATTTTCGAGTTGCTGGAGGTTGCGGACAGCAGACTGGAAATAGCTCTCCTTGAGTTCGATCCCCAGTCCTCGCCGCCCGTACTTGACCGCGCCGTACAGCTCACTACCGACGCCCGCAAACGGCGAGAAGACGATATCTCCCGGATTACTCCACAGCTTCACGGCTCGCTCGATCACGCCAAGCTGCAGGGGGCATAAATGGCGCTCATCGTCAGTGTCGCGGGCCTGAGCAACATTCAAAACGTCCGTCTCGCGAATTCCTCCGGGCATGCCTTTTGTGTGCCGATACCAGACAGGAGAAGCCCACTCGATCCATTCTTGTTCACTGATCCAGCCTTCAGGATTGTTATATTTCTTACTGATTCCGGCGCGGATTGGCTCGGGATTTTCTCCTGGCTTTCGGAAGTAGATCAGATAATCAGCCAGTGCCATCCGCATGACACTGGAATCAGTGGCAAGAGACTTGAACATAAGTCCACGCTCTTTATTGCGCACAGCCTGTACTTGGGGGTTCTTGTCGATTGTGACTTCGCCATGGAAGATCCACCCTTTACGGATCATCATTTCGATAAGGCGTCCGCGGTAGTCATGGAGGCCGATATAACCTTCACGGCTCTTCATGGCGGTCAGTTGGGTGAGATGAACACAGCACAGCCGGCCGGGCATCAGTATCCGCATCAACTTGTCCGGACCGACAAGATAACCGAAATGCTCAAGCATTTCGTCGATCGTGGAGCAGTTGCCTATATCGTTTTTGCTGTTGGTGTAAGCGTACATGCCGGGGAATGGCGGTGAGAAAACTCCGAGACCGCAACTATCGGTCTCGATTTCATCAATCCGCGTTACACTATCACCCAGAAGCATTCGCCATTTTTTTCCGGCCACCGATGCGGTGGTAATGCTCATCTCTTCGCGCTGCGCCGCACCTTCGGAGAGGCTGCCCATGTCGCTCACTATGCTTTGCATCATTTCGTTTGCCTGCTGTTCTTTGCGCTCGATATTGGCGACGACTGCGCCTTCGGTCTGCGCGGTGATGATGTGGCAATGTACTTCGCGGGTCTGCCCAAATCGCCAGCAACGCCTGATTGCCTGGTAGTACTGTTCGAAGCTGTCTGAGAGACCGACAAAGGCGACATTGCGGCAGTGCTGCCAGTTCATGCCAAATCCGGCGATAGAAGGTTTTGTAACCAGGACCCGAATCCGCCCTTCGGCAAAATCGAGCATCGCCCGCTCTTTGTGCTCGGGCGCATCGCCGCCGGAAACCTCAACCGCGCCGCGGATAGATTTTCTGAGGGCTTCACTTTCGGCGTTGAGATTGCACCAGACGATCCAGGGTTCTTCGGATGCGTTTACGAGGGAGGCGCAGGCCTCTACGCGTTGAGGGATGCTGTCTCGGCGCGCTTCCTGTCGCTCCTGCAGTGTCTGAGCCTCAACGGCAAAGAGGCGTGTTGAGCTTGCCTCAGCATCAACCGTAAGTTGATGCATGGTAAGCGGCGGCAACACAAAGGGGCCGTCGTCGTAGCCGATATCTGAAGGTTTACGAATGGCAATCGCCCAGGTCCTCACCCACTGCCAGAACGCTTCCCGGGCATGCCCCTTGAGTCGCCATGAATGCGTAGTGTTGCCGTCCTGGGTGAAGAACAACGCGATGATTTCCTTGCCAGACATGATCCCAAGAAATTCTGCGTGGTTGATGATCTCGATCAGGTCATTCGGAGCCGGTGTAGCTGTGCAGGCAAGACGATAAAGGATCTCGCTTGCAAAGTCTGTGATTTCTCGACGCATTGTTCCGCTGAAGGCCTTCAGGATTGAGCTTTCCTCGGCGACGATCGCGGCGAAATCAGCCGGGTCAAAATTAGTCAACCTGTCATAGTTCGTGACGTTGATGCCGGCACGGACATCCGATTTCTGATCGCAGCGATGAACGGGGATGCCGAACTTCTCGCCTTCGCGTACCAGCTGGAAAGAAACCGCAAGAGGCGCGGCAATCAGGACATTGCCATCGGTATATTGGTGAACTTGCCGGGACCATTCCAGTTGCTGAGGACCTTTGCCAAGCCCGCAGTCTTCGAATAGCGCGGCGCGACCGCGACTGATCGCCCATTGGACGATGCGCCGCTGGAAAGGATAGAAGTTCGGATGCAGAGTGTCCGGCTCAACCTGGAAACCCACCGAAGGGATTTCTATACGCTTGGACGCCAAAAATGCATCGTAATCTGCAACCGAATAGGCTTGAATGGAGTCTGTAGATGCAGGGACAATGATCGATGTCATGCTGCTGCCCCCACGCCAAGAGCTGCCTTAACAAGCTCCTTCGCCAAGTTCACACAGACGGCATTCCCGATCTGCTTGATCTGTGCCTCCCGATTTCCGCTGAACTTGTAACCCTTCGGAAATCCCATCGCCGCCGCAAGCTCGTGGGGCTGAAGCATCCGGAAGCGGATATCCAGCCATCCCACGATATCACCCTTGTCGATCCCAAGCGCCTCTACGAACTGCGGCGCAACGAGCGCGAACCTATCCCGGGTCGTCTGGGTATGCAGCGGCTCATCAACACTGTGGGCATCTCCGCCGTTGCAGTAATGAACAAGGAACGGCTCCGCAACGGCGACACGATTGGAAGTGTCTATCGCCGGGACGGGATTGTCCACGGAAAGAACGCGATCGTCGCCGTCGGTTCGTCCTCGATGGCTGCCGTGGTATTTGGTGAGGTAAGGCTGAATGAGCGCCAATTCTCCGCGGTGCGCTCCCGTGATTGCCGGCAGAGGCATATCCACACTATGAGATCGCTCTTCGCCGCCTTGATGCGTGACAGGAACAATGCAGGCGTCCGCAATCCCGATGTGCCCGCCGTTTGCCGTGAGAGCAGGGATAGGCCCATCAATCGATCTGGCATCACAGTGGTTGCGTAGTACGACAAGGAAGGGCTCAGCCAATCCCAAATGCTCATAGTTTGCCGTGATCGCGGGAACAGGCTTATCAATAGAGACGGCATCCGAACCTTCGTAGAACTTTACAAGGAACGGATCGATCAATGCGTGATGGTCATCGGATAGAACCGTGCCCAATGGCTTATTGATCGACTGCGGCCGGCCGCTGCCCGTCGGCCCGCCTGCCCCAATCACGAACGCTTCGACGAGCGCGCCTGCCCCATGCGATGTAGGAGACGGCAACGGCGCGTCAATCGAATGTGTTCGTGGAGATTGCCCTTCTCGCTCCCCAAATTGGGGGACGATCCAGGCATCCGCCTTGTAGAGATGTGCTGTGCCGGTTTGAGTGGGAAGCGGCCGGTCAATGTCGGCGGCATCCGACTTGCCTTTCATATTGACGATGAAAGATTCCGCGACACCGACGCCGCGGCTCGTCGTAGTGATTGCGCCGAGCGGGACATCTACGCTGCGCGGACCTTGCTCGCTGAACTGATGCACGATGAAGGGCAGCCCGCAGAACTTCCTCAGACCTGCATAAATACGCGCCATCGTATTCGGGGCAAGTGGCTTTTTTCGGTCGTAAATGCTCTGCCCCTTCAGTTTCCAATCAATGATTTCGCGCGCCGTTCGCCATTTCTGCGCATCCGGATACAGCCCCAATCCATCGGAGGCGAGATGTGTCGGCGCAGGCCACGAAGGACGTTTGCCTTTCTTAGCCTGGATGAACAGACGAATGCGGGTTGTCGCATCTCCATAGTCGGCGGCATTGAGCAGTCTTTCATCGACCTGGTAGCCAAGTACACGCAGGTTTCGCAGGAAGTTACGGTAGTAGGTGCCCTCTTTCGCCTTGATGGGCTTGCCAAAGAGACACGCCGTTTCGTGCTTACCGTGCAGCTTTTTTAGCTCGAGGTATTCCTTGCGAGTTCCGCCAAGATCCTTTGTTTTGGCGTACCATTCCTGGAATGTGGGAAACGGCTCAACCGATGGCGGAACCTTGCATGTGCATTGAGTATGCAGCGGCCCCCACTTACGGAACTCAGGCACGTTCTCCACCAAGATCACGCTGATATCCAGCGCTTCAGCCCATCGAAGAACATGCCACGCCGTAGCCCGTGACTGCTCGTTCGTGGGTTTACCGCCGCGGGCATTACTATGGCCGGTACAGTTGTGAACGACGATCCCATCCGCGACATACGACTCATCGATTTCGACCGAGAGGTTATAGACGGGCTTTGTCTCGCCGGTAGGGGCAATAGATTTCACAAGAGACCATGCATGCCCGTTTTCTTCGAATGCGCTGCGGGCGCTTGCAACGGTCTCCCATCTCACCGTCCAAATATCACGCACATTTACTTTGCGGCCTTCGATCGTGTGTGTATGCTGCTTGTTGAAACTCAATCCGGCGCGGAAACCCAATGTCTCAACGAGTAATCGGATGCCAATGGCCAGATTTTTCGAGACCGTTGATGCTGAGCTCTTGCGCGGTCCGATGTGGCCATCTCCGGAAAGATAGCCGGTAAGGAAACTAGATCGAACCGATGAATCTGCAGACAGTAGCCATGCCGGGATTTTCTTGCCGTGCGCCAGCTTTCCGAAGTGCTGCACAAGCCACATCGCAAGACACTGATGACCAGCTTCAAACAACCAGGCCGTCCGAACACGTCGCCGCCGCCATCTTAGTTCCCCGGCGATGGCTCGCTGCGGCCCCAATGGCTGCCACTTTTGCAGTCGATCCCAAACGGCATCCGCGTCATGATCGCCAGCACAGATACATATCTCGGCTCCGCCTTCAGGTCGTAACCGTACAGTTCCATCGGCAACCCAACGACCGACAAGCCACCAAAAGTCAGGGTCTTCAAGTGGCATAGGACGGCCACCTACAGAGGGAATAGATAGCTTCTCATAGGATGTAGGTGTTGCCCATCTCGTCGTAGTAGAAGTAAGATCGCCTGCAACGATCCATTCAGGATCGGAAAAAGTCCGGCGGTACTGCTGGATGGAATTGTCCCAAGACTGGCCCTGCCGACGTGCGAGAAACGGATGCTCTGACGTCGTTTCCAGTCCCGCATGTCCTTGCCCCTTGACGATGATGGTCTCAGCGGTTTTCGACATTGTGGATGTGACACGCCGCCAAACTCCCATGTGTGACAACACCTGCATTCCAACGACAACATCCTGAATGGGCACTAAACCCTGATCCGTAAGGATCATCGTATCGGCAACGAAGCATTCAGGACTTGCCCACAGAAGATCAAGCCGGCCGCCAGGGACGAGCAGACGAGGATCCGCGCCGTCGACGCTTTCGCATCGATGCATGACCTCCGGATGATTGAGGGAATGTGTTGCGATCGCGACTTCCCAGTGGTTGATGGCAAGCAGTTGAGCCGTCATGCCGAGCTCGTTCATTGCTTCGAGCATTCCGGTAGAAGTCCCGCCGGCTCCGCAAAATAAGTCGGCAGCAAAGATAGTTTTTGGCTTAGCGACGTCGATCACTTGCGATCCTCCCACTGTGCCGCTTCATACGCCCACACCACAAACTGAACCCCACTGCTGCCAAGCAAAATACCGACAACAATCAGCAACCATCCAAACCAATCGATCGGCTCACCTGTCCGATGAGAGATCACGGCGAGAATTTCACATGCTGTTGCCACACAAATGAATAGAGCCCCAATTGGACCTTGATACCGGCATTCACCCTTCACAGTGGATTCCTCAGTGGCAATCGTCGTTTTGCCATCATGTATATTATTTGATGCTCGGTGGATCAATGTGCACCTCCGATAAAGAGGAAAAGTTCTGCCGTGATGAATGCTGAAACCAAAAAGGCAGCGATCGCACGGCAAACTGTTTTTGTGGGACGATCCCGGAATGGCCGGTCCACATGGTAGGTTTTCAGGCTCTCCACGTGATGACCGTCGGCGTCATGCCGGGATGAAACAACGGTGTATTTCACGCGGCGGCAGCCTCCATAACAGGAGCAAATGCCGGATCTTTGAGCATTTCTTCATGAAGTGCCAAAGCATCATCCAGACCGATCCGACCAAGCGGGTCGCCATAACGCTTTTCGATCGCCTCGAATCGCGATGCAATCTGATCATCGGGCAAGGTCTCGATCATGGCCTTGATAGCGCGCTTGATGGCAGTTCGCTTCGCCTTATCTTCTGGTGAGACTTCGGAGGTAGATTGTGCAGACGCCGAAGTATCACCGGATCGAACGGATATGGTTTCAGCGGATCGGAATGGGACATCGATGTAATCCATATCCTCAACGTCTTGAGTGAAGAACTCGGAGGCATTTACGGCGAGCAAGGTAACGGCGACAAGTGCGCGCTTTGCGGCCATTTTAATGATCGTATTGATCAGCCCAAACACATCGGGATTAGGAACCTTGCCGACTTGCTGATTGATGATCGATGGATCGTCATCCGTGAAGTTCAGTCCGCATCCACCCTTTTTCTTGAAGCAGACGAAACCGCCGCCGTATTCCGGTTTGCCCACAATAATCGCAGGCTTGCCGCATGATGGGCAGACACGCTCAGCGTTGCGGTATCGATATTTGCTCTCCCAGCTATTGCACTCGGCATGCGCTTCACAAATGAGCGTGTCACCCTTCCACGCCTGATAGCCATAGAGGTAGCGAAATAGTGGCTCGCCGCCATGCCTCTCGCCGGTCCAATCTTCATCCCGATCGATGATCACAGGGCGAAGTGTAAGCCCGAACAACGAGACCAACTTTTCGGCGCCAGGCTTGAGCAAGGTGTTCTTGTCAGTGCCTGGGATCTTCCCGTAATCCTGCCCCTCAATCATGACTGCCTTTGTGAACTCCACAATGGCATTGCGTCGGGCGATCGCCGTTTGAATATCGTAAATCGGCATGACGGCGCTGGATGCCCAGGACTGCATACCGTTTCTGTCGCCGATAACCGCCAATTCTGTATCTGTGCTCATCAAAATCTCCAGACCATTAAGGTCATTAAAAACAAAAGGTGATTTCAGCCCCGGTATGCTCTGCCTGCTCTTCTTCGTGAGCCATTTGAATGCGAGCGAGTTGTTCTTCGCGGTCTTCAGGGTTGATCACACCATGGTCGGCGAGGATGTTCGCAGCTTCCGCCGCCCGTCGCCGGCCTTCCAATGTGGACAAATCCAAATTAATAGGGTGAGTTCGCATCGCTAATACTCATCTAAGGTATGGATCGAGACTGCGTTATTCATCCGATCCAAAAGTTCGCTCAGATCGCGCATCTCAACGTCCGACATCTCGACCACTTCCCAAAAGTCAGCAGGATTTGAGTATCCTTCGATCTGCAGCCGCTTCAACTGCTCTTTGCAATCAAGTGAAAGATCAGAAATGAACGGCCGGACTTCGCCTTTCCGATCCGTGTAGGTGAACCATGCGCCGGTTTCGATGTGGCGAATTCCCCACCGCTTCGTTTTATAGATGGAGAGGTAAATGCTCAGGAACTCGCCAGGATAAATAGGGTCCATCTCTATCCGCCTTCCTGTTTGGGAGCGCCGGTCTCAATCGAGAAAGAAGTTGACGGCTCGGATATGTCGAAGATATCGGCCGGCAATTCGTGGGATATCGCCTTCAGTGGTGTAAGCCGAAGCTTGACGACTTCCTTGGTCTCCACCGCATCAGGGCAATGTCCACGCGCCCATTCAATTGCCGCTGTGGTGTCCCGTGGGCTAATCTTGCCGCCGGGAGAGGTTCGAAAGCTCAGCTTGCCGTAATCGGTTCGCAGAGTGCGTCCTTTTGTATGCATCAAGGCATTCTCTGCATACATCTTCAGGGGCTCGCCGAAAGCTGCTATAAGGTAGGCGCGCTTGCGGTCGTAGCTGGCAATCTCGGCATCAATGTTGGCAATGACCACAGCTTTGCGGGATTCGCACGACGCTTTACCGAAGTCGCAGTGCTGGAGACGTCGAAGAATGCGCTCGGCATCCTCACGAGTTCTGATCACGAAGTCTTCGCCGGTGAGTTCCGCCAGTCCGATTACTTCGCCCGTGTCTGCGTCGATGAGATAGCCGTCATGTTCGACGATCTCGACGCCGGTTTCAGGTTCTGCCGAGATCTCGAAGTCATCGTCGATCTCGGCAAGGTTGACATCTATTTGATTATCTGAGATACTGATCATACAATTCAGTCTTTTCTGGCCTTCGAGAGTTACAGCTTTCGAGGGCTTATTTTTGTTTTAGAGAATGTGCTGATAGTTGCAAGTCGGGTTCATGAACAGACTGCTCCAGCACTCCCACACAATCAGGTAGCCTCGACCACCCACGTAGTAGCAGTTCGAAACGACGTCATCGCCACATTGCGGGCATTTGCCACGGCACCATTCAGGCAATGGCCGATTATTCGATTGCTCAGGGCCGTTAACATGAACAGATTCCACTAATGCGTTCGTTTCGAGAACGACTTTTTCCATCAGACTGCCCTCTCTTGGACAGATGACTGTGCGCTTTGTGCACAGGATGTGAGTGTACGAACAGGCGCAGTCGCAACCTGCTGTGCGGCACGTCTCCGGTTGAATATCCGTTGAACATTAGAAGTGATCTTCATCGCGCCTTCAACGGTTTGAACTGAACCGACACCGATCGCAACGATAAGCGCCGTTGTTGGTAGGTCCACTGGTAATTCCTTTCGATAATCTGAAAGTTGAACTTTCGCCCTGCAACTATCTGGCAGTTGCGGGGATTTTTGTTTGTTTGGCCTGTTTGGCCGCTTTCTCACTCTGTAGTCGCTTCCTCGCCAGCGCCGGGTCAAAGCAGTCGATGCGACACCCAATCACGCGATGGAGATCCCTCGCGGTCGCATAACATGCACACCCATGGCGCAGGTATCGTTTACAAACGCGTTCACTGAGGTTCACCGCTCTCGCGACTTGGTACAATTCCAGCCCGGCAGCCTTCATTGCGGCCTCAGCCTCGCTGTCTACTCTCCTTGATGTGGATTGGGTTTTCATGATGTAGGCACAAGATCACGATCTTCGATCGTTGCTGCAGGAGCCGTATCGACCAAGCGCCGGTAGACTTCCCACCTCTTTCCGCTCAACAGTAGTGCATGGCGGAACTGTCGATACGACATAGGCGGATCAAGGCTGGCTGCGATGTCTTCTGGATTTTCACCCGAGATTAACCTTGCATCTAAACTTTTGAGCTGTTCGCTAGTAAACATACGACGCGCCTTCTGTTGGTCGAAAAATCTTACAACAAGATATTACCACGCAAGGAGGCAGCTGTCAACTATTTCGACCAACAGTTTTTAACATTTGACGCAACATTTGACACAAGCGGCGTGTCACAATTTCCGTGATCGAAACTTTTGTTTACAACACGCCCTCAGTCTGGCGAAATCGGATTGAAATGACCAACACTGACCCATTTTCAGATGAGTCAATTCCCGGCAATTACCCCGAGTTAGCAAGGGAAGTGCGGAGAGTTCTCAAGTGGGATGACCCAGAACACCGTATCACCTCGCGCATGGCGACGCGAAAAACAGGTGTGAGTCACACAATGGTCACGCAGCTATGTGCTGGTGACCGTAGTTCTATGGAATTGCTGATCCAGTTTGGGCGCGGTATGGGATTGGATACGGCTGGCGTGAATCGCCTATTGAGAGCTGCTGACTACCCAGAGATTGCCGATGAAAAGCCCGAGCGAGCTATGGCCCACGACTATATGCAGCGGCGTGGCGGTGTCGACGATCTAAAAACACCCTTTACTGACGAGGAACTTGAACAGCTTCGCAAGGGCGCCGACATGGTTGTTGCAAAGTGGCTGGCTGAGATCCGACGCGGAGAACATAAAGATCACTGAGCTATGGGGCATTTTGATCCGGTCGGAGTATTCGCTAATCGATGTATCGATCGCCTTCTGCTCAAGACAGGCGGCTACCTTCCTGACGTTGACGACGAGGAAGAATGGAAGCTTATCTGCCGGATTGAAGAAGTTTGGGCGGATCGGCAACCTCGGCAGCATTGCCCACCAAACTTCCAGGCACACAGGATTTTTCACGAGGTTATCGATAGCTGGATGATCCTCTATAACATGGATGTACCGCCCAGCACTCGCTGTGAGTACATTTGTCATGAGCTGATCGAGTATCTCGCAGAAGCGGAGTACAGACAGCTTTTCCAGCATGATCCGACATGGCTCTTTCGGATACCAGACTGTACATCGGACACCAATTTCTTTCATCTTGTCGCCGAACGCGCAGTGGATGTGATCTTCAATGACGATGCGCCGGCGCTGCATCTCGCAACCACAGGTGATGAATTACTGCGTGAGACGGCGCTTAAACGATTGCGATCATTGCGACACAACATACGTAGCGGGCGCCGTCCGGTGGTAGGGCGCGACTTGCATCATAAGCAACCCCCACCCCACCAGCTCGCGGCCGTGTATCACCATCCAGTCCGCCTGAATTGGCGAAACGAGACAGGTTACTGCTCTTGTGGGTGCCAAGGTGAACTAAAAGATCGTGATGGGCTAGAAAGCTAGGTTAATAGAGGCAGTTATTTCTAACTTTAGCTCACTTCGTTACTCAAATTTCCGGCGAGGCCGCGACGTGGTTTAGATGGGACATTTAGCGTGTTCAGATGGAAAAAGGCGGGTTTAGCCCCCCTTCGTTGACATCGAAGGGGTCACAAGTTCGAATCTTGTACCGCCCACCAATTGTTCAAAATCCCTGTGGATCATGATGATCCACAGGGATTTTGTTTTTCATCCCCTACCCGTCTCTCAGTTTGCTGCACATAAGTGGTTGATAGCGGATCAAACTGCATGATGGCTTCCTGATATCTTCGACTCTAAGCCAGTTCTTAAAGGTCTATGCGGCCTCCAACTTATCACCAGGGCTTGCTCAACGGATCATTAATCGATTGGAACAAGAAACTCTGCTGACGTCTTCTGGTTTTGGCCTCGGAAAGACAAGAACTGTAAACAACCCAAAAGCACTCGCGGAGTTGTGGAGCCAGGAGAAGAAGGTGATCAAACCCGCTCTTCATGGCTTTCTATACGGTTCATACAATGAGGCTATCGCACGACGCATCTTAGACATCTATCCGAGATGCGTTTTCGCGCGGAAGCGGAAAAAGCTCTCGTTGAGGTACTGATCGATGGCGAGTGGACGGAACTCAAGGTAGGTGTGCTCCCGGCGGAGGAAACGCTTCGCCATCGAATGATACGGACGGGCATCGAGCGGCGCGGCGATTGACGACGCCCCGACGGAGCGGAGGAGCTCGGCCGGGGCGTCATTTGCGTGCGGCCTTATCAGCCTATGCTGTCGACGTGGCAGGTTCCGGTCCAGGAGCCGCTGGTGGAGAACTGGACGCCGAGCGGGTTCAGCGGGGTGGCGGCGTTGCTCGGAACGGCGACCGTAATGGTGTTCCAGGCATTGGTCTGGAGTTGCCGATCGCCTCCCAGTCCCGCTCCAGGCCCAGTTGTGATCCTGCACATAGGTTGGATCGAGCTGATCTGAGTTCCGCTCAGGATCCAAACATGGAACGTGACCGTCTTACCGGCCGTGGTTGCGGTGTTCGATATCACGCAGACAACTCCATTCTGAGTCACGAACCGGAGAGACACGTCTTCCAGTATCAGTCGAGGGGATGGAAACGAGGGTAGAAATGAGGTGACGTGGTGACGATGCGGGATCGCACGGTACGCTTTTAGTTAAGCGTACCGTGCGATCCCGCACCGAAGGCCCGCCATGCGGCGGGCCTTCGGATACTCACAGAATTACAGCCCCGCAATCGGAGGATACTCGGAATTGCCAAGCACCGCATTAAGCTGGTTCCAGTCCAGGACCGCGCCGGTCGTCGGGTGGAAGAGGTCGCCTTGGGTGACCCAGGCGGTGCCACTGAACCCAAGGCTGGTGATCTTATTCATCACGTACTTGTCCCAGTGCGTGCACGACCGGTAGTTCTGGTCCTTGTATGAGCCGGTCAGGTTGAGCTGCGGCCCCTTTACCCCCGCACGAAATTCGCCGATCAGCACGGGGATGCCCCGGTCCGTGAAATTGGTCTTCATCTTGCCGAGGTTAATGTCAATGAGGCTTTCGTCGTCCCCCGCTTTGACGTTGCGATTCGTCAAATTATAGCTGACATGATAATTATATCCCCAGAAGGCTTTCCAGGTCCCCCACGTCTCATCCGTATCCATCAAGGTGAAATCGAAGGGATCATAATCGTGCACTTCGACCATCCGCTTATTCGCCGGATCCGAAGGTAGGTTCTTTCCCCAGTTGCACGTGTTGTCGATATTGGTGTTCGGCCCCTGGACGACCAGCCAGCGAACGGCATTGCCTCCGCCGTTGGCGCGCATCGCGTTGATCCAATTCTGCTCGTATTGGTAGAGCACATTGGTCTTCGTCTGGGACGGTGCGTCAGGTTCATTGGCGCAGGCGAGGGCCAAATGGTCGCTATCGTACCATTTGAAGGTGTTCGCCACCTGGGTCCACAGGTTGATCAACTTGGAGTTGATGTTGCTGTCGTAGGAGTTGAAGCCGTTCCGTTCGAACCAGCCACCGTCCCAGTGGTCGTTGATGATGACGTAAAAGCCATCGGCAAGAGCCCAGTCGACCACCTGCTTGACCTGGGCCATGTACGCGGAATTGATGGTGCCGTTGGTGGAATTGTAATTCCAGGCACACGGCACGCGCAGGGTCTTGAATCCGGCATTTTTCATGGCGTCGATCAACGCCTTGGTCGGCGGCGTCCCCCCCCAGGTGGATTCGAGGGTGTTGCCCAGGTTGATGCCGGGATTCGGGAAGACGGCCGCAGATCCGGCTGAGGGCAACGCCAGACACGCGATGGCGCTGGCGATAACGTACTTCATCTTGTTCATGGTTTTCTCACTTTATGGTCTGGTGGTAAGAGAATACTGCGGACCCCGATGTGGGGAATTGCCGCTGATGGAATTGCGAATCCCGATGAGGGAGTGCTGCATGAGCCGAAGCATATCGCACTGGCCGAAGCAGGAATTGGTTCGTATGGATCAGATCATGGAGTCTCCTTCCAAATGATCGTGGTGAATGTGGTCCTAAAGCGTAATATTGATTGAGAAAGTGCTGGATGATTGAGCTTACTGTTCCGCGTGGCGCATTGCGGTGTCTCCGCCGCTCAATTCCTGAATTGCGTACGTAGCAAATATTTCATCCTAAAATGAAATTCCGCAGAATGCACAAGCAGGTCTGAGGTTGCCACTGCACCTCCAAAATGACCGCAAACCCGGCCCGATCTAAACATGTAATGCGGTCATCTATCGGAAATCCAGCGTTTGCGCGGTACGGTATGAATAAACCATGGGGCAGTTTTGTTAGAGTCTCGTAGCGGCTACTTGCTGGACTTAAATTTCTCTTCCATCTGCTTCGCATAGGCTTCGCCTCTCGCCTTTTCGGCTTCCGCCTGGGCTTGAGCTTCGGCTCGCCGCTCGGGTGGCACAGTCGTGCTGATTTGTGAACTGACTCCCGCACCGGGCTGTGCTTTCGCATCCAGATCTGCAGCAGGTTGGCTACTGCAACCTGCAAGCGGAAGGATCACAAGCGCGATCGCCAAATATTTCGCGAACTTCATCTTAATTGCACTTTCGCCTTATTGCATTTTTGCCGACGAGTTCCCAGACAGAGAAGCGTTAAGATGAGAACAGTGAACGGGCGACGGAACCGCAGAGATCTCAGCTCAATTTCCGTTCACTGTTCAACCAACGTAATCGACCAGGGAACCTTGGTGATTAGCCCTTGACAGGCATCTCTACCAGGGGTTAGCGCAAGTCGTCGCCTTAGGATCGCTAGCGCTTACGCAGATATTCGTGAACCACTTCAACCTGCCTTTAGCGAATGACTTCACATGCCCGTCAGTAAAGAGCATGTTGCTTTGACCTGCATGGCGATATCGTGGATACATATTTCCTCCACCCCAGCCGATTGCGGTCTCATCTTTGTCGTGGGCGAAAGAATTGTCAGCGCCGATCGTCTTGTCATTCGCAAGGTTGGACACCCAGTACCACTCATCGGCACTGCCGGCGGTTACCCAGTTCCAGCCTGCATTGCCGCTCGCCCCGGCCTCGTACACCAAAAGGTGATCGGAAGGGGACTCAATACTTGTCAGAGCAACAGAGGTAGTATAGGCAATCGTATTGGGAAGCACGCCATACTGGTTTGTCTGATTTATCGGCGCTACAGCGCTCGGGCAGCGCCAGATGGCCCCGTGTAATACCCGTTTTTGTTGACGGAATCGCCGGCTTTCACGTAAGGGCCGACGGCCCATGTCCAGTCGTAGTCACCGGTGCTATTGGCGAACTGGGCCAGGGGGAAATTCTCGTCGTAATCCTGAATATACTGAAGGATGGCCAGGCCGATCTGCTTCTGATTGCTGGCACAAGTCGTCTGCCGGGCCTTCTCGCGAACCTTGGCGAAGACAGGAAAAAGGATGGCAGCAAGAATCGCTATAATAGCGATAACTACTAGTAATTCAATAAGTGTAAAGCCATATTTATTTTTGTGTGTCATTTAGAGATCAAACCTTTCGAATTAAACATTTTGCTTAGGAGATGATACATATGCCGAAGCTATCTTTAGGATTGAGGGTACGGTCTCCTTTCATGTAATCTCGTATTACGTAAAAGGCGGTCGCCTTCACTTCTCTATGGCTCAACGGCCAGATCCATCGGCTCCCCGGCGCTTCGGGTATCGTCCGTGCAAAAAACCTGGTTCATCCTGAAAAGACTATAACATACTGGCGAATATCTGTCAAGTATGATTTCGGAGAGAGTGCTGAAGCGTAATTCAGATCGTCCTCCGTCGATGGAAATAGGGAATATATGTGATATAATCCCATATCTGGGAACTATAGTGATAAAGCGTTGTACCGGAACGGCATGTCCGCTTGCGTGGTATCCGCCTGAGAGCGGACATCCCACAAACGCACCGGAAGAGAGCGCCGCCGCTGAGTGGTGTGATCGTGAGAAATGGAGACAGAAATGGCCGACATATGCTGCCCGCGCTGCGGGAGCCCGGTGAAACAGGTGAAGGCCGGGATGAACAACGGCTGCCAGCAGTACCGATGCGGCGCATGCCGGCGGCGTTATGTACCGGACGGGAAGGGGCGCGGGTATGCCGGCAGCATGAGAGACCGGGCGGCATCTCTGCGGACGGAGGGCCAAACCCTCTCTCAGATCGCAGAGACGCTTGGGGTGACGCCGAAGACGCTTCGAAAATGGTTCCGCGAGGGCGCTGCGACGGACGAACCACAGACCGATCGCATGGAACATTCCGATACCCTATACGTTTCCCAATCGCCCGCACAGGTCGCCGCAAGCGATCCGGACAAGGCAGCCAATGGGCTCGCGCCGGAGGCGGCTCCCCTCGCGTCCAAGCGCGCGACGATCCACGATGTGGCCGAGCGGGCCGGAGTGGCGGCGTCGACGGTCTCCAATTACCTGAACGACAAGGGGCAAATGAACGCAAGCACACGCGAGCGCGTCCAGGAGGCGATCGAAGCTCTCCGCTTTACGCCAAATGCTCTGACCCGGGCGATCCGCAACGGTCGCACACAGATCCTTGGTGTGGTGGCGTTCGGGCTTTGGGACTTAGACCAGGGGCCAACCTTCTCAATCATCCCGCCGCTGCTGGCCGGGATCAACAAGAGCGCCGAGGCGGCCGGATACGATGTGCTTCTGTACACAAGCGGGGGCGCGTCGAAGGCGCACGGCGGGTTGCGTTTTCTCAACGGACACATCGACGGTCTCCTCTTCATCGGATCGACGCTCCCAAAACCGATCCTGGAGCAAACAGCCGCCGCCGGCCTCCCCATTGTCGCGATGCTGAACCGGGATGTGCCGACCAATGTCGGCTACGTCAACGTCGACAATACAGCGGCGATGCACTCGGTTGTCGAGCATCTCATGTCGCTGGGACGGCGGAGGATCGGCTACTTTGGACCGCTCCACGACTCCAACCATATCGATCGCTATCAGGGGTTCGGCGATGCCATGGAAGCCGCCGGATTGGCATGGGATTCGTCACCGATGGAGTACGCGCCGATAACCGGGGAAGCCATGAATCTGGGCCGGTTCGGATGCGGAATAAAGCGCCTGATGGAGATAACGGAACAGCCCGACGCCATCGTCCTCCCGAATGACCTATCGGCCGCCTGGACGGTCGAAGAGCTCGTCAAGCACGGGTTCCGGGTGCCGGAGGATATTGCCGTTACAGGCTTTGACGATGTGCCGGAGGCTGCGCATATCGCTGGCGGCCTCACAACAATTCGCCAGCCGTTCCGCCGGATCGGACAGATCGCCGTGGAGCGGCTCCTGGCGATGATCGAAGGCGCGCCTACCTCCGACTGCCGCGTGACGCTGCCGGCGGAATTGATCGTGCGGACATCCACCGTAGGGCGCTGACCTGCGTGGAACGGGTCGTTTCGACTGCCTTTCCCGCCGCCGGCGCTGCGAGCGACAATGCCAGCACGCCAGCGGCCACCATTATTGGTGAAACAGTGAACACCGTTTTGTATGTACAATAATACAGATGTGCTCTCACGGCACGGCGATGATCTTATCGCTCAAGCGCATGTAGTCGAAATCAACGAAACCGCCCGCTGTCTTGGTCGCAAAGTTGAACAGACCAAAGCGGTAGCCCATGAAGTGCGGGCTGCTGTATTCCATCCGTAACGACTTCCCGATAGCGGTCCATTTCTTGTTGTCGAGGCTAAAGTAGAAGTACGCCCTGTTGTCGAGGTTGTAAAAGAGCTGCGGCTGGTTTTGATCTCCTCGGTCCTTGAAGTCGCAGTCGATCCTCAGATATACAGTCTTCTGACTGAGAGGAATACTGGCGAGCTCTTCCGGCTTGTCCGACTGGGCGCTGATCATGACGATAGACGAGGCGCCGCCTTCCGCCTTAACGCCGACGAAGCCGTACTTCCTCTGAAACGCCACAAGGCCCGCATAGTCGCCGTCTTTCATGTGGGTCACGTCGATAGCGGTCGTCGCCGAACTTTCGAGGCCGAAGGTGCGCTGGGTGAGCGTATTACGAGCCTGGGTCAACTCCGTGTCCACGCGACCCGTGGTCAAGCGCAGGCTGCCGGGATGCGCAGTGACAGACCAGTTTGCGTTGTCCGGATTGTGGTTCCACTGCCACACCAGGGGGAGAGGGCGATCGCCGGGTTTGCGGTTGAACTCGTCGGAGGCCACAATACCGGAGACGCCGATCTTATTGGCCGGGAGGTTGAGCATTTCCGGCACCTTACCGTTAACTCCGACGACAGGCCAGCCATCCACCCACGTCATGGGAACGACGTAGGGTATGCGCCCGACCGAGCCGCGATCGCCGAACAGGTAGGCGTACCACTCGCCCTTAGGCGTATCGATCATGCCGCCCTGCGCGACGCCCTGATCGTGGAACATGACCTTACCCTCATACGGCCCAGTGATCTTGTCGGCCCGATGAATGACTTCGGTGCGCATGTCATTCTTTGGCCAGGTAACATTGCAAAGGTAATACTTGCCGTTGATCTTGCGCATCTGCGAGCCTTCCGCAGGCATGCCAGGGGTGCCGCCCGCCACGTCGCCCGCCTTGGGAACAATGACCTGATCCACTCCGCCGGGCAGGAAGCCAGTCAGGTCCGGCTTCAATTCAGTAAGCCGAATATCACCGGATCCATAGATCAGGTAGACGCGCCCGTCGTCGTCGAAGAACAAGGAGTGATCGTGAAGGGCGGGAGAGAAGGAAGTTTCCTTCCAGGGCATCTTGTTAGGATCTTTGGTGCTGTAGATGTAGGTCTTGCCGGTAGTAAAGGAGAAGGTCGTGACGTAGAACGTGCCGTTATGGTAGCGCAAGCTGCTCGCCCAGGCCCCCCAGCTATAGGCGTTCTTGCCGTTTGACAAAGTAAGCGCGTCAGTATCGCCGAGGGTTTCGTAGGCATAGCTGGCCATCTCCCAATTCACCAGGTCCTTAGACTTCATGATCGGCAGCCCCGGACTCATGTGCATCGTGGTGCTGCTCATGTAGTAGGTGTCGCCGACCCGTATCATGGCGATGTCCGGTACGTCTGCCCAGAGGATAGGATTCTGTGCCTTCTTGGTTGAATCAGCCCCCAGAGTCGGCGCCACAGCTAGGATTGTCAGGGAAAGTGCCGCAAGGCACAGCAGTGATGTGTTCATAATTTGTTTGTCTATAAAATGACCTGAGTTTCGAGCAGAACTATCGCATGGACTGGAGCAGCTTTAGCGAGACTATTTCCGGAATTTCCATGACAAGAAGTTAAAGATCTTCTCGCCGTGGCTGCCCCTGAAAACGAAAAACACGTCGTGTACCCCTCTTGCTCCCGATACGGAGGCCGTCTGGACTTTCCACCGGTCCAGGCCGCCCGTATCTGGAACGGCGAGCGTTGCGATCCGTGGTCCCGCGATCCCGTCGAGATAGACTTCTATTGAGGACCCAACCGTCAAGCTGGCGACGGAGCCCTCGAAACTCTTCGCACCCCTGGATCCAAAGTCTACACTTTTCACCTTGATGTAGCCGCCATCGTTTATATCGGTGACATAAACTCCCTCGGTGGCGCTGGTTTCGGTCTGAACGCCCGTCTCCCACGCAATCGTCGCCGCCTTAGTCAGCTCGTAAGGATTCAGGTGGCCGATCGGAGCAGGCCCTTCCTTGGTCGGAAGGATCGTTGGAAACGAACCGCCGGGATTGTACTTGAACTCTTCCAGGCACACCGAGCGATCAAATCCGCTGCCGCCTGGCAAGTCCTCGTTGTGATAAAACAAATACGAGTGTCCTTTGTAATCGAGGACGCCCGGGTGATTTGTAAATGACAGTTTTGGCAAGCTCTTAGGCATAATGATGCCGCGATAAGTCCATGGGCCGGTTGGCGACGCGCTCGTAGAATAGGCGAGAGCCTCCGGGACCCCGGTAGCGGCAAAAACCATATAATAGAGGCTGCCGCGGCGATAAAACCAGGGGCCTTCCTCATAGAGAGTGGCCCGATCTTTATTTCCTTCGCGCTTTCCAAAGCCCTCTTCCGTCAGCGGAACCTTTACGATCCCGACACTCTGATCGTATGAGACCATGTCCTTATTGAGCTTAACGTAAAATAGCTGCGGATTACCCCAATAAAGATACGCTTGCCCGTCGTTATCGATATAAACGGTTGGATCGATGTCTCCCACGCCGGTATGAACGAGCGGATGACCAAGCGCGTCATGGAACGGGCCTGTCGGGCTGTCGGACACCGCAACTCCCACAGACATTCCGAGACCCTTAGCTGTCATCGGGACATAATAGTAGAACTTGCGATTACGCTCGATGGCTTGACCTGCCCAGGCGTCGCTTTGAGCCCAGGAGAAGTCTTTCACCGACAGAGGAGAGCCTTCGTCCGTCCAATTCACCATGTCCTTTGTCGAGTAGCACCGCCAGTCTTTCATCACGAACGGGGTCGCATTGTCTTCGTCATGACCGCTATAAAGGTAGACTTTGCCGTTGGCAATCATCGGAGCAGGATCGGCCGTGTGTCGCGTTTGGATAATGGGATTGTCGGCGGCTGCGGCCTGGACAATCGCCAGAGTCGCCCCAAGCGCCAGGAGGATGGACTTCATTGACTTCTTAATTTCCTTGTCCGATCTGTAAGACGGTAATCGAGTAGGAGGGAAGCGTGTAGATGCCACCTCGTAGGACATTCGGCGCCTTCGTCGTGACAGGAACAACTTTTTTGGGCGAGTCGATGGCGTTTGTGTCGGCCGGATCAGCGGCCAGAGTGATCGCCGTCATGGTGGGCGCGAGGGAGGCGACGCCCGGGATAACGATCTTCACCGGCTGCGGCGTCGGCTGCGGGTTCACCAGTTTCACGGTGATGGCCCCGGTCCTGCTGTCCCGAGTGACGGAACTGTGCAGCGCGGCATCCGTAAGCGCGGCCTTCAGCACCTCATCGCCGTGGTTGCAGCTGAACATCTGGAAAGCGTAATAGCTGGGAGAGCCGAAGGTGGTAAGCGCATCGTAACCGATCATGTTTGGACGCCACTGCCGCCCGCCGGGATTCACGTTCGCCAGGAGCGGGGCGTAGCATTGCATTACCACCAGATCGGCGTTACGCTCCATCTCCGTCATCCAGGCTGCGTCACCCAGGGCTGCCTTCATGCTTGGTGTCGGCGGCAGCGCGTGCGAGCCAGGATCCCAGGGAGCGATATCCTCGAACGCAGCCCATTCTCCTACGAAGATCTCCGGACTGCCTTTGCGCTCATAGCCCTCGTAGTGAGCCGACAACACTCCCTCGAAGCTGGCGGCTGGGCTGTAGTTGTGCTCGTCCACAGCATCAGGTTTACGACTGGGTACAAGCTCCATCCCTGTGCTGGAGATGACCTTGAGCTGTGGATACTTTGCCTTGATCGCATCGTAAAACTGCGCGAAGCGACCGTCGTAGCTTCCCGACTTGTCGAAGCCGTCCTCGTTGCCGATTTCCACGTAGTGCAATGGGAACGGTTTGGCGTGACCATCGCGGATGCGCACGGCCCCCCACTTCGTATTCTTGTCCCCGATCACGTACTCGATCTCATCGAGCGCTTCCTGGACGTAGGGGGTAAGTCCCGGGCCGGCAGCGACATGCTCGCCGTTCAGCGAGTATCCCGCATAGACAGCGAGTAACGGTTCTGCGCCCATGTCTTCGCACCAGTACAGGAACTCCAGCAGTCCCATGCCGTCTGTCGAGCGATACCCCCACGGACAGGGGTGGCCGGGACGATCCGCGGGCGGTCCGAGCGTCTTCTTCCAGTCGAAGCGCTCAGAGATCGTGTTGCCTTCCAGATAGTTGCCGCCGGGAAAACGCAGAAAGCCCGGTTTCAGATCCACCAGCGCCTGCATCAGGTCCGGCCGCAGTCCGTTCGGTCGATTCTTCCAGGTAGGGGGAAAGAGTGAAATATAGCCAAACCAGACGGCGCCAGGACGATCCACGGTGAGGACAAAGCGCGCATTCGCTGTTGGGACTACCTTGCTCGTGCGCAGCGTCGCCGTGTAAGACTGCCACTGGTCCGTCAGGCGAGGGACTTTCGCCTTGGCGTAAACCGTCTTACCGTCCTCACTCTTGATGGCGAGTGTCACCGAACCGGAAAAGCCGGCGTTAGCGCGGGCATAGAACGTTGCCGTGTAGCGAGTCCGCGATCGGACGGGAATCCCCCAATAGCCATCGTTGGCTATTCCGGCGGGATGGTCTTCCGACGCCGCCGTTACGTCCAGGCGGAGGCTCGCCGGTAGCTGCTCGCTGCGGGGACGGTTCCGGTCAAGAGCGATGGTCGCCACCGCTCCCTCGCTCTGCACGACGGACCAGTGGCGAGGTGTCTGAGCGTCATCCATAAACGTCCGGTTCTGAATGAGTTCCGCATACAGGCCACCATCGTAGGAGTGGTTGATCTCCTCAGTCATCAGGCCATATAGCCAGTGATTGATCGTACCGGCAGGCTTACTGGTATCGATCGTCAGTGTCGATACTGTCGGATTCGCGGCCATTAGGGTAAGTGGTCCCGCGACGATCAAATTGAGCGCGAGTGTGGCGCTTCGGATAGCAAGAGCCAAGCGATGTCGGTCGAGTTGCAAAGTTCTACCTTTCCAGTCCGAGTGATGGCGATGAATGCGGGATTGGCCCAGCGAGATGTAGAAGGAGCGCGGCTGGCTTTCAGTCCGCCGGCCACGAGTCGATAAGAACCACTGGATGCCTCTTATACCGATAACAACTATAAATTTAATAAGCGTAAATCCAATGTTTCATCTTCGTGCCGTCGCAGTGGGCAAATTTGTGGGCGCCTGTCATGCCGCAGACACACGTGCGGCAGACTCGCGTACGATGAGCTCCGTTCGGAGTAGCTCGCTTCCACCGAGAGGCTGGCCTCCGCGAATGCCGGCTATAAGCCGCTCGCCGGCTCGCCGGCCCATCTGATAGATGGGCTGCCGAACCGTCGTCAGAGATGGCGTCAAGTGCTCGGCCGAAAGTGGATCGTCGAACCCAACGAGTGAGATATCCTCCGGAACGCGCAGATTGTGGCGTCGCAGAACACGCAATAGGGTCAAGGCCATCAGATAATCGCAAACAAAAACCGCTGTGGGAACAGTCCCCGCAGCACGAGCGCGCGTCAGCCAATCGTCCATGCATTCCTCATACCGTTCGGCTTTCTGTTCCGGTATCAGCACCACGTTGCACGGATCGAGCGCCACGCCCGCCTCAGCAAATGCATGACGAAACCCTTGCAGGCGGTCATTGTAGTTCGAGATCGTCGTCACTGCAGTGACTATGGCGATGTCCCGGTGTCCGAGTCCGAGCAAATGCAACACGACATCCCGGGCGCCCTGCCGGTTGTCCGTATCCTGACAGGGGATCTCAGCGTCGGCCTGGTCAATCGATGATATTCCGATGGCGACGAAGTGAATGCCTTCCT
>Ga0207671_10000337_pt1 | contig 69135 bp, 62 predicted proteins | sample KBSC24metaG_FD_184352 | JGI IMG/M metagenome (GOLD analysis project Ga0207671, IMG submission 184352) | Corn rhizosphere microbial communities from Kellogg Biological Station, Michigan, USA - KBS C2-4 metaG (SPAdes) (version 2) | ecosystem: Host-associated > Plants > Roots > Rhizosphere > Soil... | reverse complement strand
CCCGGGCACCAAGGTCGACATCTGGGACTGCAACGGCGGCGTCAACCAGCAGTGGAACCTCAACGCCGACGGCACCGTCACCAGTGCCCAGTCCGGACTGTGCCTGGACGTCACCGGCGCCTCCACCGCCAACGGCGCCCTGGCCGAGTTGTGGACCTGCAACGGCGGCACCAACCAGAAATGGAGCCGGCAGTAACAAGGAAGCGCCCGTGCCGGGGGCTCAGTAGAGCCCCCGGCACGGTGGTGCCGACGGACCCGCAGACCGGGCCGCCGACCGCCTGGACCGTGCTCAGGGCGCCAACCGCCATTGCTGGTTGGTGCCGCCGTTGGCGGTCCACTGCACGACCGGGGCTCCGTCGCTGGTCGCCTGGCCCTACACGTCCGCGACCAGCCCGCTGTCATGGCTGACGATGGTGTAATAGCCGTCGCCGGTCGGCCGCAGGTACCACTCTTGGTTGGTGCCGCCGTTCGCGGTCCACTGTTGTAGCTGCAATCCCGCGGTGGAGGAATGGCCGTTGACGTCGAGCACCTTGCCGCTACCGGTGTACGCCAACGTATATGTGCCTCCAGGAGCGGAGCTGACAGTCCAGGCCAGGCCGCCGGTCTGCTGGACGGCCTTGGCACCGTCCGCGGTGGAGTTGCCGGAGACGGCGAGCGGCTTGCCGCTTTTGCGGTTGACGATGTGGTAAGTCCCCGGAGTGGGGCCGGTGTTGGTCCCCAGGGTGAAGTACTCGGCCGCGTCATTGAACGTGGTGGTACCGGACTTGCTCGTGGACAACACCAGGTACACCCGCGAGCCGCTGCTGGGGGCGGTGAACGTGACCGGCTGTGTCACCCGGGAGCCGAGTGGGATGGTGAGGGTCGTGGTGCCGGACGCGATAGCCGTCCCGGTGGGCTGGTCCAGCCGCGCTGTCCATGTCAGGCCGACGGAGGTGTTGCTGAAGTCGTCGTTGAACACGGTGATGTCGCGGGTCACCGTGCTGCCGTAGGAGTAGGAGGCCACCTCCTGCGGGAGCGGGAAGTTTCCGTTGGAGTCCGACGCTCCGGAGGCCGACCAGTAGGGCAGGTCGATCACGGCAATGGGGTTGAACGCGGCCTGGATCCGCTGGATCTGCGGGTTGCTCCAGGGATCGGCGAGGTTGTCCGCGCCGTAGAGCGGGTGGCGGCCTTCCTCGGTGGTGAAGTCGGTGGTCCGCACTCCGGGCACGAAGCCGGCCCAGCCGGACAGCAGGGTGTACGGGCGCAGGTCGCTGGCGTCCTTGCCGCGCTTGGCGGCCGTTGCCGTCGCGAACCATTCGAAGCCTTCGTCCTTCTCCTCCGATGCCGTCGAAGTCGAAAAGCCGTAATCCGGCTCCTGAGTCTCACAAGGTGGTTCGGCCTCGTTTCACCAACAGAACGACGCCCAGGATGCGGGGGCCGTGCACGGCCTCGACGCGGTCGAGTTCGATGTCGCTGGTGGCTGAGGGCCCGGAGATCCAGGCGAGTGGGCGATGCGGGTCCAGCAGGGGCAGGGCGTGCGGGAGTGAGGCGACGGTCTCGTCCGGGGCGCGGACTATGCAGATGTGGCGGTCGGGGACGAGAGTGAGGGCGCGGCGGCTGCGCGAGCCGAGATCGCCTTCGGCGCCAACGGAATCTGCTCCTAACCCACGACGTCCGCCTCAACCGCCTGCACCGACTCCGCGCTGTCCGCCCCTGACTTCGGCGCGGTCAAGTCCTGCTACGTGGGCCCTGTTGTCAGCGGCCCCAGCGGCACCGGCTACTGCGCGCCAGAGAATGGCTTGTGTGCCTTCAGCGGCACCAGAACCGTGTACTACGGCGCGGGGAGCAGCTGGACCAGCAAGTCGCTGACCAGCGGCACACCATGCGGCAACAACGTTTTCGGCGACCTGGACTTCGGTGTGGCCAAGTCCTGTTTCGTCACGCCGGCTACCTGATGGACGAGACCACGTCCGTGTGTGCGCCGTCTCGCGACCAACCGTCATGTGAACCCGCAACCGGGGCGGACGCAGCGCTTAAGTAGGCGGCCGAGGACTGGGCGTGTCGCCCGCGCCCAGTCCTCGTCGTTTCGAACTCTGCCCATGGCCGACGTTCCCCGGTCTCCCGGCTGGTTCCCGCGGATGCGAGGCTTGTTTCAGGACAGATAGGTGGTGGTGCACACGGTGCCGTTGAGCGTGAAAGACGCGGGCGGCGGGTTGGCTCCGGACTGGTTGCCGACGAACCCGATGCTGACGGTGTTGCCGCTGTTCGCGGTGAGGTTCGCGTCCCAGTCGACAGGGGTGACGACCACGTTCTGGGCGGTCTGGCTGTAGGAGGCGTTCCAGCCGCTGGAGAAGGACTCGGTGGTGGCCGGGAAGCTGAACGCGAGTGTCCAGCCGGTGATGGGGTTTGGACCGGTGTCGGTGATGGAGATGTTCGCGACGAACCCGCTTTCCCAACCGGATCCCAAGTAGTAGCTCACGGCGCAGGTGCTGTGCTGGGGCGTGCCGGTGATGAACGTGACCGGTGGCGAAGGCGCCGACAGGTATCCCTTCTGGTCGGTGGCCTGCACGTTGAGCGTGTACGAGGTACCGGGCTGGAGGTTGTGCGCCGTGAACGAGGTTGATGTGGACTCCCCGAGCAGCACGCTGGTGGTACCGAGCTGTTGATAGATCTCGTAGCGGGTGACACCGCCGCCGGTGGAGGGCTGCCAGGTGATCGTGGCGCCGTCGGCGGCGATGTCCGCGGCCGTCGGGCTTCCTGGTGCGGTCAATGTGGTGTCGACGGGGTTGGTGGGGGACGGCTTGAGTTTCAGCGTCACGATCGAGTACGGCGGGACGACTTGCGTGCCGGCGGTGCCCTTCTGCGAGGTGGTGATCGAGGTGGCCTCGTCGCCGTAGGTGTAGACGGTCGGCGCGGCGTCGCTCGGCGTCCAGCCCGCGTAGTTCAGGTTCACGGTGTAAGCGTTGGCCGGGTCTTTGTTGACCAGTTCGACACTCAGCTCGCCGTCGGCGTTACGGGCGGCGTGCACGGACATCAGGGGGTTGTCTGATCCGGACTTGACCAGGGTGTCGCCGGGCTGCGCGACCTTGCTGAGCATCTGCAGTGCGTAGTAGGACGCGAACGGCGTGTTCAGCGGCGGCTCGCACACGTTGTCGCTGTTGCAGTTGCCGCTGGACAGCAGGCCGCCGTCGCCGTAGTCGGTGGCTCCGTCGGGTGCGGTGGTGACGGTGCCCATGCCGTTGCGGGTGTCCCAGTAGTCGACGGTGAAGGCGCCGTTCTCCATTGCGGTGAAGTAGGTGTCCGCGTTGAAGAGCGCGCCAGGCTGGGTGTCCGAGTCGTAGTTGGACTCTGTCTCGGTCATCGCAATGCCGAGGTTCGGGCCGTTCGGCCCGGCGTACTGGTTGATCTGCTGGCGCAACTGCGCCAACTCGGCGGGCAGCAGCTGCACCTGCTGCAAAACATCTGCGGCGGTGGTGTGGTTCGGGTAGAAGTGCACGATCGCGAAGTCCACGTAGGGGCCCACGATCGGCAGGACGGTCTGGTTCCAGTCCTTGCTGTCACCGGACGCGACGAGGCCGTCGGGCCAGCTGTCGGGCAGGGTGAGTACGACACCGATCTTGATGGTCGGGTCGACCGCCTTCATCGCCTGCACGTACTGCACGACGTTCTGCGCGTATGTGGCCGGGCTCTTGCTGGTGTGATCGTCCAGCTCCCAGTCCGCGCCGTAGTATCCGTTGCCGAACACCTCGTTGCCGATCTCCCAGTACCGGTCGTGGTAGCCCTTCGTGACGTTCGCATACCGTACCCAGTCGGCGGCCTCTTGCGGGGTTCCGGAGCCGTAGTTCGCGATCAGGATCGCCTGCGCGCCCACTGACTTGACCGTGCCCATGAAGGAATCGAAGTCGGTGCCCGGCGCGACATAGCCGCCACCGCTGACGGTATTGGTCTGCCAGTGATAACCGTCGCCATAGGAGCCGCCGGGGTAGCGCATCATTCCGACGTTCGCCTGACTGAGCAGCCCGGCGGACGCCGGAGTGTTCATGTTCCCATCCCAGACCGCCTGGTTGGCGCCGTAGGCGGTGGTGGGAACGGTACCGAGGCCCTCGTCTGCGTTCACCGTGACATTGATCGCTGTCGCTGTTGCATGGGCTGTGCCTGACACCGCGGGGACGGTGGCGATCGCGAGGGTCGCCACCATGGCTGTGGCGGCCGTCGTGAGCCACCGCGGCAGTCTGCGTCCGTGGGAAGAGGGATCACGCATACGGTCATCGCTTTCTGGCGGCCCGCCCACAGCGTGCAGACGCCGGTTCGGTGACAAAGAGAACGCCCGTGTGGGCACTGGCATCGTGAGGGAGTCGGCAGTTCCCGTCAATCAGGTACGGACCCGTAGATAACGCACTTTCGACGGGAACGCTGGATCCTCCTGGTCGCCGCCCTGAAGTCGCCAACCAACGAAAACCTCCGTCCTGAACACGACGAGAAAGTTTCGCCAGCAGAGCGGAGGCTGAGGCCGTGGGCTCAAGCGGCGGCAGGGAGCCGGGCGAGGCCAGCCGAGACCCGGTAGCTGGAGACCTGAAAGTTCATGCCGCCGCTTGAGGAGGTGATCTCCGACTCGAGGTCGAATCGGTTCGCAACCGCCGTAGCGCAGCGCGGCGTACATGCTTGACACGCACCGAGTTTGCTGCGACGTTCTCTGGCGAGAAACCTTGGGGGGATTCCGTCGCGCAGACCGTCACCGGGGCGCCCGAGCATGTTAGCGCTAACATGCTCGTCCACTCGCAATCCGGGCGCCCGGCGGAAAGGGTCTGCGCAACCCGTTGAACCATATTGCGCTCGACTTGAGCAGGGACTCACATGGCAGCCAGCACTCCGGACGAGCGTCTCCAAACTCCTCCCTGCGTCACCGGGGACAGTGAGACGCCTGTGGCTCCGTCAAGCCGCGAGGGCGGGCTGGCTGTCAGTGTGCGGTCCGCGCCGTACAACGGGGTGTTTGAACCCTCTGACATTGGGCCGCAATGAGCCAGGTTTTCAGATGGTGGTCTGTCACATCGCAGATTGGGGTCTCCTGTGTTCTCCTACAGGCGCATCGTTGCCAGGGTCTCGCTGGCGGTCTCCTTGATCGTCAGCTGCCTCGGGATAGTGAGCCACGTGCCTTCGCACGCCGCGGCACAGTCTGTCGCGTCGATCAGCACCCCGCCCATGGGGTGGGCGTCCTGGAACAGCTTCGCGGCCCAGATCAACTACAACGTCATCAAGTCGCAGACCGACGCGTTGGTCGCTTCGGGCATGAAGGACGCCGGCTATCAGTACGTCAACATCGACGAGGGCTGGTGGCAGGGCACCCGGGACTCGGCCGGCAACATCACGGTCGACCCCGGCGACTGGCCCGGTGGAATGAAAGCCATCGCCGACTACATTCACAGCAAGGGCCTGAAGGCCGGGATCTACACCGATGCCGGCCGTAACGGATGCGGCTATTACTATCCGACCGGCCGTCCGGCGGCGCCGGGCAGCGGCAGCGAGGGCCACTACGACCAGGACTTCCTCCAGTTCTCCGAATGGGGCTTCGACTACGTCAAGGTCGACTGGTGCGGCGGCAACGCCGAAGGGCTGAACGCGCAGACCACCTACCAGGCGATCAGCGACTCGATCGGCCGGGCCACAGCGCAGACCGGCCGCCCGATGGCGCTGTCGATCTGCGACTGGGGCAACCAGAACCCGTGGAACTGGGCACCGGGCATGTCGAACCTGTGGCGCACCAGTGGCGACATCATCTACTTCGGCGAGAGTCCGTCGATGGCGCGCGTGTTGTCCAACTTCGATGCGGCTCAGCATCCCAGCGCCCAGAGCCCGGGACACTACAACGATCCGGACATGCTGGTCGTGGGGATGCCGGGGTTCACGGCGGCGCAGAACCGGACGCACCTGAGCCTGTGGGCCATCTCCGGCGCCCCGCTGCTGGCCGGCAACAACCTCGCCACTATGAATACGGACACCCGCGCCGTCCTGACAAACCCCGAGGTGATCGCGGTCGACCAGGACTCCCGCGGTCAGCAGGGAACGAAGGTGGCCGAGGATTCCAGCGGCCTGCAGGTGTACAGCAAGACCCTGTCCGGCAGCGGCCGCCGCGCGGTGGTGCTCCTCAACCGCACCGGCTCGGCGGCCACCGTCACGGCGAGGTGGTCCGACCTCGGCCTGACCGGCGCGGCAGCGGTACGTGACCTGTGGACGGCCACCGACCTGGGCAGCTTCACCGGCAGCTACGCCACCACCGTGCCCGCGGGGCAGGCAGTCCTGCTGACGGTGACCGGCACCGATGGCGGCACGGGCGGCGCCAAGGAGATCGTGGGCGGGCAGTCAGGGCGTTGCGTCGACATCAACAACTCCTCGACCGCCAACGGCACCCAGGCGCAGCTGTGGGACTGCACCGGCCAGCCGAATCAGAAGTGGACCCACACCTCCACCAAGCAGCTGATGGTCTACGGCACCAAGTGCCTGGACGCCTACAACAACGGCACCACGAACGGCACGGCGGCCGTGATCTGGGACTGCAACGGCCAGACCAACCAGCAATGGAACGTCAACGCGGACGGTACGATCACCGGCGTGCAGTCCGGCCTGTGCCTGGACGCGACCGGCGCCGCCACCGCCAACGGCACGAAACTCGAGCTGTGGGCCTGTAACGGCGGCGGTAATCAGCAATGGAGCTTGCGATAGGCGGGTCCGGGCGCGCGTGCGAGGCTTGCTTTCGGTACCACTCCTGCGGAGCCGTCACCGACCTACCGTCGAAGGCACCGGCACATGCTGCGGCAGCAGTCCCGCATCGCGCAGCCCGCGCCACACGCCGAACGGCACATCCTGGTGCGCCTTGGCAACCGCGTCGCGTACCTCTTCGGCGCTGCGGGCACCGACCAGAACCGAGGCCACCGCCGGATGCGCGAACGGAAACCGCAGTGTTGCCGCGCGCAGCGAGACCCCGTGCAGCTGACGACCTGCATCCGGACTGCCCGGTTGACCAGGTCCTCCGGGGCTGCGGCGTAGTCATAGGCGGCGCCGGGCTTCGGATCGGCGAGCAGACCGGAGTTGAACACGCCTCCGATCACCACCGACACGCCGCGCTCGACGGCTTCCGGCAGGAGTTCGTCCAGGCCGCTTTGGTCCAGCAGCGGTTAGCGGCCGGCAAGCAGTACCACGTCGATGTCGGTGTCGCGCACGAACCGGGCGAGCATCCCGGCCTGGTTCATGCCGGCTCCGATCGCGCCGACGACGCCTTGGGAGCGAAGCCTCTCCAGCGCCGGGTACGCCTCACGGAACGCCTGCTCGCCGTGGTCGTCCGGGTCGTGCAAGTACACGATGTCGATGCGATCCAGGTCGAGCCGGCGCAGGCTCTCGGTCAGCGACCGCTCGATGCCGTCCGCGCTGAAGTCCCAGCGGCGGCGGTGTGTCGCCGGGACAGCGAACCCCTCGGCGAGGTCGTCGGCCAGGCCGTGGGCGAAATCGGCACCGAACGGTTCCACCGGCTCAAGGATCCGGCCAACCTTGGTCGAGATCGCATATTCAGCCCGGGGCCGACGGCGCATGGCCTCGCCGAGTCGCCGTTCGGACAATCCGAGTCCGTAGTGCGGTGCGGTGTCGAAGTAGCGGATGCCGGCGTTCCACGCCGCGTCCACGGCGGCGTACGCCGCGGCGTCGTTGATGGGCGAGCGCAGGTTGCCGATGCCCGCGGCACCGAACGACAGGTCTGTGACATGCACGGCGCTGTGGCCCCATCGCTTCTTCGACGATTCGGGCGCCGTGAAGGTGGTTTCCGTCTCCATGGCCGGTTCGCTAACCGCTCACCGGCCGCAGCCGCAGCCCGGCCATACCGCCGTCGACCGCCAGCGCGGTCCCGGTGACCGACGCGGCCAGCGGCGAGGCCAGATACGCGATCGCCGCGGCGATCTCATCGGCGCCGACCAGGCGGCCCATCGGCTGGCGCGTCCGCGACGGCCGCGCCGCGGTTGGCCAGCAGGTGCGCGGTGGCGGCTCCGATGCCTGAGCCGCCGCCGGTCACGACCGCCTTGAGCCCCCCGAAGTCCCGCATCAGAGTTCCCCTCGGTCAGCACGCCAGAGTCCACGACGCCGGCCGCGACCGCAACACCGCCCTGGCCCGGCGACTCCAGGCCGTGCTGGACAGCGCTCACCAGATAAAGGGGATCAGTCTGTAGGGGGTGGCCGCCACGTAGGCGCGGTAGGCATCACCCAGCTCGCGGCACAGCACCTCTTCTTCGACCTTGATTCCGGCGGTGAGGGCGACCACGACTGTCGCGGCGATGACGCCGAGCGACAACCAGTTCGACATCAGCGTAACTACGCCTAGTGACGTCAGAGTGATGCCGGCGTAGCTGGGATGCCTGACGAGCCTGTACGGGCCAGAGGCGATGACTGGCTGGTCGCTACTGGTCATCACCTCGAAGGTGAAGTACTCGCCCAGTGTCCGGAAGCACCATAAACGCAAGGCGCCGCCGCAGCTCAGGGCCGCGAAACCGATCGCAGCGATCAGCCACGGCGGACGGATGGCGGCGTCCGGCGTGGTCCATGACAGGACCGCCCCGATGGTGATGCCGGCCAGCGGGGCAAAAGCGAAGACCCTGCTGCAACGGTCCTGGGCTTTGGTCGCTGCAGGGCGAGTCCGTCGTATCTGCCGGAACTCCACCGCCAGCCAGATGACTGAGACTACGACGAGAGCGGCGACAGCCGGCGACAGTTGAGGTGGCACAGTGCCACGCTAGGCAGCGTAAGGCGTGTAACCCTGTTTATATCGTCGCCGGCATGGCGAAGTTCGTCCCATCGGGTGTCGCCAGGCCGAAGTCCGGGCCCGCGGCCTGGCTGGAGCGCCGTCCAGGGAGTCTGTCGTTCTTTGTCAGTCGCTATCTACCGGCAACTCCCAAAAGCTCCTGACCAGTGCAAACGCCGACGCGCCTCGTGGTGTGCGGAAGCGGCACTGTGGTGGCATTGATGCAGGTCAAAGCGCGTTTCGTAGGCAGATACGGGATCCTCCCTCAGAATCCGGCTTATGACCGGCTCGCCGCAAGGACCAAAACCGGGGGTGCTTATGGACGTCTTCCGCACGGCCGAAGTCGAGGACGCCCAAGTCGTGGCACGCCTGCACGCCGACAGCTGGCGCCGTTACTACCGGGGTGCCTACTCCGACTCCTACCTCGACGGCGACATCCTCAGCGACCGTGTCCACGTCTGGTCGCAAAGGCTCGCCGCGACGGCGGGCCGCACCGTCACCACCCTCGCCGAGGACGGCGTTGGCCTTGCTGGATTCGTCCACGTAGTCCTCGACGAAGACCTACGCTGGGGCTCCCTCCTCGACAACCTCCACATTCGTCACGATCGCCAACGCACCGGGCTCGGCACAGGGCTGATACACCGCGCCGCCGCCGCGGTTGCCGAAAGCGCGCGGACCCCGCTGATGTACCTGTGGGTGCAGGAGCAGAACCAGAACGCGCAGCGCTTCTACGCGGCCATGGGCGGAGCGTGCGTCGAGAAGGCTCCGATCGACCCGCCGGGCGGCGTTCCCGAACGCCTGACCGGCGCCCCGAACAAGCTGCGCATCGTCTGGCCGGACGTCTCGACGCTGATGGCCTGACGGCCCCCTGAAAGACTGCCGCCATGGACTTCTTCTGCTACCACCGCGACCGCGCCGACTCCCTCGCCCTGCGCATGGAGCTGCTGGAAGCCCACTGGTCCTACATGGACGGCTTCGCGCAGGAGATGATCGCGCGCGGTCCGACCGTCGAGGGCGAGGACGAGTACCCGACCGGCAGCATCCACATCCTCACGCTCCCCGACCCGGCAGCGGCACGTACCTTCGCGTTCGAGGAGCCCGGATACCAGGCCGGTGTCTACCGCGATGTGATGCTCCGCCGCTGGCGCAACGACGTCCGACGCACGATGTGGGAGTTCCCCGGCGGAGCTCCCGACGGCGACGGCTACCTCGTCCTCGGCCTCGGTAGCACCGCGCGGCCGGTCGCCGACGCGCCGATGCTCCCCGACGTCGCAGCGCTGATCGCCTTCGGCCCGTTGCTCTCCGACGACGGCGAGCGCTGGCTCGGCACGGTCGCGCTGCTGCGAGCCTCGAGCCCTGATGAAGCCCGCGCCGTGCTGGCCGAAGACGGCGACGGTGACAGCTACGCCGAGATCGAGGTCCATCACTGGCGCTTCGGCGGACGCTCCTGACCCTCGCCGCCCGGCACGACCAGCCCGGACTCGTACGCCGCGACCACGGCCTGGGTCCGGTCCCGCAGCCCCAGCTTGGTCAGGATCCTGCTGACGTGGGTCTTCACCGTCTCGTCGGTGACGACCAGCTCGGCGGCGATCTCAGGGTTCGACAGCCCGCGCGCGATGAGGAGCAGGACCTCGGTCTCGCGGGGGGTGAGGGCGGCCAGGCCCTGCCCCGGCAGGCCGGGCGAAGGTCGCGAAGTAACAGGAGACCGCGAAGCAGTAGGAGACCGCGAAGCAGTAGGAGACAGCGAAGCAAGGGGAGACAGCGAAGCGGGAGCGGCGGGCCGCAACCGCGCGAACTCGCTGATCAGCCGCCGCGTCACCCCCGGAGCCAGCAACCCCTCCCCGGCCGCGACCACCCGCACCGCCTCGAAAAGACGCTCGGCCGTCGCGTCCTTCAGCAGGAACCCGCTCGCCCCGGCGGACAGCGCGTCGTACACGTAGCTGTCCAGATCGAACGTCGTCAGGATCAGAATCCGCGGCCCCGCCGAACCCCGGGTCCCGGCTTCGGCGATCACCCGCCGCGTGGCCTCGATCCCGTCGGTGCCGGGCATCCGCACGTCCATCAACACCACGTCCGGCCTCACCTGGCGGCACAAGCGCACGGTCTCCTCACCGTCCGCCGCAGTCCCCACGACCTCGAAATCCGCCTGCGTCGCCAACAACGCGGCGAAACCCGTCCGCACCACGAGATGGTCGTCGGCGATCACGATCCGGATCGGCGGTTCCGGCCCCGACTCGGACGACATCAGGACCCGCCCCCGGCAGAACCGGACCCCGCCGGCAACACCGCCTCAACCAAGAACCCCCCGGTCGCCGAAGGCCCCGCCTCCAGCCACCCACCGACAGCCGCCGCCCGCTCCCGCATCCCCGCCACGCCATGTCCCCCCGTCACACCCACCGCATCAGCACCCCGACCCTCCGCGCCCGGCCCGCTGTCCCGAACTCGCAACCGAAGCGTCTCCTCCGTGAACCGCAGCTCCACATCCACCGGAGCCCCCCGCGCATGCCGCCGCGCATTCGTCAGCGCCTCCTGCGTGATCCGGTACGCGGCCAGCTCCACGCCCGGATCCAGCGCCGCCGGAGCCCCCGACACGATCAGCCGGGTCGTCGCCCCCGACGTCGCCCGAGCCGCGTCCACCAAAGCCAGCAGCTGGTCCAGCCCCGGCTGCGGATGCCGCTCCTCCCGGACGTCCGCCGGACCCGCGTCCTCCCGCAGCACCCCCAGCAGACGCCGCATCTCCGTCAGCCCGGCGCGCGCCGTGTCCCCGATCGCCAGCAGCCGCTCGGCGCCGGCGGCCGGCATCCCGGGCGTGGCCAGGCGCGCCGTCTCGGCCTGCACCGCGATCATCGAGATGTGGTGCGCCACGACATCGTGCAGCTCCCGCGCGATCCGGGCCCGCTCGCCGCGCGCCGTGTGCTCGACCAGCGAACGCGCCACGGCCTCCCGCGCGGCCTGATGAACCTGGGCCTCGGCCCGTGCGTGCGCCGCGTTCCCCGCGAACGCCGCCGCCGGAGCCAGCGCCGTCAGCACCACCGCGACCACCCCGGCGTCGGAACTGCGCGATACACACAGCGCGATCACCGGAAACGGCACCGACAGCCCGACCGCGAACGCCCTGGCCACCCGCCGCATCCGAGGCGAAGCGAAGGAACCAGCACCCCACCCGAGCTGATACATCGCCACGACCACGGCCACCGCCGACCCCACGGGCAGCACGCCGGTGATCGTCAAGGCCAGCACCGACGCCGCGACCACAGCCGTCGCCGCGCCGACCGCGCCGAGGAAACCCAGCGGCGCTGTCGCGCACAAAGCCAGGAACACCGACGTCAGCAGCACTCCCGACGACCCGTCCCGATGATGCGCCGCGGCCCCCCGCGCCGCCGCGCCTCGCGCCAGCGCCTCGACCAACGCGGCCACGGCTAGCACCGCCGCCGTCTCGGCCCTGCGACCACCGCGTTGCTGAAGCACGCTGCCCATTCTGATCGACTTCCCACCCCGAGCACCTCCCCCGAGCCGGGGACTCTGCCCGACCCGCGGGGGACCGGCGTCCCCCACGCGGGGGACGTCTTAGACCGCTCCCACGCGGGACGATTCCCCCACCCCCGCCTTCCTAGCCTTCAGGACATGACAGCCATGACACCCAGGACCGCCCCGCCACCGCCCGCCATAGCGGTACAGGGCCTCCGCAAGCGTTTCGGCGCCACCGCGGCCCTCGACGGCATGTCCTTCGACGTCGCCGCCGGAAAGGTCACCGGCTTCGTCGGCCCGAACGGCGCCGGCAAGACCACGACCATGCGCGTCATCCTCGGCCTGGACGCCCCGGACGAGGGCCGGGCGCTGATCGGCGGGGTCCCCTACGCCAAGCTGCGCCGCCCCCTGGGCCACATCGGCGCCCTGCTCGACGCCGCCGCGCTCCAGCCCGGCCGCAGTGCCCGCAACCACCTGCTGTGGCTCGCGCATTCGCAGGGCCTGGGCACCAAGCGCGTCGAGGAGGTGGTCGAGGCCTCCGGCCTGGGCAAGGCCATCCGCCGCAAGGCCGGAGGCTACTCGCTCGGCATGCGCCAGCGGCTCGGCATCGCCGCCGCGATGCTCGGCGACCCGCCGGTGGTGATGCTCGACGAGCCCTTCAACGGCCTGGACCCCGAGGGCATCTTCTGGATCCGCGGCTATCTCAAGGAGCTGGCCGGGCAGGGTCGCGCGGTGCTGGTGTCGAGCCACCTGATGAGCGAGCTGGAAGGCTGCGCCGACCACCTGGTCGTGGTCGGACGCGGCAAGGTCATCGCCGACACCGGCGTGGCCGACCTGATCGCACGCTCCTCCGGGGGACGCGTCGTGCTGCGCACCGGCTCGCGCGCCGAGGCCACGACGGCGCTGGCGAACGGCGGCGGGACCGTCGCGGTCACCGGGCCGGACCAGCTGACCGTCGACGGCCTCACCACCGAGGAGGTCGTCAGGGTCCTGAACGCCGGCGGAGTGCCGTTCGCCGAGGTCTCGGCGCACCGGGCCTCGCTGGAGGAGGCGTACATGGACCTGACCCGCGACTCGGTGGAGTTCCGCGCCGCCATGACCGCCACCATGACCGACGCGTCGGGGGAGGTGGCGTGATGGTCAGCAGCGACAGCTTCTGGAACCTCGTCCGCGCCGAGTGGACCAAGCTGCGGACGGTCCGCGGCTGGATGGTCGGGCTGGCCCTGGCCGCGATCCTGACCGTCGCCCTGGGCATGCTCGGCCCGCTGGGCAGCAGCAGCTCGTGCAGCCAGGTCGACAGCAACGGCGCCACCAGCCACACCTGCCATGTGACCGGTCCGCCGAGGGACGCCTCCGGCCAGGAGGTCCAGGACCAGTCCACGTTCGTGCGCCGCACCCTGGCCGGCGACGGCAGCATCACCGCGCGGCTCACCTCGTTCAGCGGCAAGTACTCGCCGGACGGCGGCGGGCCGCCTGATCCCACCGACCCGACGGCCGGGATGGTCGACGGTCTGCAACCGTGGTCGAAGGCCGGGATCCTGATCAAGGACGGCAGCAACTTCGGCTCCGCGTACGCGGCGGTGTTGGCCACCGGCAGCCACGGTGTCCGGATGCAGTACGACTACACCCACGACACCGCCGGCCTGCCCGGCTCCGTCACCGCCGCCGCGCCGCGCTGGCTGCGCCTGACCCGCGCCGGCGACGTGATCACCGGCTACGACTCCGCCGACGGCACCACCTGGACCGAAATCGGCGCCGCGCACCTGGCGAACCTGCCGGCCGACGTCGAGGTCGGGGTGTTCGCCGCCTCGCCGGACTACGCGGTCGTCAAGAGCTCCTTCGGCGGCAGCTCGACCAATACCGGCCCGAGCCTGGCCACCGGTACCTTCGACCGGATCGCGGTGACCGGGCAGAGCACCGGCGGCTGGAGCGGTCCCGGAATCGGCGGCGAACCCAGCGGCCACAGCGGCCCGGGCGCGGCCCAGGGACCGGCGGCGGCGGCCGTGGCGGCGGCGAACGGCGCCGACGGCTTCACCGTCACCGGATCGGGCGACATCGCGCCGGCCGGTCCGGGCGAAGGCGCGGACAAGTCCGCGGAAGGGTCCCTGGTCGGCACGTTCGGCGGGCTGATCGCGGTGATCGTGGTCGCCGCGCTGAGCATGACCTCGGAGTACCGGCGGGGCCTGATCCGCACCTCGCTGGCGGCCAGCCCGCGGCGCGGACGGCTGCTCGCGGCCAAGGCGGTCGTGCTCGGCGCGGTGTCATTCGTGGTCGGGCTGGTCGCGGCCGCGATCGCGGTGCCGACGGTCCGCGCCGTCGAGCACAGCAAGAGCATGTACGTGTACCACGCCTCCACCGGGGCCCAGATCCGCATGGTGATCGGCACGGCCGCGATCCTGGCCGTCGCGGCGGTGTTCGCCCTGGCGATCGCGACGATCGTGCGGCGCGGGGCCGCGGCCGTCGCGGCGGTGATCGTGGCGATCATCCTGCCCTACATCCTGGCCGTCGCCTCGGTCCTGCCGGCCGGCGCCGCCGAATGGCTGGCGCGCCTCACGCCGGCCGCGGCCTTCGCGGTGCAGCAGACGGTCAAACCCTGGCCGATGGTCGAGGCCTCCTACACGCCGGCGAACGGCTACTACCCGCTGTCGCCGTGGGCCGGTCTGGCAGTGCTCTGCCTCTACGCCGCCGTCGCCTACGCGATCGCGCACCGGCTGCTGCGGCGGAGGGACGCGTGAGCCCTGCGATGACGATGACCGCGGGCGCGTTCGCCGACGCCCTGCACGCCGAGTGGACCAAGCTGCGCACCGTCGTCGGCACCGCCTGGCTGCTGGCCGCCGCGGTGGTCCTGACCATCGGGCTCAGCGTGGCCTCGGCGGCGACGGTGACCTGCGACGGGGCCGGCTGCGGCGAGGACCCGGCGAAGGTCGGCCTGCTAGGCGTGCTGGCCGGGCAGGCGGTGGTCGCGGTCCTGGCGGTGTTGGCCGTGGGGGAGGAGTACGGGACCGGGATGATCCGCCTGACCTTCGCGGCGATGCCCCGGCGCGAGCTGGTGCTGGCGGCCAAGGCCGTGGTGGTCGCGGCCGTGACCGCCGTCGCCGGGGTGCTCGCGGTGCCGGCGTCGGCGCTCGCCGCCCTGGCGCTGCTCCCGCGCCACGGCTTCACCGCGGCCCACGGCTACCAGCACCTCGCCACCGCCGCGACGCTGCGCGCCTCGGTCGGCTCGGTGCTCTACCTGGTACTGATCGCGCTGCTCAGCGTGGGTGTCGCGAGCCTGCTGCGGGACTCGGCGGCCTCGGTCGGGACGGTGTTGGGTCTGCTGTACCTCTTCCCGGTGCTGGCGCAGGTGATCTCCGATCCGGACTGGCACCGCCGTGCCACGCAGCTGGCCCCGATGCTGGCGGGCCTCGACGTGCAGTCCACGATCGGCCTGGCCGGCCAGCCGCTGTCGCCGTGGCAGGGGCTCGGGGTGCTGACGGCGTGGGCGTTCGGAATGCTCGGCCTCGGCGGGGCGATGCTGCGGCTGCGGGACGCCTAGCCGGGCTGGGACTGGATGGGGGAGTCCACGGCGTGTCGCGAAACCGGGACCCCGAGGGCCGGTGTGGGATTACGGATGAGGCGCCGAGCCGCGTCCGGAGATCGGTGACAGAAGAAGGAGCCGGTGGATGGCCGTGCGTGGCAGGTGGCTGAAGGCGTGGGCAGGCGTCGTGATGGCGGTGAGTCTGGTCGTCGCCCTGCCGGGCTCGGCTGCGGCGGCCGTCCCCAGCGGGAACCTGACGCGCGTCCAGCAGATCGCTCTGCTCGAAAGCAGCGTCCGGGATTGGAACGCCTGGCGACAGGCCAATCCGGCGATCCGGCCGGACCTCGCCGGTGCCGACCTGAGCGATGGCGACCTGACCGGAGCAGATCTGGCCGATGCCGTGATGTACCGCGTGACGATGAACGGCGTCCACCTGGCCCGCGCTGTTCTGAGACGTGCCGATCTGCGCGCGGCGCGCCTGCGCTACGTCGATCTCGCGCACGCCGACCTCACCGGGGCCGACATGGCGTTCGCCCACCTGTTCAACGTCGATCTCGGCCACGCCGATCTGACCGGGGCCGACCTGACGTACGGCCAGTACGTCGATGTCGGCGCCACCTGCGCGATCCTGACCGGCGCCGACACCTACGGCCTTGCCACGAACGGGTTCCGCCCCGCCTGCCCGGCCACCGGACACGAGGCGTAGGGGATCGTAAAGGCCTCACTCGCTCTTCAGCAGTTCCCGAGCGGCCATCAGCGCCTCGCCGAGCAGGTTCAGGCCCCGCCACGTCGCCGGGTCCTGAGCCCGCTCGTCGTCCGCGGCCAGCCCGATGCCCCAGATCCGGTCCAGCGGGCTGGCCTCGACCAGCACCCGCTCGTTCGTCCCCAGCAGGAAGGCCAGCAGCTCCGGGTTCTGCCGGAACTTCACCACGTTCCCCGCCGTCACGATCGCCAGCCGCTCGGCGGCCCAGGTGTCCTCGTCGAACGCCCTGATGGTCCGCCCGAGGTCCTTGGCCTCCTTGGGGTGCCCGGCGGCCACGATCCGCGCCGCGGCCTGCTCGTCCCCGAACAGCCGGGCCTTGCCCCACATCATGTAGTGCTCGGCCGTGGCGAAGCGCACGCCCTCCACCTCGAACGGCGCCGGATACCACTGGCTCAGGCACTCCGCCCCGACCGTCCCGGCCCTGTTCGGCGTGTGTCCCCAGAAGTACAGATACTTGGTCGCCATGGCTTGATCCTCCCGCACGCCGCCGCGACAAGTCACCGGGTTTGGAGTTGACTGGGGATCATGACGACAGACTCCGAATACGCCCCGAGCCCCACCGACTACGTCCGCGAGACCGTCGAGCTGTACGAATCCTCGAACGGTGCCGAGGGCAACACCATGCGCGGCATGCCGATCATCATCCTGACCACGGTCGGCAACAAGAGCGGCAAGATCCGCAAGACCCCGTTGATGCGCGTCGAGCACGAGGGCTCCTACGGCGTGGTGGCCTCCCTCGGCGGCGCTCCGAAGCACCCGGTCTGGTACTACAACATCGTCGCCAATCCCGAGGTCGAGCTGCAGGACGGCGCCACGAAGAAGAAGTACGTCGCGCACGAGGCGACCGGGCAGGAGCGGGACATCTGGTGGGCCCGCGCCGTGGAGGCCTACCCGGACTACGCCGACTACCAGACCAAGACCGACCGGACCATCCCCGTGTTCGTGCTCACACCGCGCTGAGCAGCCGTTCGCCGGCGGCGGCCGCGCGGGTCGCGGCCGCCGGCACCGGTAGGCTGGGGCGGGTGGACAAGCTGCACGGTGACCCGATGAACGCCGAGGCGATAACGCCGGACGCGGAGGCGATAACGCAGGCCCGGACGGCCTTGCAGGCCCCTGAGCGGCACGCCCGGCACGGCTTGATACGCACCTTCCACCCCCGCCGCGGCCGGGCCAGCACCACCCAGGCCGACGCGCTGACCAGGCTCTGGCCGGTCTACGGGTACACCATCCCCGATCCCCATCACGAGTACCACACCCCCGCGTCCGCCCCCGACGCCGCTTTCGATCGCGAAGCCCTGTTCGGCCGCGGCGCCCCGCTGGTGCTGGAGATCGGCTGCGGCATGGGCGAGGCGACCGCCGAGATGGCCGCCGCCGACCCCGGCCGGGACTATCTGGGCGTCGACGTCCACACCCCGGGCCTGGGCAACCTGATCGCGCTGGCCGAGGCGCGCGGCCTGACCAACGTCCGGGTGGCCCGCGGCGACGTGCTGTTCCTGCTGCGCGACTCGATCGCGCCGGGCTCGCTGGCCGCCGTGCACGTCTTCTTCCCCGACCCCTGGCCCAAGGCCAAGCACCACAAGCGCCGCATCATCCAGCCCGACACCGTCGCCCTGCTCCGCGACCGGCTGGAGCCCGGCGGGGTCCTGCACTGCGCGACCGACTGGGCCGAGTACGCCGCGCAGATGCTCGAGGTGCTCCAGGCCGACCCGGGACTGCGCAACCGCTACGACGGCTACGCCCCGCGCGAGGCCGTCGGGCGCCCCCTCACCGGCTACGAGCGCCGCGGGCTGCGCGACGGCCGCCCCATCGCCGACCTGGTGTTCGAGAAGGTCGGGAGCGCCGAGCAGACCGGGACGATCGAGAAAACCGAGCAGACCGGGAACGGCGACGACGCCGGGCGCTGAGCAACCGTTCGCACCACCGGAAAGGGGATCAGGACCCGGATCCCCCTTCCTGTCCGTGTCCGGCTCGCTACATTGAGTGTGTGCAGCAGATCGCTTCCCGGAGCCCGGTAGACGCTGAAATAGCCAAACTCGCGGGCCTGATGCTGGCCCGCACCGACGAGCTGACGGGCCTGGTGCTGAACCGGGTCGCCGAGGAGTTCCCGCTCTACATCGGCATGATCGACCCGGACGCGCTCCACATCACGATCAAGGACCACATCCACTTCGCCTTCGAGCCCATCACCCGCTACATGCCGCCCGACGCGCGCCCGGCGGCGACGTCGGGGCGCGACCGGGCGATGGAGGGCATCCCGCTCACCGTGATCATGGACGGGTACCGCATCGCCTTCGGCGTGCTGTGGAGCGAGCTGGCCAGCACCGCGGACTCCGTGGGGCTGTCGACGCGGGCGGCGCTGCGTGCGGCGTCGGAGGTGATGGAAACGCTCGACGCCTTCACCCGCGAGAGCTCGGCGGCGTACAAGGAGGAGCTTCGATACCAGGCACGCCGCGAGGAGCAGCAGCGGGCGGCGTTGGTGCAGGCGCTGTTGGAAGGCCGGCTGGACGACACGAACGTCTGGGAGGCGGCCGAACTCCTGCGGCTGCCGACGATCGGGCCCTACGTGGTCATCGCCGCGCGGGTCCCCAACGCCGGCGAGTACGGCCTGCCGCATATCGAGCGCGAACTCGGCGGCATGGGGATCGACTCCGCGTGGCGGCTGATGCACGACGTCGAGGTCGGCGTGGCGCACCTGCCGCGGCAGGAGGACCAGTTCGACAAGATGGTCACCGCGCTGGCCGCGCAGGGATCCGGCCGCGTCGGGGTCAGCCCGCCCTACGACCACCTGCTGTCCACGTCGCAGGCCATGCGCCTGGCCCGGATCGCGATGCGCGGGGCCCAGGAGCGGCGCACGGTCGTCGTCTTCGGCCGCGATCCGCTCTCGGCCGCGGCGGCCAGCGCGCCGGACATCATGCCCCGCGTCGCCGACTCGGTCCTCGGAGGGCTCGACGGCCTCGCCGACGAAGACCGCACGCTGCTGCTGGACACGTTCGGGGCCTGGCTGGACTCTGACGGCTCGGCGGCGGAGACGGCGAAACGACTGTTCGTGCACCCGAACACCGTCCGGTACCGGCTGCGGCGGCTGGAGGAGCGGACCGGGCGGTCGCTGTCGAATCCCCGGGCGGTTGCGGAGCTGAGCCTGGCTTACGAGATCGACTGCGCGCTGGTTGCCGACGCGGGGTCCGGGGTTTAGAAAATCCCTTATGCGGCGACCCGTACCCCCGACCGTCACCGAGGCCGAGCGCTCAGCAGCAGAAGCGGGCTTCACCCGATCGTGCATCCCCGAAGTGGGCCGTCTGCTGAGCACGGCCGCTGCCGCCAAACCCCGCGGCGTCATAGCCGAGAGCGGGACCGGCGCCGGGGTCGGCACCGCCTGGCTGCGCAGCGGCCTCGGGCCGGACGCCCGGCTGATCACCGTCGAGCGGGACATCCGGCTCGCTGATCGCGCCGGCAAGCTCTTCGCCGACGACCCGCGTGTCGAAGTCCTGACCGGCGACTGGCGTCTGCTGGAGGCGCACGCGCCGTTCGACGTCTTCTTCTGCGACGGCGGCGGCAAACGGGACGATCCCGAGCGCGTCGTGGAACTGCTCGCGCCCGGGGGCGTGCTGATCATGGACGACTTCACGCCCGCGCCCGACGGGCCCGACTGGCCGCCGCGCTTCGACGGCCAGATCGACGAGCTGCGCGTCTTCTACCTCAGCCATCCGCGGCTCGCGGCCGCCGAGGTGAGGACCACCGCCACGAGCTCGGCGGTCATCGCGACGCGGCTCGCCTGAGGCGGGGGCGGGATCCCGCTTTCTCCTCTCCCGGAAGGTGTGTGAGGCTGCGGGCGGCCGGTGAGGGCACTACCGGACCGCCCGCTCCCGTCACCCCTCCAGGAACGCCAGCAGTTCGCGATTGAACTCGGCGGCGCGGGTGACGATCAATCCGTGCGGCGCTCCCTGCATCCGCACCAGCCGGCTGTCCGCGATCGCCTCGGCGATCAGGGCGCCGGTGGACTCCACCGGCAGCACGGCGTCGGCCTCGCCGTGCACGACCAGGGTCGGCACGGTGATGGCCGGCAGGTCGTTCCGGAAGTCCGTGGTCGTGGCCTGCCCCAGCGTCTCCATCGCACCCCGGTGCGAGGCCGCGGCGGCGAGCATGATGACCCGGGTGTGCAGCGGCCGCGGCATCACCGGCCGCGCCGCCGAGCAGCGGGCCACCTCGAAGAACTTGGTGGCGAAGCGGTGCAGGAAGCTCACCCGGTCGTCGGTCAGGCAGCGCTGGTACTCGCGCAGCTTCGCGTCCTCCAGGAACCCGTCGGGGTTCGCGTCGGTCCGGCGCAGGTACGGCGCCGCGGCCGAGACCAGGACCAGCCGCGACACCCGCTGGTTCCCGAAGCGGCTCAGGTAGCGCACCGCGGAGCAGGCACCGGAGGAGAAGGCGACCAGCGTCGCCTCCCGCAGGTCCAGGTGCTCCAGCAGCATGTGCAGGTCCGCGGCCAGGGTGTCGGTGTCGTAGCCGCCGCGCGGCTTGGCCGAGGCGCCGAAGCCGCGGCCGTCGTAGGCCACCACCCGGTGCCCGGCCGCCAGCAGGTCCGGGATCTGGAACTCCCACTGGCCCGAGGACAGCGGCCAGCCGTGGATCAGCACGACCGGACGCCCCGCGCCCCGGTCCTCGTAGTGGATGTCGACGGGAAGGTGGTTCTCCTTGTCGACCGTCACCCGCGCCATGATTCCGCACCCTTTTCCGCGCTCCCCGGGGCCGGCCACTTCCCGCCCACACTTGAAAATGGTCGCGGAAAGTGGCCTCCGGGTCACTGTTCTGATGCACATGGCTGGGAGCTTGTGGTTGTGCGCGGGGATAACGACTACCGCGCGTATCGCCGGAGCGCCCCGGAAGCGCCCCGGAAGCGCCCCGGGAGCGCCCTGGAGCGTGCTCCGGAACGGACCCTGGGGTGCGCTTGTCAGCGCCGGGCCGTAGCCTGCCGACTATGGGTTCTGCCGAAGCGCACGTGGAGGCCGGTGGTCGCAGCGTCCGGATCTCCTCACCGGACAAACTGCTCTTCCCCGACGCAGGCGTCACCAAACTCGGCCTCGCCGCGTACTACGCGAGCGTCGCCGACGGCCTGTTCCGCGGCCTGGCCCGGCGTCCCGTCGCCCTGAACCGCTTCCCGGACGGCCTGGGCGGCAAGTCCTTCTTCACCAAGGCCGCGCCGAAGGGCCTGCCGGAGTGGGCCTCGACGGCGCGCGTCACGTTCCCCAGCGGCCGCACCGGCGACGAGGTCTGCATCACCGAGCCGGCCACGGTGCTGTGGACCGTGCAGATGGGCACGCTGGAGCTGCACGGCTGGCCGGTCCGCGACGCCGACACCGACCACCCCGACGAGCTGCGCATCGACCTCGACCCGCAGCCCGGCACGGACTTCGCCGAAGCCGTCGCGGTCGCCCGCGAAGCGCAGGCGCTGTTCGAGGAGCTCGGCATCCGCCCCTTCGTGAAGACCTCCGGCGGACGCGGCTTGCACCTGCTGGTCCGCATCGAGCCGCGCTGGACGTTCGTCGAAGCCCGCCGCGCCGTCATCGCCATGGCCCGCGAGCTGGAGCGGCGGCGCCCCGAACTGGTGACGACGTCCTGGTGGAAGGAGGAGCGCGGCGAGCGCATCTTCATCGACTTCAACCAGATGGCGCGCGACCGCATGACCGTGGCGCCGTACTCCACCCGCGCACGTCCCGAAGCGCCGGTCTCGATGCCGGTCCGCTGGGCCGACCTCGGCGATGTGGCGCCCGGCGACTTCACGGTGAACACGGTCCCGGACCTGTTCGCCAAGAACGGCGACGCGAACGCCGAGATCGACGACGTCGCGCACAGCCTGGACGCGCTGCTGGAGATGGCCGAGCGCGACGAGAAGGACCGGGGCCTCGGCGACCTGCCCTATCCGCCGGACTTCCCCAAGATGCCGGGCGAGCCGAAGCGGGTGCAGCCGTCGAAGGCGCGCGCCGAGCAGGCCGATGGCGCGGATCATGCCAAGGAAGGGAACTGAGATGGCCGCCGCGCCGGAGCTGAACCTCCCGGTGACCCCGCCGCTGGAGCCGATGCTGGCCAAGTCCGCCGCCAAGGTCCCGACCGGCGACTACCTCTACGAGCCGAAGTGGGACGGTTTCCGCTGCATCGTCTTCCGCGACGGCGACCAGGTGGTCCTCGGCAGCCGCGGCGGCAAGGACCTGGGGCGCTACTTCCCGGAGCTGATCGAGTCGCTGAAGGCGGCGCTGCCGGCGCGGTGCGTGGTGGACGGCGAGATCGTGGTGGTCGTCGAGAGCCGGCTGGACTTCGACCGGCTCAGCGACCGCATCCACCCCGCGGCCTCGCGCGTGAAGCTGCTGGCGGAGAAGACGCCGGCCTCCTTCGTCGGCTTCGACCTGCTGGCCCTCGGCGACCAGGACCTTACCGGCGCCCCGTTCACCGAGCGCCGCGCGGCCCTCGAAGGGGCGGTAACAGAGCACGAACACGTCCACGTCACCCGCGCCACCGACGACCCGGAACTGGCCACGACGTGGTTCGAGCACTTCGAGGGGGCGGGGCTGGACGGCGTGGTGGCGAAGCCGTCGCACGGCACGTACACACCCGGCGAGCGCAGCATGGTGAAGGTCAAGCACGAGCGCACGGCGGACGTGGTCGTGGCCGGTTACCGGCTGCACAAGACCGGGCCGATCGTCGGCTCTCTGATGCTCGGCCTCTACGGCGAGGACGGGGTCCTGAACTACGTCGGCGGGTCCAGCGCCTTCACCATGGCCCGCCGCAAGGAGCTGATCGACGAACTCGCCCCCTACCTGCTCCCCGAAGGCGAGCCCCACCCCTGGGTCGACGCCGCCGAGGGCGACGAGCACCGCCGCCCCGGCGAACTGAACCGCTGGAACGCGGGCAAGGACATATCGTTCATCCCCCTGCGCCCCGAACTGGTCTGCGAAGTCCGCTACGACCAGTTGCAGGGCGACCGCTTCCGGCACAACGGACGCTTCGTGCGCTGGCGGCCGGACCGGGATGCGAAGTCGTGCTCGTACGGGCAGTTGGATGTGCCGACGGCTTATGACCTGGCGGATGTGCTCGGGTAGAGCACCGGCCAGACCACAGGACGCATCACAGCAACCCGAGAGGACCGCCGGTCGAGTTCTTGCGCAACCCGCCGCACGAACGGTCGATGCTTTCCTTGTTCAGCCCGTTCACCACCTCGCCGATAAAACCGCTGGCGGCGACCGGGCACAGCAGGGTGTTCGTGTCCAACGGCGAGCCGTCGTCTGCGGCGGAGGCGGCGGAGGGGCCTGCGGGGCCGGCGGCGGGGCCGGGGTTGCCGGCGGCGGCTTGCGCACCGGCCGCGTTGACCGCGCTGCCGCCCAGCGCGGCGGTGGTGGCGAGCGTTCCGAGTAAGAGGCGAGATCCGAGCTTCATGCCTCCACAACGAGTGCGCGGGTGATTGCGTTACGTTACCGGCGTCAGCGTGGCGCCTGGCCGCCGGTCGTCGGCTCTGTCATCACCTGGGCCAGTACGCTGATGATGCCCGCGCGCGAGCGTCGGCGGCCGTCGTTGCGGCGTCCGGGGCCGAGGGGTTGCTCGTGGTCTGCTTCGGCCGCCTTGATCAGGTGGTCCTGCAGGCGTGCGTGCCGGAACTGGTAGACGGCCCCGGATTGGCGCAGCACCCCGCGGCGGCAGGCGTCGTCCAGGAACGCCACCGGCCGCCAGGGCAATCGCCCGGTCATCGGCAGCCAGACGCGGGCGATCCCCAGCCACTGCCCCCACGCGGTGAACGCGAGCCCGTAGCCGATCCCGCCGGCGATCGCGCCTTCGACGGCGAACACCAGGCCGGTCTGGAGCCCGCGCACCGCGCTGCCGCTGAGCACCGCGCTGACCGCCCCGACCTCCGGCCCCAGCACCACGGCCCAGGCCAGCAGGTGCACCACCACGTTCGCGCGGCTGTCGCGCAGCAGCCCGGTCGGGCTCACCGCCGTCTTGACGTCGACCGGCGCCTCGAAGAACGCCACCAGCGCGAACACCGCCCCGCCGGCCAGCCCGATCTCCGGCGGGAACAGCGCCAGCCCGGCCACCAGGCCGCCGCCGGTCGCGTCGTCGAGGTCCAGGCGCGGCAGGATCAGCTCGTCGACGAGCACGAACGTCAGCGCGACCGCGAACCCGAGCGCGACGCCCCACCGGATGCGGTCGGCCAGGTTCGGACGGACGAGCCGGGTGCCGCCGAAGCGCCGGACCCGCACCGGCCAGGGCTTCTGGGCCGTCCGGTCCTCGGCGATGAAATGCCCCAGCCCGAACGCCGTGCCCGCCGCCAGACCGTGCAGCAGCCCGGCGACGATCCCGCGCTGCACCGCGAACCCCAGCCCGCGCGAGGTCGCCACCAGGTCGACCGGGATGTTCCCGACCGCCGTGACGATCGCGAACGCCAAGCCTCCGAGCACTCCGATCACCAGCGCACGCTTCGCCGGAGGCAGCATCGTGGCGATCTCCCACCACGCCAGATCCCGAGTACGCTGACGGGCCATGTGCCCGGCCAGGGAAGCCAGCCACCGCTCCGCACGCTGAGGATTCGGCGCCCGCGCCGAAGCGGCACGCCGACCGCGCGGCTCCGAAGCCGACCTCCGAGCCCGCGGCTCGGAATACGTCGACTGGATGAAGCTCCCGAGCAGATGCTCCTCCAGCACCTCGACGCTCCCGAACCGGGCATCGTCCAACAGCTCCATCGGAAAGTGCTCCCGGTTGTGGCTGTAGACGGCGCGTGCGAGCGCGACCATCAGCGGCGTCGTGAGCACCGCGGCCAGATTCACGCTGGCCGGGGCATCCGGGTGCTCCCGCAGCGTCGCCAAGACCGGACCCCACCTTGTCGCGCCGGGGGAGGAGGCCTTGGCGCTGGTCCGCGGCAAGTATCCTTCGAGGTCCTCCAGCCTGAGATCGGTCACCTCGATCGCAGCAGCCTGGGACAGGTACCGGGTCTGCGCGACCGCCCGCGCGTACTCCTCGGGGCGGCTGGTCAACACCAGCGGCAGCCGGGGATGAGCGGACAACTCTTCCAGGGCGGCCGCGTGCAGTCCGTCCGCGATCTCGTCGAACCCGTCCAGCACGGGCAGCACCAGGTGCGCCTCGACGAGCGCCCCGGCCGACGTCACCCCGTCCGCGTCCACCCGCCCCAGGCCGGGGTGGTCGCGGATCAGCCGGTCGGTCAGCCACGCGGTCAGCGACGTGGTGGTCGGATCCCAGGAACCGAGGCTGAACACCACCGGCACCGGATCCCCGGACGTGCGGCGGCGCGGATCCAGCAGCTCCAAGGCCAGGCGTAACGCCAGAATCGTCTTCCCGGACCCCGCGCGTCCCAGCACGACCAGCCGCCGCGAGGGCACCCGGTCATACACGTCCGAGACCTCGTCGAGCGTCCCGTCCAGGTCCAGCGGCGCCACCGATTCCCCGGTCGGCACGCCCCGGATGTTCTCCCAGTGGTCGGTCAGGATCTCATCCGCCGTCCGCCAGCTCACGGGCAGCGGCAGCGGATCGCGGATCTGACGCCGGTCCTCCTCGTCCTGCCAGAGGCGGCGCACCGACTGCGCGAGCTTGTCGGCGGTCTTGCCGAGCTCGTCGGAGGAAGAGGAGGCGGGGCGCACGGTCAGCGAAGCGATCGAACCGGCCATGATCGTGGGGCCGTCGAAGGTGCCGCCGCTGATCTCGTTATGGCTGTGCGGTTCGCTCACGGCGCTTCTTCAACCGCGACGCGGCGAACAACCCGGCCGATCCGACCGCCAGCAGAGCCAGGGCCACGAGCAGCCAATCCGTGACGGCCGCGCCCTTGTCGGCCTGGGCGGAGTCCGAGGCGTTCGCGGTGGACGCGTGGACCGCGGCGGCTAGAACGGGGGCGGAATCAGTGGGGGCAGTGGAACCGGGGGCCGGCCCGGTGCCGGATGTCGACAGCGAGGCACCGGCCTCGGCGCCGGAAGTGGACGAGGCGGACGGGCCGTTCGCGCCGGAAGTCGGACCGCCCACACCCGAGGCCTTGGATCCTGACGCCGAACCGCTGCCCGGCGTCGCCGGATGCGAAGCCGTACCGGAGGGCGAGGGCGGCGGCGCCTGGGCTGCCGAGCTCGACGGTGCGCTGGACGGTGCGCTGGCAGGCGTGATGTTTAACGTGGCCACAACCGCGCTCTGTCCGCGGTCCAGTGTGCAACTGACGTCGAAGGGCGACTTGGGCGAACCGCTGGAGGAGTATCCGTGCAGATGCATCGTGACCGCGCCGGCGTCGACCGTTCCGGCGCCGGCTTGTCCGAAGGTGACCACGGGCGTGTTTCCGCTGGCCGGGACGGTCATCGAGCCGGACGACGGCACCTCGGTCCGGGGGATGGCCAGCGTGACCTTCTCGGGGATGTCGCCCTGCGGCGCACGGATGTCGCTGTCCACGTCGGCGGAACCGTCGAAGCTCGCCACCTGAATGAAATTGAGCCCCCACACCACCTGGTTCGGAATCGCGGCCTGGACCGAAAGGGCCAGACTCGGGACCGGCCGGCCGACTTGGACGACCGGCGGGGTATTCCACTGGACCGTGGCGACCATGGGCTGCGGGCCGATGCCGGGGAAGCCGCAGTGGTATCGCAAGGTGACGGCGGAGGAATTCGAGGCCTGCGACGCCACGTTCACCGTGTCGTCCAAGGGGAACGAGAGTATCCGCCCCAGGGTCGGGGCCGCGAGGGCTGCCGTCGCGGCCACCACTGCCGCGACCAGCGACAGCACCGTGATCCTCCGCCTCACGGAACGCCGGTGCGGTGTCAGGGTTTTCAGGATCTCGCGAACCGATACCACTTTCGTCCCCCTTCGATTCGACTCTATATCAGAGTCCTGTGTCATGGCTCGCGAATCCGCCGGGAGATTCCGGACGCGGCGGAAATCCGGGATCGATGAAATGTTCTATGAATGGCGGCCCAGGTGTGGTCTCAGGCCGCGCTCGAATGCATTTGCGTCAGCAGCCTGAGATCAGCCGGGCTAGAACGTGATGTCGCCGCTGAAATCCCGGCCGAACACCACCGGCGCGTTCTGGGTGCCGCCGCTGATCTCGTTATGGATGTGGCCGGCTTCGGTCGGCGTGCCGGTCGCAGCCGCATTCCCGGTCGCAGCTGCGTCCTCGGCCACCGCCCGCCACCGTTCCCGCAGCGCCGGAACCAGCTCGACGAGCTTCTCGATCAGGCGCGGCACGGTGAGGTCGAGTCCTCCGCCGGGCGTGAGCCGCCAAGCCTGCTTGGCGAACATGGCGCGCAGATCGTCCGGCAGCTCCGACGGGTTGGGCGGCGCGACCGCCCCCGCGTCGCCCAGAAGCAGGGCGATCACGCGGTTTCCGGCCTGGAGGGAGATGGCGATCTCGCGCCGTACCCAGTCCTCGGGGGATTCCAGCCTGCGGCCCTCGGCGTTCTGCGCGGTCAGCCAGCCCGGGCCGACGCACGCCAGCATGACCGGGCACGAAGCAGCCTTCTCGAGCAAGGCCGCGGGAAACGCATCCCCTGGCGGCAGCGCGTTCCCGGCTTTGAAGACGGTTTCTTCCCCGAATGCCTCGGTCATGCGCGCGTAGACGAACTCCGTGGCCCAGATCTCGTCGGAGCCCCGATAGCTGAGAAAGATCAAGTGCTTTCGCTCGGGCATGGCGGCCTCCTGCTCGACAGCGGCGGGCCCGCGGGGTAGACCGTGCGCAGGCCCTCACATATACGTGCCCTGACTCACTCCCTGAGGTCAGGGTACTGGCGAAAGCCCACGCCCTGGGCGGTTCCAGGTAAATCCTTCTTGTCTGGAGACGGGCAACACCGCCGTGCTCAGGCGTTCAGGAGGCGCCCGGCCGTCTCCGCCGGCGCCGGCGAGGCGAAGATCGTGTAGTGCGTCGTGTCCGGCAGGATCGCCAGCTGATGCGCCGCCGGACGCCCCGCGCCGTCCCACCCCGCGTCGCGCTGCCCGCCGCCGAGCAGCGCCCAGAAGTCGCAGATGTGCTGCATCGAGTAGGTGTCGGCGTCGGCGAAGATCAGCTGCGTCGGCAGGCGATCTTCCAGCGCCCCCCAGACTGCCGCTCCTCGACTACCTTGATCGTCATGGAACTGCGCCAGCTCGAGTACTTCGTCGCCGTGGCCGAGGAGCTGCACTTCGGCCGCGCTGCCGAGCGCCTGCACATCGGCCAGCCGGCGGTCAGCCAGCAGCTGCGGCGGCTGGAGCGCGAGCTCGGTGCGGAGCTGTTCGACCGGTCGCCGCGGCATGTGCGGCTCACGCCGGCCGGTGAGGCCCTGCTTCCGCAGGCCCGGGACGTGCTCGCGGCTGTGGCGCGGGCTCGGGACGCGGTGGCCGCGGCTTCCGGGGTGCGGGCTGCGCCGTTGCGGATCGGGACCAGCTCGGGCTTGGGCGAGCGGTTGGAGATGGTGCTCGACGAGCTGGTGCGGCTGGCGCCCGAGCTGCCGGTCGAGCTTGTCATGGCCGGTCCGACGCCGGATCGGCTGGACCGGGTCGCCGATGGCAGCCTGGATGCTGCTTTCGTGCGGGGCGCGGTGCCTGATGAAGGGCGCAACCTGCGGGTGGTGCCGTTGTGGCGTGACGAGGTGGTCGCCGCGGTGCCGGCTCGGCATCCGGTCGCGCAGGCGCCGTATGCCACGTTCGCCGAGCTCGCGCCGCTGGGGTTGCGGCTGACCGAGCGACGGAACAACCCGGCGCTGGTGGATCTGATCGTCGGCGCGTTTCACGCCGCGGGGTACGAGCCGGCGTCGTCGAATCCCTACACGCGGCTGGCCGACACGCTCGCCGCGATCGGGGCGGACGGCACGAGCTACACGGTCATGTATGCGGCGCGGGCTGAGCAGATCCGCAATCGGCGGGTCGCTTTCCTGCCGTTCGAGCCGCCGGGGCTGGGGCTGATGACGCATCTGGTGGTCAGCCGGTCTCGGCCGACGGCCCATTTCAGCCTTCTGATGCAGGCCTGCGATGCGGCCATGCCCGGCGATCAGGAATCGTGATCGCAGTCAGTCCCGGTCGCGCCTGGTTCGCGGGCCGGGACTGCGATGAACTTGATCTCGCGAGGGAGCGGCGCCGGAACCACCGGAACCGTCCCTGACCTGCGAGGAGATCGCCATGCCGAACATCACCATCCAGCAGATGCCCAAGACCGCCGAGCAGAAGCGCGAGCTGGTCGCCCGCATCACCGACGCGATGGTCGACGTCTACAAGGCCCCGGTCGAGACGGTGCACGTCTGGTTCCAGGAAGTCACCACCGAGGACTACGCCGCAGCCGGGCAGCTCCTCGCGGACAAGCTCGCCAAGAAGTAACCGCCCCTGCTAGAACGGTCCCTATGCGGATCTTCATCAGCGCGGACATGGAGGGGATCACCGGGCTTGTGGACGCCGAGGACGTCCAGCCCGGCGGCCGCGACTACGAGCGCGGGCGGCTGGCGATGACCGAGGACGTCAACGCCGCCGTCCGCGGCGCGCTGCGTGCCGGGGCGACCGAGGTCGTGGTGAACGACGCGCACGGTCCCATGCGCAACCTGATGACCGGCACGCTGCACCCCGCGGCGCGCCTGATCCGCGGCAAGCCGAAGGTCATGGGCATGATCGAGGGGCTGACGGGCGACTACGACGCGCTCGTCTGCGTCGGCTACCACTCGCGCGCCGGGGCGCACGGGGTGCTGAGCCACAGCTTCATGGGGCACGAGATCGAGGACATGTGGCTCGATGAGCGGCCGGCGGGGGAGATCGGGCTGGTCCACGCGGCTGCCGCGGCTCTCGGGGTGCCGCTCGCGGTGCTCACCGGCGATGACGCGGCGTGCGATGAGGTCGCGGAGTGGGACGCGGCCGTCGCCACGGTGCCGGTGAAGTACGTTCGCAGCCGCTTCGCCGCGGAGCTGCGTCCGGAGAGCGAAGCGCATGCGGCCATCGAGGAGAGCGTCGCCAGGGCCCTCGGCGAGCGGCGGCGTGGTGCGGCGAGCGGGAGCGACGGGCCCAGCGAGGGCGACGGGCTCGGCGAGGGCGACCGGCTCAGCGAGGGCGGTCAGGCCAGCAGGTCCGGCGGGTCCGGCGGGTCCGCCGAATCCCGCGAATCCGGCGGGACGACCGCGACCCTGGCCGTCCGCTGGCAGTCCTCGGCGGTGGCCCAGACCCTGCTCGGCATCCCCGGCGTCACCGCCGTGGACCCGCGGACCGTGCAGGCCGTCGGCACACCGCCGGACCTGTTCCGTCAGTTCGGAGTGTGGATGCGGGTCGCCTCCGCGCTGACGAATCAGGCCCCTTACTGCTGACCGGTCCGGCCCGTCAGTCGTCGTCCTCGTCGTGCCGGTGCCGCGACGCCTGCTGCTGCAACAGGGCCGAGATCTCGTTGGAGTCGTTGAAGACGTCGACGACGCCCTGGATGTCGGCGGCGGCGGCGCCGTTGGCCATGACGACGAAGATGAGCGTGCGGCCGTCGTCGGTGATCAGATACCCGGCCTGGCTCTGGTCGGCGATCGCCAGGCCGTTGTTGAGCAGGTCCTGGCCGACGACCGTGCCGGGCTTGGCGAACACCTTCCCCCGCGCCGGGCACGCGGTGCAGGTGCTCGCGTTGGAGCCGTCGACCCCCAGGATCGGCAGGGAGTTCCGGAACGCGGCGGCGTCCGGGGTGGTCAGCCAGTAGGCGAGGATCCCGGCCAGGCCGTTCGGGGTGGCCCGCTCGGTCGCGTCGCCGCCGCGCCCGTCGTCGAGCTGGAACTGGGCCGGATCGACGTGCGCGACGTCCCGCAGGAAGGCCCGCTCGATCGGGAAGGCGTCGAAGCAGTTCGTGCTGCCCTGCGACACGGCCTGGTTGCACAGCGCCAGGTTCGCGCCGAGGTTGTGGCTCACCTTGAGGATCAGCTTGGCGTACTGGCTGTAAGGCGGGGAGACGTACGCGGCCACCCGCGGGTCGCCGGTGTAACCGGAGGGCAGCAGGTTCTGCGGGTTCGGGCCGGTCGGCGTCGCCGAGACGCTCACCCCGGCCCGGCCGAGCGCCTCGATCAGCGCGGTGCGGCCGAACGCGTTCGGGTCCTGGATGCCGGAGGTGCGCAGGACGGGCTGGGCGTCGGCCGCGATGGTGCCGGACAGCGTGATGTGCGTGCCGTCCGGCGAGGCGGCCACGGAGATGTCCGTCGTGCCCCCGGCGGCCACCGTCTGCACGGTCGAGGTCACGCTGTACGGGGCGACCTGGGGACGCCACATCAGCTGCGCCGGCTGCCCGGCGGCTGTGGGCGTGGTGAGCAGGTCGATGAGGTTGTCGTTGATGATCAGCGGGGTGGGCTGCGGGTCCAGCGGCGGCGGCGTGAAGATCCGCGGGTCGATGACGACGTTGCCCTCGACGTGGGTGATGCCCGCGTCGTGGACCTGCTGGGCGATCGCGTCGATCCCGGCCAGCGGGTCCTCCGGGGTGAGGGTCGCCCCGGGCAGGTCGTTGGCGTCGGTGTGGTCGATGTCGGTGTAGTCCACGGACCCGTCGGGCTTGGTGCGCCCGCCCATGGTCAGGTCGCCCTGCGCCACCAGCGACAGGTTGCCGGTCAGCGTCGAACCGGTGCGGGCGCCGACCGAGAACACCGGGGTCGTGAAGCGATAGCCGGGCCCCAGGGTGTGCCAGGCCGAGGAGATGGTGACCAGCTTGGTGTCCGAGCCGGGGATGAAGCCCTGGTTCGGGAACTGGGAGTGGATGGTCTCCCGCCTCGCCGGGTCCACCTCCAGCACGCCCCATTGCGCGTGCTTGTACGCGGGCTTGTTCATGATGGCCTTGATCGCGGGCCCGAGGTTGTCCTCGCCCGCGACGGCGGTCTGGCCGGTGGTGACCGAGAAGGCCAGGGCTAGGAGGGTCATACCGGCGGTCGCCTTGCTGCGCAGCCGGATAGGAAGCATCGGTCTCATGACGACGCATCGTAAATCGCTGATATGGGGCGGATCGTGACCTTCGCGGCGCGGCGGGGGAGCGTCATCCAGTCGGCCGATCGGGAAACCGCACCGCCCGACCGCCCCGCCTCGGCTGCGCAGCCTGACCGCCCCGCCCCCGCTGCGCAGCCTGAACCCGTTGCGTGACCGCTCTACTCAGCCACCAGCCACACCGAAGCGTCCACCGGCAGCAGCGCCCCGTCCGCGGCCTCCACCGCCTCCGAGGCGATCAGCACCCGATGCCCCGCCGGCAGCTTCACCGGCGCGTCCGACAGGTTCGCGTAGCAGACCACCTCGCCGCGGCGGAAGGCCAGCACCCCCGCCGGGGCCTCGATCCACTCCAGCGGCGCCCCGTCGCCGAGACCGCGCCCGAGCCACTCGCGGCGCGTCCGCAGCAGTGCGCGGTAGTGCGACAGCGTCGAGTGTGCGTCCTGCTCCTGCGTCGCGGCGGTGCGCTCCTTCCACTCCGCCGGCTGCGGCAGCCAGGGCGGAGCCGTGGCCCCCTCCGGGGAGAAGCCGAAGGGCGGTGTGCCGCCCGACCACGGCAGCGGCACGCGGCAGCCGTCGCGCACCGGGCCGGCGTGGTCCGCGTAGTGCCGGTTCGGGTCCTGCCACACCGAGGGCGGCAGGTCCTCGACCTCCGGCAGGCCCAACTCCTCGCCCTGATACACATACGTCCCGCCCGGCAGCGCGTTGATCAGCTGCACCGCCGCCCGGGCCCGCCGCTCGCCGAGGGCGTGGTCGACCGGCGTCCCGTACAGGCGCTTCGCGTCGGCCAGTGACGTGTGCGAGCGGCGTCCGTAGCGCGTCGCGTGCCGGATGACGTCGTGATTCGACAGCACCCACGTGGCCGGCGCCCCGGCCGCGGCCAGCACTCCCAGCGTCGCGTCGATCTCCGCACGCAGCGCCGTCGCGTCCCAGGGGCAGCCCAGCAGCCCGAAGTTGAACGCCGTGTGCAGCCGTGCCGGTGTCAGATACCGCGCCACGCGCGAAGCGTCCGCGACCCAGGCCTCGGCCACGAACACCCGCTCGCCCTCGTACGAGTCCGCTATCCGGCGCCAGTCCTCGTAGATCGCCAGCGTCTCGTCGCGGTCGAAGTAGGGATGGTCGTCCAGGGCGGCGTCCAGCATCCCGCCGGCCTCGCGCGAGGCCAGGTCCGGGAAGGCGGGGTCCTTCGTCAGCCCGTGCGCCACATCGATCCGGAAGCCGTCCACCCCCATGTCCAGCCAGAACCGCAAGATGTCCTCGAACTCGCGCCGCACCTCGGCGTTCGTCCAGTTCAAGTCCGGCTGCTCCGGCGCGAACAGGTGCAGGTACCAGTCCCCGGGTTTCCCGTCGGGGTCCACGGTCCGCGTCCACGCCGGCCCGCCGAAGATCGAGGGCCAGTCCGTCGGCGGCTGCGAGCCGTCCACGCCGCGTCCGGCCCGGAAGTGGTACCGGGCCCGCGCGGCCGAATCAGGAGCGGATGCCAGCGCCTCCTGGAACCAAGCATGCTGATCCGAGGTGTGGTTCGGAACGATGTCGAGAATCAGCCGCAGCCCGTGCTCGTGCGCGTCGGCGATCAGCCCCTGGGCGTCCGGCAGCGTCCCGAACAGCGGGTCCACCCGGCGGTAGTCGCTGACGTCGTACCCTGCGTCCACCTGCGGCGAGGCGTACCAGGGGTTCAGCCACAACGCGTCCACCCCGAGCGCCGCCAGATACGGCAGCCGCGACCGGAGTCCGGCGACGTCGCCGACTCCGTCGCCGTTCCCGTCGGCGAAGCTGCGGATGTAGACCTGATAGATGACGGCGTCACGCCACCAGCTGCTCATATGTTTCACTCCGAGACCAGATAGAGGGGAGAAGGCTTAGAGGGTGCGCGGATTGGTGGCCGGGCGGAAAATCGGCGGAGCTCCGAGCCTGGCTGCACCGGTCCCTTGCGGCGCTGCGCTTGCAAGCCGACCGCCCACGACCAACACCGGGTCGAGGGCGGTCGTCCGGCGCACCCAGACTCGTTCCCGCCGAGTTTTCCGTGCGCTACGGCGGCTGACGCCGCCTCGCCAGACCAGCCACCAATCCGCGCACCCTCTTAAGCACGCTCGACACGCCACACGTGGAACGCCGGTCCGTCGGACGGCATCTGAACGCCGGGGCTCAGATCGGGACCGCCCAGCAGATGTGAAGCGGCGAAGGGAGCGGTCAGCGGCGGATGCGAGGCCCGGCTGATCTGGACCACCAGGGTCTCCCCGGGCAGCGCCCGCTCGAAGAGCACCACGTCGTCGGCCGTGTGCAGCCATCGCAAGCCCCCGGACCGCAGGGCCGCGTGCGCACGCCTTAGCGCGATCAGCGAGCGGTACACCTCATACGTACCCTGATCCCACGTGCTCTCATCCCACGGGAACGCCCGCCGCCCGTCCTCGTTGTGCAGAGCGCCGTTCACGCCGACCTCGTCCCCGGCGAACACCATCGGCAGGCCCGGCAGCGTCATCAGCAACGCCACCCCGAGCGCCTGCCGCTCCGGGCCGCCGACCAGCGACCGGAAGCGCGGCATGTCGTGCGAGTCCAGCAGCGTCATGTTGTGCGTGACCGCGCGCCACGGGATCAGCGCCGCGAACTGCCGCATCACCGCGGCCATCTCCGCGCCGCTCAGCGATGGCGGACGCCCCGGCACGCCCCACAGCTCCGGCAGGTCGGCGCCGCCGAGCCAGCCCAGTACCGGCCGCGTGAACCCGGCGTAGGCCATGGTCCCGTGCCAGCCGTCGCCCCGCAGCGTCGCGGACGCGTCGAACTGGTGCTCGGCCAGGAGAAGGGATTCCGGCGCCGAGTGGCGCAGGGTCTCGCGCACCGCCCGCGCCATCCGATCGTTCAGATCGATCGCCCCGTACCGCGCCGCCGACTGCGCCACGTCCACACGCCAGCCGTCCAGCCCGAACTCCGCCGGATACCGCGCGATCACCGAATCCGGGCCCTCATACAGCCGCCGCCGCAGCTCCTCGGACCGGTGGTCCAGCTTCGGCAGCGACGACACGCCGAAGAACGACGCGTACTGGCTGCGATCCGCCCCGAAGTAGTAGAAACCCGCCTCCGCACTGGCCGGATCGGCCTGCGCACGCCGGAACCAGGGATGCATGTCCCCGGTGTGGTTCAGCGTGATGTCGCCGATGACCCGGATCCCGCGCAGGTGCGCCTGCGCGGTGAGCTCCTTGAGTGCTTCATCGCCGCCGAGCAGCGGGTCGACGAAGTCGAAGGACGAGGCGTCGTAGCGGTGGTTGGAGCGGGCAGGGAAGAACGGAGTCAGATACAGCGCGTCGATCCCCAGCCCGCGGAGGTAGTCGAGCTTCTCCGCGACGCCCCACAGCGTCCCCCGGTAGACCTGCTTCGTCCCGGCAGGGGTCCCGTACGCGACCGGATCGTCCCATCCAGCCGGAACAGCCCAGTCCGGCAGCTCTCCCACCGGATGGGCCGCCGACCGAGCGAACCGGTCGGGGAAGATCTCGTAGAGCACCGCGCCCTCGGCCCAGGCCGGCGGCGGGTCGTAGGAGGGAAGCCGGAAGTCGGCCGCGTCGGTGACGTCGATGCCGCTCAGCCCGGTGCCGTTCAGCCACAGCCGCCGCCCCGGGGCCCCGGTCGGTCCCGTCTCGATCAGGAACCGGTACCCGAGCTCGACGTTCACCACCGGCACGCTCGCGCGCCACCAGACCTCCTCGCCGTCCTCCCGGTCCACCTGAGCCTCGGTGTACGCCGGCTCGCCGTCAGGCGTCGTGCGCACGTGAACCCCGCGCGCCGCCAGGGACTTCGACGTCCGGACGAACACCTCGACCTTCTCCCCGACGCGGGGCGCGGGATCGCCGACGTACAAGGGCGATCCGTCGTGGTGGGCCGAAGGGCCGAGGACAGGGGGGTTCACGGGCATGGCAGACGACTTTCCGTGGGCACGGCGTGGGGACGACCCGGCAGACGCTAGGCAAACGTGTCGTGATCCGTAAGGGGTTGCCGATGTTTGCCGCAGTGTTTCACGCTTCTGCTTCCATGTTTCGTAACGCAACACCTATAGTGCGGCGCATGTCTTCTCGACTCGACGACATAGCCCGCCAGGCCGGGGTCAGCAAAGCCACGGTCTCGCGCGTCCTGAACGAACGTCCCGGCGTCAGCCCCCAGCTGCGCAAGGCGGTGCTGACGGCACTGGACGTCCTGGGCTATGAACGCCCCTCCCGGCTGCGTCCGCGCAGCGCCGGCCTGGTCGGCTTGCTGCTGCCGGAGCTCGAAAGCCCGATCTATCCGCTGTGTGCGCAGGTCATCGAGACCAACCTGTCCCGCCAGGGCTTCACGCCGGTGCTGTGCTCCCAGACGCCGGAGGGCGCGGGGGAGGACGAGTACGTCGGCATGCTCCTGGACCGCGGCGTGTCCGGCGTCATCTTCGTCTCCGGCCTGCACGCCGACTCCGGCCAGGACCACTCCCGCTACCGGGACCTGGTCGCGCAGCGGCTGCCGCTGGTCTTCGTCAACGGCTTCATCCCGAACCTGGAGGCGCCGTTCATCTCCTGCGACGACCGCGCTGCCGGCGAACTGGCCGTGGCGCACCTGGCCGAGCTGGGGCACCGCCGGATCGGGCTGCTGTTGTCCTCCGACCGGCACATCCCGGCGCGAAGACAGCTGTCCGGCTACCGCACCGCGATGGAGACCGGCTTCGGCGCCGGCGGCTACGACCCGGACCTGGTCGACATCTCCTTCCCAGGGGTCGAAGGCGGATACGCGGGGGCTTCCCGGCTGTTGCAGCGCAACGTCACGGCGATCGTCTGCGGCTCGGACATGATGGCGCTCGGTGCGATCCGGGCCCTGAAGCAACACCACAAGCGGGTCCCCGAGGACGTTTCCGTGATCGGTTACGACGATTCGGTCCTCATGGGCTACACCGATCCGCCGCTGACCACGGTGCGCCAGCCGGTGCTGTCGATGGGAGTCGCCGCAGCCCGGACGCTGATCGACCAGATCCGCGGGGTCACCATCCGCAAGACCGAGTCGCTGTTCTTCCCCGAGTTGGTCGTGCGAGCGTCCACCGGGCCACTTGCAGAAACGTAGAAACAGACGCGCACGGTTCTGAAACAGCGACGCAAGAAGCTGCAACGGATTGTCCGGCCCGAGTTTCCAGTTAGGGTCTGCCGTGTTAACAGCGAGTCACGGCCGGATCCCGCTGCCATCAACGCTCTGACCTGTAGTGCGAAGGTCGGGCGTCGGGTTCCCGCCTTCTGTTCCCTTCCCTTTCCGCAACCACTGACCAAAGGGGTCATGGTGAGATTCCGTCCCTCCTTGACGACCGGGGCTATCGCGGTCGTAGCGGCAGCTCTTTCCCTGACCGGCTGCTCGAGCTCGTCCTCGAAGGCCGCCTCCGGCTCGAACGCCGCGGCGTCCTCGGCGTCGACGCCGGCATCGTCCTCCAGTTCCTCCGCGGCGCCCGCGAGTTCCTCCTCCAGCGCGCCGCCGGTCCGCGACCCCAACACGGACCTGGTGATCTGGACCGACGCGCAGCGGGCCCCGGTGCTCCAGCAGTTCGCCCAGAGCTTCGCCGCCGCCAACGGCATATCGGTGAGCGTCCAGCCGGTGGCCACCGACCTGCAGTCGGCCTACGTCACCGCCACCGCCGCCGGCAAGGGCCCGGACATCGTGGTCGGCGCCACCGACTGGATCGGCAACCTGGTGCAGAACGGCGCGATATCGCCGCTGCCGCTGACGGCCGCGCAGAAGGGCTCCTTCCAGACCACCGCGCTGAACGCCGTCACCTACAACGGCCAGGTCTACGGCGTCCCCTACGCGACCGAGAACCTGGCGCTGATCACCAACACCGGCGAGGCCGCGGCCAACCCGGCGACGTTCGAGGACATGGTCGCCGCCGGCCAGGCCGCGGTGAAGTCCGGCAAGGCCACCGAGGCCCTGGCGATGCAGATCGGCCAGCAGGGCGACCCCTACACGGCGCAGCCGCTGCTGGGCTCGGCCGGCGGCTTCATCTTCGGCACCAAGTCCGACGGCAGCTACGACCCGGCGCAGGTCGGCGTCGACAACGCCGGCTCCAAGGCGTTCGCCGCGCAGCTGGCCAAGTACGGCGAGAAGGGCCAGAACGTCTTCAAGCGGTCCATCGACGCCAACAACGCGGTGTCGCTGTTCACCTCCGGCAAGGCCCCGTACCTGATCTCCGGGCCGTGGGCGCTGGAGCAGGTCCGCAAGGCCGGCGTGAAGTACTCGATCAGCCCGGTGCCCGGCTTCGCCGGCATGGGCCCGTCGCAGCCGTTCGTCGGCGTGCAGGCCTTCTACGTCTCGGCCAAGGCCAAGAACACCGCGATCGCCCAGGAGTTCACGCTGAACTACCTGACGAAGAAGGACGTCGAGGAGGCGCTGTACAAGGTCGACCCGCGGGCGCCGGCGCTGACCGACGCGTACAACGACGTGTCCAAGACCGATCCGGACATCGCCGCCTTCCAGGCCGCGGCCGCGCACGGCGTGGTGCTGCCGCAGATCCCCGCGATGTCCGCGGTCTGGGGCCCGCTCGGGATCGCCGAAGCGGCGATCGTCGGCGGCGCCGATCCGGCCACGTCGATGACGAACGCGGCTACGCAGATCAAGGCCGCGATCGCCAAGGGCTAACAGCCTTGGCCTTCTGAACCCCCCACCACCAGGGCTCCCCACAGCCCTTTCCCCCACAGGCCTCCGGCGGTGCGGCGTCCCGAACTTGCCCCCGGGCCGCCGTACCGCCGGAGCACCCGCCAGATCCCCCGATATCCCTACAGAAAGCAGGACAGTGGCCATGACCGCCCCGCCCTATGAGCGCGTCGCGCGCTTGTCGTGGCCGCGGGTCGTCTTCGTCGGACTGGTCGCGGCGTTCGCGGTCTTCACGATCCCGACGCTGGTCGACAAGCATTCGTGGACGGGCGTGACGATCAGCGTCGCGGTCACCGCGATCCTGGCGTACGTCTACCTGACGCCGAAGCGGATCGCCGCCCGGTTCCTGGTCCCCGGCACGATCCTGTTGCTGGCGTTCCAGGTCTACCCGGTCGCCTACACGATCAGCACGGCGTTCACGAACTACGGCGACGGCCACCGGCTGACGCAGTCCCAGGCCGTGGCGCAGATCGAGGCGGACTCCGTGATGGAGCAGCCCGGCGCGCAGCGCTACGAGCTGTCGGTCGCGACGAAGAGCGTTGATACGTCCGGCGCCTTCGTGTTCTTCCTGACCGATCCGGACGGCAAGGTCGAGCGCGGCGACGCCTCCGGGGTCACGCCGGTGCCGGACGCGCAGGTCACCAAGGACCCGTTCACCGGCAAGGTGATCAAGGCGGCCGGCTGGCACATCCTGACCGGCATCCAGGTCAACGGCCTGGGCCAGCGGCTGGCCGCGTTCGCGGTGCCGACACAGGGCGGCTTCATCAAGTCGGTGGGCCTGTCGGAGGCGTACGTCGGCCAGTTCACGATGAAGTACGACGCCGCCGCGCACACCATGACCGACACCCGCACGAACACCGTGTACAAGGAGTCGGACGGCGCCTTCCGGGCGGCGGACGGCTCCGGCAAGACGCTGCCGATCGGCTGGAAGATCGGCGTCGGGTTCAAGAACTTCACCTCGGTGCTGACCAATGCGGCGATCCGCGGGCCGTTCCTGCGGGTACTGATATGGACGATCGCCTTCGCCGTCCTGTCGGTGCTCACGACGTTCGCGCTGGGGCTGCTGCTCGCCGTGGTCATGGACCACCCTCGGATGCGCGGCCGCAAGCTCTACAGCTCGCTGCTCCTGCTGCCGTACGCGATGCCGGCGTTCATCACGACGCTGGTCTGGTCGAGCATGTACAACAAGGACTTCGGCCTGCTGAACAAGCTGTTCGGCACGCACATCGACTGGCTCGGCAGCCCGTGGGCCGCACGCGGTTCGGTCCTGCTGACCAACCTCTGGCTCGGCTTCCCCTACATGTTCCTGGTGTGCGCGGGCCTGTTGCAGGCGGTGCCGCAGGAGCTGAAGGAGGTCGCGCGCGTCGACGGGGCCTCGGCGTTCCGGGTGTTCCGCTCGGTGACCATGCCCACGGTGCTCATCGGCGCGATGCCGCTGCTGATCGCGTCCTTCGGCTACAACTTCAACAACTTCAACCTGATCCGGCTGCTGACCGACGGCGGTCCGTATCCCTCCGGCAGCTCCACGGCCGGCGACACGGACATCCTGATCAGCTACACCTACCGGCTGGCGTTCGGCGGGCAGGGCGCGCAGTACGGCCTGGCCTCGGCGATCTCGTTCCTGATCTTCGTGCTGGTCGGCCTGATCACCTACGGCGGCTTCCGCCAGACCCGGCAGCTGGAGGAGGTGTACGCCCGATGAAGGAACGCTTGTGGTGGCGCCACCTGGTGGGCCTGGCGGCCCTGGTGTTCGCGCTCGTCCCGATCATCTTCCTGGTCTCCGCGGCGCTGAACCCGGTCGGCACGCTGTCCACGACCTCGCTGCTGCCGACCGGCGCGAGCTTGTCCAACTTCAGCAAGCTCTTCCACGACCCGAACTCGCCGTATGTCCGCTGGTACGTCAACACCCTGGTGATCTGCGGGGTCTCGGCGATTCTCAACGTCCTGATCGGCGTGAGCGGCGCCTACGCCTTCTCCCGGCTGCGCTTCCGGGGCCGGCGGGCCGGGCTGACCGGCATCATGCTCGTCCAGATGTTCCCCAACTTCATCTCGCTGACCGCGCTGTACCTGACCTTCATCAGCATCGGCGGGGTGCTGCCGGCCTTCGGCCTGAACACCTCGCTCGGCCTGATCCTGGTCTACCTCGGCGGCGCGATGGGGGTGAACACCTGGCTGCTCAAGGGCTATCTGGACACCATCCCAGGCGAGCTGGACGAGTCCGCGCGCATCGACGGCGCCACCGAGACGCAGGTGTTCTTCAAGGTGATCCTGCCGCTGGCCCGGCCGATGCTGGTGGTCGTCGGGCTGTTCTCGTTCGTGTCGTTCCTGAACGAGATCCTGCTGGCCGGGGTGTTCCTCACCGACACCAAGCACAAGACGCTGGCCGTCGGCCTGTACGGCCTGGTCTCCGGCAACCACAACACCGACTACGGCGAGTTCGCCGCCGGCTCGCTGCTCGCCGGCGTTCCCGTGGTCCTGATCTACCTCTACCTCCAGAAGTATCTCGTCAAGGGCTTGACGGCTGGGGCCGTTAAGGGCTGATCCGCACGCAATACGTATAGGAGAGGCACCATGCATAAACGCCATATGCACAGACGCCGCAGACTCGCATTAGCCGGCACAGCGGTGAGCCTGGCCGCGGCCACCGCGGTGACCGTCGCCGCGACTCCCAGCTCGGCCACCCCGATCCGGTCCGCAGCCGCCACCGCTGCCGCTCTGAGCTCGACGCCGGTCAGCACCGGCGACATGACCAGCGACGTGATCTACCAGCTTCTGACCGACCGCTTCTACAACGGCAGTACCAGCAACGACAACCCGTCGTCCGCGCCGAACCTGAACGACTCCAGCCACAGCAACTGGCAGGAGTACTGGGGCGGGGACTTCGCCGGCGTCACCGCCAAGATGCAGTACCTGTCCGATCTCGGCGTCGGCGCCATCTGGATCTCCCCGCCGGTGCAGAACGTCAACGTTCCGGTGCCGGACTCCTCGGGCAACACCACCGCCGGCTACCACGGCTACTGGGGCATGGACTTCTACACGCCCGAGGCACACTTCGGGCAGTGGACCGACTTCGACGCCATGGTCGCCGCGGCGCACGCCAAGGGCATCAAGGTGATCATGGACTGGGCCGCCAACCACTCCAACCCCGAGGACACCGGCAACCCGAACTACGGTGCCGGCGGTGCGCTGAAGCAGAACGGGACCACGCTGTCGACGTACGACAACGACCCGAACGGCTACTTCCACCACAACGGCGGCGTCTCGGACTACAACAACCTCTACGACGTCGAATACCAGAACCTGTTCAACCTCGCCGACCTGGCGCAGGAGAACCCCTCGGTCACGAACTACCTGCAGGGCGCGGTCGACACCTGGCTGTCGCACGGGGTGGACGGCATCCGCATGGATGCCGTCAAGCACATGCCCGGTGGCTGGCTGAAGGGCTACGTCGACCACATCGAGAACTCGCACAGCGTGTTCATGTACGGCGAATGGGCCGACCCGAGCAGCGCATCGCTGTTCCCGAACGAGGTGAAGTTCGCCAACACCGACGGGCAGTCGCTGCAGAACTTCGACCTGAACCAGGCCGAACGTGACGTGTTCGCCAGCAACGCGAACATGTCGGAGCTGGACTCCGCGCTCGGCCGCCAGCAGAGCGACTTCAACTGGTCCAACGACCTGGTGGACTTCGTCGACAGCCAGGACGAGAACCGCTTCCTGTCGATCAACGACAACACCACGCTGCTGGACCAGGCGACCGTGGTGAACATGACCGTGCCGGGCATCCCGTCGGTGTACTACGGCGACGAGAACTACCTGCACAACGACACCACGAACTCCTTCGGCCAGGTCGGCGGCGACCCCTACAACCGGCCGATGATGAGCTCGTTCGCGGAGAACAGCCGCAACTTCGGCATCACCCAGAAGCTGGCCGCGCTGCGCAAGAGCAACCCCGCTCTGCGCTACGGCAGCTCGACCCAGCGCTGGATCAACAACGACGTGTACGTGTACGAACGCAAGTTCTACAACGACACGGTCCTGGTCGCGGTGAACAAGAGCACGTCGTCGAGCTATCCGCTGACCGGTCTGAACACCGCGCTGCCGGCCGGCAGCTACAGCGACGTGCTCGGCGGGGCGCTCGGCGGCGGCACGCTGACCGTCAGCGCGGGTTCCGGCGGCAACAACCCGACCGGGGCGTACACGCTGAACCCGGGCCAGGCCGCGGTCTGGTCGTACACCGCCCCGGCGGGCTCGACGCCGCAGGTCGGCAACATCGGCCCGACCATCGGCCACAGCGGCGACACGGTCGCCGTGACCGGCACCGACTTCGGGACCACCGCCGGCACCGCCACGGTCGGCGGCGTCGCGGCGACGGTGAAGTACTGGTCGAACACCGAGGTGGACCTGGCGATCCCCTCGGCCGCCACGGGACTGGATCAGGTGGTCCTCACCTCCTCCGGAGGCGTCGCGAGCAACGGGATCGCCTACCACGTGGAGTCCGGGACGCAGGTCCCGGTGACGTTCACCGTGACCGGCACCTCGACCTCGCCGGGAGACGAGATCTACCTGGCCGGCAACGACGACGAACTGGGCAACTGGAGCACCGACACGTCGGTCGCGATCGGGCCGCTGCTGGACCCGAACTACCCGACCTGGTTCAGCCTGGCCAGCGTCCCGGCCGGAGCGAGCATCCAGTTCAAGTTCTTCATCAAGCACACGGACGGGACGGTCACCTGGGAAGGCGGATCGAACCACACCTACACGGCGCCGAGCTCGGGGACGGGGAACGTGACCGTCGCCTGGTGAGGCCCATCTGAACCCTGATGAATAGGCGGCGACCGGGAATGAGGGCCCGGTCGCCGCCGCTTTGCCGGTGTCTCGGCTGCTCAGGAGGCGCCGAGCGGGGGCGGCACAGCCTGGAAGTGCGGACCGGACTGGTCGCTCCACAGCAAGATGGTCACGACGAGCCCGATCAGCACCGGCAACGCGTCCAGGAACTGGGAGCCGCCGGAGGCGGTCAGGATGGTCGTGACGGCGACCGCGACGCAGCCGAGGCCGAAAAGCAGGCAGCCGAGGGCGAAGCAGACCGTGGAGACGACGCGTCCCCAGCTGTGTCCGCGCTTGCACACGAAAGCCAGCCAGAGCCACAGAGCGGCCTGGATGAGACCGCCGACGATGAACAGGCCGGCCAGCGCTGCGAACCGGCTGGTGGCGAGGGGATCAGTGCTCGCGTCGAAGGTGGTGAGCGCCGTCCCGTCGAGCTGGTCCCGGTGTCCGGACAGCAGCGAGTAGTGGCTGATGATGTCGGCGACGGTGGCGGCCGCGCCGACGATCATCAGGTTGGTGGCGTACCGGACCGTTCTCGGCGCCGGCGGCCTGGCGAGTTTCGGCGGTAGGACGCCTCGTTGAACGTACTGCGGAGTGCTCACTGATCCCCCCCGGTTGACTGGTCGCACTCGTTGTACCGTCAATCAGCGATCACGTACAGACTTGGCGCTCGATCTTCAGCGTGGCAGGCCTCGGGTTGTCGCCGATCGGTCGATGACTCCGCCGTCCATCGACGCCGGCAACTTGGCGCGTACGGTGTCGACCGCCGCGGCCTTCGTCATCGTGCTTCCGTGCCACGTCGAGACGTCGGTCCCGGCGGGAGCCTTCGAAGCTACGTAAGCCGCGTACACCCCGAACCACTGCGCGTCGGTGTACGGCGACCAGCCGTGCGGCTTCTCACGGCCGTAGGTGAACGTCGCGTCGGCCGGCGGCGAGGTCTGCGCATCAAGGTTCTTCTGCAGCAGTTCCACGGCGTCGTTCAGGAAGTACGTGTCCATGTCGCCGACGTACATGTGGATCTCGCCTTGCAGCTTCGGTCCCAGCGTCGGCCACTCTGCGGCGAGCTTCGCGTCGATGTCCTTGGGCTTCCACTGCGCGGCGACCGTGTGGTCGATCGCGCCGGTGCGCTTGTCCCACACCAGCGCCGGGTAGCCGTCCTTGCCCTGCGGGCCGTACACCGCCTCCCAGATCGCCCACGCGCCGCCGCTGCGGTCGTGGTCGCCGAGGGCCAGCTCCCAAAGGTTCTCCTGCGCCATGTCGTAGACGGTGTCGCCGGCGGTGGTGCGGTCGTCGGGGCGCTGGGTCGGGTAGTCGAACCGGCGCAGGGTGTCGTAGGCGTTGGCGTCGTCGTAGACGTCGACGATCTGGTGGCGGTGGAAGTCGACCGGGTCCGGGTAGCCGGCGAAGGTGCCGCCGAAGACGTCCGGGTTGAACACCAGGGAGGCCAGCGCTTCCCAGCCGCCTGTCGAGCCGCCGGAGGTGACGCGGGCCCAGGGCGCGGCGATGGTGCGGAACCGGGCGTCCAGGGCCGGGATCAGCTCCTTGGTGGTGGCGGTGCCGTAAGGGCCGACGTTGGGGGAGTCGACGATGTAGGAGGAGTCGTAGAAGGGGTTCTCCTCGCGGACCTCGATGCTGATGAACTTCGGCGAGCCCGGGTTCAGCCAGAACTGGGAGAAGGCGTTGCTGCCGTCTTCTTTGAAGCCGTGCGGCGCGTTCTCGGTGAAGTGCGCGAAGTGGTACTCGACCGGATAACGGACGTTCGCGTTCGCCGGGTCGTCGTAGCCCTGAGGGAGCAGGACGTTGGCGCCGACATACATCGGGGTGCCCCAGAACTCCGTCAGCGCCGGACTCAGGATCTTGATGTGCTTCACGTGCCCGCTGTCGGCCGGGTTGCCCTGCTGGCAGGTGCCGCCGGCGGGGACCGGGTCGGCGGGGGTCACGACGTGGTCGAGCCTCAGCTTGAGGGGCTTGTCCTCGTCGCCGGTGACGGTGATCCACTGCGGTGTGCTGTACATGTCGCGCGGCGAGTCGAACATGTTCTGACCGTCGCCGCAGGGCATGTGCATCTGGACGGTCGTGCCGTCACCGCGGTGGAAGGTGTCGTAGACGGTGAAGAACGCCTGGACGTAGTACCGCCCCGGCGGCAGCTGGTCGAGCGCGGTCAGCGGGTAGCCGTAGGTCGCGGCGCCGGAGTCCAGCCTCACCGAGCGGCCGGGCTTGAGCCCGGCGACGTCCCGGCCCCAGAACGGCGCGCCGTTGACGATGTCGATCTGCTCGCGCGGATCGGAGTCGGCATGGGTGGACACGATCACGAAGGCCCGCCCGTCCGCGGGCGTGGCCCGGGTGGCGGCGGGGAAGGAGACGTCGAACTTCAGCTCGTGGCGCGGCCGGGCGGCGGCGGCCGTGGCGCCCACCAGCGCCAGCATCAGGGCGAGCAACACGGCGGTACGTTTGCGCAGGGACGACCGACCAGACATGCGGCACCTCCGGGCACGCTGTCGGGGAGAGGGACGCAGCGATCCCTACCCGGTGCCCAGCTGTCAGAATCCTGATAGGAGCTTTACGGTGCGCGGCGATCGGGTGTCCGCCGGATGCCGGTAGGTGCGTCCCCGTCCGCGGCGGCCTCCACAGCCGCCGCCTCGATGCCCCAGGCCAACTCCTCGATCATCCGCGGTGCCACGACGTGTGTGTCGAAGTGCAGGGACACGGCCAGGGCGCCGTCGGCGCCGTCGATCGTCACCGACAGCGGCTCGGCGGGCTCCGGCCCCCGGTGCAGCCAGGCGAACGCCGACCCGTCGCGCCATCGCGGCGGCTCGCGTGGGTGCGGGGCGGCGGTGTTCGCGTATTCGACGCCCGGTTCGGTGCCGTGCCGGTCATTGAAGAACATCGCCACACCGGGCGCGCGCCCGTGATCGGCGGCGAACCGGCCGAGCAACGCCTCCAGGCCCTCCGGATCGAAGTAGGCGTTCTTCACCGCGGCCATCGAGGCGCCGCGGGCGCGGTCCACGGCCTGGTCGAACGTCGTGCCGCCGAGCTCCAGCACCAGCAGCCCGCTCTGCGCCACGAAGCACACGGCGCCGGCCAGCGAGGGCCGGAAGCGGTTGCCGACCCGGGGCCGCATCAGCACGCGGTCGGTGCCGGTCAGCCGTGCGAACGCGATCGCGGTCACGGCGGTGAGCACCGCCGATTCGTCCACCGCGCACCGGGCCGCGACCTGCGCCACCGCCGAGGCGAGCGCGGGGGAGACCAGGCACCCGGACCAGTGCCGCGGACGGACGGCGCCGGGAGCGACCGCCGGCGGCGGACCGGCAGCCAGACGGTCCAGCGCCTTGCCGAAGTACCGCAGGGTTCTGTCGCTGTGCCGCAACCCGGCCTCCGACGCCTGCCAGGCCGCCTGCTCCAGCGGCTGCATGCCGGCCGGTTCGGCGCGCTCGCGCGCGGCCACCTCGCGGATCATCACCGCGGCGCCGCCGGCGTCGAGGGCGAGGTGGTGCATGAGGACGACCAGATGCGTGCACACGCCGCCGCTGCGCACGACGGCCATCCGCACCGGCCATTCGGCCCGCAGATCATAGGGCCGGCGCCGGTAGGCCGCCTCGACGCGCGCGGCCAGCGTGTCAGGATCCTGCTCCGGCGGGGTGTCGTAGAGGTCGAGGAAGGTCTCGCCGGCCGGGGCCACGTCCTGCCGGACGCCGTGCTCGTCGACCACGAGCCGGGTCCGCATCGATTCGTAGCGGCCGTGCAGGTAGGCCAACTCCGCCGCGACGTCCTCGGCCCGCGTCCCGGGAGCCAGCGGACGCCGCCCGCCCTGCGGCAGCCAGTTGCGCTGCCGCACCATGGTCTTCCAGATGTCGCGCTGGCCCCAGGTCAGAGCAGCCCGCCCGGATCCCGGCCCGGCGAACCTCACCCGCAGCCGCTGCGCGGGCAGCGGCTCCGGCTGCGCCCCGGTCCCGAGCCCCGGCAGCCACGCACCGGCCAGGAAGTCCGCCTGCCGTCGCAGTGTCGCGGCGGCGTCGACGCCCCCGCCGGCGTCCCGGACCAGCCATTCCCCACCGGCCGCGTCCTGTGCCGTTGCCACCTCGATGCCACCGCGCACCTGGCCCCCCGCGAGTCAACGCCGCGCCGCTGCGGCAGCCCGGACCGCTGTCCCGATTCGGCCGGAGAGCCAGAATAGGGATATGAGGGTTCTGTGATCCAGCGACGGGGCCGGGCCGGGCGGGTCGGGTCGCCGGCGCCGGGCCGGACCCGATCGGGTCCGGCCCGGCACCGCCGGCTCAGCGCCGCCGTGCGTCCTGCAGATCCGCGGGCGCCCCGAGCGCGATCGGCGTCCCGATGCGCTCGATCACCTCCCAGTCGAAGTGCATCGGCACCAGGCGGGCCGCGTACCACTCCTGCGTCTGCTCCGGGACGACCCAGCCGCTGTTGTCCCAGTCGCCGAGGTCGAAGACGTAGCGGGCCACCGAGCCCGAGCTCGCCGCCGTCGTCTCGATGCCGTGCAGGCCGGCGGCCCGGACGGTCTCGTTGTCGCCGGGCAGCGGGCGGCCGGCGACGGCCGGGACACCGGGCAGCAGCGCCGTGAAGCGGCACTGGTGCAGGCGGCCCCAGGTCCAGTCCGCCACGTCCGGCCCGATCTCCTCGTCGAGGCGCTCGGCGGTCTGGTCCAGCGCCCGCCCCACCGCGTCCGACCAGGTGCCGAAGATCGTCTCGTCGCCGTCGCGCGCCCCCGCGAGCAGTGCCTGGAACGACAGCCACAGCGTCCCGGTGCGCTGCTGGTGCGTCAGCAGCTGCGCGTGCGAGCTCCCCGAGTCCGGCAGCGGGACCATCGACAGCAGCTCGCGGCGCGCCTCGGTGTACACCGTCGCGGCGATCGAGCCCAGGCCCATCGTGCCGTCCCAGCCGCGCAGTATCTCAAGGAGCTGCGAACGCCGGCTCCCCTCGTCCGCCTTCACGTGCTCCAGCGAGGCGATGAACTCCCGCGCGGTCAGCGACGCCACGTCCCCGTGGATCCGCTCCATCGCGGCCCGGTCCAGCGGCTCGCCGGAGGCCACCCCCTCGCGCAGCAGCTGCAGGATCCGCGTCGCCCGCGCCGGGCCCGCGAAGTCGTGTGCCACATACGGCGTCGTATCCGCGGTGGGCCGGTTGTTCGCCGACACCAGCAGCCCCTCCTCGGGGTCGCGCGCCGCCGGCATGTCGTCGAACGGCACCCACCCCCGCCACGCGTACTCCGGATCCCAGCCGGGTACCGCAGCCCACGAATTCGCCTCGTCGCGGTCCGGCACGCGCCCGCGCAGCCGGTAGGCGATGGCCCCGTGCACGTCCGCCATCATCAAGTGGTCCACCGGCACCGCCCACCCGCGCATCACCTCGTCGAGCTCGGCGACCGAGACGGTCGTCAGCATCGGCAGCAGGCAGTCCAGCGTCCGGTCCGCCTCGGCGATCCCGGTCCAGCGCAGCGCGAGCCCCGTGTTCGCGGCATCGTCCTGCACCACCACGCCGCCGCGCGGGCTGCTGTGCACCGTGATCCGCACCGGCTCGGCACCGCGTACGGTGATCACCTCGGTGTGGCTCTCCAACCGGTCCAGGTTCTCCACGAACAGGTCCTGGTCGTCGGCCATCCCGTGCGTGATGCCCCACGCCACGTGTGCGTTGTGCCCGAAGTGCGGGAAGCCCGGGACGCCCGGGAACGACAGCCCGATCGCGTCGAAGGCGTCGCAGGACACGTGGTTCTGCCAGTACGGCCCCGGCGTCTCGAACGGCCGGTGCGGATCACCGGCCAGCAGCGGACGCCCCGAAGCGGTGTGCGCCCCGGAGACCACCCAGTTGTTGCTCCCGGCCGCCGGATCCGCCGACGCGGCGACGGTCTCCACCTCGGCGAGCCCGTTCAGCCAGCCGCGCACCTTCGCCCCGTGCCCCTCCGGCGGCCCCTCGGTGTCGACCCGGTGCACGGCCCCGGTCGGCACCACCATCAGCTCCTCCCGGGCATTGGCCCGCACCCGCCACACCACCTCGGTCGGGGCCACCGGCAGCAGCGCGGTCCGGAACAGCTTGTGCGCCATGCTCCCCATGCCGACGTGCCGCCCCAGGTACACCGCGACGCTGTGCCACGGCTCCCACACCGCCGGCGGCTCCGGCAGGTCGCAGTCGGCCAGGCTCTCCGGCAGCGCCGCGTTCACCCCCTCGGCGTACGCGACGAACACCGCCTTCGTCTCCTCGGCCAGCGCCTCATACGAAAGGCGGGCCGCCGCCGCGAGGCCGACCCGCCGGGAGAACGTGTCGTCGGAAAGCGCCCGCGATCCGACCACCTCAGCCCACGTGCCCAAGGCTTTACGCCGGACGAACTCCATCTGCAGGCCCCGGTCCAGGGCCGCGATGTGGCCCTGGGCGCGGAACGCCCCTTCGACGGACGCCGCGCGGGCGTGGGGGATGCCGTGTTGATCGCGATAAGCCTCCATGGTCAGCCATTCTGCATGGCGGCGCTTGCGATCGGCAGCAGGGTCTACCTCCAGACGACGATCAGGCCGTCCCGCCGTCCGATGCGCTCCACGGTGCGGGTCACGGCCTCTTGCAGGCCTCTGAGCTGCTCCTCGTCGTCGGCGGAGGCGCGCAGGATGAGGTTTGCCGGGGTGGCGGTCAGCTCGCATATCGCGGTACCGCGCGTGATGCGGCCGGTGGTGTCGGAGGTGGCTTCGGCGCGCGGACCCGCGTTGCCCCGCCCGTGGCCATGGCGCATGCGCGACGCGTGCGAACAGAGCTGTCGCAGGTAGCGGGCGGCACGCTCGGTGGGAACGTCCGCTTCAGCGGTGGGCATATTCAGGATTCCTCTCTATCGCGAGTGCGTGCGAGTACAGGTGACGAGCCAGGACGCGATCCCGTCGGGAGCCAGATTCGAGATGCTCGTCGTCGCGCAGACGTCGTCCACGCGCCACCCCCGGCCGAACGACTCGTCGATGTCGGCGCGCGAGACCTTGTGCGGCGGGCTCGGCGGACCGACGTGCTGGTCGCTGTAGCAAAGGACGTACAGCCGTCCGCCGGGCCTCGTCACCGAACGCAGACCGGCGACGTACTCCTGGCGTGCTTGGCCTTCGAAGGAGTGGAACACCAGCGAGTCGAGAACGGTGTCGAAATCCTCACCGAACGCGGCGAGCTGCCGGACGTCGAACCGGATGAACCTCGTGCGGCCGCCAAGCGAGCGTTCCCGCGACCGCCCGTCAGCGCGCCGCAGAGCTTCAGCATCGAGATCGATACCGGTCACGGACACCCATGAAGCGGCGATGAGCAGCGCGTTCTCGCCGTACCCGCATCCCACGTCCAACACCCGGCCGGTGAACAAGCCGTCCTCGACCAGGCGGCGGACCGCGGGCTGTGGCCGGCGGACGTCCCAGGGAGGGTGATGCGTCATGGCTCCATTTTTTCGATACAGACTGTCTCTGTCAACAACAGAGTGTCTCCATCGTGGACAGCCTGCATAGAATGAACCCGTGCCCAAGATCTGGAGCGACACCCTCGCCGACCACCGCGACTCCGTCCGCGAGGCGATCCTCGACGCCGCTGCCGGCCTGGTCGCCGAGCACGGCCTGACCGGCGTCAGCATGTCCGGCATCGCTCAGGCCGGCGGCATCGGGCGCGCGACGCTCTACAAGTACTTCCCGGACGTGGCCTCGATCCTGGCCGCGTGGCACGACCGCCAGGTCGTCCAGCACATGGCGGAGCTGATGGAGACGGCCACCAAGGCCGAGGACGCCGACCGCCTGGAAGCCGTGCTCCGCGCCTACGCGCAACGGAACCGTCGCGACCGCGAGGGCCACCACGGCGCCGACATCGCAGCGTCCTTGCATCGCTCGGCCCCCGTGCAGCAGGCCCACCGGCTTCTCGAACACTTCGTCAGTGAGCTGATCACCGATGCGGCCGAACGCGGCCGGGCGCGCACCGACGTCCCGGCAGGCGAACTCGCGGTCTACTGCCTGAGCGCGCTCAACGGGGCCGGCAGTCTTCCGTCGAAAGCAGCGGTCGAGCGGCTGGTGGCCGTCGTGCTCGCAGGTCTTCGTCCTTCAGCACCTTGATATAGCCCGCGAGCCGCGCGGCACCTTCCAGCAACGCCGCCGAACGCTGGTCCAGCGACACCCGCCGATCGGCCAGCGCCTCCAGCAGCGCCTCCGAACCGCCGGTACGCCGCAAGCCGTCGATGATCGGCAAGATGCGGTCGAACAGGTAGTGGCTCTCGCGCAAGGTATGGATGATGCGCGCGTCGCGGACGTCCAGCGCGCTGTAGACGCGGTATCCGGTGGCGGGCTCGCGGGCCGGGCTGAGCAGTCGCGCGGCCTCCCACACGCGCAACGTCGACGTCCGCACGCCGAGCAGCCGGGCCACCTCGCCCACCCGAAGCCCGTCCGGGGCGTCGGCCGCAGGCTCCTGTTCCACGGCGGCGGCAAGCGTGCGCTCGATCTCGACCAGCGACACCCGGCCCTGATGCAACGCCGCGTGTGCCTCGTCCAAGAGCGCCAAGGCCTCGGCGACCTGCTCCGCGTCGACCGCCGCCAGGATCGCCCGCGCACGGTGGGCACCGAGCCCCGGGGTAAGGGCGGTGTAGGAAAGAAGCGCCGCCAGATGCCGTTCGTCGTAACGGCGGTAGCCCGACTCGCTCCGCGCCGCCTCCGGAAGCGCGCCGACGGCCTCCAGGTTGCGGACTTGCTGCGTCGACACACCGGCGGCGCGGGCCAGGTCCACGGGACGCACAGCCGATGCTCCTTCCGCCGCGCGGGACGACCGCGAAACCGGCGCCGGTTTGAAGTAGCGCCTTTCACCCGGGAGTTTAAACTTTCGGGCCGCCCACCGTGGGCCAGCGCGCAAAAGTCCACACAAGCGGTTCAAAGATAAACTTTAATCATGCAAAACGTGACGGAATGGATCGAGGTCCGAGGAGCCCGGGAACACAACCTGCGGGCCGTCGATGTGGCGGTCCCGAAGCGCGCCCTGACCGCCGTGACCGGAGTGTCCGGCTCGGGCAAGTCGTCGCTGGTGTTCGACACGATCGCGGTCGAGGCCCGGCGCCAGCTCAACGAAACCCTGCCGGCGTTCGTCCGGGGCTTCCTGCCGGCCCTGTCCCGGCCGGCCGTGGACGCCGTGGAACACCTGCCGGCGGTCATCACCGTGGACCAGCGGCGGCTGCGCGGCGGCGCGCGGTCCACGGTCGGCACCATCACCGACATCGCACCGTTGCTGCGGCTGCTGTTCAGCCGGGCCGGGGAGCCCCTGGTCCCGCACGTCGACGCCTTCTCCTTCAACCTGCCCGCCGGGATGTGTCCGGCGTGCGAGGGGCTCGGGGAGGCGACGGTCGTGGACCTGGACGCGTTCCTGGACCGCTCCCGTTCGCTGGAGGGCGGAGCGCTGCGCTGCGAAGTCTTCGCCGTCGGCAGCAGGAACTGGCAGATCCTCGCCGGATCGGGACGGTTCGACCTGCGGCGCCCGGTGGCCGAGTACTCCGAGGCCGAACTGCACGACCTGCTCCACGCCGACGACGGCGTCGTGGCGATGGAGTTCCAGGGCCAGGCATACAACGCCTCCTACGAGGGAGCGGTCACCAAGTTCCGGCGGCTCTACCTGGACCAGGACCCTGAGACGCGCAGCGGCCGGACGCGCAAACTCGTCGCGGCGTACACGACCACCGCCGACTGCCCCGACTGCGGCGGGACCCGGCTCTCGCCGCTGGCGCTGTCCAGCCGCGTGGCCGGCTACACCATCGCGGACCTGTCGGCGATGGCCGCCTCGGATCTGGTGAAAGTGCTGGAGGGGATGTCGGATCCGGCGATCGCCCCGCTGCTGAACGCGTTGTGGGCGCGCTTGGAGGACCTGATCGGCATCGGACTCGGATACCTGAGCCTGGACCGGCGCACCGCGAGCCTGTCCGGTGGTGAGGCGCAGCGCGTGAAGCTGGTGCGGCAGTTGGCCTCGAGTCTCAACGACCTGTTGTACGTGTTCGACGAACCGAGCATCGGGATGCACCCGCGCGACGTCTCGCGCATGACCGATCTGCTCAAAGCCCTGCGGGACAAGGGGAACAGCGTCCTGGTCGTGGAACACGACCGGGATGTCATCGTCGCCGCGGATCACGTCATCGACATCGGTCCGGGCGCCGGGGCGGCCGGAGGCGAGGTCGGATACGTCGGTGACGTCGCCGGGCTGCGCGGGTCCGCGACGCTGACCGGACGCTTCCTCGACGAGCCGGTCCGGTTGAAGCAATCGGTCCGCGAACCCATCGGGAAGCTGCCGGTCGTCGGGGCCAGGGTCCACAACCTGACGGGCTTCGACATCGACTTCCCGACCGGGGTGCTCACGGTACTCACCGGCGTTGCGGGCTCGGGCAAGTCGTCGCTGGCGCACGCCGTCCTGCGCGTCCAGCACCCGGCGGTGATCGCCGTCGACCAGTCGGCGCCCGGAGCCAACCGGCGTTCGACCGTCGCCACCTACACCGGAGTGCAGGACCCGATCCGTAAGGCCTTCGCGCGGGCCAACGGCGTCGATCCGGCGTTGTTCAGTGCGAACTCCGCCGGGGCGTGCCCGGAGTGTTCCGGGCTCGGGGTGATCGAGCAGGACCTGGCGTTCCTGGACACGGTCACCTCGACCTGCACGGCGTGCCACGGCCGGCGCTTCACCGAGGAGGTGCTGCGCCACCGGCTGCGCGGCCTGTCGATCGGGGACGTGCTGGAGACGACGGTCGCCGAGGCCGCCGGGTTCTTCGCCGCCGACCGCCGGGTCGCGCCGGTGCTCGGCGCGCTGGCCACCGTCGGCCTGGACTACCTGCGCCTGGGCCAGCCGCTGACCACGCTGTCCGGCGGCGAGAGCCAGCGGCTGAAGCTCGCCGGGCACCTGGCCGAGCCGGGCGGCGTGTACGTGCTCGACGAACCCACGACCGGGCTGCACATGAGCGACGTGCACCGGCTGCTGGCCGCGCTGGACCGGCTGATCGACGAGCACGGCGCCACGGTGATCGTGATCGAGCACAACCTGGACCTGGTCGCGCATGCCGACTGGCTGATCGACCTGGGCCCGGAGGCGGGTACGGACGGCGGGCGCGTGCTGTACGAGGGGACGCCGGCCGGGTTGCTGCGTGCGCAGGGATCACACACCGGGGAGTATCTGCGGCGCGCGGTGGAAGGTACGACCGAACTCGAGGGGACGACGGCGCTGGAGGGCACGGCGGCGGTGGCCCGGTGACCCCCGCCTTCCTCGAAACCGTCGCCGCATCGGCCGGCCGGATCGCCGACACCTTCCAATCGCTGCCCTTCCGAGCAGACCGCCCCTACGATCCACGCCCGGTTGCGACCGCGGCCGCCGAGGAGTTGGCTGTGTTGTGCGAGGTGGTCGCCTCGCTCGACCGGCCGCTGGTGGTCGGCACGCCGACGAAGGCCGAACCCCTCGGTGTCGATCTCGCCGGCTTGATGAGCTTCCTGCAGCTGGTCGCGGTCCTCTATCACGGGCTCGACACCGTTCCGCCGGTGCTGACCGTGAGCGCGGGCCGGAACCTGTCGGCGACGCAGCTCATCGCGCGCCGCGTCCGCGATCGGGCCCGCAAGGACGCCGCGGCCCTGCGCGGATCATAGACTTGCGTTCTTGCCCGGGAACTCCGGGCGGCTAAGGAGGACTGAGATGGCTAAGCGCGGTAACAAGAAGCGGGCACGTCGTAAGAAGGGCGCGAACCACGGCAAGCGCCCCAACTCCTGATCGGCGCCTCAGGTCCCGCTCCGAGCCTCGGCTCTGGGCGGGACCTTGGCGTTTCCAGGGGCTCCGGGCCCGGGTTGATACGCATCTCATATCTTCAAGACCTCATGTATTATGAGTTCCGTATCAATGAGCGCGATCCGACGACCACGGAGACCCCGCTATGAGCACCGAGCCCGCCATCACCAGCACCGGCCGTATCGACTTCACGCTGATGTACGTCACCCATGACGCGTTCCGCCGCGACCTGTCCAGGCTGCGGCGTGCCGCCGCCGACGGACGCACCGACAGCGTCGGCGTCCAGGCCGGCTGGGCCAACTTCAAGCGCCAGCTGCACGTCCACCACACCGCCGAGGACGAGGCGCTGTGGCCCCGAGTCGAAGCCGCCTGCGCCGGCCGCGCCGACGCCGGCGAGATCCTCGCCGCCATGGAAGCCGAGCACGCCGGCCTGGATCCGCTGCTCGAGGCCGTGGACGCCGCCATGGACGCGGCCGCGGACGCCGCCATGGACCAGCGCGCGGCGGACCTCGCGGAGCTCACCGAGGTGGCCGCGGACCTGGAGACCGCGCTCAACGCTCACATGAAGCACGAGGAAGTCGCCGCGCTCCCGCTCATCCAGGAAGTCCTGACCCCCGAGGACTGGACCGCCTTCGCCCGGGTGATCGCCCGCAAGCAGAAGCTGTCCGGCGCCGCCGCGTACGTCCCGTGGGTGATCGACGGGGCCGCCGAGGATCAGCGGGCGGCGTTCTTCACCGCGATGCCCGCGCCTGTCAAGGTCCTGAACCGCCTGTTCTGGAGCTCGCGCTACCACAAGCGTCATCCGTGGGCCTGAGGGGCCGAATCCGGACACGGTGATCCACATCTCTTTGACGCGTGCCCCGCTCGGCCCTACGCTGCCCAAGCAAGGTACTGGGACAGGAAGCCGGTGAGAGTCCGGCACGGTCGCGCCACTGTGAAACCCCTCCCCTCGTCGGGCAGCCGAGGCAGCGGGGTGAGTCAGACCCTTCCCAGTCGACCCGCTCCATCGATCAGGGACGCTGGATCCCGAAGGAGGGCTCACCGTGAGCACCATGCCTGTTTCCTCTGCCACCCCTTCCGTTCCCACACCGCTGGTGGTCTCGGCCGCCAAGGCCCGCCTGTGGATGGGCGGCGCGCTGCTGTTCGGCCTGCTGGCGTACTACTTCATCGGCGTCGACCAGGGCGCGGTGTCGGTGTTCGGCAGCGACATGCACCTGCACGAGTTCGTGCACGACGCGCGCCACCTGCTCGGCTACCCCTGCCACTGAGCACGGGGAACCAGAGCTCTGATGGAGCGGGTCCTCATCACGCGCGGCCTGCTGGCCGGCGCGCTGGCCGGCCTGGTCGCGTTCTGCTTCGCGCGGATCTTCGCCGAGCCGGCCATCGGCAAGGCGGTCGCCTACGAGAACGGCCGGGACGCGGTCCAGGCGGCGCTGGACAAGGCCGCCGGGATCGCGGTCCCGGCCGACGGCCCGGACATCTTCAGCCGGACCGTGCAGAGCAACGTCGGCGTCGGCGTCGGCCTGATCGCCTTCGGCGCCGGAATGGGTGCCGTCTACGCGGTGGTGTACCTGCTGTGCCTGGGCCGCGTCGGCAGGATCCAGCCGAAGGTGCTGGCGCTGCTGGTCGCCGGTGCCGGACTGGCCGGGATCTACCTGGTGCCGTACCTGAAGTACCCGGCCAACCCGCCGGCGATCGGGCACGCCGAGACCATCAAGATGCGTGCCGCGCTGTACCTGACGATGGTGCTCTGCTCGGTCGCCTTCATCCTGGCCGCGACCTGGCTGGGCCGCCGTCTGGCCCCGCGGTTCGGGAACTGGAACGCCGCGCTGCTGGCCACGCTCGGCTTCGCGGTCGCGATCGGCATCGTGATGGCGATCCTGCCCTCGGTCGGGGAGCTGTCGGCGAACGTGCACCTGTACGGACACCACGCCACCGAGACGCCGCTGCCGCTCACCGACGCCAAGGGCGACATCGTCTATCCGGGCTTCCCGGCCGACGTGCTGTTCTCCTTCCGCTTCACCTCGATCTGCGACCAGGTCGTCCTGTGGGGCACGCTCGGGCTGGCCTTCGGGCCGATGGCCGAGCGCGTGCTGCGGCCGGTGATGCAGCGCTCTGAGACGGCCGGCGGCGCGGGCGTGACCGCGGCGGCGGTGTGAGGCCGGCCGACGACGGCGTGACGGCCCCGGCGGCGGTGAGCGAGGAGCTTGCCGCGCTGGGGCCGTTTTTCGCGGTGGAGGTGCACGGGGCGGGGCGCGAGAACGGTGCTGGGGCGGATCAGGAGAACAGCGCTGGGTCGGGTCGCGAGAACGGTGCCGGGGCGTCGTGGCGTCCGATGAGTGAGCTGGTCGACGGCTCCGGTGTTCTGGACGAGCGCGTCGAGGCGGTTCGGTCCTTTCTGGCGACCGGAACCGGGCGGGAAGCGTCGGCGGTGGAACTGCGGGTCGCCGCATCGGTCGTCCATCTGGGACTCATGGCTCGCGTGCTTTCCCCGCTGCTTGCTCTCGCGGTCCTTCATCAGCGGCGCGGCGACATCCGCGCGGCGGATCTGTGGTGGCAGCCGACACTCGGCAGCATGTTCCCTTTGTCGGTGCGTGAGGTGGCGCTCGGCTCCGGCCCCGTGTTCGCCGGCAGTGTGATCGACGAGTTCAGCACAGCCATCGCCCGCTTCGGCGTGAACCAGCACATCCTCCGGGGCAACGTCGCCTCCGCTCTGGCCGCCGCCGCCAGAACACTCGCCGGGGCCCGCCCCGATCTGCGCAACGATGTCCATGCCCTGATCGGCACCCACCTCGCCGGCTCCGGCAGCTTCGGCCCCGACGGCACCACCTTCCGCCGCCGTACCTGCTGCCTCATCTACCGCGCCGCCCCCGACCGCAAAGGCGCGCTGTGCGGCGACTGCGCCCTCGCCCCTGACCATGGTCCAATGGACGTATAGACCGAGACGGGGACGAGGAGCGGACCATGCGCATCGCGGTGTCGGCGGACGAGGTGGCCGGCGTGGCCGCGCTGATCGGCCCGGAACTGGAGCGCCGAGGCCACACGGTCCTCCTCTTCGGCGCGCTGGCCCCGGGCGATCGCGCCGACTGGGCCTGGTGCTCTGAGGCCGCCGCCCGCGCCGTCGCCGAAGGCCGCGCCGACCAGGCGGTCGTGGCGTGCTGGACCGGCGCCGGCGCCTCGATCGCGGCCAACAAGGTGGACGGCGTCCGCGCCGCCCTGTGCACGGACGCGGTGATGGCCGACGGCGCGCGCAAGTGGGCCGACGCCAACGCACTGGCCCTGAGCCTGCGCCTCACCTCCGAGCCGCTGCTGGCCGAGATGCTGGACGCCTGGTTCGCCGGCGGGCCCAGCGCCGACCCGGTCGACGCGGCGAACGTGGCGCACGTCGCGGAGATCTAGACCCGGGTGTGGCCCGGAGCCAGACACGGCGCCGATTCTTCGTCCGGGGGCTCGGGAAAGGCGGCGACGGCCATCTCGGCCATCGCGTCGCAGTCAATCCGATCGCATTCGCACAGAAAGGTGCTGACCGCCGCGCCGAAGTCGCCCGATCCCGGCCGCGCGAAGAAGTCGACGTACCGCTGCACCTCGGCCCGGTTGGCGTAACGCACCAACGCCCGCCGCTCCCCAGAACTCGAAGCTGTCGGGCCCTGCTCCAGAGCCGGTGCGAAGAACCGCTCGACTGCTTCGACAACCTCATCGAGCGACAGTTCGTCCACGACGAGCTGTGGCACGCCTGCCCGTGCCACCTCCTCGGCGATCACTTGGCCCATCCGCAGATACAGCTCAGGAGCAGGATCCGGCGCGTGACGCCGGTCAAGCCGAACGCGCTGCTGCTTTGGCGACAGTGTCAGCCACAGCGCGCTTCCACCGGCAGGCACCATGTCCGGCAGGATCTGCGTCCCCTCGGCGATGATCAGCGGCGACGCGGGCAGCGCTCGCACATCCTCGACCGTCATCGGCCCGCGCTCCCTCTGCAATGCCATCGCCATCCGCTCCTCCACCGGACATGCCGCACGCTCCGCGGGTGTCAGCGCCTCGAACCGCAGCGCCGCCGGCACCCCTGCCCGGACGGCTCGCGCCCGATGAGCCCACGTGTGCGCATCCGACTGGTACCACCGCAGGCCCCTGCGGCGTGCGATCCGGCGCGCGACCGTGCTCTTGCCCGCACCCGGCATTCCGCCCAGCCAGAGCACCTTCAAGGGGGTGCCAGCATCCCCGGCGCTTCCACATGCCTGCATGATCGAATCCATCCCGCCTTTTCCCGATGCTGGAACCAGCCTTCCAAACAGGCGCTCAGCAATCGCCGCCAGGCGCATCCCAGGGGGAAACATCATGCGGGCCACCTACTCCAGCAGGACCAAGAACTCCACCCGAGCCAGGGGCGTCGGTGCGGCGACCCTCGCGGTCGTCGCGGTCACCGGCACCGTCGTCGGCCTTGGCCTGAACGGCGGCGCCAAGTCCGGCACCACCGCGGCCTCGACGTCGTCCTCGTCCGGGTCCGGGGCCGGCTCCATGGACGCCGACACGCAGGCCGTCACCACCGAGGCCGCCGGCTTCGTCCAGCCGGACACCTACGCCTTCAAGACCGTCGACGACACCGCCGATCCGACCTTCAACCAGCTGCTCGGCATCAACAACGCGGGCCTCGTCGCCGGCTACTCCGGCTCCGGCGCGGCCGGCCACCCGAACAAGGGCTACACCGTCCGCACCAACGCCGCCCAGTTCACCGCCGAGAACTTCCCGGGGTCGGTGCAGACCCAGGTCACCGGCCTGAACAACCGCGGCGTGACGGTCGGCTTCCTCTCGCACGCCAACACCGCCGACCAGGCCAACGACAACGAGGGCTGGTACTCCCTCGACGGCCGCTTCCACCAGGTGGTCTTCCCGACCTCGCACAACGCCACCCCGCCGGTGGACCAGCTGCTCGGCGTCAACGACTCCGACATCGCAGTGGGCTTCTACACCGATGCCGCGGGCGCCGGCCACGGCTTCCGCTACGACATCGACCGCCACACCTTCCGCACCGTCGCCGTGACCGGCGCCACCAGCACCACCGCCACCGCGATCGACAACCACGGCGACGTCGCAGGGTTCTACACCGGCGCCAACGGCAACCAGAGCGGCTTCCTGCTCGGCGCGAACGGCAAGCTCACGTCGCTGAACTTCCCCGGCGCGACCATGACCCAGGCGCTCGGCGTCAACAACAAGGGCGAAGTCGTCGGGCTGTACCAGACCGGCACCGGGGACGCCGCGCAGACCCACGGCTTCACCTGGACCGCCAAGCAGGCCTACCTGACCGTGGACGACCCGAGCGGGGCCGGCGGCACCACCGTCAACGGCGTGAACGACGCCGGGAACCTCGTCGGCTTCTACGTCGACGCGCAGGGCGACACCCACGGCATGCTGGCCACGCCGCAGAAGGTGACGACGACCCGCCACCTGTCGCTGAACCCGATGCCGCAGGGCTCGGTCACCTTCGGCAAGGACGGCTCCGGCATGATCACCGCGCACGTGTCGGCCTTCGGATTCACCCCGGGCTCGCACCACGTCGCCGAGATCGCCGTCCCCGGCCGCACCGCCCCGGTCGCCACCTTCACCACCGTGCTGACCGCCGACGGCACCGGCAAGATAAACCAGAGTGTGACGAGCAACGGCGAGGCGAGCCGGCTTCCGGCCGGAAGCCACTTCCAGATCCTGCTCGGCACCCTCGGCGACGAGGTGTCCCTGCAGCCGATCGCGCAGAGCTGGACCCTGCCGCAGCGCTACTCCAGCGACGACCCGATGCCGCTCAAGGGCGTGGACGTGAAGTCCGACACCCGGCTGAACGGCAGCGCCACCCTGGTGTTCAACGCCGCCACCCACAAGCTGACCGTCACCGTCGACGCCTCCGGCCTGACCCCCGGCGCCCACGCCGCGCACATCCACCTCGGCAGCTGTGCCAGCCAGGGCGGCGTGCAGTACATGCTGATGGACCTGCACGCGAACTCGCGGGGCGAAGTCGTGCACCAGAGTCAGACCCTCGACGACGTCGCCGCGATGCCGGCGCCGGGCACCGCGTACCTCAACGTCCACCTCGGCGACATGAACTCGATCCTGGCCGGCGGTCAGCCGACCGCCGCCTTCCGGCCGCTGCTGTGCGGGAACATCTGATGACCGGGACCGCGCATCCGGGACGCCGCACCTGTGCGGCGTCCCGCCCGCGTGCCCGCCGAGCAGGTGGGCACGGGCAGGCGGCACGCCGGCACGTGAGCCGGCCGGCGAACTCGCAAGCCTCAGCCCGAACGCGCGTCCAGCAACTGCAACACCGCCGCCACGCGCCGATCGAGACCCTGGTCCGCCCCGAGCCCCAGCTTCGAGAACAGAGCATTGATGTGCTTCTGCACCGCGCGCTCGGTCAGGAACAACGCCTCGGCGATCGCGGCGTTGCTCTTGCCCTGCGCCATCTGCTCCAGCACCTCCCGCTCCCGGTTCGTCAGCTCCGCCAGCGGCGAGCCGTCGTCGGAGCGGCGCTTGCGGTTGACCAGCGCCTCCACCAGGACCGGATCCAGCGCCGAGCCGCCGGAGGCGACCTGCTGCAGCGAGCGTTCCAGCTCCGCGACGTCGCCGATCCGTTCCTTGAGCAGGTATCCGGCGCCGGTGGCACCGTCGCGCAGCAGCTCGTACGCGTACTGCGGATCAGCGTATTGCGTCAGCAGGACCACCCCGGTCCCCGGATACCGCGCACGGATCACGGCCGCGGCCTTCAGCCCGTCGGTCCCGTTCTCCGGCGGCATCCGGATGTCGGTGAGCACCACGTCCGGCCGGTGTTCGGCCACGGCGGCCAGCAGTTCGTCGGCGTCGCCGACGGCCGCCACCAGCTCCACGCCGTCCAAGGCGTCGAGCAGCGCCGCCGTCCCGGCCCGCAGCAGATAGTTGTCTTCGGCGAGCACGACCCGGATCGCCATGGTGTCCCCCTGGGTGCTCGTGTTCTCATGGCGTGGCACGGGACCCATCGGGGTCCGGCGCTGTGTCCTTCGAAGGGCGAAGGTGATGCGTGATGTCCGGCGGAACGTTGCGGCCTCGACTTGACCGGCAGCCCGCCGCCCTGCGCCTTGCGGAGTGGGCGGCGGTCGCGGTCTTCGTCATCGCAGTATATGAAGTAATCGTCGCCGGGGGAGTGGCGCTGTGGCCCGGCGCCGACGACGCCTGGATCCTGGCGCTGTGGGTCGCCGCGGCGGCGATCAGCGCCTCGGGGATGACGGCGATACGCGGCGCGGCGCGCTCGGCCTTCGTGCGCATCCGGCCCGCCGCGGCCGGGCCCTACGCGACGCTGGTGTCCTTCGCCTCGGGGGCGGCGGCCGCGCCGGTGGAGGAGACGCTGCCGCGCCTGGCGGAGCTCGTGGCGCGCGGAACCGGCGCCCGGCAGGCCGAAGTGTGGCTGGCAGAGCGCGACGGCGGATTCCGGCGGGCGTCGAGCTGGCCGCCGGCGGCCGAGCCGGCCACGGTGCCGGGCTTCGCAGACCTCGCCGACCTGCCCCAGGCCACGCAGGTGGTGCCGGTCAGCGACGGCGGCGAACTGCTCGGCGCGTTCACCGTCACAGGCTTCGATGGCGGCTACTTCACCCCGCGCGACATCCTGCTCGCCTCGACCGTCGCCAACGCCGCCGGCCTGCTGCTGCGCAGCGCGGAACTGGAGGCCCGGCTGGCCGAGCGGGTCCGGGCCGAATCGGTGCAGGCCGACCTTCTGCGCGAGTCCCGGCGCCGCGTGGTCGCGGCCCGGGACAGCGCCCGCGAGCAGATCAGCCAGCAGATCCAGACAGAGGTCTGCGATCCGCTGGAGGCGCTCGCCGGGCGCATGTCGGGTCTGCACGACGAGATCGCCGGGATGCAGGAGGCGCTGCCGGCGATGACCGCCGAGGTCGACGGCGTCATCACGCGGTTCCGGCGGGTGGTGCGGGGCGTGTATCCCTCTGTCCTGGTGGACCATGGGTTGCAGGCCGCGCTCGGCAACCTGCTGGAGACCGTCGAGCGACCGACGGCGCTGGAGGTCGCGGACCTGCCTCGCTGTCCGGCCAGGATCGAGGCCTGTGTCTACTTCTGCCTGGCGACGATGCTGCGGCGGTGGCCGGACGGCGAGGCGCGGCTGCGGATAGCCGTGTCGGCGGTCGATGAACGGCTGCGGGTGACGTTGTTCGATCCGCAGGCTTCTGCGATATCGGATGTGGCGACGCCCGCGGTGCTGGAAGCGGCCAACGACCGCATCTCGGCTTTGGACGGGACGCTGATCTCGAGCTCTGAGTCCGACGGGCTTCACATCTTCATCGACGTTCCCGCGACGGAGCCGGAGTGAGTGCCGTGTCGGCCGTTCGGCGTCGGCCGGCCGCCGAGGTCGCCTGGTACGTGCTGGCCACGGCCTACGTCTTGTTCGTACTCGGCTGGCTGGCCGTCGGACTGGTGTGTGCCGTCGCGGCCCATGACGCGTCACTGCATCAGTGGGCTGTCGCGGCAGCGGCCGGGCAGCACGGCCGAACCGGGATCGACGTCGGTCGCGGGCTGGTCGCCGGGATCGACCACGGCACGTCGCTGGTCGACACCTTCCTGGACTACACGTTCAGCGTCGTGAATCTGGTGACCGCCGGTTTGTTGGTGGTGCTCGGCCGGCGTGATCGGACCGTGCGGCTGTTCGCGGTCGGGATGGCCGGTGCGGCTGGGGCGTTCAATCTCCAGGCGCACGCTGCCATCGAGGCCGTGGCCTCCGCCTACGGTGTCCGGATCGGCTGGTGGCACTCGGCGTTGCTGCACGGGGTCGGGGGAGTGGCCTATGTGGTGGCGCTGCTGATCTTCCCCGATGGCCGGCTGCCCCGGCGAGGGAGCAGGCCTACCAGGGTTCTGGTAGGCCTTGCCGTCGTCGGCGCGCTGGCGCTGTTGGCCGTCTCCACGGCGGACTACCCGCACACCGTCAGCTTCGTCCTGTTCTTCGGCGTGTTGACGCCGGTCGCCGGGATCGCCGCGCAGCGTTGGCGGATGACGCACGCCGTGGACGCCGAGCAGCGGCAACAGTCGCGGGTGTTGTTGTGGGCGCTGGGGCTGTCCTTCGCCGTCGCGGCTGTGCTGGCCGGGGCGGCGTTGGCCGGCCGGATCGTGGATGCTCCGGGGCTGGCCGGGATCGCGTCTCGGCCCACCACGTTCTGGATCTTCCGTGCGGTGTTCACGGCCCTGCCGATCGCGGTGCTGGTCGGCGTGATGCGGTTCCGGCTGTGGGATGCGGAGCGGTTCTTCAACAAGACACTGATTTACGGGTCCTTGGTCGCTCTCAGCGGCGCGGGCTGGGTCTTCGGGGTGGTGCGCATCGACGCCCTGTTCGGCCTGTCGAACGACTGGACCGCGCCGCCGCAGCTGGTCGGGATGGGACTGCTCGCGCTGGCCGTACAGCCGGTGCGGATCGGGTTGCAGAAGCTGGCCGACCGGCTGGTCTACGGCGAGCGGACGCCGCCGTACGAGGTGCTCGCCGCGGTTTCGGCGATGTCGCAGGTCAGCGGACCGGCTGAGGAGACGCTGCGGACGCTGGCGCGGACGGTCGCCGAAGGGCTTTCCGTGCCGTCGGCGAGCATTTCGGTGACGGTCTCGGATGCCGAGCAGGTGTATTACCTCTGGCCGGAGGGCGTCGCAGGGCCCGAAGACTGGAATCGGACGCCTTTGGAGTACCAGGGCGAGATCGTCGGCGCGATCGGGATCCCGCCGGACGCATATCGCTCTCTGGCGCCGGATCGCCGTCGGGTGCTGGCGGACGTGGCGCGAGCTGCGGGGGTCGTCGTCCGGAACGCTCGGCTGACCGTCGACCTGGAGCATCGGTTGCCTCGCATCGAGGCGCTGTCGGTTGCGGTGCGCGCCTCGCGATGGCGTATCGTCGCAGCTCAGGACGGTGAGCGTCGCGAGCTGGAACGTGATCTGCATGACGGTGCGCAGCCTGAGCTCACCGCCGTGCGCCTCGCTCTCGGCCTGCTCGCTCACGCTGCTCGCCGTGGCGGTGAGCCGGAGGCCGTGCGCGCGGCGGTGGATCGCGCGGTCGCTCAGACCGAGGCGGCGCTGGCCGGGCTGCGCCGGACGATGCGTGGCCTGGATCCGCAGGTTCTCGGGCAGGAAGGGCTCGTCGCGGCGCTGCGGGAGCGTGCCGAGTATCTCGAGTGCACGACCGGATTCGAACTCCCCGAGCTCGTGGCGACCATGCGGTTCGAACGGTCGATCGAGGCGGCCGTGTACTACTGCTGCTCCGAGGCGATGCAGAACGCAGCGAAACATTGCCCGGGGACCGAGGTCGTGGTCTCGCTCAGTTTCCAGTCAGGTGGTGCGCCCGGAGGCCGGCACGGGAGCCGGTTGGTCTTCGCTGTCGCGGATTCCGGTCCGGGCTTCGACGTGGAGGCGGCCTCCGCGCAGGAGCCCGGCGGCCTGGTGAACATGGCCGACCGGATCGCGGCGGCCGGCGGCGAGGTGCGGATCACGTCCGTGGTGGAGTCCGGGACGACGGTTATGGGATGGGTGCCCGTAGCATGAAGCATGAAGATCAACCGGTTGTCGCAGAGCGCGGGCGTCACGCAGCATCCGTTTCCCTTCGATCCGGCGTATGGCCTGGATCTTGACGGACTGCTGAAGATCGGCGCACCGGACAACGCGCCGGCGGACTTTGCCGAGTTCTGGCAGGCGATGTTCCGGCGTGCGTTGGCGACTTCTGTGGAGCCTCGGCTTGGGGACAGGGTTGGTCGTACCGCCGACGGGCTCGACGTGTTCGAGGTCTCCTTCACGTCGCTGGGTGGCGTGCGGATCGGTGGGTGGGTTGTCGCGCCGGCGGATGGTGTGGTCGAGCGCGGGTTCGTGGTCGGCCATGGCTACGGCGGGCGTGAGGAGCCGGAGCCGGAGCTGCCTGCTTCGCGCGCGGTGGGGATCTATTTCGTGGCGCGGGGACTGCCGACGATGAGTCTGATGCCGGACGTTCCGTCGGTGGCGTTCCAGCATGTGTTGCAGGGCATCGAGTCGCGCGATGAGTACGTCATCGGGGGCTGCGTCGCCGACATCTGGTGTGCGGCGACGGCGCTGACCTCACTGTTTCCGGCTGCCGCGCGACGGCTCGACTACACCGGCGTCAGCTTCGGGGGCGGGACCGGGGCTTTGGCGCTGCCGTGGGACGAGCGGTTCAGTGCGGCGCATCTGGTGGTGCCGACATTCGGGAACCATCCGCTGCGGGTGACGCTGGAGTGCGTCGGGAGTGGGGCGGCGGTGCGGGAGCGGTATTTGACGGATGCGCGCGTGCTGGAGGTGCTGGCGTACTTCGACGCGGCCACCGCTGCGCGGTACGTACGGATTCCGGTGCAGGCGGTGCCCGCGCTGTTCGATCCGTCGGTGCCGCCGCCCGGCCAGTTCGCGGTGGTGAATGCGCTGGCCGGGCCGGTTTCGGTGGAGGTGGCGACTGCGGGGCACTTCATGGACTACGCGGAGTACGAGGAGGAGATGCTGGCTTTGGGGCGGGCCATGCGAGAGTTCTTCGCTGAGTAGTCCGATGTCTGTCGCGTTGGCGTCAGCGGGTCTGCTCGTCCGGCAACGCCCAGCGCCACACACAGGTCCGAATCCCCTTGTTCCCCTCAGCCAGGTACGGGACCTCTTGCGTGTCGGCATCGCTCTTCAGGGCGCTGTCGTAGTCCAGGCAGGCGTCGCGCGCGATGTCGGCGCCGCTCCCGGACACGGTGACCGTTTCGGGGCAGTCGGTGGTGCCCCGGGTGTGGGTGGGGGCGGGCAGGCCGTCGGGCCAGAACTTGGGTGCCAGCCGCGTGGTGGTCGGGCAGTCGTAGGCGAGGCGGACGGCGTTGCCCATGTAGGGGCTGCCGGTCTTGGCGGCGGCCGACGTCTTCACCGCTTCGAGCGCGGTGTAGGCGGCGACGACCGGTGCGGGAACGGCACCGGCGGCCACGCCTTGGGAGAGGGTGCCGGCACGCACCGTCTGATACCCGCCGTCGGCACGCCGGACGCCGAGCACTGTGTCGGCCGACCCGCCCTTTGGGGTGCCGAGGACGGCAGGCTGTCCCGCGAGGTCCGTCTGGAGTCCGGACTGCAGGGTCGCGAGGTCGGCGGGGGCGAGGCGGAACCACGTGTCGCCACCGAGGACGACGCTGCCGTCGGCGTAGACGGCGATTTCAGGAGGCTGATAGTTGAGCGATCCGAAGAGGCCGGAGCCGCCGACGCTGCTCACCTCGGCGACCCGGGCGCCGTGGATGGTCGCGGGGGTTGGCGTCGGCGTTGACGTTGGTGTCGGCGTCGGAGCCGGCGACGATGGGGTCGGTGACGACGCGGCCGACGAAGTCGCGCTCGGCGAGATGCTCGGCGACGGAGCGCCCGACGGCTTCGCCGTTGTCGAAGCGCAGGCAGTCGCCAGAGCGGCGATCGCCACCGCACACAGCCCCGCCCGCATCCTCGAACCCACACCCGTGCCAGCGCCCCGCATCGGACCCCCCGCCCGCTCGATCTGTGTCAGGGCTCGAATGCCCCGACCGTGCCGCCCCAGCTTGCCACCCGGAAGCCGTCGCCGACCAGGGTTCGGGCAAAGCCGCCTCGCGCAGGCCGCCGCAGCCGTCGCCGAGTCAGCGTTCGCCAGCCCTGATCACCTCACGGGCCGCCGACCGTCATCCGCGCTGGTTCGCCCCTGCTCACCACTGGCACCCCGCCAAAGCTTCCGTCAGCGGAGGCAGCACCACGTCGATCTGCGCCATGGCGCCGATGTGGTCGTGGCCGGCCAGTTCGATGACCTCGAAGCCGAGGTCGCGGAGTTCGGGTTCGTCGGCGTGGTTGTGGCGGGTGACGGCGGTGCCGCCTACCAGTTCCAGGACGCGGCATTCGGGTTCGCAGTCCTGGCTGCCGTGCCAGAGGATCTTCGGGCCCGGTAGCGCCGCCAGTGCCGCTCGGTCGTCGCGGGCGGCCCATTGGCGGAACATCAGGTGGCCCAGGTGGTGGTCGCCTGCCTTGTCCGGGAGGCCTGCCTGGATCAGGGCGGCGCGGGCTCCCTTCTCGAAGCCGAGCCAGTAGTCGAAGTCCGCCAGGAGGGGGAAGCCGCCTACCAGTAATCCGCGGGTGCGATCGCTGAGCGGGGCGAGGAATCCCGCCAGCGCGGCCATGCCGGAGTAGCCCGCCAGGACGAAGCCGTCGAGGCCGGCCGCGTCGGCGACCGCATGCAGGTCCGCGACCTCCATCTGCGTCGGGTACTCCGTGCAGTCGGGGCCCTGCCACTCGCCGCCGGCGCCCGGCTCGTCCTCGATCTCGCCGACGACCCGGCGCGGCTTGTAGCGCACCACCCGGTACGTCTCGGCCAGTGCCGCGCCGAGGGCGGCGAACTCGCCGCGGTAGCGGACCGGGAAGACGATCCCGGCGGCATCCTCCGGGCCGGCCGCGTCGTACCACAGGGTGTAGCCGTCACTCGTCTCGATCAGCGCCATCGCGGCCTCCCGCCGTCCCCACCAGTCCCCACCCGAACCCCGATCCCCGCTCTGGCCGTCTTCAGTCCCGATGCCG
>Ga0207671_10000336_pt1 | contig 69145 bp, 59 predicted proteins | sample KBSC24metaG_FD_184352 | JGI IMG/M metagenome (GOLD analysis project Ga0207671, IMG submission 184352) | Corn rhizosphere microbial communities from Kellogg Biological Station, Michigan, USA - KBS C2-4 metaG (SPAdes) (version 2) | ecosystem: Host-associated > Plants > Roots > Rhizosphere > Soil... | reverse complement strand
AGAACGGTGACGGTGACGGTGCCGGTGGCGGTCCTGGTCGCGCGACCAGGCATGCTTAGTCTGACGAGATGACCAATTCATCGTCTGGCCCCGGAACGGTCCTGCGTTGCCCGGGTTGCAAGGCCAAGAACCGCGTCGCCCGCGACCGCCTGGAACAGGGCCCCACCTGCAGCCGCTGCCATGCCGCGCTGGTGCCGGCGGCTCCAGTCACCGTGACCGACGCCGAGTGGGGAACGGAGGTCGATGCCTCGCCGATGCCGGTGCTGGTCGACTTCTGGGCGCCCTGGTGCGGGCCCTGTCGCGCCATGGCCCCGGTGCTGGATCAGCTGGCGGCCGAGACCAAGGGACACCTGAAGGTGACGAAGCTGAACGTCGACGAGAACCCCCGCATGGCGGCGGCCTTTCAGGTACAGGCCATCCCTACCCTGATCTTGTTCGACCGCGGGAAAAAGAGGGAGGAGATCCGGGGCGCCCTGCCCAAGGCCGCCCTGAAGGCGCGGCTTGAACCATACCTCTGACCGGCCGGTCTGACCGCTCCACCGCGCGACCGGGATTCGCGAAACGTTCGCGGAGCGCCCGGCGCCCGGTACGACCACTGCCGCGACGCGGCGGTCAGCGGGCCGCTCACGGAGCGCCCGACGGCACGCGCCGTTACTGCCGGGGCGAAGGGATCAGCGACCCATTCGAGCCCAGGCCCGGCTCCGGGGGCGCCCCGGCGTTCCCCGCCTTCGCCTTGTTGGCGGCTTCGCGGCGCGCCCTGGCCTCGTCGAAGCCAAACCGTTGCTCCGTTGCGCCCTCTCGCAGGTCGCGATCGGCGTCGTTCAGCGAGGCGCTGCGCTCGGGCACCGAATCCTTGATCCGGGCGCCGGGGGACGGTGGCGGCGCCGTCACGCCCGCGCTCGCCGGCGCCGGGCCCCCCTTCATCGGAGCATTCGTCGCAGGCTTCGTCGACGGCGTCGTGGACGGCTTCGTGGACGGCGCCGCACAGCCCAGACCTACAACGAACCCGATGAGCAAGAGTCGCATACCCAACCTCCTAGCAAATTCCGCCGCTGCGCAGAGTCTCCCCCATCACAAAAGAAAAAGCCCGCCGGATTCCGGCGGGCTCTTCCCGTCATTCGCTAGGGACGACGGTCGCGGGTGGGGGGCGCGAACGCCCCCCTACGCGGCCTAGAAGTCGTCGTCGCCGCCGCCCATGCCGCCGTGGGAGTGCCCACCGCCGCCAGCGCCGGCCGCCGGCGCTTTCTTCTTGGGACGCTCGGCGATCAGCGCCTCGGTCGTCAGCATCAGCGAGGCGACCGACGCCGCGTTCTGCAGCGCCGCGCGCACGACCTTCGTCGGGTCGATGACGCCGGCCTTGACCAGGTCCTCGTACTCCTCGGTGGCCGCGTTGAAGCCGAACGCGCCCTTACCGGCCTTCACCTTGTCGACGACGATGGAGCCATCGACGCCGGCGTTCGCCGAGATCTGGCGCAACGGCTCCTCGGCGGCGCGGCGGATGATGTTGACGCCGTACTGGCGGTCGTCATCGAACTTCAGGTTGTCCAGCGCCGACAACGCCCGGATGAGCGCCACGCCGCCGCCCGGAACGATGCCCTCCTCGACGGCCGCGCGGGTGGCGTGCAGAGCGTCCTCGACGCGGGCCTTCTTCTCCTTCATCTCGGACTCGGTGGCCGCGCCGACCTTGATGACGGCCACGCCGCCGACCAGCTTGGCCAGCCGCTCCTGCAGCTTCTCGCGGTCGTAGTCGGACGTGGTGTCCTCGATCTGGGCGCGAATCTGCTTCACACGCGCCTCGATGTCCGGCTTCTTGCCCGCGCCCTCGACGATGGTGCTGTTGTCCTTGTCGATGGTGACGCGCTTGGCGCGGCCCAGGTCCTTCAGGGTGATGCTCTCCAGCTTGATGCCGCGGTCCTCGGTGACGGCCAGGCCGCCCGTCAGGATGGCGATGTCGGTCAGCATCTCCTTGCGGCGATCGCCGAAGCCCGGCGCCTTGACGGCGCACACGTGCAGCGTGCCACGCAGCTTGTTGACGACCAGGGTGGCCAGCGCCTCGCCCTCGATGTCCTCGGCGATGATCAGGAAGGGCTTGCCCGCCTTGGCGACCTGCTCCAGCACGGGCAGCAGGTCCTTCATGTTGGACAGCTTCTTCTCGTGGATCAGGATCAGGCAGTCCTCCAGGACCGCCTCCATGCGCTCGGCGTCCGTCACGAAGTAGGGCGACAGGTAGCCGCGGTCGAACTGCATGCCCTCGACCACGTCCAGCGTCGTCTCCATCGACTTCGCCTCTTCGACGGTGATTACGCCTTCCTTGCCCACCTTCTCCATGGCCTCGGAGAGGATGTCGCCGATCACCGTCTCGCCGTTGGCGCTGATGGTGCCGACCTGGGCGATCTCGGTCTTGCCCTTGGTGGGCTTCGACTGGCCCTTCAGGTTCTCGACGATCTTCACCACGGCCGCGTCGATGCCGCGCTTGATGTCCATCGGGTTGTGGCCGGCGGCCACCAGCTTCGAGCCCTCGGTGTAGATGGCCTGCGCCAGCACCGTCGCCGTCGTCGTCCCGTCACCGGCGATGTCCGATGTCTTCGAGGCCACTTCCTTCACCATCTGCGCGCCCATGTTGGCGAGCTTGTCCTCCAGCTCGACCTCCTTGGCCACGGTCACGCCGTCCTTGGTCACCGTCGGCGTCCCCCAGGACTTCTCGATGATGACGTTGCGCCCGCGCGGTCCCAGCGTCACCTTGACGGTGTTGGCCAGGATGTTGAGCCCGCTGGCGATGCTCGCCCGCGCGTTCGACGAGAAAACGATGTCTTTGGCTGCCATTTTTCAGTCTCCGTTTTGTGCTGTGTGTTCGAAAAGAATCTTGGGCGCTACTCGAGGACCGCCAGGATGTCGTCCTCGCGCAGGATCAGGTGCTCGACCCCGTCGATCTTGATGTCGCTGCCCGAGTACTTGCTGAACAGGATCTTGTCGCCGGCCTTCACCTCGAGCTTGCGCAGCGAACCATCCTCCTGGATCTTGCCGTTGCCGACGGCGACGATGGTCGCCTCCATGGGCTTCTCTTTCGCCGTGTCGGGGATGTAAAGCCCGCTGGCGGTGCGGCTCTGCTCTTCGATTCGCTTGACCAGGATACGGTCGTACAGGGGACGGATCTTCATGGGTCTACTCCTTGGCGTTTTCGGTTCGACAATCACCCCGCGGCGCGGTGCTCATGCGGCGCGGGACTCAGCTTTTTTTGCGCTCTTCTTCTTGGTCGCGGCGGCGGGGCTGGCGGAGTCGCTCGCCTTGCCTGCGCTCTTCGCCGAACCTTCACTGCTGGCCGCCGCTTCCTTGGGCGAGTCCTTGGCGGACGAGCCGCCGTCCTTGCTCTCCGCCTTGTCGGCGGCGTCGCCCTTGCCGTCACCCGGCTTGGACGACGAGTACAGGTCCGCGTACCAGCCGCCGCCCTTCAACTGAAAGGCGGTCTTGCTGATCAGGCGCTCGACCTTCTTCTTCTTGCACTTCGGACACGTCTTGACCGGCGCGTCCGACATCTTCTGCCATTCCTCGAACTCGTGGCCGCAAGCGGCGCACGCGTATTCATAGATGGGCATTCGGCTCCTTGGGTACGGCTATGGCGCGCCAACCTTAGACACGGACGCAAAGCTGTCAAGCAATGGTCGAGAGTGCCAGAAGATTTCTATTTTTGTATGAAATTCTAGCTAGTTGAATAGCTACGATTGCGCTGGCAGCGATGCCGGCCGAGTGCGCGCCCGCGGCGGGGCGTCGGCTGCGCGGGGCGCCCGACCATCGGGACCGGCGTGTAGAAAATGGGACGATTCTTCTTCCGGGGCGAATGAAGCCGCGTTACCGTGCCTCACCTCACGCCAAAAGGAGCCCCCATGACTAGATTCGCCCTTGCATTGCTGTTCGGTTCGACCGTCGCAGGACTCTCCCTCCCTGTTTCTGCCCAGGCTCCCGCCGCGAAGCCCGCCCCTGCGGCCCCGGCCATGATGAAGCCTGCGGCCGCCGCGCCCGCCGGTCCCGCGCCCGTCGCCGCGCCGCCCCCCGCCGCCCCGGCCGCGCCCGCCGCCGCGCAGGGTCCCGACATGACGAAGGTCGGCCCGATGAGCCGCAAGGTCACCAAGGAAGACAAGAAGGGCGTCAGCGACGCCTACAAGGCGTGGGACGAGGCGTGGAAGAAGGGCGACGTGAACGCCCTGGCCGACCTGGTCGAGTTCCCCCTTCTGATGATGAGCGACAACTCCAAGGGCGAAGAGAAGCACTTCGAGGCCACGCGCGAGCAGTTCGTGGGGATGATGCAGGGCATGGTCAACATGCCCAAGGATCTGAAGATGACGGACAAGCACACGCCGACGTTCCTGTCGGACAGCCTGGTGGTCGCCATCGGCAACATGACCATGACCATGGGCAAGGTCAAAGGCAGCTGGCACGGCTTCGACGTCCTGACCCTGAAGGACGGCAAGTGGAAGTTCCGCCAGATCGCCGAGGCGGGCTGGGGTGACATGGTTCCCGCCGAGCACATGATGGCCGGCGAGCACACCATGGCCCCGAAGCACGAGGCCGCGCCGTCGATGGCCCCCAAGCACGAGACCGCGCCGACGATGGCCGCCCCCGCCCACCCGGCGGGCGCCGCCCCGGCCGCCGCCCCGACGAAGAAGTAGTCCGCCAGCTCGCCCGCTGAGCGCCGCCGGCCTGGCGAGCGCTCGGCGTGGGCGCGCGCCGCTCAGCCGGCCAGCAGGTAGGCCGCCAGCAAGCTGACGGCGACGACCACGGCCAGAAAGGCCGCTTGTCCTAGCTTCCGCCTGAACGACCGTCGTTGCATCCTCTGATGGACGGACTGGCGGATGGGCCGGCCGCGACGCCTCGACGAGTGGGTCCTTTCAGTCTCCAAGATAGCTCCTCAGTTCGTCCGAGGCGCACGATACGCCACGGCACAAAGTTCGCCGCCTTCGTGCAGCGGCCCCAGGATCAACGTCGGCAGGAACGCCGCGCGGATCCACAACGCATCGACCGGCCGCCCCACCAGGTTACCCAGCGAGCGGGTCACGTCCTCCGGATTCGCCCGGGTGGACAACGATTCCACCCGGAAGCCCGCGGTCTTCAGCACCGCCGTCAGCGACGCCGGATCGAAGTGGGTCAGATGGAACGGCGGATCCCACCCGTGCCAGTGGGCGCCGAACAGCCGGGCCACCAGGCTCTGGTGGTTGGGCACCGAGATGACGATCCGCCCCCCGGGCTCCAAGGCCCGCCAGAGCTTCTTCAGCGCCGCGACCGGATCCGGGAAGTGCTCGAGGACGTGAGAAAGAGTGATCGTCCGGTAGGCCGAGTCCGGGAGGTCCACGTCTTCCACGGTGCCGTGGATCACGTCCAGACCGCGGGTGCGGCAACGCTCCACGGCCGTCGGGCTCACCTCGATCCCTGTTGCCTGAACGCCGCGCGCCTTCAGAGCCGAGAGAAGCTCACCCACGTCGCAACCGACGTCGAGCACCGGACCGAGCTCGACCCAGTCACCCACAACCTGCCGCTGCGTCAGGTGACGCCACAACCGGCGGGCCAGGCCAGGTGGCTCCTTCTCGGCCGGCCGAGGCGGAAACGTCGTCGCCTCCACCTGCCGCAGCACCGCGTAGGCAGCCGACAACGCGGGACCGGTGAGTCGAGGATTCGCGTAGACCAGGCCGCAGCCTTCGCACCGCACCACCGGGAAGTGGGCACCGAACCGGGATTTGTTTGCCTCCGCCGCCAGGACCGGACGATACGCGTGTCCCTGACAGAGGGGACAGGGAACCGTCTCGACGTCTTGCAGCCCAGGAGGAGTCACGTGATCTTTCACCCGTCGAGGTCCGCGCGGCGCCATCGCCCGTAGCCGGACGCGTTCGTTCGGGCGCCGAGCATATAGCAGCGGTGGACGCCAGCAACGATCAGCTCTCCCTTGCGCGCCTTGCGCCCCCCCGATCGGCCAAGTAGCCTTCCCGCCGTGGTTTCCCTATCGTCCCTTTCAAACGGTTCGTCTCGCTCCACCGCCCCTGCCGAGGGACCGCCAAGACCACAAAATTCCGGAGGAATTGCCGCCACGCTGTCCGTGGCGTCGCTGCGGAAGCGCTGGCGCATCATCGCCCTGACGACCGTGCTGGTCTGCGGGGGTGCCTTCCTGTGGACCTACCGCGCCCCCAAGATCTATTCGGCTACGTGCACGATCATCATCGACCCGTCGGCACCGCGCGTCTTCAACAACAACGTCTCCGAGGTCGTGGAGATGGGCTCCGGCAGCTACTGGGCCGACCTTCAGTTCTATCAGACGCAGTACAAGATCATCGGTTCGAAGGAGATCGCCCAGAAGGTCGCGGAGAGGCTGGGCCTGGGCGCCGACGTGAACTATCCCGTGCCGCACGCGGGTGTGCCGGGCCAGATCCGCGACGTGACCGGCATGCTGATGGGCCAGGTGACGGTCAAGCCCATCAAGGACTCGCGATTGGCGATGATCACGGTGGAGGATCGGCAGCCCGAGCGGGCCGCCCAGATCGCAAACGCCGTGGCGAACGCGTACATCGAGAACAACCTGGAATACAAGCTGGAAGGAACGAACGCGGCCTCGACGTTCCTGGGTGATCAGGTCGTCGCGGTGGGCGAGAAGCTGAAGCGGGCCGAGCTCGCCGTCTACGAGTATCGCCGCAAGCACCAGCTGCTCGATACCAGCCTGGACGCGCGACAGAACCTGATCTCTCAGAATGTGCAGACGTTCACCCAGAAGCTGGCCGAGCTGCGCTTGAAGAAGCTGGAGCTCGAGTCGGCGCGGAAGGCCATCCTGGCGGCGCGGAACAACGTCGACGCCGAGGAGGCGCTGCCCGAGGTTCGCCAGAACCCGGTGGTGCAACAGCTTCGCGTCGCCTACGTGGATCTGAACAAGACGCTGGCCGAGCTGGAGACGACGTACGGCGACAAGCACCCGAAGATCGAAGCGCTGAAGAGCAAACTGTCCAAGGTCCGCCAGGAATACGTGGACGAGATCGACAAGCTGCTGAAGTCCAACGAGAACCTGTATCTCACGCTGGAAGACAACGAGGTCGCGCTGAACAAGATGCTGAGCAAGGAGAAGCACGACGCCATCGAGCTCTCCAAGCTGGAGGTCGAGTACCGGCCGCTGGTGCGTGAATCTGATGACACGCTGAACCTGTACAAGCTGATCACGCAGCGCCAGAAGGAGACGGGCCTGTCGGGTTTGGTGCGGACGAACAACGTGCGCGTCATGGATCTGGCCGTCCCGAACCCGGCGCCCATCAAGCCACGTCCCGTCGCGAACCTGGCGCTGGCCCTGTTCGTGGGACTGATGCTGGGCGTGGGCGCCGCGGTGGGCGCAGAGGCGCTGGACAACACCATCAAGAGCCAGGAAGAGGTCGAGGCGGTGCTAGGCGTGCCCGTGCTGGGCATGTTGCCCATCATCGGGGAGCGGACGGTGGGACGGGGTTCCCCGGACGAGCAGAAGGCGCGTGATCTGAGCGTGTTCCACGACCTGCGTTCGGCGGCAGCCGAGGCGTGCCGCTCCATCCGCACCAACCTGATGTTTCTCTCCCCCGACCAGCCGCTGAAGACCTTTCTGGTCACCAGCCCCGGTCCGGAGGAGGGCAAGACCACGACCGCCATCAACCTGGCCATCACCATGGCACAAGCGGGGGGACGGGTGCTGCTGGTCGACACTGATCTGCGGCGCCCCCGCATCCACCGCGCTTTCGGCATGAAGAACAGCCTGGGTATCTCCAGCGCGGTGGTGGGCGATAAGACGCTCGAGGAGGTCGTGTTCCAGTCGGTGGTACCGAACCTCGATATCTGTCCTTGCGGCCCGCTGCCGCCCAACCCGGCCGAGCTGCTCCACACCCGGCGATTCAAGGATCTGATGGCTGAGTTTGGTCGCCGCTACGACCGCATCATCTTCGACTCGCCGCCGACCTCGGCGGTCACCGACCCCGTCATCGTTGGAAATCTTGCCGACGGCGTCGTGCTGGTGGTCCGCGCCGGACACACCACCCGGGAGGCGGCCCTGTTCGCGCGCCGGCAGCTCGACGATGCCAAGGCCCGGCTGCTCGGATGCATCGTCAACCAGGTCAACCCCTCCGACCCTTACTACAACTACTACTATCGGAGCTATCAGTACGGCGGGTACTACGGTCCCCGTGAAGAAGGCGCGAAAGCATGAGCCTGGACGAAGAAGGGGGGCCGCCCGACGAGAGCCCCGTCCAGGCGATGAGCCTGGTGTCACAGCTGCCAGGGCTTCGATCCGGCGATGCCGCGGCCGCCGAGCCGCTCCCGCGTCCCGCTACGGACCTGAAGTTCGCGGTGCTCCAGCTGGGCGCGCGCATGCACTATGCGCTTCCGGCGATCTTCCAGCGCGCGGGCATGCTGCGGGCTTTTTATACCGACGCGGTGGGTGATGTGGGCGTGCTCGACACGGTGAACCGGCTGTTGCCGAACGCCGTTCGCTCGAAGCCGATGCGGCGCCTGTTTGGTCGGCGGCTGCCTGAGAACGTCCCCCACGCGGCTGTGGTGAGTGCTCCCGGGCGTTCCATCGTCCACGCCGCGCTGGGGCGCGTGCCCGGTGGCCGGTCCTTGGCGCCGCTCGCCTCACCGTCGTCGTGGCTGCATCGCAAGATCCTGGCAGAGGACTTCCGTGGCGCGAACGCGCTGTACTGCCTGGATAACAGCGATCTCGAGGTGATGCGTGAGGCACGTCGCAAGCGCATGTTCATCGTCTACGAGCAGATCTGCTGCCCGGAGGTCGGTCGCATCATGCGTCAGGAGCGAGCGGAGTTCCCTGGCCTGGAAGAGCAGGATTCGGAAGAGCTGGTGGAAAGCGGCATCCAGCGCGATATCGAGGCCTGGAACCTGAGCAACTTGGTCATCGCGCCCTCGACGTTCGTACGCGACAGCATGGTGCGCCTTGGTTTTCCCGCGGAGCGCATCCGGGTCGTGCCCTATGGATTGTCCGAGGATTGGTTCGAAACGCCCGTCCGACCGAAACCGGGACGCGTGCTGTTCGTGGGAAACGTCTGCCTGCTGAAGGGAAATCACTACCTGGCCGAGGCCCGGCGGCTGCTCTTGCAGCGCGGGCTCACACCCGAGTTTCGCGTGGTGGGCCCGCTGCGGCCGTACGTACCGCACACGCCGCTGTTCGAGGGGCCCGATTACGTGGGCCAGGTTCCCCGGACGCAGGTGCGTGAGGAGTTTGCCCAGGCCGACGTGTTCGCGTTTCCGACGATCTCCGAGAGCTTCGGCCTGGTTCACCTCGAGGCGTTGGCGTGCGGCGTTCCCGTCGTGACCACGCCAAACTGTGGCTCCGTGGTGCGGAACGGCGTCGACGGGTACATCGTGCCGATCCGCGCCCCCGAGGCCCTGGCCGACCGCCTGCAGCAGATTCTCGAGAATCGTCCCCTGCGGGACCGCCTGAGCGCGAACGCGCGCCAGCGAGCGCGGCAGTTCTCTTGGCGCCAGTACGCACAGAACCTGTTAGGCGCCGTTGTCACGGACGCCAGCTCCGACGTCAAGCGCGCGAGCTGATCGTTCCGTTGCCGCGCTCGGTAGGCGCCCCGGGCGGCGGGCCGGCAACGGGCGCCGGTTGAGCATTCGGGACGCGAAACTCCGGGACCACCCTGGACAGTCGCTCCCGCACCAGGTCGGCGCCAGCGCCCCTCTCGACGGCCGACTTCAGTTCGTCCAGCTTCCCCGCCACCACCTCCAGCGGTTCGGCGACGGTGCGGCCCACGTAGATCTTGGGGTGCTGGGTCTTCTGGGCCTTTTCGTCGGAGATCGAAAGCTCCTCGTACAGCTTCTCGCCGGGGCGGATGCCGCTGAAGACGATCTCGATCTCGTTGGGCAGGAAGCCCGACAGGTGAATCAGATCGCGCGCCAGGTCGACAATCCGCACCGGCTCGCCCATGTCCAGGATGAAGATCTCGCCCCCCCGGCCCATGGCGCCCGCCTGCAGCACCAGCTGGCAGGCCTCCGGGATGGTCATGAAATACCGCTTCATGTCGGGATGCGTGACGGTGACCGGGCCGCCCCGGCTGATCTGCTCGCGGAAGATGGGGACCACGCTGCCGTTCGAGTCCAAGACGTTCCCGAAGCGGACGGTCACGAAGCGCGTGGCGCTTTGCTTGGCGAGCGCCTGGATGTAGATCTCCGCCGCGCGTTTGCTCGCGCCCATCACGCTGGAGGGATTCACGGCCTTGTCCGTCGAGATCATGACAAAGGCGCGGATGCGATGAGCGTGCGCCATGTCGGCCAGCCCGCGCGTGCCGACCACGTTGTTCTTGATGGCCTCGCTCACGTTCCACTCCATCATGGGAACGTGCTTGTGCGCGGCCGCGTGGAACACCACCTGGGGCGCGTAGTCCTGAAAGATCTGATTCATGCGGCGCACGTCGGTGATGTCCGCCACCAGCGGCTCGAGCACCAGGGCAGGAAACTCGGCGTGCAGCTCGCGATGAATCTCGAACAGCGCGTTCTCGGCTCGCTCGACCAGCAGCAGCCGGCGGGGACCGAAGCGGCTGACCTGCCGGCAGATCTCGGCGCCGATACTGCCCCCGGCGCCCGTCACCAGCACCACGCTGTCCCGCAGGTCGGCCGCGATGGCCTGGTCGTCCAGCACGACCTGATCGCGGCGCAGCAGATCTTCGATGGCGACGTCGCGGATGCGCGTGAAGTTCAGCTGGCCGCTGACCAGCTGGTGTAGGCCGGGCACCACCTTCACCTTCAATCCGGCGCGCTGGCAGGCCTCGGCGATGTTCCTGACGACGTTGCCGGTGGCGCTGGCGATGGTGATGATGGCCTGCTGCGCCCCGTGCTGGCGGGCCAGCCGCTCGATGTCGGCGACCCGGCCCAGGACGCGGATGCCGTGCACCATCGAACCGTGAGTCTGCTCGTTGTCGTCGATGAACCCGACCGCGGTGATGCCCAGGGTCGGGTTGCGCTCGATCTCCTTCGCGATGAGCAAGCCGGCGTGGCCGGCGCCCACCAGCAGCGTGGGGACGCGGGCGGTCCCCGCCTCCTGCCGCTGAATCTGGGCGCGCTCGGTGCCCAGGCGCCGCGCCACGCGCACCCCGGACAGCCCCACGAAGGCCAGCACGAAGTCGAACACGGCGATGCCCAGCGGCAGGTGCCCGTACTGCGCATACAAATTGTTCGGGATGACGTTCACCACCAGCAGGCGGGCCGCCACCAGCAGCCCCGCGGCCAGCGCCAGCGCCCGCAGGATGCGCACCGCCTCCCGCAGGCCGATGTAGCGCCAGGAGAAGCGAGGGATGCCCAGCAGCGCCAGGAACCCGTACTGCAGGCCCACGATGTAGGGCCACAGGAAGATGACCCGCTTGAACATCTGGTAGGGCACGTCACCCTCGAAGCGCAACCACAGGGCGCCCCACAGGGCACAGGAGAGGATCACCAGATCGATGACGATCTGCGCGGTGCGAAGGAAGAGGGGCCGGTTCACGACGCTGCTCCCGCGCTGGCGCGCTCCAGGGCCGCCAGCACCCTCAGGCGCTCCGCCTCCGTCAAGGACGAGCCACTGGGAAGGCACAGACCGGTCTCGAACAGGCGCCGGCCCACCGACCCTCCGTAAACACGACAATCTTCGAACACCGGCTGTAAGTGCATCGGTTTCCACAACGGCCGTGCCTCGATGTCGTCCTCGGCCAGCGCTAGCCGAACCTTTTCTCGATCCACGCCCGCGATCGACGGTTGGATGGTCACACAGGTCAGCCAGCGCGTGCAGGCGCCATACGGAGCCTCGGGCATGAAATCCCACCCGGGCCGGCCGGCCAGCCGCTGGTGGTACCACGTGTAATTGGCCCTGCGGGACGCCACCCGCGCCTCCAGGGCGCGCAGCTGACCCCGCCCGATGGCCGCCAGCAAGTTGCTCAAGCGGTAGTTGTAGCCGACCTTGCTGTGCTGGTAATGAGGCGCCGGGTCCCGGGCCTGGCTGGCCAGGGCGCGGGCCTCGGCGATGGCGGCCTGATCGTTCGAGATCAGCACGCCGCCCCCGCTGGTGGTCAGGATCTTGTTCCCGTTGAACGAGAACACGCCGAACACGCCCTCGACACCGGCGGGCCGGCCGCGGTAGGTCGCCCCCAGCGACTCGCTGGCGTCCTGGATGATGGGGATGCCATGCGGGGCGGTGATCTCCCGCAGGCGCTGGTAGTCGGCCGACTGTCCGTACAGATCGACGGCGATGACCGCCTTGGGGCGCTTACCGCGGCGCACGCCGTCGGCGATCGCCTCGCCCAGCAGGGCGGGATCCATCGTCCAGGTCGCCTCGTCGGCGTCCACGAAGACCGGCGTCGCGCCCACGTAGCGCACCACGTTCGCGGACGCCGCGAACGTCAGGTCCGAAACGATGACCTCGTCCCCGGGCCCCACCCCCAGCAGGATCAACGCCAGGTGCAAGCCGGCCGTGCCGCTCGACAGGGCGGCGGCGGCGGCCACGCCGACACGGGCCGCGATCTCGCGCTCGAAGGCGTCCACGTGCGGACCCAGCGGCGCGATCCAGTTCGAGTCGAACGCCTCCAGGAGCAGCGCGCGCTCCTCGGCGCCCATGTGCGGGGGGGATAGGTAAATGCGAGACATAGTTTTATTGACCGATCATCAGGCTGAAAGTTACGGAGTGCGCGTGGTGGCGCGGCTGTTCATGCGGCGCGCGGGCACGCCGGCCACCACCACGTCCGCCGCCACGTCGCGGCTGACCACCGCGCCGGCGCCCACGATGCTGCGGTCGCCGACGGCGCGCCCCGGCAGCACCACCGCCCCCGTGCCCAGCATCGCGTCCGCGCCCACCCGGGCGTTGCCGCCCAGCGCGGCGTTGGAAGCCACGTGGGCGAAATCGCCGATGGCCACGTCGTGCTCGAGGATCGAGCCGGTGTTGACGATGGCGCCCCGACCGATGCGCGCGCCGACGTTCACGACCGCCAGCGCGAACACGACCACGCCCGGCCCCACCTCCGCGTAGGGAGACAGCACCGCCGTGGGATGCACGACGGTCGCCAGCGCCGCGCCCGCGCGCTCCAGCTTGTCGGCGACCTGCCGGCGCACGTCGTTGGCGCCGATGCCCAGCGCCACCGAAATGTTGTGACGGCCCTGCAGCCAGTCGAGGTCCCCCAGCACGCGCCAGTCCAGCACCTGCTGGCCGGCAGGTACGGCGTCATCGAGGAAGCCCATCACCTCGAGCTCCGCCGCCCGCGCGGCGTCGGCCACCACCCGCCCATGTCCACCGGCACCATAGACGACCAGATGGCTGCCCTTCTCCAGCAACGACGGCAGACCGTTCATGTGGGGCGAAAACATACAACGGTTGGGACGATCAAGCTTGCTTCGCCTGTTCGTCGGCGGGTGTCCCCTGGAATTCGGGCATCGTCACGTGACCTTCGGCGCTGATACCGGCCCGCGCCAGGACCCGCCACAGCGTGGCGGCCAGGATGCGCGCGTCCAGCGCCAGGCTCCAGTGATCGACGTACCAGACGTCCAGGCGGAACTTCTCCTCGTGGCTGACGGTGTTGCGGCCGTTGATCTGCGCCCACCCGGTGATGCCGGGCAAGACCCGGTGACGGCGGCGTTGCTCCGGGGAGTAGCGGGGCAGATAGGACACCAGCAGGGGACGCGGCCCGACCAGGCTCATGTCGCCCCGGATGACGTTCCACAGCTGGGGCAGCTCGTCCAGGCTGGTGGCCCGCAACAGCTTGCCCAGGGGGGTCAGCCGGGCGGCGTCGCTGCCCGCCCCCACGGTCATCGTGCGCAGCTTGTAGACCGTGAACAGCGCCTCGTCCCTACCGGGCCGGACCTGGCGGAACAGCACGGGCGCGCCCATCGCCACGCGCACCGCCAGCGCCGCCGCGCCCAGGGCCGGCGCCGTGACCACCAAAGCCGCGCCGGCGAGCGAAACGTCAGCGGCGCGCTTCACCGCCAGGCGCCAGCCCCGTTGCTGCATGTCGGAGGTTTACCTCCGCAGCCCGTACTTGAGGATGCAGTACAGCGCCCGCACCCCGTCCTTCCAGCCGATCTTCTTCCCCTCCTCGTAGGTGCGGCCCTGGTAGCTGACCGGCACCTCGTAGATGCGCAGGCGCTGCTTGGCCACCTTGGCGGTCAGCTCGGGCTCGATGCCGAAGCGATCCTCCTCGACGCTGATGCCCTTGAGGACCTCGGCGCGGAATGCCTTGTAGCAGGTCTCCATATCCGTGATGTTGATGTCGTTCAGCGCGTTGGAAAGAAGGGTCAGGCCCTTGTTCAGGACCGTGTGCCAGAAGTACAGCGCCCGCCGCGGCGAGCCGATGAAGCGCGAGCCGAAGCAGACGTCCGCGATCCCATCGACGATGGGCTGGATCAGGCGCACCAGATCGCGGGGGTCATACTCGAGGTCGGCGTCCTGGATGGCGATGATGTCGCCCGTGGCGTTCGCGAACCCCGTGCGCAGGGCGGCGCCCTTGCCCGCGTTCTGCGGCTGCAGGACCACCCGCACCAGGTTGCGGCCCCGCTGCACCGACCCGGGCGGCAGCCAGGCCTCCAGCGAGCCCTGGGAGAGCTCGGTCAGCATCTCCCGGCTACCGTCCCTGGAGCCGTCGTCGACGAACACCAGCTCCTTGTCCAGCTCGACGGCGACGACCCGCCGGACCAGCTCTTTCAGCGTGGGAGCCTCGTTGTAAACAGGAATGACGAGAGAGACGAGCACGCGGTAACGAACCACAGGCGCGCGAACACGTCAAACCGGGGCGCGCCGCGGCGCGGCGAACCTGCTCCGCTCGACTACACCTGGGCTTCGCGTATCCTAGAAAACCCCATGGACGTCACCATCGTCATTCCCTGCTACAACGAGGTCGAAACCATTCCGCGCCTCGTGGCGGCCCTGGACACCGCCGAGTCGTCGCTGCGCGGTCTCGGCCGGCAGACCGAGGTCATCCTGGTCGACGATGGCTCTCGTGACGGCAGCGCCGCGAAGTTGCGCGAGGCGGCCTCCACCCGCCCGTGGCTGCGTCTGATTCGCTTCCGCCGTAACTTCGGGCAGACGGCGGCCATGGCCGCGGGGTTCAAGGCCGCGCGCGGCGACGTGGTGGTGCCGATGGACGCCGACCTGCAGAACGATCCGGCCGACATCCCCAAGCTGCTGCTGAAGCTGGACGAGGGCTTCGACGTGGTGTCGGGCTGGCGACGCGATCGCCAGGACAAGGTGGCGACCCGCAAGCTGCCGTCGTGGATCGCGAACTGGGTCATCGGCAAGGTGTCGGGCGTGAAGCTGCACGACTACGGCTGCACGCTGAAGGCCTACCGGCGCGAGTTCCTCGAGCCGGTGAACCTGTACGGCGAGATGCATCGCTTCATCCCCATCTACGCCAAGTGGGCCGGGGCCCGCGTCACCGAGATGCCGGTCACCCACCACGCCCGCCGCGAGGGGAAGTCGAAGTACGGCCTGATGCGCACCTTCAAGGTGCTGCTGGATCTGATCACGGTGAAGTTCCTGGGCGACTACTCGACCAAGCCGCTGTACTTCTTCGGCGCGCTGGGCTTCCTGCTGTGCGCCGGGGGCATGCTGGCCGCCGCCTTCACGCTGTTCCAGAAGTTCGCCGAGCACGCCTGGGTGCACCGCAACCCCCTGTTCGGCGTCTCGGTCTTCCTGTTCATGCTGGGCATCCAGTTCGTGATGATGGGCCTGCTGGCCGAGCTGCAGATCCGCACCTATCACGAGGCGCAATCGAAGCCGACCTACCTGGTCAGCGAGACGGTGAACTTCGATCCGCCGCGGCTGCAGAAGCCGTCGGGCGTCACCGCCGGCGTGGGCACGGTCTAGGGATCGCCATCCGTGTGCGGTATCGCGGGGCTCATCGACCCGACGGGCGGCGCCGTCGACAGCGACGTGGTGCGCCGCATGACCCGCGCCGTCGCGCCGCGCGGGCCTGACGGCGAGGGTTTCTGGTTCGCGCCGGGCGTGGGCCTGGGGCACCGGCGCCTCTCGATCATCGATCTCAGCGCGGCGGGGACGCAGCCCATGGGCGGCGAGGACGACACCGTGCAGGTGACGTTCAACGGCGAGATCTACAACTTCGCGTCGCTGTGCGACGAGCTGAGCGCCGCCGGGCACAAGTTCCGCTCGCACTGCGACACCGAGGTGCTGGTCCACGGCTACGAGCAGTGGGGCGAGGGGCTGCTGGACCGCATCGACGGCATGTTCGCCTTCGCCATCTGGGACGCGCGCAAGAAGCGGCTGTTCGCGGCGCGCGATCGCATGGGCAAGAAGCCGTTCTACTGGGCGCAGATCCCGCGCGACGGGGGCCGGCCGCCGCTGTTCGCGTTCGGCTCGGAGCTGAAGGCGCTGCTGACCGTGCCGGGCATCGATCGGGCGGTCGACCCCCAGGCGCTGTCGCGCTTTCTGGCGTTCGAATACGTGCCCGCGCCGCTGACCATCATCAAGGGCGCGCACAAGCTGGACGCCAGCGAGTGCCTGTCGCTGGACCTGGGCCGCGACCCGGCGGCGTCGCCCGTGGTACGGCGCTACTGGGATCTGCCGTTTCCCGAGCAGCACGCGCCGCGCCGCGAAGAAGAGGCGGCCGAGGAGCTGCGGGCCCTGTTGCTGCGCGCGGTGAAGCGGCGGCTGATGTCCGACGTGCCGCTGGGGGTCTTTCTGTCGGGCGGCATCGACTCGTCGACGATGGTGGCGCTGATGGCGGCGGCCGGCGGCCACGGCGGGATCAAGAGCTTCAGCATCGGGTTCTCCGACGCCAGCTTCGACGAGACCAGCTACGCCCGCGTCATCGCCCAGAAGTTCGGCACCGAGCACCGCGAGGAGCGGCTGACGCCGCAGTCCATGATCGGCATCCTGCCCGACGTGATGCGGATGATGGACGAGCCGCTGGCCGACGCCTCCATCATCCCCACCTACCTGCTGACGCGCTTCACGCGCCAGCACGTCACGGTGGCGCTGGGGGGCGACGGCGGCGACGAGCTGTTCGCCGGCTACCCCACGTTCAAGGCCGAGAAGCTGGCGCGCGACTTCTACGATCGCCTGCCCAGGCCGCTGGGCACCCTGGGGGCGTCGATGGCGCGCAGGGCGGCGGGGCTGCTGCCGGCGGGCACCGACTACTTCAGCCTGGACTTCAAGGTGAACCAGTTCCTGCGCGGCGTCTCGGCCACCGGGCCGCGGCGCCACCAGCGCTGGCTGGCCAGCTTCCTACCCGAGGAGCAGGCCGCCCTGCTGTCGCCCGAGGTGCGGCGCGCCGCAGGTGGGGATCCCTTCGGCAACATCGACGCCCGCGCCGCCACCACCAAGGCGCGCGATCCCTGGGACGTCATCATGGACTTCTATTGCCGCTTCTACCTGACCGGCGACATCAACGTGAAGGTCGACCGGGCCTCGGCGGGGGTGGGACTGGAGGCGCGGGCGCCCTTCCTGGACACCGACGTGGTCACGTTCGCCTGCCAGCTGCCGCCTTCGCTGCGCATGGACGGCACGACCACCAAGCGCATCCTGAAGACGGCCATGCGGGGCACGCTGCCGGACGACATCCTGGACCGGCCCAAGCAGGGCTTCGGCGTTCCGGTGGCGCGCTGGATGAAGGAGGACCTGCTGCCCCTGGTGCGGGAAGAGCTGCAGCCGGACAAGCTGCGGCGGGAAGGGTTCTTCGACCCCGCCGAGGTGACGCGCATCCTGGACGAGCACGTCGAGGGCCGGCACGACCACCGCAAGCAGCTGTGGACACTGTTCGTGTTCGAGCAGTGGCTGCATCACTGGGGCAAGCCGGCTTGAGCGGCCGCGCGGGCGTGGCCGCGCGGTGAGCCGCGGTTCCCCGGCACCGGGGGCGACGAGGCAAGCGCCGGGGAGGGAGCCGGCGCGTGCTTCCTCGAACGAGGGTGAACCCGACCCGTCGCACCAGCCGGCGAGCGTGCCCTTCGCCGATCCCGCGGCCGACCACCACCCCATCGCTGCCGAGCTGCTGGACGCGGCGGCCCGGGTCATCCATTCGGGCCGCTACATCCTGGGTCCCGAGGTCGAGGCGTTCGAAGGCGAGCTGGCCGAGGCCTGCGGAGTCGCGCACGCCGTGGGCGTCTCGTCGGGCACCGACGCGCTGCTGGCCATGCTGGCTGGCGCGGGCGTGGGGCCGGGGGACGAGGTCGTCACGTCGCCCTTTTCATTCTTCGCCACGGCGGGGGCCATCCTGCGCATGGGCGCCCGGCCGGTGTTTGCGGATGTCGATCCGCTGACCTTGAACCTGGATCCCGCCGCGGCTCTGGCGAGGCTGGGTCCCCGGACCAGGGCGGTGCTGGTCGTGCACATCTTCGGCCGCCGTCTGCCGACGGCTGCGCTCGAGGCGGCCTGTCAGTCCCACGGCATCGCGCTGCTGGAAGATGCGGCGCAAGCGATCGGGGCCGTCGCGCCGGACGGGCGGCGCGTGGGGGCGGGCACGGCGGCGGCCGCCCTCTCCTTCTTTCCCACCAAGAACCTGGGCGGGCTGGGCGACGGCGGCGCCGTGCTGACCGCAGACGCCGCCTTCGCGGCCCGAATGCGCCGCCTGCGCGTCCACGGCGCGGACCGCAAGAATCACCACCTGGAGGTCGGCGGGAACTTCCGGCTGGACGCGCTGCAGGCGGCCCTGCTGCGCGTGAAGTTGCCGCGCCTGGCCGCCTGGACGGCGGCCCGCCGCCGCGCCGCCGCCCGCTATCGCGACGGGCTGCGCGACACGGGGTTGGGCCTGCCGCCCGACGATCCCGGCTGCGTGTGGAACCAGTTCGTGGTGCGTGTGCCGCAAGGGCGCGACCGCCTGATGGCCCAGCTGGCGCGCGCCGGCGTGGCGTCCGAGGTCTACTACCCCACGCCGCTGCACCTGCAGCCGGCCCTGCGCGCGCTGGGGCAGGGCCCCGGCGACCTGCCCGTCGCCGAGCGCGCCTGCACCGAGGTGCTGGCCCTGCCGCTTTATCCGTCACTGAGCGACGCGGCGATCGATCGCGTCGTCCGGGCTGTCGTCGCCGCCCTCCAGGCGCGCTGACGGTCGCCGTCAGCCCTGCTGAGGCATGGCCGCCACGCGCCGCGCGATCTCGTCCGGAGACACGTCCTCGACGTGCGTGTTCAGCGTCCAGATGTGCCCGAAAGGATCCTCGAGCGTGCCGCTGCGGTCGCCGTAGAACTGCGTCTTCACGGGGCGCTTCACCGTCCCGCCCACCGCCAGGGCCTGTGCGAACGCGGCGTCGACGTCCTTCACGTACAGGACCACCCCGACGGACGTGCCGTTCAGCGTGGCGGGGCTTCGCATGAGGATGTCGGGCATCTCCGGCATCTCGTCCGCCAGCATGACGCGCGAGTCTCCGAACTGCAGCTCGGCGTGGCCGATCCGCCCGTCGGGCATGGGCAGGCGGTACACCTCGACGGCGCCGAAGGCGCGCTGGTAGTAGGTGATCGCCTCGGCGGCGCCTTTGACGCTGAGGTACGGCGTGATCGAGTGGTAACCGTCCGGAATCGGCTTCGCTGCGGCCATGGCAATCCTCCTTGCCGGTCAGGTTCGCCCGGACGCCGGATCGTCGCAATCGGAAACGGGTGACGATGCGGTGACACGAACGACCGAAGCCTCGGGACCGACGCGCAGCCCGTCCCCCGCGTAGGTGGTCCGCGCCACCTGCACCACGTCGCCCCGCACCACCCGGTCGAGGTCGGCGTTCGCCGGCGCCGCGTGCCGATCCAGCCGCACCAGGGCATGGCGGCCATCGTCGCCGCAGCCGAACACGCGCAAGCGGCCCTTCTCGGGCAACGGGTCGCTCACCACCCGGTACCGGCTGACCGCCCCGGCCGGCGCGGGCACGCCCGCCGTGCGCACCACCAGATAGCTGAAGTCGATGCGCCGTCCCGTGGGATCGGGCGCGCTGTCGTGACACCAGTCGCGGTCGCGCAGCAGCGCCGGACAGGGACCGGTGAAGAAGCAAGGGGCGACCACGGACAGCCCCCAGGCCAGCAGCTGGTCGCGCACCGCCAGCAGCACGCGCGACGTCTCGCGCAGCGCCGGCTCGATCACCACCAGCGTGCCCTGCCCTCCCAGCAGCTCCTCGCTCCAGACGCGGACCAGGCGCGCCAGTCGCAGGGCGCGCGCCGCCGGGTCGTTCTCGTCGAGGTACAGCTCGTTCAGGACGTGCGCGGCCAGCACCAGGTCGAACGGGCCGCCGACGTCCGCCAGGGTCTCGGGGCGGGTCACGTCCGCCGCCCGCGTCGTTCCGCTGCGCGCCACCCGATCGACCTCGACCAGCCGGTGACCGTGGCGAAACAGCCCCCGCAGCGTTTCACCCACGGCGCCCGTCCCGGCGCCCAGGTCCAGGACAGACTCGGGGCGCACGCGCAGACCCGCGGCGGGCAGGATCTCGGTCAGGATCTTGCGCAGCGCCACGCCGGTGCGGGGCGCGATGTCCCGCTCGTACTCCGCGCGCAGCCCGGCGTCGGCCAGATAGGGCGTGCCCACCAGCGCCCGGGCGCCCACGAGACCCTCGTGAATACGCGAGCCGGCCGGCAGGCCCGGTTGACGCTTTCCCCGCACGGATCGGCTAGCCGCGGCCGAAGACCCGGGTCACGTCCTTGAAGCTGACCAGGACCAGCACCCCCAGCAGCACCACCAGCCCCACCGTGTGGACCATGGCCTCGACGCGCGGGTTGATGCGGCGGCGGATCAGCGCCTCGACGGACAGGAACAGCGCCCGGCCGCCGTCCAGCGCGGGCAGCGGCAGCAGGTTGAACAGGCCCAGGTAGACGGACAGCATGGCGATGATGCCGAAGTAGTCCCACACGCTGCGGTTGGCGGCGCGCGCGATCTCGCGGGTGATGCCGATGGGCCCGGACAGCTCGGCCTTCTCCTTGCCCGTGACCATGTTGTACAGGCCGGCCAGGATGACCTTGGACTTCTCGTACGGGTAGATCAGCGCCTCCTTGGCGGCCGCAGGAAAGGGCAGCGCCGTCAGGTCGAAGTGCTCGAGCATGACCCCGATCTGGTACACGCCCGGACCCTTCTGCTGCGGGGTGATGGTCAGCGAGACCGGCTTCCCGGCCCGGACCAGGTCCAGCGCGATGGGAACGCCGCCCGTCGCCTTGATCTCGGCGGCGATGGTGTGGTCGGCGTTGACGGGGTGCCCGTTCGCCTGGGCGATCACGTCACCGACCTTCAGACCGGCGGCGGCGGCGGGTGAGCCCGGCACCACGTCCCCGATGCGCTCGGTCTTGGAGGGCATGGGCACGCCCATGATCGTGAAGACGAACAGCATGATCACGAACGCCGTCAGGTAGTTGGCCAGCGGTCCGGCCACGATGGTGAACAGCCGCATCCAGCGCGGGCGATTGGGATAGACGTAGGGATCCTTCGGGTCGAACTCCTCGTTCGGATTCAGACCCGTGATCTGGACGAAGCCGCCCAGCGGGATGGGAGCGATCTGAAACGTCGTTCCGCCGCGCTTGAAACCCAGCAGGGTGGGCCCGAACCCGATCGAGAACCGCTCGACCTTCATGCCGCAAAGACGCGCCGCCAGGAAGTGCCCGCCCTCGTGCAGGACGACCAGTACGCCCAGCCCGACGATGGCGATCAGGATCGAAAGCATCGGCCAAGCCTAGCAGAGTTTGCCGGGCCTGGCCCCGGCAGCCCCGGGCCGATCCCGCGGCCTCAGGCGGCCAGAAAGCGCAGCACCGGCGCCAGCAGGAGCGACGTCGCCTTCTTCTGCACGGCGCGCGAACCGACCACGTCCAGACCCAGGGCTTGCGCCCGGCGCTCGAACACGCTTTCGAATAGAAGACCCGGGCCGGAGGCGCGGGCGAGCACGGGCAGCACGGGCCGCAGGCGCGCCACCACGTAGCGATCGCGCAAGATGACGGCGTCCCGGCCGGCGGCCAGGCGGGACAGCGCCCAGCCGATGGGCGCCAGGGTGGTGCGGCGGCTGACGTCCGTCAGGATCAGCAACGTGCCGGCCGCCTGTTCGGCACCCCGCAGGTAGGCCCGCCCGGCCGCTGCCGCGCGCACCACCCGCAGTTCGGGCAGGCGGCCCGCCAGCAATTCCAGGATTGACAGGCTGTTGTCCCGCGAGCCGTTGTTGACCGCGACAATCTCGAAGGATCGCTTCAACGATCCGAGATGACGGGCGATTGCCTTCACCTGATGTCCTATCCGTTCCTCGTCGTCGTGAAAGGCCAGGACGACCGAGATTTCCGGAGCGGTGAGAACCCGCAAGGGCTGGCTGGGGGTCGGGCGGGGCCGGCGCGACACTGCGTCCTCCTTCGATTCAGAGAACCAAGCAAGGCGAGTGCGTAGGAAAATTAGTGTTCTCCATATCACCCGATCGAAGCAAGTTCTTTTCCGGAATGTTTCCAAGCCCGCCAGGCCGGCGGGGATCGCCGGTCAGAGTGGCGGTCGTCGGAGCACAAAGACCTACTTAACCCTACCTGACCGCACAGTGGCGTGCCTGGATCGACCGGGGCGGGGCCGTTCCCCGCGGGAACACCGCCGTCATGAGATCGAAAGTTTCAGCCCCGGGGCGCTGCTCGTATTCTCGCCCGATGGTGACGGGAAGGACGGTCCTGGCTGGTTGCACGGCGCTGTTGACGCTCGGGTGCGCAGCGCCCGAGGCCCAGCGGCCCCGCGATGGCGCGCCCGAACGGACCTACCTGGGGCAGCGCGACGACCGCCCGCGACCGACGGTGGCGCCGGTCAGGTCCGCCCCGGCCACGAACTGCCCTGCCGGCAGCGACGCGGCGAACGGCGCCAGGCTGGGCGAGCTGGCCCTGTTCTCGAGGGCGCTGTTCTATCTACGCGAACAGTCCCCGCGGGACATCAGCCCGCGGTCCCGCCAGCTGCTGCTGGCCGCCCTCGGCGCAATTCCCGCCGCGGCCAGCGACGTGACGGTGCAACCGGATCCCGACGCCCCGCCGCGGTGGGTGACGGTCACCGTGAAGGGAGAGCGTTGCCTCCTGAACATCGAACACGTGGACGCCCCGCCGGGCGTTCAGTCGTCGCTGCAGGAAGCGATGCAGTTCGTGGGCTCGCGCCTGCTGCTGCCGGCGGAGGAGACCCAGGCGACGTTCGCGCGCATCGAGATGGCTGCCTCCAACGGCATGCTGGCGGCGCTGGATCGACGGGCGGCGCTGCTGGACGGCGACAGCTACCGCAAGGTTCAACGTGACCGGACGAGCCTGTCGGCCAGCGACGTGGCCAGCCCGGAAGGGCAGGACGCGCGCCGACCCGAATTTCAGGGCCCCCACGCCAGCGAGGTCGCCTACCTGCCGCTGGGCGGTTTTCCCCCGGGCGCTGGCGCCGAGGTCGAACAGGCCGCGAAGGGAGCAGGCGGGACGCCGCCGAAGGGGGTCATCCTGGACCTGCGCGACAACAAGGGGGGCCTGGTGGAGGAGGCGGCGAACGTCGCGGACGTCTTCATCGAGAGGGGGGTGCTGGGATGGATCGTGGGGCGGCGTGAACGCACCGCCCTGGAGGCCCACGGCAGCGGGCACGACTTCACGGGGGCGGTGGTGGTGCTGGTCAACCACCAGACCGCCGGGGCCGCCGAGCTGGTGGCCTCCGCGATCCAGGGCCTGGGCAGAGGCCTGATCATCGGTGAAACCACCGCCGGTGTGGGATCGGTCCGCTCTTTCTTCGATCTCCCCGCGAGCGGGCGCCCGCCTGGCGCTTCCCCCGACCGTGACGTCGTCGTCCAGGATCTGCTCGACGGCGGCAAGACAGCCCCCGCCGTCGATCAGCCGGCGGCCGTCGATCCCGAGGCGAAAGAACCGTTCGGGCTGCTCGTGCGCACGGGGTATCTGCGGACGGCGAACGACCATGACATCGACGGCGCGGGCGTGCGCCCGGACATCGAGCTGCCAGGCCCCATCGGTGCGGCCACGCCGTCGGCCGACGCCTGCCTCATCCAGCTGGCGCAGGCCTTGATCAGCCAGGCGCCGGACGGCCGTCGTTCCACGCTGCTTCCCATCGCCAAGGGCCTGGCCAGGACACGGGACTGCGGCCAGGCGCGCTGAACGCCGGCCGCGACCGCATCAGGCGCGTGCCGGCAGCGACAGGATCGCGCCGCCGATGCGCGCCTGCCAGAAGGCGCGCTCGTCGGCGCGGTGGGTGACCATCAGGACCGTGCTCTTCCGCTGCGTGCACAGCGACTCGACCAGCTCCAGGACGCGCAGCCGGTTGTCGTCATCCAGCCCCGACGTGGGCTCGTCCATCACCAGCAGGGGCGGGACCTTGATGGCGGCGCGCCCGATCAGCACCAGGCGCTGCTGCCCGAACGACAGCTCACGAAAGGCGGCGCTGGGCTCCAGCCCCAGCTCCAGCCAGTCCAGCCAGGCCCGGGCCCGGGCGTGATGGCTGGGCTCGGGCCGCTGGTACAGGCCAATGCTGTCGTACAGCCCGCTCAGCAGGACCTCTTCCACGCTGCCGCCCACCCGGTAGTCACGGTGCAGGCGCGACGAGACCAGTCCCACGTTCTTCTTGATGTCCCACACGGTCTCGCCGCTGCCCCGGCGGCGCCCGAACAGGTGCAGGTCGTTGCTGTACGCCTGCGGGTGATCGCCCGTCAGCATCTCCAGCAACGTCGACTTGCCCGAGCCGTTGGGCCCTTCGATCAGGGTGTGCTGGCCGGGCAGCACGGTGAAGTCCAGGTGCTCGAACACCGGCTGGTCGCCGTAGCTGACGTGACCGTCGACCAGGCGAACCAGCGCCACCGCCGGATCCAGCGGCGGATACCAGCTGCCGAGCTCGACCGGGGGCGGCGTGCGGGGGGGCGGCGCTTGCGGCGGGAGCGCCAGGAACTGCTGGGGCGAGCCCCGGAACATCAATCGCCCCCCGCCGATCAGCGCCACCTCGCGCAGCGAGGTGACGGGAAAAGGCAGCTCCCGTTCGCTGAAGGTCCCGGCCACCACCACGGGCAGGTGCTGTGCCACCTGAACGATGGCGTGCGCCAGCTCGCCCTGCCCGGCCCGGTCCAGCCCATCGAAGGGATCATCCAGGATCAGCAGCGGCGGCGCCTGCAACACGGCCTGCAGCAGCAGCACCTTGCGCGCCTCGCCGGTGGACAGCTGGCGGTAGTGCCGGCCCCACAGCGGCGCCAGGCGGAAGGCGGCCAGCAGCGGGTGGTCCCGCCCCGCCCGCCCCAGCAGCTCGCCCACGCTGCTGCTGGTGTCGACGCCCTGCCTGAAGTTGCTCTCGTCGGCGGCCAGCTGCGCCTCGTAGAACGCCTGCTGCGATTCGGCGGACAGCAGCCACGCCCCTTCCACGCGCGCCGCCAGCGCACGCGCCGCGGTCGACTTGCCGGACCCGTTCGCGCCGGTGAGCAGCGAAAGCCCCGGTCCGTCGAGCGTCAGCTCGAACAGCGCCGGGGCTTCCTCTGTGCTCATCTCGTCTCTATCCGGTGGCGGCCGCTCAGCCGCCGACGGAGATCTGCTTCATCGCCGTCATGTAGCCGCGCAGCTGCGCGCCCACCTTCTCGACCGGGTGGCCCTCGATGGCCTGGTTCACGGTCAGCAGGCGGCGGTTGTCGACCTGCTGCACGCCGGGGGCGAAGGGCTTGCCAATCACCTCGGTCGACTGCTTGCTCATGAAGTCCTTCAGCAGCGGCACCGCGGCGTGGCTGAACAGGTAGCAGCCGTACTCGGCCGTGTCGCTGATGACCTTGTTCATCTCGTACAGCTTCTTGCGCGAGATCAGGTTGGCGATCAGCGGCACCTCGTGCAGCGACTCGTAGTACGCCGACTCGGCCTTCATGCCCACCTCGACCATGCACTCGAAGGCCAGCTCGACGCCTGCCTTGACCATGGCCACCATCAGCACGGAATGATCGAAGTACTCCTGCTCGCTGATCTTCATGGCGCCGGCCGGCGTCTGCTCGAACGCGGTGTCGTTGGTGGCGGCGCGCCAGCCCAGCAGGTTCACGTCGCCGGCGTCCCAGTCCTTCATCATGGTCGTGCTGAACTGACCGGTGATGATGTCGTCCTGGTGCTTCTTGTACAGGGGCCGCATCAGGGCGCGCAGCTCCTCGGCCAGGTCGAAGGCCTTCAGCTTCGCCGGGTTGCTGAGGCGGTCCATCATCAGCGTGATGCCCCCCTGCTTCAGGGCCTCGGTGATGGTCTCCCACCCGAACTGCACCAGCTTGGCGGCGTAACCCCGGTCGATGCCCTGGGCCACCATGCGGTCGAAGCACAGGATGGAGCCGGTCTGCAGCATGCCGCACAGGATGGTCTGCTCGCCCATCAGATCGCTCTTCACCTCGGCGACGAAGCTGGACTCGAGGACGCCCGCCCGATCACCGCCGGTGGCGGCCGCGTAGGCCTTGGCGATCTCCAGGCCGTCGCCGTTGGGATCGTTCTCGCGGTGGACGGCGATCAGCGTGGGCACGCCGAAGCCGCGCTTGTACTCCTCGCGCACCTCGGTGCCAGGGCACTTCGGGGCCACCATGACCACGGTCAGGTCCTTGCGGATCTGCTGCCCCTCCTCGACGATGTTGAAGCCGTGGCTGTAGGCCAGGCAGGCGCCCTTCTTCATCAGCGGCATCACCTTCTGAACGACGTCGGCGTGCTGCTTGTCGGGGGCCAGGTTGCACACCAGGTCGGCGGTGGGGATCAGCTCCTCGTAGGTGCCGACCTTGAAGCCGTTGCTGGTGGCGTTGGTGTAGCTGGGCCGCTTCTGGGCGATGGCGTCGGCGCGCAGCGCGTAGGTGATGTCCAGCCCGGAGTCACGCATGTTCAGCCCCTGGTTCAGCCCCTGGGCGCCGCAGCCGACGATGACGACCTTCTTGCCCCGCAGCTTCTCGACGCCGTTTGGCGAACTCGCTGCGGTCCATGAAGCGGCAGCGACCCAGCTGATCCAGCTTCTGCGCCATCGTGAGGGTGTTGAAGTAGTTCTGTCGAGACATGTGATTGCTCCTCGCGGTTGATGCCTGGAAATCGAAACCCGGGACGCCGCTGCCGCCAGCCGTGCCGTCCTGCCGGAGGCGCCTTCGAAACGCGCCGCCAGCGTGTCCTGCAGGATAGCTCCCGGCCGGCCCCGAGCCAACGTTGCGATTGCGCCCATTATCGGCAGTCTGTATTGCTAAAATCGCAACATGGCCTCCTCCCCCCATCAGGAGTTCGGCGTGTTCCTGCACCTGGCCGACACGTTGCACTTTGCCCGCACCGCTCAGGCGCTGCACATGAGCCCCTCGGCCCTGACCCGCACCATCCAGCGCCTGGAGGAGGAGCTGGGACAGCCCCTCTTCCAGCGCAGCAAGCGCCGCGTGGCGTTGACCAGGGCGGGGGAGATCTTCCGCGACCATGCCCGCGCCCAGCTGGCCATGCACGCGCGCCTGATGGAGGCGCTGGCCACGGAGGCCGCGGCGCCCAGCGGCGAGCTGCGCATCGCCTGCACGGTGACCGCCTGCCACTCGGTCTTGCCGAAGCTGCTGGCGCGCTGCCGCGATCGCTATCCGGCGATCCATTTGCAGCTCAGCACCTCGGACGCCGCGCGCTGCCTGCAGGCGCTGGAGAGCGACGAGGTGGACCTGGCGGTGGTGCCCGAGCCGGACCGCCCCGCGGCCGAGCTGCGCTTCGTCCGCCTGGCCCACACCGAGCTGTCGTTCATCGCCCCCACCTCCGACGCCGAGATGGCCCGGCGGGCGCGGCTGGGCGGCAGTCACTGGAACGGCCTGCCGGTCATCCTGCCGCGGCGGGGGCTGGAGCGGGTGCGCATCGACGCCTGGCTGGAGCAGCAGGGCGCCCGTCCGGAGGTGTATGCCGAGGTCGACGGCAACGAGGCCATCCTGGCCATGGTCGCCCTGGGGTGCGGCGTGGGCGTGGTCCCCGAGCTGGTGCGCCGCGACAGCCCCCTGCGCGGCCGCATCGAGCCGGTGGAGATCAAGCGCCCGCCCCGGGGCTACCACGTGTCCTTGTGCGCGAAGGGCCGCACGCTGTCACGGCGGACCGCCGCCGTTCTGTGGGAGTTGGCGCCGGCCAGCGCCTCGCTGTGAGGCTGCGTGCGGGCGCCGCTAATGACCGCCAGTCATGGTCTGCCAGACGATGCGGCCTGTCCGGTCGTACAGCGCCAGGTCACCGTCGTCGGAGAGCGCGAGGGACGAGCCCCAGCCCGCGTCCGCTTCGCTGGACCAGATGATCGTGCCGTCGAAGGCGGACAGGACCAGGTCGCCGTCCGCTTGCAGCTTCACCATGTTGGTCCCCGGGACGCCACTGGTGTCCGTCGCCCACAGCACCTGGCTGAAGGCGCCGGCGGAATCCTTCTGGGCCAGCACCAGATTGCCGTCGTCGCGCAAGATCAACTGGAAGCGGCCGTCGCACGACGAGGTGGACTGGCCGGTGAACAGCCCCTCGTCCGTCATCAGCCGCGCGGCCCCGCCGGTGCAACCGGCGGGCGTCTTCACGCTGTACTGGACCGCGGAGACCAGCAGCGTCAGCGCCGGATCATCGAAGTCGCGCATGGTGGCCGCGATCCGCATGTCCCCCACCGACGGCCCCAGGTACTGGTCGAAGTCCCTCAGATTGACCTGCGGCGGAACGCAGGCGGCCCGCTGGTGCAGCCACCAGCCGGGGGAAGCCTTCAGGCTGATGGCGTGATAGCCGCCGGCGGACGGGTGGTCGAAGAAGTACGCCGCGCCATACAGCTGGTGGCATTCGGACGCGGTGGCGATGGGCGGCCCCGCGTACGACACCAGCAGGTCGTGGTGGAAGGTCGCGCCGCCGCTGCCGCCCACCTGGCCGGCCCGGCCCCCGCCGCGCACATTCACGACATAGGCGGTTCCGCAGGCGTTGTACGTGCTTGGCGAGACGATGGAGAAGTCCGGGTCGGGGAACGCCAAGGCATCCTGGGCGGCCGAAGCGCAGTCGGCCGCCGAAAAACTGGTGGCGGGTGATTCGATCGTCTCGATGTCCTCGACGCCGCAAGCCGGCCACGCCGCCCCGACCAGGCATAGCCAGAGGCGGGCGCCTCTCTCGACCTTCATGCGGTGTGGACGCATGCGCTCTCCCTGCCCTGCTCGACCTGTTTTCGGTTCGATCGTTTCCGATCGCCTGGCGACCGCTTCCGGACCGCCCCTCTAGTGTCCGGCAGCGACGGTTTCCGTCGCACCTTTTTCGCCGGTTCTCGACGCGGCCGGCGGCTCGCTCAGGCGGCCAGGGCGGCCGCCAGGGCCGCCGGATCGTCGGCGGGCACCAGCCGCAGGCGGGGGGCTGCGTGAGGCAGCTCGGACAGACCTCCCGTGGCCGACGCCACCACCGGGATGCCCAGGGACAGGGCCTCGAGCGTGGCGACGGGCAATCCCTCGGTGCGGCCGGAGGCCAGGCGGCGGGACGGCTGGACGTACAGGTCGGCCGCGGTCATCCAGCGCGGCACGTCCTGACGCTGGACGAAGCCCGGCAAGCGCAGCGGCACCCCCAGGCGGTGGGCCAGCGCGGCCAGCCGCTGTCGCTCGGGGCCGTCGCCCAGGATGACCACGCTGGGCCGGGCCGGGCCCTCACCCGCCAGCGCTGCGGCGCGCACCAGCACGTCGTAGCCCTTGATGGGGACCAGCCGGCCCACCGACAACAGCGTCGGACCGTCGAAGCGCAGGCTGCGCCGCGCGGCCAGGCGACGCGCCGGATCGACGGCACCGGCGGGCGGCAGCGGCGGGCGGGGCATCACCCGGCCGACGGCGCCGCCGGCCAGCCGGCCGAAGCGGATCCGCAGATCCTCGCTGGCGAACAGCAGGTCGGTCCCACCCCGCGCCACGTAGCGCGCCAGCGCCGGCCCGGGAGGCAACCTCTCCAGCAGCGCCACGTCGCCCGAATGGGCGTGCACCGTCAGCGGTAGCGCCGGGAAGCAGCCCCGGGCGGCCAGACCACAGGGAACCAGCCAGTGGGCCTCGATGGCGGTCCAGTGGCGCGCCCGCGCCCGCAAGCGCTGGCAAAGCCCCGCCCAGAACGCGGCGGCCTGCGCCCATACGCCACCGCCGCCTTTCTCCAGCGCCTCGGGCGCGCCGTCGCCGTAAAACAGGCGTGGTCCCGCCGACGCGGGCACCGGCACGCGCCACACCCGGACGCCCGCGCCCAGGTCCGGGCGCCCCACCCCGTCGGCAGCGCCCGCGCCGTCGTCGGCGGCGATCACCTCGACCGCGACGCCCGACGCGGCCAGCGCGCGAACGCTGTCGGCCACGAACGATCCCGCGAAGTCGCCGGCGTGACGCGGAAAGGACGTGGTCAGGACACCGACGGTCATGCCGATTCCGGGGCCGCGCTTGGCGCCGACACCAGCCGGCGCGGCCGGCGTCCGGCGCGCAGGCGCAGCACGAAGGCGCGCCCCAGCAGAAACAGGATGGGATAGACGACGTTGGTCGGCCGGATGCCCGAACGCCAGCCGGGCCCGTACACCGGCCGCACCGGCACGTCCACGGCGCGGGCGCCGGCCCGGGCCAGCCGGCCCAGCAGGTCATTCGGATAGCCGTAGCGGGCGAACATCCCGTCCGGCCCGATGGCCGCCAGCGCCTCGCGTGAGGCCACGGTGTAGCCGCACTGCGAATCGAACAGCCGGTAGCCGGTGGCCAGACGGGTCAGCCACGACAGCGCCACGTTGCCCAGGTAGCGGGTCAGCGGCATCGCGCGCCAGCACCCGGGCCAGGCGAAGCGGTTTCCCTTGGCATAGTCGGCGCTGCCGGCCAGCACGGGCGCCAGCAGGCTGGGCAGGTCGGCGGGATCCATCTGCGCGTCACCGGCCATCACCGCGGTGGCCTGGGCACCTAGCACCAGGGCGCGGCGGTAACCGGTCGCGATGGCCGCGCCCACCCCCTGGTTGCGTTCGTGAACGATCACCTCGAGGCCCCGGCGTCCCGAGCGGGCGGCGATGCGGCCGGTGCCGTCGGCGCTGCCGTCGTCGACCACGATCACGTGGTCGACGAAGCCGGGGATCGACCGGACGGTGCGGGAGATCTTGTCGGCTTCATTGAAGGCCGGCACGACCACGGCGATGCGGTGTCCTCGCAGCACCCCGCCAGCCTGACCAATCGGGGTCGAATGTGTCAAATCCGTGAAGGGCCGGCGCGGCCAGGCACCCGGCGCGGGCCGCTTTGGGGAGGGGGCCGAGGGGCGGGGCTTGACTCGGCGGCGCCGCCGCCTAATCTTCCGGCCCGCAATGGCTGACACGAAGACCGAGTCCAAGGCCCCGAAAGCCAAGTCCAAATCCGCCGCGAAGCCGGCCGCCAGCGGCGCCGCCGCCGACAAGCGCGCCGCCGCGGTGGCGAAGCGGGGCACCTGCACCGCCGAGAAGTGCAGCCAGCCCCTGCGGGCGAAGGGCTACTGCCGCAAGCACTTCCTGGCCTGGCGCCGGGAGAAGCTGGGCGCGCACCATCACTACAAGATCTGCAGCAAGGAAGGTTGCCGCAAGAAGCGCGAGTTCGGCGGTCTGTGCGCCGAGCACGCCGGCAAGGGCGCGCCCGCCGAAGGCGCCGCCTCGTAAGCGTCGTCAGCCCCCTTTCGGGGGCGACGAACGTCCGTCCCGTGCAGAATATCGTCGTCAAGGGTGGCGCTCGGCTGACGGGTGAGGTGCGCGTCTCGGGCGCCAAGAACGCCGCGCTGCCCATCCTCGCCTCGTCGCTGCTGGCCAGCGGCCGCTCCGTCTACCGGAACGTGCCGGCGCTGGGCGACGTGCGCACGATGGACAAGCTGCTGGGCGATCTGGGCGCCGAGGTCACCAGCAAGCCCGGCGGCGTCACGCTGGTCGACACCACCAAGGTCCACAACGTCGAGGCGCCCTACGATCTGGTGAAGACGATGCGCGCCTCGGTCGTCGTGCTGGGGCCCCTGACCGCGCGCTATGGCCGCGCCAAGGTCTCGCTACCCGGCGGTTGCGCCATCGGGGCGCGGCCCATCGACCAGCACCTGAAGGGCCTGGCCGCCATGGGCGCCAAGATCGAGCTGGACCACGGCTACGTCACCGCGCGCGCCAAGCGCCTGCACGGCGCGACCATCGTGTTCGACATGGTGACGGTCACGGGTACCGAGAACCTGATGATGGCGGCGGCCCTGGCCAAGGGGCGCACCACGCTGGAGAACGCCGCCCGCGAGCCCGAGGTCGAGGAGCTGGCGCGCGTCCTCAACAAGATGGGCGCGCGCGTGCAGGGCGCGGGCACGCCCCTCATCACCGTGGAGGGGGTGGACGAGCTGCAGCCCATCGAGCACTCGATCATCCCCGACCGCATCGAGGCGGGGACGCTGCTGGTGGCGGCCGCCATCACGCGCGGAAGCAACGTGCTGGTGCGCGACTGCCTGCCCGAGCACCTGGACGCCGTGATCGCCAAGTTGCGCGGCGCCGGCGTGGAGGTGACGCCCGAGGAGGGTGGCCTGCGCGTGCGCGCCAAGGCCGACCTGAAGCCCACCGACATCTCGACCCAGCCCTTCCCCGGCTTTCCCACCGACATGCAGGCCCAGTTCATGGTGCTGATGACGCGCGCCAAGGGGCAGTCGGTGCTGACCGAGACCATCTTCGAGAACCGCTTCATGCACGTGCCGGAGCTGCAGCGCATGGGCGCGGACATCCTGGTCGAGGGGCGCACGGTGGTGGTGCGCGGTCCCAACAAGCTGACCGGCGCCGAGGTGATGGCGACGGATCTGCGGGCCTCGGCCTCGCTGGTGCTGGCGGCCCTGATCGCCGAGGGGACCACCAAGATCCGGCGCGTCTATCATCTGGACCGCGGCTACGATCGGCTGGACAAGAAGCTGCGCGCGCTGGGCGCGAACATGCACCGCACCCGGGGGCCAATGTGATGGCAAGCAAGACGAGCAAGACAAAACGGCCGCCGGCCGCCGCCGCCGCGCCTGCCGGCCGGCCCCTGACGCTGGCGCTGCCGCGGGGGCGCATCCTGGACGAGGTGATGCCGCTGTTCCGCAAGGCGGGCATCGATCTGTCCGCGGCCGAGAAGTCGCGCGCCGGCCGCCGCCTGATCATCCCCATCCCCGAGGCGGGGCTGCGCGTGCTGATCGTGCGCGACACCGACGTGCCCGCCTACGTCGAGGGCGGGGCCGCCGATCTGGGCATCGCCGGCCGCGACGTGCTGGACGAGCAGGGGCGCGATCTGTACGAGCCGATCGATCTGGGCATCGGGCGGTGCCGCATGGTGGTGGCCGAGCCCGAGGGGCGCGCCGTCGACGAGTCGGCGCAGATGCACCTGCGCTATGCCACCAAGTTCCCCGAGATCACGCGCCGCCACCTGCAGTCGCGGGGCGTGGTGGCCGAGATCATCAAGCTGTACGGCTCCATCGAGATCGCGCCGCTGGTGGGCCTGGCCGACCGCATCGTCGACCTGGTGTCGTCGGGCGAGACGCTGCGCCAGCACCACCTGCGCGAGGTGGAGACGATCATGGAGATCAGCGCCCGCATCTGCGTGGGCCGCGCCGCCGCCAAGCTGTACGGCGACCGCATCGACGCGCTGGTGCGGAAGCTACGGCCGGTCGTGGTCTGAGCGCAAACCGGCCCTCGTCACCCCAGCTCGCCGGGGGCGTTCGCCGGCGCTCCAGCGCTGGGATACAGCGGTGGCGCGCCCCGTGCGAATCGGTCCCGCGACGGCGCGCTCTGTCGGGCCCGCTCCGACAGCCGGCCCTTCAGGCGGAGGAAGGGGCGCTCGATCACCCAGTAGGAGAATTCCGCGGCGGCCAGGGCGCAGATCTCGTTCACGGGGAAGACGCCGATCCAGGGCAGGGCCAGGCGCGGCGGCGCGAGAAACAGCTGCTGCCAGATGTACAGGCTGTAAGAGATGGTCCCCAGGTGCACCAGCGCAGCCGAGTTGAGCCAGGCGCCGACCCGGCCCCGGGGGTGCTGGAGGGCCCACAACATCAACAAGGTGCACCCGGCCGAGTTGAGGGATCCGTCCACCGGCAGCTCGTAGATGCCACGAAAGCGCATCCTGAGGAGCGGCGAGACCACCAGCAAGAACACCAGCGTCGCCACGTGAACGCGCCACCGAAACAGGGCGGCCACCGCCCTCCGGAAGCGCGGATCGTCCTCGAGCAGCGCCGCCAGGCACCCGTACATCATCGCGTCCAGCGCCGTGTGCGCCATGATCAGAATGTGTCCGCGGGCCGACGGCCACGAGAAATACGTGGCCATCCGGGCCAGCGGCATCAGTACGATGACCACGACCGCCCCGGCCACCGCGCGCGACCGACCGGTGAACGCCAGGAACGCGGGCCACAGCAGATAGAACTGCTCCTCGAGGCACAGCGACCAGAAGTGGCTGAGGTACCAGGCCGACTGGCTGAACGAGTAATTCCAGACGTAGAAGGCGGCCTGCAGCAGCTCGGGCCACTTCACGTTCACCACGCCCAGGCTGGCGAGGACGGCCACCGTGGCGATGTAAGCGTAGGCGGCCGGAAAGATGCGGAGCACCCGCCGCGCATAGAACGCGGTCAGGCTGATGGCCCCGTGCTGCGCGCGCTCGCGAAGCAGCAGGTAAGTGATCAGATATCCGCTGAGAGAGAAGAACAGGCTGACCCCCAGGTGACCGTTGCGCACCACCGGGCTGACGAGGCGCACCAGGGCCGGGGGAACGGGGATGCTGCCCAACCCGTGCCCCACCACGACCAGTACGATGGCCAGCGCCCGCATGCCGTCGAGCGACGGGAGCCGCGTCATGTCCGGCGCGGCGGCCTGCTGGCGCGCGCGCACCGGGATCGCTTCCGGAACGCCTGGCGGCGCAGGGGGGGGCGAAACGGTGGCCGTCATCCAGTTCACAGTCTAGGACGAGAAGCGCGGCGAAACACCGCATCGGCGCGCGAAGACGCGGCGCATCCTCCGGCCGCTGCCGCCGCCCCGCTGCTTCAGCGTCCGGTGAAGCGCGGTTGGCGCTGCCGGATCAGCGCGCGGTACGCCTCCCGGAAGTCGATGCTCTGGGCGCAGATCTGCTGCGCCTGGGCTTCAGCGGCCAAGGCGCCGTCCAGGTCGAGCTGCGCCTCCCGCTCCAGCATCTCCTTCGTCATGCCGTGGGCGAACGTCGGTCCGGCAGCCAGCCGCGTCGCTAGCTCGCGCGCCGTGGGCAAGAGCCGCTCGGCGCTGACCACGCGGTTGACCAGGCCGTAGCGCTCGGCCGTGTGCACGTCGATGATCTCGCCCGTCAGCAGCAGCTCGCTGGCCCGGCCCAGCCCCACGATTCGCGGCAGCAACCAGGTGCTGCCCATCTCGGCTCCCGACAGGCCCATGCGGGGAAAAATGAACCCGAAGCGCGCCAGATCGGAGGCGATGCGCAGGTCCGAGGCCACCGCCAGCGCCGCTCCCGCGCCGACGGCCACGCCGTTCACCGCGGCGATGATGGGCTTGCGCAGGCGACGCATGGCCACGATGACCTCACCGCACAGCCGGACGAAGGCCAGGATGTCGGCGTTCCCCATGCGGGTCACCTGACCCAGAAGCTCGTCGATGTCCGCGCCCGAGCAGAACCCGGCCCCGGCCCCCGTGATGATCACCGCGCGCACATGGGCGGCGAGCCCGCCCTCGCCCTCTTGCCCGAATGGATCGTCCTGAAGCGCGCGGAACAGATCGCGCAGCTCCCGGAACGTGTCCATGGTCAGAGCGTTCAGCGTCTCCGCGCGATCCAGGATCAGCGTCGCGATCCCGTCGGACACCTCGATCCGCAACGCGCGTGGGGAGGCGACCGTCGACTCATCCATGCGATACCTTCCTCGCTGGGTGGAGCTGGGCCGTCATGGGTTCACGGTCTTCCCGGGGGGAGGCCGGGTGTCGAACCCTGTTCGGGCAGCAACTGGCGCAGGCGGGCGTCGTCGACCGCCTTCTCCACCCGAGCCACCGACTGCTGCGCCGCCTGATCACCCGGGCGCAGCGACAGCACGTGGCGGTAGGCCTCCGCCGCCCCGTGCATGTCCCCTCGTGCCTCGGCGGTGCGGCCCACGGCGTTCCAGGGCTCTGGGTTCGCACCGCCGAGCGCGGCGGCGGTGCGGAACTCCGACAGGGCACGGGACAGGTTGCCGCGGTCCGCCTGTACCTGCCCGGCGGTCATGTGCACCTCGGTGACGTCTTGACCGTTCTGTCGCAGGGCCATCTTCAGCTTGTTGAGGGCGTCTTCGATTTCGCCCCAGGCATGTAACTGCAACACCAGGCGCACCCGGCGCCGGGCATAATCCACCGCGAAGGGGGACAGGATCGTCGCCGCGCGCGCGTGCTCGAGCGCCAGCTCGGGACGCTGCTCAAGCTCGGCGACCTGCGCCAGCAGCTCCTCGAAGCGGCCGTCGCGGGGCGCGGCGCGCTGGCCCTGTGTCAGCACCTGGTTCGCCTCGGCCAGCCGGTTGAGCGCGATCAACAGCTCGCCCTTCACCAGCAGGCGCTCGGCCGGGGGCGCCCCCTGGCTGGCGGCCTGCTCCAGCAGCGCGTTCACCTCCGGCTCGGCCTTCTTCGGGATCAGGTACCGGGCCACGAGCAGCGTCTGCTCCCCGTCGCCGACCGCCAGCGTGGCCAGCTCGGAAGGGTCAAAGCGGTAGCCATCGGCCTCGGCCAGCACGGACAGCACGCGATCGGGGGACAGGCGCACCACCTCGCGCAAGGTGGACAGCGCCTGGCCCCGCAGGTCGAGCCGGATCAACGCCCGCGCCGCCTGCTCGTAGACCGTGGCACAGCTGGGGCACAGCCGGAGCGCGCGATTGATCGCGCCCAGGCGCGGGGAGACACCCCCCGGGTGGTCCGGGCGCAGCGGCTCGTCGTAGGACTGCAGCAGCGGAAAATAGAAATCAGTGGGATACCGGCGTCCCCCCTCCAGGGCGATGGCGCGGCGGACCTCGCCACGCGGCGCCTCTCGCCAGCGCTCCTCCAGCTGCTCGGCCTGGCGATGAGATTCGGCCCACAGCCCGGTCGCCAGGCCCAGCGCGACGATGCCGATCAGCACCGGGGCGGCCCAGCGCGGGCCTTCGGTGACCGTCGGCGCGGCCTCATCCCGGCCCCAGGCGCGTCCCACCAGCACGCCAGCCACGGCCGCGAAGGGGACACGGATGCCCATGATCTCCAGTCCGAAGTCGACCAGGTTGTGGGCGAGCACGGCAACCAGCCCGGCCGCCAGCGCGGCGGCAACGTAGTCGCGACGGATGGGAATCTTCCGCAGGACCCAGACCACGGCGAGTACCAGGAGCGCCACCCCAGGCCAGCCCAGGTCCAGCAACAGCTGCAAGGGCCCGTTCTCGACGAACTGGAAGCGCGAGTTCTGGGTCAAGGTCTTGTAGACCGGATAGACGCGATCGAAGGCGTGCCGGCCTATCCCCAGCGGATGGTGCAGCAGGATGGGCAGACTGTCGCGCCACACGACGATCTTCTCGGTGCCGCCGGTCAGATTGGTGTGCGCCAGCTCGTCGAGCACCGGCGCTGCGCCCAGCGCGACCGCGATGCTGACCAGACAGGCCAGCGCCCCCAGTGACCAGGCCAGCGTGCGCGCCAGCGGGCCTGCCCCGGGCCGCGGCGCCCCCTCGGCGGTGGCCCGGCGATCGGCGCGCCAGCGCAGCACCAGGAAAGACACGCCGCCCGCGAACAAGGCCAGCAGCGAGCCGCGCGACAGCGTCGTCAGGGCCCCCGCCGCGTCGATGGCCGCGGCCACGTACCAGGCGATGCGCGTCTCCGCCTCCGACCCCAACGCCAACCCCAACCCCGCAAACGCGGCCAGCTCGAAGAATTCAGCGGAGTGGTTGGGATTGATGAACGGCCCCGGCAGCACCGACTGGCTGACCGAGAACATGCCGTACAGCTTCTCGACCCCCGCCAAGCGGTGCACGATTCCGACCGTGACACCGGCGACACCGGCCAGGGTGATGGCCTTCAGGAGCAGGCGATGATGGCGGCGCCAGGTCGCGTAGTGCAAGGCGGCGACGAACGCGACCAGCGCGGCGGCGGCCGTGCCAACCTCGGCCGCCGTCGACGCCGGGTCGAGGCTCAGCGGCCAGCTTCCTGGCGTTCCATCAGGCGCGTTCTCGAGCAAGGCGCTACCGGCCGGGTCGATGAGCCGCCGTAGATGCAACGGAATGGGGACGATCTGCAACAGCGGCATCACGACCAGCAACGCGAGGGGCAGCGCATAAGTGACGCCACGGAGGCGGCCGTTTCGCAGCGCCTCGCCGCCGAGCATCAAGAAGAACGCCAGCGAGAGCGCGGCCAGCATGGGCAGCACGACCGGACGGTGCACGGAGCCGGCGAGCATCGGACACAGCGCCACGATGGCGGTCAGCAACCAGGCGCCGGCGCGCCGCACGCCGCGCCCCAGGACCCCGCGTCCCGCGTCGTGCGCTGATCTCCTCCGGCCCGAGCGCTGGCGGCGCCGCGACGAACCATGCCCCGAGGCGAGGACGTCGGCTTCCCCCATCTCGGTCCGCGCGGATAACGTTGACGGCACCGCGCTGAAAACGGTAACACGATTCGCCCGCTTTTGGGGTGCGATCGCGTCCGGCAGCACGATGCTGGGGGGGCGGCCCGCAGAGACCGTTGTATCGTTGGGCCATTGAAGCTGGTCCATGTCCTGACCGTCTCCAGCTCGTTGGATTTTCTCCGTGGCCAGCTGCGCTTCATGGCGGCGCACGGCATCGACGTCCACCTGGTGGCATCGCCCGACGGGGACGCCCTGTCGTCCTTCGCCCGGGCCGAAGGCGCCACACCGCACGAGGTGCCGATGACGCGGGCCATGACACCGCTGGCCGACGCGCGCGCCCTGTGGCAGCTGTGCCGTCTGCTGCGCGGCGTGGCGCCGGATCTGGTCCAGGCGGGCACCCCCAAGGGCGGATTTCTGGGCACCGTCGCGGCCTTCCTGACGGGCGTGCCGGTGCGCATCTATCACATGCACGGCATCCGCGGGATGACCGCGCAGGGATGGCGCCGGCACGTGCTGATGGCGACGGAACGCGTGGCCTGCCGGCTGTCGACGCGGGTCCTTTGCGTCAGCGCGTCGACCCGCCAGACGGCCATCGAGGAACGGCTGTGCCCGCCGGAGAAGATCGTCGTGCTGGGTGCGGGGAGCTGCAACGGCGTCGAGGCGCTGACACGGTTCGACCCGGGCCGCCACGACGTCGGAGCGCGCGCCGCCTTGCGCGCGCAGCTGGGCATCTCGCCCCAGGCCCCCGTCGTCGGGTTCGTGGGACGGGTGGTGCGCGAGAAGGGAATCGTCGAGCTGACCGAGGCCTGGTCGGCGCTGGTGCGCCAGTTCCCCGACGCGCGCCTGCTCATCGTGGGTCCCCTGGAGGAGGGTGATCCCGTGCCAGGCCCGGTCGTCGCGCGGTTGCGCGCTGACCAGCAGGTCACGTTCATCGACGCGGTGCCCGATCCGGCGCCCTACTACGCCATCATGGACGTGCTGGCCCTGCCCACCTATCGCGAAGGGCTGCCCAACGTCCCGCTGGAGGCGGCCGCCATGCAGGTTCCGGTGGTGGCCACCCGCGTGACCGGTTGTGTAGACGCCGTCGTCGACGGTGAGACGGGCACCCTGGTACCAGCCGGGGAGGCTGCGCCCCTGGCGGAGGCGATCGCGGCCTACCTACGTGATCCCGCGCTCCGCCAACGCCACGGCGCCGCCGGGCGGGCGCGCGTGCTGCGCGACTTCGTGCCCGAGGACCTGTGGCGGCGCCTGCTGGCGCTGTACACCGGCTAGGCGGTCTTCTCGATCTCGATCACGATCTCGCCGCCCTGCCCGCCCAGTACGGGGATCCGCGACAGCAGCGCGTCACTCGCGGCCAGCAGTTTTCGCGCGCCATCGTGCCCGACCATGTTGAAAAGGTGCGGCGGCAGGAAGACCATCGTGCTCGTCGTGAGCTTGGCCGGTAACCCGGCGATCCAATCCTCGACCATGCCACTCGAGATCAGGGGCTCGTTGCCCGCCTCTTCGGTCCAGATCGGACGCAGCTTCATCAGCAGGTCGAACACGGGACGGAATATCGTCTTGTTGTTCTCCAGCGCGAAATGAATGCCGCGCACCTTCAGCAGGCGCTGGATCTCGCGGCAGCTGCGGCCGGGGTCAGGCAGATGGTGGAGCACGCCGTAGGTGACGGCGTACTCGAAGCTCTCGTTCTTGAAGGGAGGGTTATTGGCGTCGGCCACCAGGAACGAACAGCGGTCGTAGCTGCCCTCCGCCTTGGCCCGCGCCGCCGCCCGTTCGACCATCTTCCGTGACACGTCGAACCCGATGAGGGTACGGTCCGACTGCTCCAGAAACTGAAATCCGCCCCGTCCGTCAGCACAGCCGAGATCCAGCACCCACCCGGACCGGCTCATCATGGGGCGCCATCGCGCCAGCACCAAGGCGTCGCAGGCGGTCCAGAACGGCGTGCGCTGGTACTCGCTGTAGCTCTGCGTGTCGTTCTCCGCGTACCAGTCGAAGTGCTTCCGTTGCTTGAGCTGGTCCTCCAGCCCCACCGCGGCGGCTCCCCGCGTGTCGCGCATGCCCTCGAGCAGACCGCGGGACTGCAAGGCATCTCGGAACCTGGCCGCGAAGGCAGCCCTCGCCTCCGGGTCTCGCAGGCCATCGCTCAACAGCTCAAGCACGCCATCGTCGATGGTGAACAGCCGGGCACAACGCTCGCAACGCAGCACCCCCGTCTGCACGTGAACGCCTTGATCGCCGGCAAGGTCGTGGACGGTCAGGGTCGTCAACACCGGGGCGCATTCGGGACAGACGAGACGGTCGACCAGGGTTTTCAGCATTCCGGATCTCCTAGGGGGCGACCTTGTCGCGGGAAAGTCCCTCGTTCAAGAATGGGACGACGCGACCTTCCGAACGGGTGGGCCCTTGTCGCGCTTTGCGGAGCACCATGGCCAACGGTTTTCGCGTCGAAGCTCGAGCATGGTGGTCCTGGCGGTCAGACTTCTTATCGATCGACGCTCGGCTCGTCAATGCTTCAGGACGGCAATGAATGAGACGCCACACGCCGGCGCCTGCTGCGCTACCCTGCGCAGTCATGCAGAGAGCCATGGCTCTGATGAAGTCCTGGGGGACGCGTCCCTACGAACGCTATGCGGCGCTCGCGCTGACTGCCCTGGTCATCCTGGGCGTTCACATGCTCACACTGACGATCTCGCCGACCATCTGGCAAGACGAGGTCCAGATCGTCGATCTAGGCAGGCAGGCGCTACACCCGATGGGCAGGGGCTGGTCGCTCAGCTGGATCGCCGCAGGTCGGCCCATCGCCTTCATCAACTACCTGGGGCCGGTCTTGCAGGAGCTGGCCTACGGGTTCACCGCCCCTTCACCCAGCGGGCCGCGCGTCTGCACGATCCTCGGCGCGCTGCTGGCGGCGGCGTTCTGTTACGCCTGGCTTCGCGCGCGTGGGCTGCCCTGGCGTCTGGCCTGGGTCGGCGGCACGCTGTTGCTTCTGGATCCGCAGCTGGTCGCCAGCTACCGGGGCGCCCGCGTGGACGTGTGGGTCATCGCGCTGATGTTCGCGGCCTGCTGGGTGGCGCGGCGGGGGTCGTCGCTGGCCAGCGTCACGCCGACACCGCCGCGGTCCAGCGCGCGCCTTCATTTCATCGCGGCGGGCGTCCTGGCGGGCGTGGCGTTCTTCGTGTGGCCGTCGGCGTTTTATCTGTACGCCCTGCTGGGCGCCGAAGTGGTGGAAGCGGCGAACGGCGCCCGGACGCCGCTCGTCCGTCGCCTGGGGCTGGTGGTGCTCGGTGGCCTCGTCAGCGTGATCACTTGTCTGCTTCCCATCGCGGGACGGCTGGCGTCCGAATGGGCCGACATCTTCGTCTCGAAGGACGCGTACCTGTACCAGGGCTCTCTGCTGCACCGGTTCTTGACCGGACTGGCGGCGCTGCCCGTGGCGTCCAAGCTGAGCCCCCTGCTGCCGCTGCTGGCGGTGCTCGCGGTGGGGTTTCGCCGCAATCGGGCCATCGCTGTCGGCGCGGCCGCCACCCTCCTGCTGATGTTGCCGACGCAGGTTTACGCCGGGCGCGTGATCTATCTGCTGCCCTATCTGGTCGTCCTGGTGATCCAGGCTGCCGACGCCCTGGGCGCCCGGCCGCCAGGGGCGTCACGATGGGCGCGGGACGCCGCTCTGGGCCTGGCCTTTCTGTGGGCCGCCGGGCTGTCCCTGATTGGTCGTCCGGCCAATGCCTGGGCTGGCCGGAGTGCGCGGGATCCGGCCCTGCTGGTGGCGGCGCTCGCGGAGACCGGGCCCACCCAGCACCGGCGGATCTATCTGGGCGCCTGGGAGTTCTACTATGCCGGTCGGGCCGCCGGATGGGAGATGTTCGTGCCCTACGGCCCGTTCGAACCGGCAGCGCTGGCGCGGTTCTACGGCAGCCTGGATGCAGCGATCGTCCGCACCGACGCAGGAAAGAGCGTCACCGACGCGCTGCTCGCCTCGGGAATGGAGTCCGCGAAGGAGCTGCACGTCGGCCCAGGCACCACGATCGACAATAGGTCCATGCGCGGGAACGGCTATGGCAGCTACGTCTTCTACGCGCGGCGCGGAGCGCCCGCAGCGCCGGAAGCGGGATCAGTTCCGTAGACTCGGCGGCGCCGGCGCCTCCGGTTCCCTCTCGAAAGCGGCCAGCAGCGGCGTGATGTCGGCCGAGGCCGCCAGACCGAGGTGGCGCCGTTTCCGGACCGCGGCGATGGCCAGGTGAGCCAGCACGATGGCCGCCAGCGGCATCATGTTGACCAGCGTGAAGACGAACATGGACAGCAGCCCATCCCGGTAGACCTGGACCAGGTTGACGGAGAGCAGCACGTAGGCAAACCGCAAGACGGACAGGCGGGGCACCGAATAGGCCGATCGGTAAAAGAACGCCAGCAGCAGCGCCAGCAACGCCGGCACGATGAACACCCCGAACAGACCGAAGTTGGCGTACGCCTCGCCCAGGTAGGTCGTGATCATCCCGCAGGCCGCCATCGGTCGGTGGCTGGTGGAGATCTCTTGCAGGAATCCCGACAGACCCGGCTTCTCGGGCCACAAGGCGCGCGGAATGGGGAGCGTCAGCATGGGAAGGTACATCGACCCCATGAACTTTCTTCCGTTCAGGTCGATCAGGGTGAGCGCGCTGGCCATTTCGTCCAGGAACATCTGGTCGGTGTTCGCGCCCTCGGAAACGTCGGTGATGGACGTCGACAGCACTGAACCGATCTCGCTCGTGGACGCCCCCTCGCGAACCATGAACCCCACCGTCTTCATCGGGAAGAACGACAAGGCCGCCAGCGCCAGGCCAATCACCGTCAGCTTCGTCGGCCAGCGACGATTGCTGTGCTCCAGCCAGATCTGGACGGTCATGATGATGCCGATGATCACGCGGAAACGCATGCCGCCCTGCAAGGACATCAGCACCAGATAGACGCCCACCAGCAGGACGGTGACGGGCTTGAAGCCGTAGTAGTACGCGTGCCCCAGCACGGCGAGACCGAACCAGGACGGCAGGATGATCAGATACGAGCTAGACGACCAATCGCTGGAGGGATCCAGCCCGTCGTACGCGGAGATGCCGGGCACGTGTGCAGCGATGCGCAGACCCACGATCCCCATGACGAAGGCCACCGCCAGGATGGGATCCAGCACCTTCTTCTCCAGGAACAGGGCGTCGGTGCGCAGCCGATCCTCGCGCGTGCGCAATGCGAACAACACCCACACCAGCGTGACCATCCACAGGGCGAAGTCGCAGTACAGCGCCGCCCGAATGATCTCGGAGGGGAGCACAGGCTCGAAGTCCTGGGGCGCGTTCGAGTACATCGTCTCGGCGCCGTTTAGAAGTCCAAGCAACCGCACCGACACCGTGTGCACGTGAAAGATCATGTACGGCGTGCCCGGGTGCGAGAACCGCAGATTTCCGAAGCGCAGCAGCAAGGCCAGGCAACAGGTCACCGACAGGAGATCGATCAGCAGCGATTGGCCGTATTCCTGCATTCCGAGCCGGTGAGTGTAGCATCCGGCTCAGCCGGCGACCGGAAACGCGGCGCAAGAGCCCAGCGCGCGTGCCCAGGCCTCGAGCGAGTAGTTCTGGATGATCCGGCGCGAAGCCTCGCCATAGGCGCGACGAACCTCGTCATCGAGACCGGCGAGATGCGCCAGGGTCGAGGCGAGCCGACCGACGTCCTCGGGATCGACGATGACGCCGTTCAGCCCCGGGAACACCAGTTCCATCGCGCAGCCACACTGGCTGGAGACGAGCACGGGTAGCCCGGCCGCCATGGCCTCGTTCACCACCAGGCCCCAGGGCTCGCTGAGGCTGGGCAACAACAGCCCGTCGGCCAGTCCGTAGTAGGCAGGCAGACGTTCCAGCTGTTGAAATCCGGCGAAGTGAACGCGATCGCCGAGTGGCGCCGCCTCGGCGCGCAGGGTCGCTTCCAGGGGCCCACCGCCGACCAGCACCAGCGAGCGGCCCGCCAGCGCCCCGCCCTCGCTGGCCCGTCGAAAGGCGGCCAGCAGGCGGGACAGATTCTTCTCTGGCGCGAAGCGGCCCACGTACAGGAGGAAACGGGCAGGCAGCCCCAGCTCCTCGCGCAGGCGCGCGGCGTCCTGACGCGCGCGATCGGCGCCGGTCGCGAAGTGGGCGTTGTCCACGACGTCGTACCCCCGCCAGATGTGATGGCCGGGAATGCCCAGCGATTCCACATAGGAAGCGGCCGAGGCGCCCGCGACGAAGGCGCGCGCGTAGTGCCGCGTGACCCATCGCCGTTTCACCCACTCCTTCCACGATCGCCTGGGCACGTCGCGCGTCTGCGAATCTGACAGCAGGATCGCCATCCGTCCTCGCCGGCGCGCCCACGCCGCCGCCCGGCGCATGCCGCGATCCGCATAGCCCGCGATGGCCAGGACCTGGGGATCGACCCGGTCGAGCATCCGGTCCACGCCCGCTTCGACCTCGCCCGGCGGCAGCTGATCCAGCACCCCCGGCACCGCCGTCTCGATGCTGAGATCGCTCTCGTCGATCCGCCAGACGCGCGCGCTCTCGGAGTTCGCGAGCTGCAGCAGGTGGACGGCCCCCGGATAGGTCTCGCGGAGGACCCGGGCCCGCGCCATGTGGTACGGCCCGAAGTGGTGATGCAGCAGCGCGAGGGACGGTGCGGTCACGGTCATTGCGGAAGGCGACGCTCGCGGCAGCCCGCCGCCAGCCGGGGCCTACATAGCACGGGTTGCCGGGCGGCCGGCAGGAATCGCGCCGCGCGCGACGAAGGGTCACCGATCGAGCGAGAGGCCCCGCACGTCCCACACCACCATGGCCGGCGTGATCAGCACGGGGGGAGGCATGGCCAGCTCTCCGAACGGCTCGCCGTCGTGCCCATTCTTGGGGTGGAAGAGCCGCAGCTTCCGCCAGTCGGTGCTGGCACCCAGCCAGCGGTTGCCGTCCCAGATCACGTAAGCGAAGGGATGCCCGGCCTCCCGGTACGCCCGGAACAGGGCGCGCAGGGGGTTGGGATCGCGCGAGATGCTGTCGAACATCTTGCGGCTGCCAGTCAGAAAGTCCGCCGCCACCACATCGGCCCGGGAGTAGAACGCGATGTACCCCGGCGTATCGCCGACCAGGACGGCCTGGTCCTTCACGCCCGCCTCGTTCAGGAACTTCGTGGGCGGGAATCGCACCAGCAGGGGCAGCAAGGAATACCGGCGCAGCCCCACCAGTCCGGCCACCCCCGCGGCGGCCACCGCCAGGGCAAGCAGGGAGGCCAGGAGCGGACGAAGCGGCAGGCGCGCCGCCAGCGACGCCAGGCACAGCGCCGCCAGCGAGACGTTGAGGACGTAGTACCAGTACCACTCGGAGTACGATCCGAACAGCGACGTGTAAACGTCGTGCGCCAGACAGCCGAGCAGGAGGGGCCCCACCAGGCGGCGGCGAGCGACCCAGGTGCGATACGAGAGCAAAGCCAGCACGATGGGCGCGTGACCGACCGGGTTGCTATAGCCGCGCGCCGCCCCCAGCAGCGAGGTCGACGTCTGCGGCGGGCGGAGCCGGGGAAAGCTGGATTTCATCCAGCCGCTGATCGGCATCAGCCCCCCGAACCAGATGACGTTGCTGGCCAGATAAGGCAGCAACACCAGCAGGAACACGCCCAGGAACAGCGCGAAGTGCCGTCGGGAGGGGCGGTCGGCACGCGCGAGCAGCATCCACGCCATCACCGCTGCGATCCAGAAGATGGAGTCCAGGCGCGCCAGCACGACCAGCGCAGCCCACAGCCCGGTCAGGGCGGCCTTTCGCTCGGTGGCGAGCGGGTCCCCGCTGGCCAGCCGCGCCAGCAGCGTGGCCACCGCGGCGTAGAGCACATGTCCCTCCGAACCCAGAAGGCCCAGTACGCCCACGAACAGCATGGGCACGCCGGCCAGCAGCGCGGCGCTGAGGCGCAGCGTCCGCGCCAGCGCCAGCAGCTGCCGCGTGCCCCACAGCAGGCACAGCGCGGCGGGGACCACCACGAAGCGCGCGGACGAGAGGCTGGAGGGACGGACCAGCCGGCACAGCGCAGCCCATCCGTAAAGCAGGTAGAGCCACAGCGGATGGAATCCGTTCGTGGGAAAGATGCCTGAGAAGGTCTGTCCCTGCCCTTCCGCGAAACGGCGCGCGGAGACCAGGTAGAAATAGGCGTCCTCCGTCACGAACGCGGTCGGGTTAACCAGCCAGAACGCCACGATCGTCAGGGCCAGGCCATAGACCAGCACCGGGCCATCCACGGTCGTCGCCTGCGGCGCGCGCTTCGCCGGCCCGGGACCCTCGCTGCTTAGCTCTTCAGCGCCTGCTCCTCGGCCGGCGGTCGTTGTCGGTCGCATCACTCTCGGAAGACGGTGCAGGCGCGGCGGCGTCGCGTTGTCGCCGACGCAATCAGAGTTCGCGACAAGCTATCACGCGACCTCGTGCGGCACCACCGGCGGCCGCACGTTCACCCGCGTGAGGAGAGCGGGTTGTCTTCACCGATATTGGGTGCTATTGGCCAGCGGGCGCCGCCCGCCCGCTCGATCGCGGCGCGGACCCTCGCCCGTGTCGCACCCCTCCGATAAACGACTGTTGATCGTCCTGTCGTCGCTGTGCGCCGAGGGGACGCCCGTCCTGACGCTGGACCTGTGCCAGCGCTGGCAGGCGATGGGGATCTTGCCGACGGTCGTCACCCTCGCCAGCAGTCCCGACGACCTCGAGCCTGAATTCCGGGCGGCCGGCGTGCCGCTCCGGCGGTTCGCGCTGCCGGCCGGAGGCGCGGCGCGGTTCGCGGCCCTGGCGTTCCAGGCCTGGCAGCTGTGCCGCGAGCTACGGCCCGCCGCCGTCCTGTCCATGCCGCTGGGCTGGCACGCCTTCACGTTCGTCGGCGCCCGGGCCGCCGGCGTCCGCCACACGGCGGCGCACGTGGGAAACTATCCCCCGGTCCACCTGCAGTCCCAGATGGCGAAGTTCCGTTTCCTGGTCCAGCTGGGCCGGCCCGTCACGGATACGCTGATCTGCTGCAGCTCGTACATCGAGGCGGGCGTTATCGAACATTTTGGGGTGCCGCGCCGGAAGACCGCGGTCATTTACAACGGCGTGGACGTGGACCAGGTGGTCGGGCAGGCAGAACAGGCCCGCGCCCAGCGAGCGCCGGCCCGGAGATTCGTGGTGGGCATGGTGGCGCGCCTGGAGGTGCACAAGGATCAACCCACGCTGATCCGCGCGGCGGCGCAGCTGAAGGCTGCCGGCGTGCCGGCGGAGATCTGGCTGGTCGGCGAGGGCACCCGCCGCCAGGAGTTCGAACGCCTGATCGCTGAGTTGGGCCTGACCGACACCGTGAAGCTGTGGGGGATGCGGCGGGACGTGCCCAAGCTGCTGGGCCAGATGGACGCTTTCGTGTTCTCGGCGAAGCCCGACGAGGGGCTGGGCGTGGCGCTGATCGAAGCCATGGCGGCGCGGGTTCCCATCATCGCCACGGACGTCGGCGCCTGCCGCGAGGTCCTGAATGATGGGGCGCTCGGCACCCTGGTGCCCGAAGGCGACGTGGCGGCCATGGCCTCGGCCATCCAACAACTGGCGCGGGGCGGGGCGCCCCCAGCCAGGGTGCTGGCGGCGCGCGAACGCGCGCAGACGGTCTTCTCGATCGGCGAGATGGCGACACGGTACGCGAGATGCCTGGCGCTCCTTTAATCGTCCACGTGCTCGGCCGCATGACGGCGGGCGGGAACGAACGACTCTGCCTGGAGCTGATCCGGCGGGCGCCTCCCGGCGTGCGCCAGGTGTTGATCACCATCGACCCCACGCCCGATGGTCCGTTGCAGCCGCTGTTCCAGGCGGTGCCAGGGCTGGTCTTCTTCCACGAGCCCTACGCTCGCGATGCCCGCGCGCGCTTCGTGCTGAGGCTGGCCTGCCGGCTGCGCACGCTGCAGCCGACGGGCATCATTTGTTATCCATTCGGCTTGCACCTGCTGGTCGCCGTGGCCGCGAAGGTCGTCCGGCGTTGCCGATTCATTTCTCACGTGGGGAACCCGCCACCGGGCGACGGTCCAAAGCGGCTCTTGTTCAGGCGCATCCTGCGGCTGTCGGGCTGGTTGGACACGCCGCTGTGGTCCTGCTCGGACACGGTGCACCAGCAGTTCTGCGCCCTGGGCTTGCCGATGCCGGAGGGATCCAGGCCGCTGCCCAACGGCGTCAACGTATCCGACTTGCAAGAGACGGCGGCGCGAGGACGCGCGAAACGTAGCGAGCCTGGGCCCGTGGTGGCGATGATGGCGCGCCTCGATTCGATCAAGGATCACGACACGGTCCTCGACGCCTTCGCCATCCTGCACCGGCAGCGGCCGAACGCCCGCTTGTGGTTGGTGGGCGACGGGGAACGGCGCGCCATCCTCGAGTCGCGCGCGCGCGATCAGGGGATAGCCGACTCCGTCAGCTTCCTCGGTGTCCGCAAGGACATCGGCGAGCTGCTGGGACAGACCGACGTCTTCGTCTTCTCCACGACCAAGTCCGAGGGGTTCGGGATCGCGCTGGCCGAGGCGATGGCGGTGGGGTTACCCATCGCCGCGTCCGATGTCCCTGCCTGCCGCGAGGTGCTGGAGGCAGGCGCGTGTGGGACCTTGGTGCCGCCGCGGGATCCCTCCGCGCTGGCGCAGGCAATCGGCGTCCTGATCGACGATCCCGACCACCGCGGACAGCGGACGGCGGCGCTGGCACGCGCCCTGTCGCACTACGACATCGGCGATTGCGCCCGGCACTACTACGAATTTCTACTGGGCTGACGACCGCGCCGCGCGCCGTGCCAGCACCCGCCGCCGCAACGCCATGAACGGCCGTTCGACCAGGAAATACGACAGCTCGGCACACAGAAACGCGGCTGCGGCGTGGACCAGGATGCGGCCGGGCCCCGCGCCGGACAGCCCCTGAAACAGAAACGGCTGCTGCCACAGATACAGGCTGTAGGACATCAGCCCCAGGTGGACGATGGGCCCCCAGTTCAGCGCGCGGCCCAGCGCCGTCTGGGCGTGGTGCACGGCCCACAGCACGATGCTGCCGATGGCCAGCACCTCCCAGATTGATCCCACGGGGGCCAGCTTCAATGAAAGGCCCCGGTGCGCGAACAGCCCCGTGACGGCGGGCGACACCACCAGGACGAACAGCACGCTGACGGTCGCCATCACGTTGCCGCCGTACAGGCGCAACGCGCGTGTGCCGTGGCGCTCGCGCAGCAGCGCCAGCACCACACCGATCATCAGGCCATCGATCTGGTAGTGCAGCCCGCTGATGGCCTCCGTCGCGGCGGTGAGTCTGAAGATGGGCGCGGCCAGGCCCAGCAGGACAGCCAGGACCAGGGCCAGGCGCTCGCCGGCCAGCCACAGGGTCAGCGGCCAGAACAGGTAGAACTGCTCCTCGACGGACAGCGACCAGGTGTGACCGAAGCACCACGATACGGGCAGGTAGTCGGTCACGAACAGCAAGGCGCGCCGCAGGTCGACCAGGGAGCACGGTAAACGACCACTGGCCCCCACGAGGGCCACCGCGATCAGGAAGGCCCAGTACGCGGGCAAGATCCGGAAGGCGCGTCGCAAATAGAAGGCCGCGAAGTCGATGCGCCCCGAAACGCGGCGCTCCGCCATCAACAGGGAGGTGATCAGGAACCCGCTGATGCAGAAAAACACGCGCACGCCCAGCTCTCCGTAGGAGACCAGGATCCCCAGCCCGGGGACGTGGTGGGCCCTCTGAAACTCACTCAGTCCGTGCCCGATCAACACGAACGCGATGGACGTCGCACGAAGGCCGTCCAGCGAGGGGATCCTCGATTCTCGCGGTCCAGGGACCGGGCCGACGGAGGCGCCGTAGGGCGCCGTCACGTCGCTGGCCTCTTCCGACGAAGCATTCGTTCCGCGATGTCCCACAAGGCCCTGACGTCGGCCGCCGTGGGCAGAAGTAACTGCCGCGCGGGAATGTCGCGCGCCTTGACGATTCCGGCGACGCAAACGACGCCGGTCACCGTGTACGCCAGCAGCGACGCTATGCTGGCCCCCACGATCGTCCAGCGCGGAAGCAGCACGATGAGCAACACCACCGTCACTGGCAGGGCCGCCACCTGTCCAAACAAGGGCCAGCGCGGCAGACCCAGGCCCCGCAGGATCTCACCAGTCAGGTTGACCAGGTTCAACACGACGGCCGCCGCCACCAGGATCAACGCCGCCGGTACCGCGGGGGCGAAAGCGCGCCCGAAGAACAGCGGCAGCAGGATCGGGGTCACCGCAGCCAGTCCCGCCCCCAGCACCAGCACCGCGATGATCCCCAGGCGAAACGACCTCGCCACCAGTGCCCGTTGCTGTGCAAGATCCTGGGTCGCCGCCAGCGCCGGAAACAGGACCGGCCCCAGCGCCCCGAACACGGCGGACAGCATGCTGGTCCACGAAACGCTCACCGCGTACAGCCCCAGCACCTTGGCCGGCAACCAGGCCGCCATCAGCATCTGATCCATCTGCAGGTTCACCATCCCCGCCGGGATCATCAGGGCGCTGGGCAAGCCATAGCGCAGAAGCTCAGGCACCGACCGCGGCGAAGGGCGAAGCGGACCCGCCGAGTTGGCCCAGAAGGCCGCGTAGGCGACGGGGCCGATCATCGTGTACATGACCAGATACCACCCCGAGAATCGCTCGGCGGTGGCCGCCCCGGTCGCGGACGCCACCCCGATGGCGATCAGCGAAGCCATGTTGGGGGCGAGGCGAAGCAGATTCCAGATTCCGAACCGTCCCAGCCCCTGCAACGCCAGGTACGGCATGATCACGATGGCCTGCAGCGGAATGAACGACAGGTAGACGCGGGCGCCGTGGACGGCCATCGCTGACTGTCCCCCCAGTAACCGCGGCATGCATGCGTATCCCAGCGCGACCGCCGGGATCGACACCAGCAAGCACAGCACCACCGCCGTCGAGGCGAGCATGCGCGTGTCCCGGGGACGGCGCGCGCTGAAATAGGCGACCGCGCTGGGTAGACCCAGGAAGGCGATGGTCCCGATCATCGAGGGGATGGTCTGGATGGCGGCCAGCTCGCCTCGCCCCGACGGTCCCAGCAATCGGGCATTCAACATGCCCGTCGCCATCGTCAGCAGCAGGATCCCCAGGTTTCCGCCCAGGGTCAGAAACAGGCTCTTCTTCCGCTCGGCCGCACCGGCCAGGGCGGCGCCGTCGCTGGACGAGGACGTCACGCCCATACGCGCGGGATCATGGAGATGGCCGCGCGTCGCCAAGGAAAGGTTTGCCGGTCGACATCGGGGCCAGTAGCATCAGCGTGACACGCCCGAAGAGCATGTGCGGAATCGCTGGGATCTTGAGCGCCGACGAGGCGTTGGTGCGCCGGACGCTGCCAGCGGTGCGCGGCGCGCTGGAGCACCGGGGGCCGGACGACGCGGGTGACGACACCGCCAGGATGGGCGGCCGGCTGCTCGGCTTCGCGCACACCCGCCTCGCGATCATCGATCTGTCCCCGGCCGGTCGTCAGCCCATGGTCCATCCCGGCACGGGCGATCGGCTGGTGTTCAATGGGGAGATCTACAACTTCGCGTCGCTGGCCGCCGAGCTGCGCGGCCGCGGGGTGCAGTTTCGCGGCCACAGCGACAGCGAGGTCCTGCTGCACGCACTGGTGGAGTGGGGTCCGGCCTGCATCGACAGGCTCCAGGGCATGTTCGCGTTCGCGTTTCACGACGTCAGTGAGCAACGGCTCATCCTCGCCCGTGACTCGGTGGGGATCAAGCCGCTGTACCTGGCCGCGCTACCCGATGGCGGCCTGCTGTTCGCCAGCGAGGTGCGCGCCCTTCTGGGGACGGGGCTGGTCACACCGCGCGTCGATCCGCGTGGGCTCGCCGGGCTGCTGGCGTATGGGGCGGTGCAAAGGCCGAACACCATCTTCCAGGGCGTCGAGGATCTCGCTCCGGGGCATTACCAGGTCATTGCCGGCGGTGAACAGTCACTTCGGGCAGGCCGTGTCCGGTACTGGAAGCCCCCTGCCACGGGTGTGGGCCCGCGAGAGGTCGTTGCCGCCGTACGATCCACGGTGGAGAGCGCCGTGACCGATCACCTGGTCAGCGACGTCCCGGTCGGCATGTTCCTGTCCTCCGGCCTCGACAGCACGGTGGTGGCCGGCATCGCCTCCCGTCACACGTCGCGCTTGCGCAGCTTCACGGTCGGATTCGCCGACGCCCCCGACACCAGCGAGCTGGCCCTGGCGAGCGAGACCGCCGCCCGCTTCGGGCTGGAGCACACGCCCATCACGGTGAGCGGAGACGACGCCCTCGACACCACCCGGGCCTGGCTGTCCTCGCTGGATTCGCCCTCCGTCGACGGGCTGAACGTGTTCCTCATCTCCCGCTTCGTGCGCGCGCAAGGGATCAAGGTGGCCTTGTCCGGACAGGGTGGCGATGAGTTGTTCGGCGGTTATCCCAGCTTTCGCGACGTCCCGCGCCTGCGCCGGATGTTCCGTCACGCCCGTCGCATCCCGCGCGCCCTGCGACGGCGCGCCGCAGCCCTTGCCATGACGGGCCGACCGGCCGCCGTGCGAGAGAAGGCCGTCGATCTGGCCGACTGCGACGGGGACCTGCTGTCGCTGTACTTCCGCCGGCGCAAGATGACCGCCAACTTCCACCTGCGGGCGCTGGGGCTGGTCCCCGGCCCGCTGGGCCTCACGACCGATTACATCCCCGACGAGACCATCACGCCCGAGTTGATCGCCGACGTCGACGAGGTGGGGGCGATCTCGCGCCTGGAGACGGCCTTTTACCTGGGCAACATGCTGCTGCGGGATGGCGACGCCAATGGGATGCATCACGGCCTGGAGATCCGGGTGCCGCTGCTGGATCAACGTCTGCTCGACCTGCTGCTGGGGCTGCCCGGGCCGGTCCGCGTGCCGGCCGGTGCGCGTGCGAAGCACCTGCTGTCGATGGCATTCCCCGAGCTGCTGGCTCCGGCGCAGCTGTCCGCCCAGAAGCGGGGCTTCGCGCTACCGGTCGCCCGCTGGCTGCAGGGCCCCCTGCGCCCACTTGCCGCCGAGGGGCTGGCCGCCGTCAAGGCGGCCGGTCCGCTGGATCCGCCGGCCGTCGACGGGATCTGGGCCGCCTTCTTACGCGATCCCCGTGGTGCAGCCTGGACGCTGCCCTTCACGTTGATGGTGCTGGGCCTGTATCTGCGGGACGTGGGAGCGGTCCGGTGAGCCGGGAGCCGGGCCTACGAGGCGACATCGACCTGGCGGTCCGCTGATCGATGAAGATCCTTCACGTCGTCCGGACCCTTGATCCCGCGGAGGGCGGGCCGCCGCAAGTGGCGGCCCGGCTGGCGGCGGCCCAGGCGGCGCGAGGTCACGACGTTCACGTCGTCTCTTACGCGCCCAGCGAGGTCGCCGAGCGCATCGCCGCACAGCTGGCGGCGGTCCCCCATCGCGAGCTGGTGCACTTTCATTCCGTCAGCGATCCCGATCTGTTCGAGCGACTGACCGGCCGGCGCGCCCGCGCCACGCTGGAACGGCTGACGGCGTCCGCGAACTTCGTCCACATCCATGGGTTGTGGGGAGGGATCCTCTACGCCGCCGCCGCGACCGCGCGCCGGCACGCGATCCCCTACTGCTTCCGGCCCGCGGGCATGCTGGATCCGTGGAGCCTGGCGCAGAGCCGATGGAAGAAACGCGCCGCGCTGCTGGCAGGGTATCGCGCGGCCCTCGATCGGGCCCGCTTCGTCCACGTGCTGAACGACGACGAACGCCGCCTCATCCAGCCGCTGCGCCTGCGGGCACCCGCCGTCGTCATTCCCAACGGGGTGTTTCTCGAAGAGATCCTGCCGTTGCCGGTGCCGGGCAGCTTCAGAGCGAACCAAGCCGCCCTGGCCGGCGACCCATTCGTGTTGTTCCTGTCGCGCTTGCATCCCAAGAAGGGGCTGGACGTCCTGGCCCAGGCCTTCACCCTTCTGGCGGCGCGTCGCCCGCACGTCAGGCTGGTGGTCGCCGGTCCCGACGACGGCGCCCGCGCGGACTTCCTGGCGCGCGTCCAGGCCGGCGGTCACGGCCATCGCGTTCACGTGGTGGGCCCCCTGTACGGCCGCGACAAGGTGGCGGCGCTGGCCGACGCCGCCTGCTTCTGCCTACCCAGCCGTCAGGAAGGATTCTCGGTCGCCATCATCGAAGCGCTGGCCTGCGGAAGGCCGGTGGTCATCTCCGAGGCCTGTCACTTCCCCGAGGTCGCCCGCGCCGGGGCGGGACGGATCGTGGCTCTCGACCCCGCTGCCGTGGCAGCGGCCCTGGACGACACGCTGGAAGACTCAGCGTTCGCCGCCCGCGCCGGCGCCGCCGGTGCCGCGCTGGTTCGGGAACGCTACACCTGGGACGCCATCGCAAAGCAGTGCCTGGCGCTGTACAGGGACGGCCCGGTCCCCACGACGGACGGGCCATGATCGCCTTCAGCCGCTCGGGCGGATGAGAGCGCGCAGGCGCTGGACGGACGACTCCCACAGCGCCTCGCGCCGGCGGCGCCAGGCGGCCTGCCGCAAGGCGTGCAGGCGATCGCGGTCGCGGCCCAGCGCCGCCAGCTGGTCCGCCAGCTCCTCGTCCGGCGCGTCCGGCGCGACGGTCACCGAGGCGTCGTTGAACATGAAGTCGGGCATGCCCCCGGCGTTGGTGGCGAACGCCGCCAGCCCCAGCGCGTGATACTCGCGCAGCACCGAACCGCCGGCCTCGTATCGCGAGAAGATGCAGCCCACGTCGGCGTCGGCCACCGCCGCCAGGAACCGGTCGGCGTCCCTGTCCTTGTTGATGCGACCCAGCCATTCGATGCCGGGTTGGTCGGTGAGGGCCGCCGGGAGATCCTCGCGCACGTTGCCCACCACCCGCAGCGTCACGTCCAGGCCGCCCCGGCGGGCCAGCATCATGGCCCGCAACAGCCGGTCCAGCCCTTTTCGCCGCCACTGCGTCGCCACCATCACCAGCCGCAGGGGCCCGTCGGCAGGTCGGGCCGTGGCACGCTTCTCCGTCTCGGCTTGCTGCCAGCGCGCGTAGGCCGAGGGCGACAGGTTCGCGCCCGGCACCACCACGTGCAGGCGGTCAGCGGGCACCCCGTATGCCTCCCGCAGGTGGTCCGCGGCGAACCGGCTCATCGCCACCACGCCGCGAGCGCGCGCATATCCGACGCGCTCGCGGGCCACCGCGTCCGCGGCCACCCCCACGCCGATCGAGCTTCGCACCAGGTAGTAGTCGAACAGCTGCGTCAGGGAGAGGTCCACGAACGACCAGCGGTCCACGTCGTCCCGAGCCACCACCGACGGTGGATAAAGCTGGAAGCAGTTGATCAGCGTGGCCCCTGCCAGCCGAGCGTGCTCGGGCGTCCACAGACGGTCCAGGAAATCAGCCGTGTATTGGTACCCGCCCCGGCGATCGCCGCGCAGCACCTGCAGCGCGTTCCACACCAGCCGGCGGCGGCGCAGCCGCGTGACGTCCAGGCGCAAGCCTCCCGTGACGAATCCGATGGCGCGGCCGGCCTCGATCAGATGATAGGGGATGCCGCTCCAGGCAAGCGGGCTCTCCGCGTCACCGACGCACGCGACGAGGACGGGCGATTCGGGAGTGCTCATACCGGCGCCGGCGCACCGTCACGGCGGAGTCTCATCGCCTCACGCGTAGGCGAGCTTGGCCCACTGAAAGAACCGTCGCAGGCCGTCGTCCAGGCCGACCTGGGGCTCGTAGCCCACCTGGATCTGGGCCTTGGTGATGTCCGGGCAGCGCCGCTGCGGCTCGTCGGCCGGATAGGTGTCGGGGTGCTCGATCAGCCGCTGCTGCACCTTCACGTCCGGCACCGATCGCTTGATGGCCTCGACCAGGTCGATCATGGACAACTCGGGCTTCGGGTTGCCGATGTTGTAGGGCTCTCCAGCTTGCCCGGCCAGCAGCACCTGCAGGAAGCCGCGGATGGCGTCCGTCACGTAGCAGAACGTCCGCGTCTGCTTTCCGGTCCCGTAGATGTTCACCGGCTCGCCTGCCAGGATCTTGGCCGCGAAGTTCGGCAGGACTCGATAGTCCAGCTTCTGCATGCCGGGGCCGTAGACGTTGAACGGCCGCACCATCATGCCCTGGACACCGAACTGGGTCTGGTAGATGCGCACCAGCGTCTCGCCCAGCCGCTTCGACTCATCGTAGCAGGCGCGGGCCCCCAGGCAGGACACGTTCCCGTGGTAGCTCTCCTTCGTCGGCACGTGGGCGGCGTCGGGATCGCCGTAGATCTCGCTCGACGAAAAGAACAGCATGCGCGCGCCGCTGGCCTTGGTCAGCTCCAGCACGTTCTTCAGGCCCACCGTGGCAACCTCCAGCGTCTCCAGCGGCCACTTCCGGTAGTAGTACGGGCTGGCGATGCCGGCCAGGTGCAGCACGAAGTTCACGGGCCGCTCGGGATAGAACGGTTTGATGATGTCGTGATTGACGAAGGCGACGTGGCGATGCGCTTCCTTCTCCGCCCCCAGCGCGCCCGCCGTGATCAGGTTGTCGATGGCGATGATCTCGCAGGGCGACTCCAGCACGGTCTCGTTCAACTTCACGAGCACGTCGGTGAAGTACCGGCCCAGGAAACCGCGGGCGCCCGTGATCAAGATGCGCTTCCCCGAGAAGGCTTGGGCCGCCGGGCCGAGGGTCGAACAAATCTCTGCGATGTCGCTGTCCAGTAGGGCTGTCATCTCTTCTAGATCTCCTGCAGCTTGGGGATAGGCACCAGGAAGTGGCCTCCCGCCGCCGTGTAGTCTGCGTTCCTCTTCACGATCGCGTCCGCGAAATTCCAGGCAAAGATGACGCACCAGTCGGGCTTGCGCTCGCGCAGCGCCGAGGACGGTAGCACCGGAATGTGCGTGCCGGGGGTGAATCGGCCCTGCTTCCACGCCGAATCGTCGACGATGAAATCGATGCTGTGGCCGTCCAGCCCCAGCTCGTACATCAGGGTCGTCAACTTCGCCGGCGCGCCATAGCCGGCGATTCGCTTGCCCTGGCCTCTGATCTCGGCCACCCGGGCACGCAGGTCACGCCCTAGCGCTTCGATGCGCTCTTTCAGCCTGACGTACGTGTCGGGCGCGAACAGCCCCAGCGCCTGTTCCTGCTTCAACAGCCCCGCCAGGCGATCACTGTCCACGTGGCTGGCCCGCGCCGGACAGACGAAGCAGCGCACCGACCCGCCGTGCGTACCGACCCGCTCGGCGTCGAACAGGCGCAGTCCCCGCTGCTGAAAGAACGTCACCAGCGGACGCAGCGCGTGATAGGCCAGGTGCTCGTGATAGATGGTGTCGAACAACAGGTTCTGCACCACGTCCGCCAGGTACGAGACCTCGAAGACGAACACGCCCTCGTCGGCCAGCAAAGCCTTCACGCCGTCGGCAAAGCCGGACAGGTCCGCGGCGTGCGCGAACACGTTGTTCGCGCACAGCAGGTCAGCCGCGCCATCCGTGGCGCGCAGCTCCTGGGCCAGCGCCACCGTGAAGAACGCCTCGCGCGTCGGCACCCCGGCTGCGACGGCCGCCTGCACGATCTCCACCGCCGGATCGATCCCCAGCACGTTGGAGATCCCCTGCGACTGGAACTGCTTCAGCAGCGTGCCGTCGTTCGAGCCCACCTCGACCACGAACGAGGTACGCCCCAGGTGGAAGCGCGCCGCCATCTCCTGCGCGAACCGGGCGAAGTGGGCCACGAACACCGGCGACGTTCCCGAGACATACACGTAGTGCTGGAACAGGCGGCGCGGGTCGACGATCTCGGCGAGCTGGAGGTGCCCGCAGCGCTGGCAGAGAAGCAGCGTCAGCGGGATCAGGTCCTGAGGTTGCGAGAGCTCGTCCGGCCCCACGAACTCGTTCGCCGGCGGCGTGGCTGCCAGCCGCATCACCTCGGTCAACTCTGCCTGGGCCGCCGCGCATAGCGCACAGGCGATCCGGCGCGTGTAGACGGCCGTCATTGGGAATCCGGGAACGACACCTCCCAGCCGCTGCCGGTGCCCCTTTCGGCCGCGGGGTCGCGCCGGACGGCGATCAGCGGCAGACGTACCACGTCGGCCTCGTGGTGCTCCTGGTCGCGAACGTTCTTGGCGAACGTGAAGATGACGGTGTCGGTGGGGAAGAACATGGCGTGGTCGACCATCGGGGGGGTGAAGAACATGGTCCCGGCCGGGAAGGTCTGGTGGTTGGGCCTGGCCTTCGACCCCTGGGGCCGCCAGTAGTACTCCACCGTGCCGGACTGCACGAACGTGTAGTGCCAGTCGGTCTTGTGATAGTGGTTGGCGCGGACGGCCCCGGCGACGGAGTTCAGCAGACCGACGCTGGTGAAGCGCTCCAGCAGCAGGTTGTAGATCTCACCGTTTTGATTGACGAAAGGGGGATCGATCGGAACGGCGACCTGATCCGGGAAGTGGCCCTGGTCGACGGCCGCGGAGAACTCGCGGTTGGAAAGCATGATCGGGTGACCTTACCGAGAGGATCCAGGTCCAGGCAAGGCCCAGTGCAGGGGCGACCCCTTCATTTGGCCCGGTTTCCGCCGATGAATGGACGAAATGTCGCCCTGCTCGAGAACGTCGCGGCCAGGTGGTGCCGGACCGGAGCGACGCCCTCTCAAGTTTGCCGTGCTGCAGCTGGGAGCGCGCATGCACTACGCGGTACCAGCGCTGTTCAAGCGGGCGGGCATGCTGCAGCACTTCTACACGGATGCCGTCGGGAACCTGGGTCTGACCGGTACCCTGGGACGGCTGCTGCCCCCGCGGCTGTGCCCCGCCCCACTGCGGCGTCTGCTGGCACGTCGCATCCCTGCCGAGGTTTCGCCGGACGAGATCACCACCGCACAGACGCTGACCGTTCTGGACGGACTGCGCCACAGGGTGGAGGGCAGGCCCGACCTGACGGACGACATCGCGCCGGCCTGGCTGCGCCATCGCATGACGCTCGAGAACTTCAGGGGCGCCAACGCCCTTTACTGCCTGGACCCTGGCGATGCCGATGTCGTCCATGCGGCGAAAGAGCGCGGCATGCTGGTGGTCTACGAGCAGATCATCGCGCCCCAGGTGGGCTGGATCCTGCGCGACGAGCGGTCTCGCTTTCCCGATCTCGAGGTCCAGGACAGCGAGGAGCTGGTCAAGGCGGGCATCCGCCTGGAGCGACAGATCTGGAACATGGCCGACCTGATCCTCGCCCCCTCTCAGTTCGTGCGGGAAGGGCTGGTCGAGCTGGGCGCGCCCCAGGACAAGATCGGGCTGGTGCCGTACGGGGTGCCCGACACGTGGCTGGGCCCTATCGCACCGGATCCCATCCCGGGCCGGGTTCTATTCGTGGGCGGCGTGGGGCTCCGCAAGGGAAACCACTACCTGGCCGAGGCCTGTCGGATCCTGGCCGCACGGGGCGTAGCCGCAGAGTTCAGGGTGGTGGGCGGTTACGACGCGCAGGAGATCGCTTCGCCCCTATTCCAGGGCCCGACGTACGTGGGACAGGTCCCGCGCAGTCAGGTCCGGGAGGAGTTCCTGCGCGCCGACGTTTTCGCGTTCCCGACGCTGGTCGAGGGGTTCGCGCTGTCGCACCTCGAGGCCATGGCCTGTGGTCTGCCGGTGGTGACGACGCCCGGCTGCGGACCCGCCGTCCGGGAGGGGCGGGACGGTTTCGTGGTCCCTCCCCGCGACGCCCACGCCTTGGCCGACAAGATCGCGGCCATCATCACGGACCGCGCCTTGCGCCGCCGCATGAGCGAGAGCGCCCGCGAGAGAGCGACCAGTTACTCGTGGGGACACTACCGACAGCGGCTGCTCGAGGCCGTGACCGCGGCTGATGCGCGCCGCGCAGCCTGATTCAAGGCGGCGACAGGGAACGAATCAGCTCGGCCCAGCGCGGGGCCAGCGCCGCCTGATCGTAGTCTCGTCGGGCCGCCCGGTAGGCGTTGCGCCGCTTGGCGAGGACCTCGCCCGGAGCGACTGCCAGACGTTCCAGCAGGGCCCGCAGCCCTGCGGCATCTCCGGGCGCGACCACCCAGCCGGCATCGTCGCGCAGCACGGTGTCCGCGAGATCGGACGCCGTGGGACAGATCGCCAGGACCGCCTGCCCGGCCATCATGGCGCTGTACGTCTTGCTGGGCATGACCAGGTCCTCGGCGCCCGCCTTCATCGTGACCAGCGCGACGTCTGCGGCGCGCATGACGCGGGCCCACTCCTCGTCGGGCAGGCTGTCGCCGAAGGTGACGCGTCCTGTCCGTGCGTCTGGGCCAGCCAGCGCGGCCAGCTTGCGCAGACCGGAGCCATGTCCGCGGAACTCCAGGGTCCACCCTGGGGGCCCGGGGTCTCGCACCACCGGAATGACGGTGCCGATGTCGTGCATGTGGCCCAGATTTCCGCAGTAGAGCAGGCGAACCGGTGCCCCCAGAGGCCGGGCCACCGGGAGCTCGGCGGCGATGGTGAGGCTGTCAGCGCCGATGGGAATGACCATGGCGCCGGCGGCGGCGCCGTAGCGGGATTCTGCGAAGACCCGCAGGTGCTTCCCCAGAAAGACGTTTGCCGCCGCCCCCCGGAAAGTCCGGCGGGTTATGCCGCCCAGCGCCCGTTCCCCGAGACCGCCGCGTCGGATCGTTCCGCTCTCGACCAGGACGTCCGGGAACAGGTCGAAGACCCAGTTGACGACGGCGATGCCGCGGGCCTGCGCCGCACGCACCGCCAGGGCCGGCGCGTAAAACGTGTTCGTGCAAACGACGACGACGTGCGGGACCTCGGGCTGCCGCAGGCGCCGCCTCAGCATGGCCGGATAGGTGGCGTACGAATGCCACCGCATCATCAGTCGGTCGAGGTCGGTCCGGGCTCCCCGGTACTGGGCGTCTGTCACCTCGAATCGATGCTCGGCGCGTACCCCCTGGGCGGAGAGTTCGCGTATCAGGCCCCGCGCGAAGGCGCCCAGTTCGACGGACGACCAGAACTCGACGAAGGGTGGCACCGCGCTCAGTCGGCAGGCTCCGCCGCCGGGGAACCCGCGGCCATCACACGAGGCTTCAGGAACTTGGCGGGATTGCCCGCCACGACGGTCCAGGGCGACACGTCCTTGGTTACCACGGCGCGCGCCCCCACCACCGCCCCTTCTCCGATCGTCACACCGGGGTGAACGAACACGCCAGCGCACACCCAGCTGTGGCGGGCCAACCGGATGGGCGCCGTCACCAGCCGACGACCCGGATCGGCGATGTCGTGGCTGGCGGTGCACAGGAACGCCTGCTGGCTGGCGATGGCATCCTCTTCCAGGATCACGCGATCGACGTTGTAGCAGTCGACCAGGTCACCCAGGGCACTGCGCGGGCCCATGTCGAGGTTCCAGGGAGCCCAGATCCGCGCGCTGGGATAGATCGACGCCGTCCGGTGCACGCGTGCTCCGAACATCCGCAACCAGGCGCGACGCCAGCCGTGGAAGGGTCGGGGGCTCGGCCGGCAGAACGCGCCCCACGCCACACCCCATAGGGCGCGGGCCGCCCTGTTTCGCAGAGACAGCTCGCTGCGATAAACGGCAGGAGCGATCACGGCGAAATGCGGCGCCCCCCCATATGCCTTTGGATCGGCGCGCCTAGAACAGGCGCTCCTCGACGACCAGCACGTCGCCGGGAAGCACCAGGACGTTGTTCGAACGCCCCTCCGTGATGTCGGCGACGGGGTAGATGTGGCTCTCGACCTTGCCGCCCTGCTCGCGGCGCAGGCTGACCGAGTTCTTGGCGGCAATCCCCGTGAAGCCGCCGGCCTGCGCGATCGCGTCCACGATGGTCATGTGCGGGTAGTAGGCCACCGAACCCGGCTTCTGGACCTGACCCAGCACCGAGATCTTCCGGCTGTTCCACTCCTTCATCAGCACGGTGACCTGGGGGTTCTTCAGATATCCCGCGCGCAGCTTCTCGGTCAGGCGTTCCTGGATCTCGCCCGTCCGCAGGCCGACGACCGGGATACGGCCGGCCAGCGGGAAATCGATGGTCCCGTCCGTGGCCACCCGGTAGACCCCCGATAGCTCGGACTCGCCGTAGACGCGTACCTCGAACATGTCGTCGACGCCGACCTGATCGTCGGCCAGCAGGTGGTCCGACTCGCCCGCGGGCGGCAGCTCGGTTGGGCGCCGGGTGTGCGCACAGCCAGCCGCCTCCGTCACAACGGCCAACCCAAGCGCGATCGATACGACTCGCGCGTATCTGCCACGACCCATCATTACCAAGACCTCAGTATGTGAGTCCGACGCGGGCGAAGACCTGGTGCTTCGTGTAATTTGCTCCTGAGAGCGGCGGTCCGCCAGGGTTCAGCATGTTCGTCTCGTTGCTGTCGTTCTTGACCAGCATGTACGACAACCCGGCGAAAGCCCACGGTCGCAGGTAGTAGTCCGCCGTCGCGGTGGCTTGCAGCAAATTGTCTACACGCGGGTTCGGCTCGCCCACCGGCAGACCGTAATAGCGTCGGTGGTCATAGGCGACCCACAGCTGGGCAATCAGCCGCGACACGGTCTGGTGCGCCAGAGAAGCGTACACGCCGTCGTCGTAGAAGAAGTTGCCGATCACCGAGTTCTGGAAGTCGTGGTGCGCGCCGAAGGTGATCCTGGTGGAGAACAGCGGGAGAATCACCAGCTCGCCCGCCGCGGTGGTCGTTCCCAGAAAACCCTGGGTGCTGGGACCGTAAGAGTAGAACGCGTTCTGGTAGCCCACCGCCAGCGCCACCGACGTCTTCTCGGTGATCAGACCGCGGATACCCACCACCGCCCGCAGGGGGTAGGACGACGACTTGCGAAGGTCCGGGGACTCTTGCGCCACCAGTCCCGACGCAGGACGGTCATTCAGATACGAGACGTAGCCTTGCCGCACCTGGAGGTAGAGGGCCGTCTTGGGCAGCCAGCGCCAGCTGAGGTCGATCATCCCCTCGTTCGTCATCGAGTTGGCGGGCTTGAGCTGCTCGGTCTCGAAGAAATCGATCATGTTGGTGAAGCGCAGCAGACCCTGCAGACGACCGCCGCCCGGCGACCAGCGCAGCTGGGCCATGGCCAGGTTGTTGTCGCGGATGATGATGTCGCTGCTCGTCTGCACGTAGGGAGCGTCTTGAAGCCGAGAGAACGTATCGCTCAGGCCGAGCACGAGAGCCCCGGTCGAGTTGTGCTCCATGTTGAGGGCGACCGTGGGAGTGAACGCCCGCAGACGGCGCACGTCGGCATTGTCGGAGAGGTACTCGCGGTACATCAGCGAGGCGCGCAGATCGAAGTAAAGGCCCGCGGGCACCTCGCCATTGCGCGCCACGTTCGTCAGGTCCAGCGACGGCGTGATGCGGAGAAGTGGCGACGAAACTGTCTGGGTCTCGGTGTAGTAGACGTTGCTGTCGTACCCACCTTCCACGGTGATGCCGCCATGCAGAACGGCACCGTCGCTGAGCTGCAAGCCATTTGCAGGCGCCGGGGCCGCAAGGGGCTGGACGATGTTTCCACCCGTCACCGGGCCCATCACTTGCTGCGCGTTTCCGGCGCCCGCGTGCAGGAGAAAGCCTACAGCTACACCAACGGCCAGGTATCGAAAGGTCATGTGCGGTCGATTTGTATGGGAGCAGCTCAGGGGGCAGCTGACTACATGTAGGTGCTGGCCGCGGGCGGGCGGTCTATCGGGCTAGTGGGGACCCCCGGCTGGGTCGGATCGTCGCGCGGGATGTTCGGATCGATGTCCAGGTCGACGCGCGTCGCGCCAACGAAGCTCAGATCCTCGCCAATGCAGTTTTCCGCCTCGGCACCCAATACCACGACCTTCTGGTTAATGATGGTGAGTCGGGTGAACTCATGCGTACGACCCCCGTCATCGGCCCGCGCTACGTTCTCCTGTAGGGCGGTGAGGGCCTGCTCGGCGATGCCGACGTTCACCTTCGCCTGGACTTCCTTGTCCATGACGCAGTTGAGCTTGATGATGTCCTTCTGCTTCCGGGCTGTCTCTTCGAGCGCGTGGATGCGAGTGAGCACTTGGTTCATGCCCTGTTGGTACTCGCGCGCCTGAGTCGTCATCTCTTGAACCGACAAGGTCGGCGTTTGTCCCACAGAAATATCGGCTGCGGGAGGCGGTGCGGCAGGTGCGGGCGCAGGCTGGGCAAAGACGGAACTGGACAGAAGGACGCTGGCCAGCGCGAATTTGTGTAACTTGCTCACTGTTTGTCCTTTCCCTCTCCGCAGTTGGCCCAGTACTCGGAACATCTGAGCGACGCGGCTAGCTTAGGCATCCGGCTATTCCGTGTCAACCAATTGACGCCGGTTGCGGCGGCGCGCCAGTTGCATATCGGTGAGCGTTGTCACCCGGCATCGCCCTGAGGGCCGGTCCGACGCCGTGTGTGCTGCCGACGGCGTAACCTTCGTTACCCCTACTGCGACGCCTGGAACACGAACGGGAAGGACACCTCGACGGAGCCGCCCGCCGGGGCCGGGAACCGCCAGCGCGCCACCAGCGACTTGATGCAGCTCGCGACCTCGCTGTCGCCCAGCGTGTCGCTCTCGACGTCGATCCCCGACACGGTGCCGGCGGCGGTGATGGTCCAGTGCACCACCACCTTGCCGCTGAGGCTGGGGTTGCGCTTCAGGGCGCGCTCGTAGCAGGCCTTGATGGCGCCCAGACGGCTGCGCACCTCCTTGGAGACGATCCCGGGATCCAGCTCGCCGTCGACCGCCGGGGCCTCGCTCTTCACCACGCCGGAGACGCGCTTTTCACCCGAAACCACGCCGGTCTCGCCGCCGGCGATGGCGCCGCCGCCACGCAGACCGCCGACGCTGGCGACCCGGCCCGAGCCGCTGCCGCCGCTCTTGATGCCCCGCAGGGCGGCGTCACTGCTGGCCACGCCGACGCCGCCGATGTTCTGGAAGGCCTTCTCCTGGTCGCGATCGACGTCGCCCTTGCCCAGCACGTCGGCCAGCGACCCGCCGCCGTCTGCCTTGGCGCCCAGCAGCTTGAGGAGACCGGTGGAGCGCACCTGCTCCGCCAGACGCGCGCGCCGCTCGGCGTCCGCCCGCGCCCGCTCCTCGGCCAGCTTCTGCTTCTCGGCCTCGGTCAGCTCGCGCTTGGGCGGCGCGGCCTTCTTCGCCTCGGGCTTCTTCTCGGCCTTCTCTTCCTTCTTCTCTTCGGCCTTCTCTTCGACCTTCTTCTCTTCCTTCTTCGGCTCTTCCTTCTTCGGTTGAGCCACCATCTTCACGAAGCGGTCGGGGATCTCCTCGATGTCCGGCTTGCGCGGCCAGTCGACGTTGCGCAGGTAAATGACCAGCAGCAGGTGCACCAGGAACGAGATCCCGGCGATGGTGGCGAAGAACCAGTCGACGCCGCTGGTCAGCGAGCCGCGCACCGAGGCGGGCAACTGCGGCCGCGGCTGGGGAGGCGGCGGCGTGACGAACTGGAACAGGATCGTCATGTCGCCGAGGACGATCTTGCCGCGCGAGCGCTCGTCGAGCGGCAGCACGTAGCTCTGCCCCTTGCGCTGGATCTTTCCGGACTGCCGCAGCTGCGCCAGCGAGATGATCTCGCTGCCCACGGCGATGCGCGCGTCCATGCCTTCCGAGAAGTGGGCCACGTAGCGATTGCCCGTCACCTCGAACAGCAGCCACTGGCGCGGCAGCACGTCCGACGGCACCACGAACATGTTCTTCGCCGACTGCCCGATGGTGATGTTTTCGCGCTTGCGGACCAGGCGCTCCTCGACGATGCGACCACCCTGGATGATGCCGATGCGCAGGATCTTGGGTTTCACCCCCGCGACGTTCGGAGCCGAGCCTTGGGCTGCTACCTGAGTGGCCATGTCGGGTTACCTCGCGCTAAACGCGCCCGCGGCGCGCGTGGGGGTCGGCAGTGATTCGTCCTGCATGGTGGATGGGTCAGATCCTAGAACGGTTGGCCGTTGACGCTGTCCAGGATGCGGGGCAGGAAGTCCTGCTTCAGCTCCTGCCAGTCGTAGTTGATGCTGGACTTCTGGTAGAAAAAGAACGCCTCGGGCTTCTGGATCTTGCCCTCGATGCGGATGTCCTCGGTGATCCGGTAGATCTTCTTGCCGCCCGCCCCGCGCTCGACCTTCACCTTGGGGGCGTCGCTGCCGTTGCCGCCGGCGCCACCAGCGCCACCAGCCTGGGCGGCAGGCGCGGCTGCGCGGGCAGCGGGCCGGGGCGTCTGGGCCAGGCTGGGCGCCGCCAGCAGCAAGGCGCCCAGCACCAGACTTCCCTTGACGAAGGCCGGACGGAGCGGCGCTCGCCAGCGCGGGAGGTCCCGGGAACCCGGGCAGGGTTCCCCGGCGATGGTCCTCTGTCGCCCGGGGTTCGTCATGTGGTTGCCCTTGGGTTTCATGGCTTGATTCATGGCTTGGGCGCCGGCGCCGCCGCGGCCCCACCGGCGGGGGCGGCCGACTTGGCCGCGCCACCCGCGCCCCCGGCCCCCTTCTGGGAGGCCCGCTGGCGCTCGCGCTCTTCGGCTTTCTTCTGGCGTTCCAGGCGCTTCTGCTCCTTGACGATCTTGTCCTGGGCCTCGGCCAGGTAGCTGTCCACGGGATCGCCCGCCGGCAGCGTCGACCCCATCATCTGCTTGTACTTCTGTAGATAAGAGATGGCGGTGTTCAGCTTGGCGATGGTGTCACCGGTCGGCATCTTGTCCGCGTCCAGGTACAGGATTCCCAGGTTGAACACTGCGTCGGCGTAGTTCGGAAAAATCTGAAGGGCTCGCTTGTAGGCGGCCTCGGCTTTGTCGTACTGCTTGTCGCCACGGTAGGCGCTGCCCAGGTTCAGGTAGGCCTTGGCGAAGCCGGGCTGCAGCTGCGTCGCCTTCTCCAGCACCGGCGTGGCCTCGCGGTAGTTCTTCGCGATCAGGTACTGGGCGCCGAGGTTGTTCCAGACCACCGCGTTGTCCGGCCCGGCGTCGGCCGCCTTCTTCAACAGCTCGATGGCGCCCGGCGTGTTCTTCTGGTCGATCTCCAGAAAGGCCAGCATCTGGTAGACCTCGCAGCGCTCGGCGTCCGAGGCGCCGTTGGCCTGCATCATCTCCCACAGCTTCCGGGTCCACTCGTACTTGCCCAGCTTGTAGTAGGCCTTGGCCATGATCAGCATGGCGGGCGTGTAGCGTTCGTTCTTGTTCAGGGCGGCCTTCGCCGCCGTGACGGCGGCGTCGTACCGACCGGCACGTAGCGCCTGCTCGGCGGCCTTGGTCTCTTCGGTAGGGATCACGGCCGGAGGCGGCTGGCGCTTCTTGCGGGGCGCCGCCGCCGCATCTGCGGCGGGCTGCTGGGCGCGAGCGACCTGCGTCCCGCTGCAGAGCACCAGCGTGCTGGCGAGCAGCAGGCGCGAGACCATCGGTAGGCGCGTTGACGGAGCTCGGCTTCGCCGAGCGGAGTCGTCGCGGGAGGGCGCGGGAACCCTGCCAGGGTTCCCGATGAGATCTTGTCTCACGGCGCCTCCAATCCGACGCGCTCGTCCTTGATGAAGGGGAACTCGTCCGGCAGGTACTTGGACAGGTTCTCCCGGGCCTTCTTCACGTACTCGTTCGTGACGCCCATCTGGGACGCGCGCGACAGGGTGTCCTTCCAGCGCTTCTTCGCCTCGTCCTCGACCGGGGTCACGAACTGCAGGATGGCGTCCTTGTACTGGCTCTCCACCATGCCGCAGTCGTCGGGGTTCGCCTTGCAGGCCTGCTTGCCCAGCTTCTTCAGCTCGGGGGGCGGGTTGTCGGCGGCCTTCAGCAGCTTCTGGGCGAACTCGTAGTAGACGTCGCCGGTGCGCAGGAACGCCGCCAGCGTCCAGGTGGCGTCCTTGTAGTTCCAGACCTTCTGGTAGTCCTCGTTCAGCGCCTTGGCCTCGGCGGCGAAGGCGTCGAAGGTCTTCTTGACCTGGTCCGGCTTGCTGCCGAAGTGCAGCTCCTTCTTCTGAAAGGCCTTGAACTTCTCCTCGACGATCAGGAAGTCGGCCTTGGCGGCGAAGCCGGCCGCCGGCGTGGCCGGGGGCAGGTTGCGGCTGACGAACTCGTCGCGGACCTTCTTGTAGGCCGCCTCGACCTGCTTGCGGTCCTTGGCGGTCTTCTCGGCGATCACGGCCTGCTTCATGTAGGCCTGCACCACGTACTCGCCCGCCGCTGGCTGCTTGTCGAACTTCTTGATGAAGTCGCGCAGGCAGGTGGACTCGCGCGCGGTGTCCTTGGCCTTCTCGTAAGCGCTGCAGGCGAAGAAATAGGCCTGGGCGGCGTCGGCCGGCTTGTCGGTGATGGCGTCCGAGTAGCGCTTGTACAGATCGGCGGCCTTCGGATACTGCTGGTCGTTGTCCAGCAGCGAGGCGGCCAGACCCAGCGCCTCGCGGCGGTGCTCGGATTGCGCGAACTTTGGGTTCTCGGCGATCTGCAGGTATCCCTGCACCGCCTGGTCGAACTCGAAGAAGCGGTAGTGGTTGCGCGAGGCGTTCCACAGCGCCTCCTTGCCCCACTCGGAGTCGGGGTAGTCGGTGTACAGGCGCTCGTAGCACTTCGTGGCCTGGCCGTACTGGAACAGCTTCTCGTAGATGACGCAGGCGTTGTTCAACGCCGTGGGGGCGCCGGGGTCCTTCGGGTTCGAGTTGACGACGTCGATCAGGTCCAGGGCCAGGCCCACGTCCAGCTCGGTGGAGATCTTGCCGGGCGCCTTGGCGGGCCCGGTGGCGGGGCCCGTCTGCCCGCCCGCGCTGGCGGTGGAGGGACCGGCCACGCCCGACACGATGGCGATGCCGCCCTGTCCCGAGCGGCACATGATCAGCTCCTTGCTGGTGCCCTTCTCCTCGTTCTCCATCGACAGCTGCAAG